>Ga0307413_10000351_pt1 | contig 14645 bp, 11 predicted proteins | sample DK1Ometagenome_3_FD_203714 | JGI IMG/M metagenome (GOLD analysis project Ga0307413, IMG submission 203714) | Maize rhizosphere microbial communities from greenhouse at UC Davis, California, United States - DK15-O-2 | ecosystem: Host-associated > Plants > Roots > Rhizosphere > Soil | place: USA... | reverse complement strand
GAGGAGAATGATCTCCTCGGTGACGAGCTCGGGCGCGTCGGGCAGGTCGTCCGCCACGATCAGACGGAGGGCGTTCGCCCGCCCCTTCGGATCGCGCGTGCCGGCGCCGTAGCCGCTCCGCCGCGGGACGTACTGGTCCGGGGGCGGGCCCGAGGAGAGCACCCGCACCAGCGCGGCGCCCGTAGGCGTGACCAGCTCGCCGCTGCTCTCCGGGCCGGGGCGCACCGGGTGGCCCTCGAGCAGCTTGAGCGTGGCGGGCGCGGGCACCGGCAGACGCCCGTGGGCCGCCACGACCGACCCGTCGCCGAGCGCCAGGGCGCCGCAGAACACGCGATCGAGCCCGAGCTGCTCAAAGCCCCAGATCGCGCCGACGACGTCGAGGATCGCGTCCACGGCCCCCACCTCGTGCAGGTGGACGCTCTCCGCCGGCACGCCGTGCATTTCACCCTCCGCCTCGGCGATCGCCGTGAAGGCGGCGTCGGCGCGCCGCCGGACCGTATCCGGCACGCCGGCCGCCGCGACCAGGGCGCGGATCTCCCTGATGTGCCGCCCGTGAGGCTGTGGCGGGATGTCGAAGTCCACCTTCTTGCACGCCAGCTCGCCGCGCAGGACGTCCTGCACCCGCACCTCCACCCCGTGCAGGCCGAGTCGCGTGGGCAGTCCCCGCAGCCAGTCGGCGTCGAGCCCGACGTCCACGAGGGCGCCCAGGGTCATGTCACCCGAGATGCCGCTGAAGGGATCGAGAATGGCGATGGGCATGAGCGTGGGGAGCGGGAGGCGGCTCGTCAGTCGAGCCGGTCGGACGGGTGCGGTAGTGCTCCGCGCAGGATAAGCCGGGGCCCCGCGGGAGGTGAAGCGCTCACCGCGGCGCCCGGCACCCGACCCGTACGGTCACTCCCCGCCCGCGCGCGCCGGCGCCGCGCCTCCGCCCGCGGGCGGAGGCGCGGCGCGGTTCAGGCCGTCGAGCACCTTGCGGGCGCTGGTGCGCGTGAACCCGGGCAGCTTCGCGATCCCTTCCTCGCCCGCGTCGCGTACGCCCTGCACGCTGCCGAACGCCTGGAGAAGCTGCTGGCGCTTCACCGGTCCCACGCCGGGAATGGTGAGCAGCTCCGAGGTGACGGTGCGCACGGAGCGCCGGTGGCGCTGGAAGGTGACGGCGAAGCGGTGCGCCTCGTCGCGCGCCTGCTGCAGCAGCCGCAGCGCCGGCGACCGGCGCGGCAGGCGGAGAGACTCGGAGCGGCCGACGACGAAGACCTCCTCCTCCCGCTTGGCGAGGCTCACGAGCGGGTGCTCGGCGAGACCGAGCTCGCGCAGCGCCTCCCAGGCCGCGTTGAGCTGCCCCTTCCCGCCGTCGATGACTACGAGGTCCGGCAGCGGCTTTCCCTCGTCGATCCGCCGCCGGAAGTAGCGCCCGACCACCTCGCGCATGGACGCGAAGTCGTCGATCCCCTGCACCGTCTGCACCTTGAACTTCCGGTACTCGCCGCGCCGCGGGCGGCCGTTCTCGAACCAGACCATCGAGGCGACGGTGTCGGTGCCCTGCGCGTGGGAGATGTCGAAGCAGACCAGCGAGCGCGGGACCACGCGCAGCCCGAGCTCGCGCTGCAGCTCGTAGACCGGTCCCCCGGCGCGCTCGTCGCTCTCCAGCGCCGCGAGCTTGAACTCCTCGAGCAGGTGCCGTGCGTTCTGCTGCGCGAGCTCGACGAGCTCGCGCTTCGCGCCGCGCTGCGGGACGAGCACCTGCGTGGCCGCGAGCGACTGCTCCAGCAGCTCACGGTCCGCGAAGTCGAACGGCACGAGGAGCTCCGGCGCCTTGGCCTCGGCGGACACGTAGCTGCGGGCGAGAAAGGCGGAGAGCACCGTCTCGTCGGCGTCGCCCTCGATGTTCTGCAGGAAGCGGTGGTCGCGCGCGAGCAGCTTGCCGCCGCGCACGCGGAGGACCGCGACGCACGCGTCGTCGCCGTCGCGCGCGTAGCCGATCACGTCGCGGTCGCCGCCCTCGAGCTCGAAGACGACCGTGGGCTCCTCGATCCGCTCCAGCTTGGCGAGCACGTCGCGAAGCTCGGCCGCGCGCTCGAAGTCGAGGTTCTGCGCGGCGAGCGCCATGCGCTCCTTCACCCGGCGCACCACCTCGCTCGTGCGGCCGTCGAGGAAGTGGACCACCTCCGCGATCATCGCCTGGTAGTCCGCCTGCGTCTGGTTGCCGATGCACGGCGCCTTGCACCGGCCGATCGCGAAGTCGAGGCAGGCGCGCTCCGGCATCTCCCGCGGCATGTCGTAGTTGCACGACCGCACGGTGAAGAGGCGCTTCACGACGTTGAGCGCCCGCCGCATGGCGCCGACGTCGGTGTACGGGCCGAAGTAGCGCGCGCCGTCGCTCTGCAGGCGCCGCGTCACGTACACGCGCGGGTAAGGCTCCTGCAGCGTGACCTTGATGTACGGATACGACTTGTCGTCCCGAAGCGCGATGTTGAACTTCGGCTTGTACTCCTTGATCAGGTTCGCCTCGAGCACGAGCGCGTGCGCCTCGCTCGGCACCACGATCGTCTCGAGGTCCGCGATCTGGCGCACCAGGTGCCGCGTCTTCACGCTCGTCGGGTGGTCGCTGGCGAAGTAGCTGCGCGCGCGCGAGCGCAGCCGCTTCGCCTTGCCCACGTACAGCACGGTTCCGCCGGCGTCCTTCCAGAGGTAGACGCCCGGCGACTCCGGGAGGTGGGGCAGCTTGCCGGCGACGGCTTCGGGGAGCGCGATCATCGACCTAATGATACCGCGACGGGCGGCGCGAGTTCGACGGCTGAGGCAGTGCGGCGCTACGGCACCTCTCGGGCCACGCGCGCCCGCGTCAGCGGCGAAGGACGCGTCGCACCAGACCACGCGCCTCCGGCACCCGAAGGGCGAGCGCGGCCAGCCCGTAGGCCGCGCCGAAGGCGACCAGTACCAGCAGCGCGGTGACCTTCGGGTGGAGCGGCGGGGCGGCGATGCGCAGCCCCCACGCGGCCAGGGCGGCGAGCCCGGCCGCGCCCCACACCCGCGCGGCGTAGCCCAGGCGCAGCCCGGTGTGGCCGATGCGGGCGTTGAGCGCGCGGCGCAGCAGCGCGTACTCCAGCCAGGCGACGACGCCGGACGCGAGCGTCAGACCGGCGGCACCCCACGCGGGGTCGAGGCCGAGCGCCCGCGGCGCCGGCACGGCGAGCAGGTAGCCGGCCGCGCTGCCGAGGGCCACGCGGACCGCCGCGAAGCGCAGCGGCGTGCGCGTGTCGCGCAGCGCGTAGTAGGTGGAGGAGTACAGCCGCCCCATGGTGGCGGCGAGCAGGCCCACGGCGGAGCCGGCGAGGATGCCCCAGACCCAGAGAGCGTCGGCGCGGCCGAAGCGGCCGCCCTGGAAGAGCGCCGCGGCGATCAGGTCGCCCAGCGCCGCGAACGCGACCGCGGAGGGCACGACGAAGAAGGCGATGCGCTGAAGCCCGGCGTCCAGCCGCCCCCGGAGGTACGCGCCGATCTCGGCCGCGCTGCCGACCGCGCTCGACATGGCCGGGAGCTCGGCCGCGGAGACGGCCATGCCGAAGAGGCTCACCGGCAGCGTGTAGATGGATTGAGCGTAGCCCAGCGCGGCGACCGCCGCGGCGGAGATGAGCGACCCGATGATGGAGTCCACGAAGGCGCTGATCTGCACGATGCCGCGGCTCACGAAGGAGGGGAGGAAGTTGCGCACCACCACGCGCACGTCCGCCCCCACAGCGTGCAGCGCCGGCCGGAGCGGGCCCGCGAGCCGGAACACCGACGGCAGCTGGATGGCGAACTGCAGCGCACTGCCGACCACGGCGCCCCACGCGAGCCTCACCGCCAGGGCAGCCTCGCCCTCTCGCCCGCCGAACCAGAGCAGCACGCCGATCATCGCCGCGTTCCAGACCACGGGCGCGGCGTACGACAGGAAGAATCGGCGGTGACTGTTGAGGATCCCCAGGCACCAGGCGGAGAGCACGAGCAGCCCGACGCCCGGGAAGAGGACGCGCACGAGGCGCACGGTCAGATCCCGCGTGCCGCCCTCGAAGCCGGGCGCGAGCACGTCCACGAGGAACGGCGTGGCGGCCACACCGACGGCGACGATCACCGCCACGAGCAAGGCGAGCAGCGCCCCTACCGCGGCGGCGACGCGAGACGCCTCCTCCCGCTCTCCGCGGGCGAGCAGGCCGGCGTACACCGGGATGAAGGACGCCGAGAGCGCGCCCTCGCCGAAGAGGTTCTGGAGGAAGTTCGGGATCCGCAGCGCGGCGGTGAACGCGCCGGCGGTCGCCGAGTTGCCGAGGTAGTGGGCGAAGACGCTCTGACGGACGAGACCCGTGAGCCGGCTGAGCAGGATGCCGAGCGCGACCAGCGCCGCGGCGCCCACTCCCCGCCGGCGCGTACGGGCGCCCACGCCCGCCGCGGCCGGCGGCACGTCGGCCGCGCTCTCGCTCACGCCGATGCGGCCACGGACGGCGCGGGGCGGCCCAGCCCCGCCACCTGCCTCGCGTGCTCGGCGGCGAGGGTGCGCATGCGCTCCAACAGCGCATCGCCGTACCGCGCGAGGTACGGGAGGAGGTTGAGCGCCCGCTCCTGTCTCACGCCGTCCGGGAAGAGCGAGGCGCGCGCGGTGCCGAGGTCCTGCATGAGCTGCTCCTCGCGCCGCTTCACCGCGGCCAGGTAGCGGCGCTCGAGTCGGTCCACGCGCCACTCGAGCGCGCGACGCGTGCCCTCGAGCGCGGCGGGCGGAACGAGGGTCGCGGTGTCCGGCTCTTCGCGCAGGCGCGTCGTCAACCGCTCGATGGCGTCGCGCGCGTCGGCGAGCGCGGAGCGCAGCGCGGGCGGGGCGGCCGCGCGGGCGAGCCGCGTCTCCACCTGGTGCGGGTGGCGCAGCTCGTCCTCCGCGATCGAGAGGCGCTCGAGGATGCGAGTGACGTGCGGCTCGACGATCGTGCCCGACCAGCGCGGGAGCGCGAGCGGCGCGGGCCTGCCCAGCGTCTGCGCGACGGCGCTCACCTGGGCGAAGTAGGCCAGCTCGCCGGGCCCGGCCACGTAGGCGACCGTCGGCAGTATGGACCGCTCCACGACCGGGCGGAGCAGGACGTTGGGCGACAGCGTCCCCGGCGAGGCGCTGCCGGCCACGGCGCGCGCGTCGCGCTCGGCCACGCGGCGCTTGGCCGGCGCCCCCGCGCGGACCGGCCCGAAGACCAGCGACAGCCCGTCCACCAACGGCACCTGCGGCGCGAGCCCGCGCTCGGCGATCTCGCGCGAGCGGGCGGCGAGCGCGGCGCTCACCTCCTCCGCCCGCGCGAGCGCCGCGGAGAGCAGCGGGAACGCGGCTCCGCGCGTGGCCGGGTGCGACGCGTCGAGCACGGCGATCCCGCACGGCTGCAGCAGCTCGCGGAGGAGCGCGAGGTACGCCGAGCCGACGGTGGCGCCCGGGCGGTACGCGCGGCGCGCCGCCTCGATGGCGCCGGCGTTCGCCGCCGAGCCGGACGCTCGCTCGAGGGCACGCAGCAGCTGCTCGACGTCGTCGCCCAGCGGCACGTCCGACATCGGCGTGCCCTCCGGGGCGCTGCCCGCAAGCTGGAGGCGCTCGATGCCGCCCGGGCGGACCACGCGCGTGACGCTCGCCTCGGCGAAGTCCGCGTCGTCGGTCGCGGCCCAGAACACCGGCGCCGCCGGCACGCCGGTGGAGGCCTCCAGCACATCGGCGAGGGCGAGCGCGCTGAGCGCCTTGGACCAGGTGTAGATCGGACCGCCGAACAGGCCGGGCTGCTGCCCCGTGGTGACCAGCACGCCCGAGGCGGCGGCGCGCTCCAGGCGCTCGGCGGCGCGACCGGTGGCCGCGAAGGCCGGCCGGAGCGCGTCCAGCCAGGCACCACCGGCGAAGTCGCTGCGCACGGCCGCGGCGCGCGTGCGCCAGGCGTCCGAGCCGCTCGGGACCGGCGGATACCATGTACCCGGCGCGCGCCCCTCGATCGCGAGCCGCGCCAGGGCCGAGCCGCCGAGGGCCTCGCTACGCACTTCCGGTTCGGTCATCGGGCAACGCGTGAGTGAGGACGATGGGGAGCGGGGCGCCGGGCCGCGCCGTCACTTGTGGTACGGCTCGCCCCGCTGGATCGTGCCCGCGCGGTACAGCTGCTCCGCGAGGACGAGCCGCGCGAGCTCGTGCGGCAGCGTCCACGGCGCGAGGGTGAGCCGGAGCGCCGCGCGCTGCACGAGCGGCGCGTCCAGCCCGTAGGCGCCGCCGACGACGAAGGCCAGGTCCTCCGCGCGCTCGCGCTCCCGCTGGAGCCAGGCGGCGAACTCCTCGGACGACATGGCGCGACCGCCCGGGTCGCACGCCACCAGGCGCGCCCCGCCCACGACCGCGGCGAGGCGCTCCGCTTCCCTGCGGCGCACGACCTCCGGCGTGGTCGAGCGGGCCGGCTCCTCGCGTACCTCTTGCACCTCGAGCGGCCAGTAGCGCGCCGCCCGTCCCTCGTAGTCGCGGATGGCCGCCGCCAGGCCCGCGTCGCGCGGCTTGCCGACGACGGCGAGGAGGATGCGCACGGAACGTGGCGAGCGCGGAGGATGGCGCTACCCCGGTGCGTGGACCGCGCCGTCAGGCGTAGATGCCGCGCAGCTTGTGCACGGTGGCGACGCGGCTGATGGAGAGCATGTAGGCCGCCGTGCGCATGTTGACCTTGTGCTGCCGGGAGAGCGCGAGCACGTCGCCGAAGCTCCGCGTCATGATCTCCTCGAGGCGGCTGTTGACCGTGTCCTCGGTCCAGAAGTAGCCGCCGCGGTCCTGCACCCACTCGAAGTAGGAGACCGTGACGCCGCCGGCGTTCGCGAGGATGTCGGGGATCACGAAGATCCCCTTCTCGTCGAGGATCGAGTCGGCGCCGGCCGTGGTGGGCCCGTTCGCGCCCTCGCAGATGATGCGCGCCTGGACCTTCGCGGCGTTCTTGGACGTGATGACGTTCTCCAGCGCCGCCGGCAAGAGCACGTCCACCGGCAGCGTCAGCAGCTGGTCGTTGCCGATCGCGTCGCCGCCGGCGAACCCCTCGAGCGTCTTGTGGCGCTGCACGTGCGCGATCGCCGTGGGGACGTCGATCCCGTTGGCGTTGTACACGCCGCCCGAGCGGTCGCTGATGCCGACGATCTTGCACCCCTCGCGCTGGAGCAGGTTGGCGGCCACTGAGCCGACGTTGCCGAACCCCTGCACCGCCACCGTCGTGCCGGCCACCGGCATCCCGAGGTGCTTGAGCGCCTCCTTGGTCACGAGCATGCAGCCGCGCCCCGTCGCCTCGCGCCGGCCGAGCGAGCCGCCCATCTCCACGGGCTTGCCGGTGACCACCGCGGTGACGGTGTGGCGCATGTGCATGGAGTACGTGTCCATCACCCACGCCATCACGCGCTCGTTCGTGTTCACGTCCGGCGCGGGCACGTCGGAGTCGGGCCCGAGGGTGGAGATGATGCCGGCCGTGTAGCGCCGCGTGAGGCGCTCGAGCTCGCCCACGCTCATCGCCAGCGGGTCGCAGATCACCCCGCCCTTCGCCCCGCCGAACGGCAGGCTCACCACCGCACACTTCCACGTCATCCAGGCGGCGAGCGCCTTCACCTCGTCCTGCGTCACCTGCATGTCGAAGCGGATGCCCCCCTTGGCCGGCCCACGCGAGGTGTTGTACAGCACGCGGTAGCCGGTGAACACCTCCACCTCGCCGTTGTCCATCATCACCGGGATGGAGATGGTGATCTCCTTCTCCGCGTGGCGGAGCACCTTGTAGATCCCGGGCTCCAGGTCGAGGAGCTCGGCGGCCCGGTCGAAGCGCGACATCATCGCCTCGAAGGGATTCTCCTCGTTGAGGAAGCGGTCCTTGTCCGGCCGAACGATGCGGCTGGTGGGGAGGCGAAGGTCAGTGGCCATGGCGGGGTGATGAGACCGGCGATGCCGGCCCTCCAGGATGGGCGAGGCTAGTGGGGGCGCGCGGCGAGCAGGGCGGCCAGGGCGCGGTCGATCTCGCGCGCGCCCCGCTCTACGCTCAAGCGCTGGGAAACATACCACAAGGGCGCCGCGGCGCGAGGCCAGAGCGGGCCCAGCTTCACGGCGTCCTTCAACGTGCACACGACGCGGTCCGCACCACTGGCGCGGGCGGTCAGGCGCGCCACGTCCGCCGCCGTGTACGCATGGTGGTCGGCGAAGCTGGCCGCCTCCACCCGAGCGCCGGCGCTCTCGAGCTGGGCCGCGAACGCGCCCGGGTCGCCCACCGCCGAGACGGCGAGGACGCGCTCGCCCGCCACCGCGGCAAGGGGCAGTTCGGCGTCGCCCCCTACGGCGCGCAGGGCAGCCGCGGCGATGTGGACCGTGGCCACCGGGACGCCGGGCGCGGCCCGCCGCAATGCCTCCACGACCCGGTCCGCCGTGGCCGGCGGCGCCGCCTTGCGGGTCACGACGAGCAGCGAGCCCCGGCGCGAGGCCGCGAGCGGCTCCCGCCACGGCCCGGCGGGCAGCAGCCGCACGCGTCCGTCCCAGCGGTCGGCGCTCACCAGCACGAGGTCCAGCAGGCGGCGGGCGCGGCGATGCTGAAAGGCGTCGTCGAGCACCGCGACGTCCGCGCCCACCGCCCGCGCGGCGGCGACGCCCGCCACCCGGTCCGCGTTCGCGATCACGGGCACGCCGGGGTTCAGCGCCGCGTGCACCAGCGGCTCGTCCGCGCCGTAGCCGCGGAGGACGACCGCCGGGCGCGCGCCGCGCGCGCGCAGCTCGGACACGAGCCAGGCGGCGACGGGCGTCTTGCCGGTGCCGCCGGCCGTCAGGTTGCCCACGCTGAGCGCCGGCAGCGCCAGGGCGTGCGCGCGCAAGAGCCCTCGATCGTACAGCGCCCCGCGCGCCGCGACCGCCGCGGAGAAGAGCCCCTCGAACGGGATGAGCGCGCCCCGCGCCAGGCGCGCGCCGAGCCCCCGGCCGTGCCACACGGCGTCCGCGACGCGCGCGACGACGCCGGCGTCAGCCACGCGCCGCGGCGCCCACCTCGCCCAAGAGCGCCTCGAAGCGGGCCGTCTGGCCGGTAGCGTCGCGCGGGGTGGCGGCGTCGACGCGCAGGGGGGCGCCGTACGCCACGGTGACCCGCGCGAACGGCTTGGGGATGAGGAAGCGGTCCCAGCTCCGCAGGTGCCACGCGCGCGTCGCGCTCGCCGCCACCGCGACGACCGGCGCGTTCGCCCGCTGGGCGGCGATGAGCGCGCCGGGCGCGAACACTCGCGCCGGCCCGCGGGGGCCGTCCGGCGTGACCGCCACGTCGCCGCCACCCTCCAGCGTGCGCACGAGCCCCAGCAGGGCGCGCCCGCCGCCGCGCGAGGTGGATCCGCGCACGGACGTGAAGCCGAGCGCGTGCCCGATCCGCGCGATGATCTCGCCGTCGGCGTGGGAGCTGATCAGGATGGCGACGCCCTCGTTGCGATGGAGCCAGAGGAGCGGGAGCATCTCGCCGTGCCAGAAGGCGAACACCACCGGCTGGCCGCGCGCGCGCGCGCCGTCGAGAGGGCCGCGGTTGACGACGCGGATGCGCCACGTGGAGGCCAGCGCGCGGATGATCAGCACCCCGAGGCGGGCGATCCAGCGCGCGCGCCGGAGATCGCGCTCGCTGCGGCCGTCGTCGCTCACCGCGCCAGGTCCGAGGCCATCGCCGCGACGCGCGCCGCGGCGCCCGGCGTCCCCAGCTTCGCACGCACCTCGGCCAGCCCCTCGAGCATGCGCTGCCGCGCCGGAGCGCCGGGGTCGAGCAACGGCGTGAGCGCGTCGGCGGCGGCGAGTGGCGTCAGCGCGTCCTGAACGAGCTCGGGCGCGATCTCCCGCCCGCCCACGACGTTCACCAGCCCGATCCGGGGCACCTTCACCAGGCGCCGGGCGAGCGCGTACGTGAGCCCGTTCGTGCGGTACGCCACCACGAGCGGGCAACCGGCGACCGCGGCCTCCAGGGTCGTCGTGCCGCTCTTGCAGAGCGCCGCGTCCGCGGCGCGGAGCACCGTGAACGACGCCGAATGCACCATCGGGTAGGGGCACCGCGCGGGGTCGAGTCGTACCGTAGGCGCGACGCTGACGACCACGCGCAGGCCAGGGCGGCGCCGTTCCAGCTCCCGCGCGGCGCCCACGAAGTCGTCCAGGTGGCGGGCGATCTCCTGGGCGCGGCTTCCCGGGAAGAGCGCCAGCACCTCGCCCTCCTCGGGGAGCCCCAGCTGCCGGCGGGCCTCGGCGCGCGTGGGGAGCGCGGTGGCGCGGTCCAGCAGCGGGTGCCCGACGAACGTGGCGTCCACGCCGTGCTCGCGCAGCAGCGCCTCCTCGAACGGGAGAATGACGGCGGCGCGCGTGACCGTGCGGGCGAGCTTCGTCAGCCGACTCGCGTGCCAGGCCCACACCTGCGGCGTGATGTAGTACAGCACCGGAACGCCCAGGCGCGCCGCCGCCGCCGCGAGCTTCATGTTGAAGCCCGGATAGTCGAGGAGCACCACGAGCGCGACGTTGCCGCCGGCGATGCGGCGGGTGAAGCGGTCGAGGAGCGCCTTGTGCTTCGGCACGTGGCGCAGCACCTCCACGAAGCCCATGACCGCCAGCCGCTCCGCCGGCTCGAGAATGGTGACGCCCTCGGCGGCCATGCGGGCGCCGCCGACGCCGGCGAGCGCGAGGTCAGGACGAAGGCGGCGCAGCTCCGCCGCGACGCCGGCCGCGTGCAGGTCCGCCGACGCCTCGGCGGCGACGAACAGCACTTCACGCACGCGGCACGACGCCCGCCCCGCCGGCGAGGGCTGGCAGCGATCGCTCGATCTCCGCCATGATCCTGAGCGCCACCGCGAGCGCCTCCCGCCCCGCCTCGCCGCTCACGGCGACGTCCGCCTTGCCGCGCACCGCGTCCGCGAAGCTCTCGAACTCCAGCCGCAGCGGCTCGCCCTCCGGCGCCTCGAGCGGCACGCGCTCCACGAACGCCTCCAGCTGCAGCGGCGTGGTCGCGAGCGCGGCGAGGTCGACGTCTTCGCGCATCCGGTAGTACTCCCCGGTGCCGGCGGCCAGGTCGAGCGAGAGGTAGCCGCTGCGCTGGAAGAGGCGGATCTTCCGCATCCGCTCCCGCGACACGCGGCTCGCCGTGATGTTCGCCACCGCGCCCGAGGTGAACGTGAGGCGGGCGTTGGCGATGTCCGGGAACGGCGTGAGCACCGGCACGCCGACCGCGTGCACGTCGGCCACCGGCGCGCCCACGAGCGTGCGCGCGAGGTCGATGTCGTGAATCATCAGGTCGAGCACCACCGCCACGTCCGAGCCGCGCGGGTTGAACGTGGCGAGCCGGTCGCTCTCCAGGAACCGCGGCGCGTCCACGTGCGGCAGCGCGGCACGCACGGCGCGGTTGAAGCGCTCGACGTGCCCCGTCTGCACCACCACCCCCCGCGCTCGCGCCATCGCGAGCAGCTCGTCCGCCTCGGCGAGCGTGGCCGCGATCGGCTTCTCGATGAGCACGTGCTTGCCGTGCGCGATCGCCTCCTTGGCGACCGCGTAGTGCGCTGGCGTCGGCACGACCACCGTGACCGCATCGACGTCGTCGAGGAGCTCGCTCAGCGACGGGTAGGCGCGCACCCCGAGCTCGGCCGACACGGCCGCGGCGCGCTCGGCGCGCGACTCGTGCACGCCGGCGAAGCGCACCTCGGGCATGTCGCGAAGGATGCGAGCGTGGTGGTACCCGAGCGCGCCGGCGCCCACCACACCCACCCGCGGCGCCCCGCCGTCCCGCGCCGCGCCGCTCAGAAGCCGATCCCGCGCTGACTTTCCTCGATGAAGCGGAGGAAGTGCTCGACCTCCGCGACGGGCGGCAGCTCGGCGCGCGCCCGCTCCATCGCCTGCGACACGTTCAACTCGGAGCGGAACACCAGCCGGTAGGCGCGCTTCAGCTCGCGCACCGTCTCTTCCTTGAAGCCGCGCCGCTGCAGGCCCACGCTGTTCAGCCCGTACAGCTTGACGGGGTTGCCCACCGCCTTGAGGTACGGCGGAACGTCCTTCGCGACGCGGGAGCAGCCGCCAATGAAGCTGTGCGCGCCGATGCGCACGAACTGGTGCGCCGCGGTGAGCCCCGAGATCGTCGCGTGGTCCTCGACCACGACGTGACCGGCGAGCTGAGTCCCGTTCGAGATGATGACGTTGTCGCCCACCTGGCAGTCGTGGGCCAGGTGCACGTACGACATGATGAAGCAGTTGCGACCCACCGACGTCTTCATCGAGTGGGCGGTGCCGCGGTTGATCGTCGCGTACTCGCGGATCGTCGTCCCCTCGCCGATCTCCACCGTCGTCACCTCGCCGCGGAACTTCAGGTCCTGCGGGTCGCCGCCGAGCACGCTGCCGATGCCGACGCGCACGTTCGCCGCCAGGTGCACGTTCCGCTCGAGCGTGGCCCGCGCGCCGATCACCGACCCATCGCCCACCACGCAGTTGTCTCCGATGATCGCGAACGGGCCCACCTCGACGCCATCGCCGAGCTGCGCTTCCCCCGACACGAGCGCCGTCGGGTGGATGCGCGCGGTCGTCGACGCCGTCATCGCGGCCGCACCATCGCGGCCATGTCCGCCTCGGCCACCGTCTCGCCGTCCACCTTCGCGACGCCGTGCATCTTGCACACCATGCCGCGCACCTGGGTGAGGTCGAGCTCGAAGCGGATCTGGTCGCCCGGCTTCACGGGCCGGCGCCACTTCACGTTGTCGAGCGACATGAAGTAGACCACGCGGCTGTCCGGATCGGGGAGCGATCCCATGAGCAGCATCCCGCCCACCTGCGCCATCGCCTCGATGATGAGCACGCCGGGCATGATGGGGTGGCCGGGGAAGTGCCCCTGGAAGAAGGGCTCGTTGATCGTGACGTTCTTGATCCCCACGATCCGCCGGTTCTCCTCGATCTCGATGATGCGGTCGACGAGGAGGAACGGGTAGCGATGGGGGAGCACCTTCATGATCTCTTCGATTCCTAGCACTCTCGTCTCCTGGCGGGCGAGCTTGAGCATTTCGCGGACGAGCGTGACCGTGCCGCGGTGGCTGGGTTTGAAGGCGACGACCCGCGCGCGAACGCGCCGGCCGGCGAGGGCGAGGTCGCCCACGCAGTCCATGGCCTTGTGCCGCACGAACTCGTCGGGCCACCGCAGCTCCGCATCCACCACGCCCTGCTCGTCGAGCACGACGGCGTTCGCGGTCGAGGCGCCGCGGATCAACCCCTTGGCGCGCAACGCCTCCACCTCGCGCACGAAGCCGAACGTGCGCGCGGGCGCGAGCTCGGTGGCGAACAGGTCGCGCGTCACGTCGAAGCAGCGGCGCTGGCGGCCGATGAGCGGGTGCGGGAACTCGATGGTCACGTCGAGCGACAGCGAGCGCGCCGGGTGCGCCTCGTACACGCTCTCGCCGTCGATGACGCGGACCGGCTCGCGCAGCTCGAGGTACTCGGCGCGCCCGCCGTGCGCCACCACGCCCGCCCGGGCGAGCGCGGCGAAGAAGGGGCCCGCGCTCCCGTCGAGGATCGGCGGCTCCGGCCCGTCCATCTCGATCAGGAGGTCGTCGATGCCGCTGGCGGCGACCGCGGCCAGCACGTGCTCGACGGTGTGGAGCCCGCCCTCGCCGTCGCCGAGCTGCGTGCGCCGCTCGCTCAGCACCGCGTGCTCCACGCGCGCCGCGACTTCCGGGCTGCCCGGCAGGTCGGTGCGCCGGAAGGCGATCCCCGCGCCCACCGGCGCCGGCTGAAAGGTCAGCCGACAGGGGACGCCCAGATGGAGCCCCACGCCCTCGAGCGAGACCGGGGCGGCGATGGTGCGGCGCGCGTCGCTCACGCGCCCGCCCCCGGCCGCTCGCCGACCAGCCGCTCGAGCGCCCGCAGCAGCGACGGCAGCTTGAACATCGCCGCCTGCGCCCGCAGCGCCTCGCGGTGCGGGCGCGCCGGGTAGCCCGACCACGTCTCCCCGGCGGGCACGTCGCCGAACACGCCGGCCTGCCCGCCGATGCGCGCGCCCTTGCCGATCGTGATGTGCCCGCCGAGTCCGGCCTGGCCGGCCAGGATGCAGCCGTCGTCGATGCGCGCGGAGCCGGCGATGCCCACCTGCGCCATGACCAGGCACAGCCGCCCGATCCGAACGTTGTGGCCGACGTGGACGAGGTTGTCGATCTTGGTGCCCGCCCCGATGACCGTGTCGTCGATGCTCCCACGGTCGATGGTCGTGTTCGCGCCGATCTCCACGTCGTCCTCGATCACGCACCGGCCCACGTGCGGCAGCTTCTGGTGCGCGCCGTCGCGGAACACGTAGCCGAAGCCATCGCTGCCCACGCGCGCGCCGCCGTGCACGATCACGCGCCGGCCGAGCCGCACGCCGGCGTAGAGCGTCACGCCGGGGAAGAGGTGCGTGTCGTCGCCCATCTGCACGCCGGGTCCTACGGCGCAGTGCGCCTCCACCCACGCCCGGTCGCCGAGGCGCGCGCCCTCGCCGATCACCGCGTACGGGCCGACGGTCACGTCGGCGCCGAGCACGGCGCCGCGGCCGACCACCGCCGAGGGGTGCACCCCGGCCGCGCGCGGGGGCGCCTCGTACAGCAGAGGCAGCACGCGGAGGAGCGCCTCGTGCGGTTGGCTCACCACCACGCGG
>Ga0307413_10000350_pt1 | contig 14646 bp, 14 predicted proteins | sample DK1Ometagenome_3_FD_203714 | JGI IMG/M metagenome (GOLD analysis project Ga0307413, IMG submission 203714) | Maize rhizosphere microbial communities from greenhouse at UC Davis, California, United States - DK15-O-2 | ecosystem: Host-associated > Plants > Roots > Rhizosphere > Soil | place: USA... | reverse complement strand
GTGCCGCACCCGGCGCTGAGTGATCAGCGCGAGAGCGCTCAGGACCTCAGTGGACGGGTCAACCGTGATCGCAGGCGAGGTCATCACCCGGTCGATCGGCCAGTCGAGCACGTCGGCGCCGTGGTCCTTGAGCGAGTAGATGACGTCGCGCTCCGAAATGATCCCGACGATTTGATCGCCGTCGACCACCGGCAAGGCTCCGATCCTGCGTTCTCCCAGGATCCTCACGGCTTCGGAGAGCTTTGCATCCGCGCTGACGGTTGCGACATCGCTGCCCTTGTCGCCTAGAATCGTTTGAATGCTCATCTGCAGTCTCCGGACTGGGCGAAACGCCACACCTTGATAGTCCCACTTCGCGAAGCCAAAGGGAAGGCCGGATGCCTCGTCCCGATCTCGTACCGAGCCCGCGCCTGTCGCTGCTGAGGCACTTTCGGCGGATCATGAAGTACGTGGCCTTGTTCGCGATTGTGATCGCGACGATCGCCGTTCTACTCGTCGCGCGCGGCGACAGCGGCACTCACATTCACATGCTGATCGCGGTCGCGCTTGGAGCAGGCCTGTCCGTGCTGCTAGCGGGGGCGCTCATGAGCCTCGTCTTCCTCAGCGCGAACAGCGGGCACGACGAGGCGGCCAGTAGATTAGAAGAGGACGAACGCCCTTGACCGTGACTAACCGAGACCCAGTTCTGCGTGTCGTTCCAGGGCCGAGCGACATCAATGCCAACGGTCATATCTTCGGCGGGTGGGTTCTCAGCCAGATGGATATTGCGGGCGGGATCACCGCGTCCAAGCGGGCGCAGGGATCCGTCGCGACCGTCGCCATCGAACGCATGGAGTTCATCGCGCCCATTCACCTGCGCGACGTGATCTCGGTCTACGCCGAAGTGGAACGGGTTGGCCGCTCTTCGATGGGCGTGCGAATCGAGGTCATCGCGACACGTGACCGCGGGGCCAGCCAGGTGAAGGTGACCGAGGGGCTCTTCACCTTCGTTGCGCTGGACGAGCAGAACCGTCCGCGGCCGGTCGACCAGCAAGTCTAACTTCAGGCTTCGCCGGCCGGGCCCGGATCAGGCCGCCGGGGCGACCTCGCCTTCACCATCCGAAGACCTCGGACGGCGCGTTCGGCGACGTGGACGGGCAGGCTCTTCAGCCGCCTCCTCGTCAGAACTCTCGTCGCGACCGATCGCGGGGGGAAGCACATCCATCGCGATGCGTTCGTCATCACCGTCCGGGCGCTCGGAACCGTTCACCTCCGCGTTGGCGGACGCGCGATCCTCGCGCTCATACCGCCTCGGTCGGTCCCCGCGATCGTTGCGTTCACGGCGCGGACGACGCTCGAACTGCTGCTCGCCTTCACCGGTCTCGGCGGAGGCTTCCTCACCGACCGTCTCTGAGGCCTCTTCGTCGCCATCGTCGTCGTCGTCACGCTGGCGTCGCTGGTCCTCGAAGCGAACCCGGCTCTCACTCAGCACCCGGAAATAATGGTCGGCGAACTGGAGATAATATTCGCTCTGTACGCGATCGCCGGAGAGCTGCGCGTCACGCGCCAGGCTCTTGTATTTTTCGAGCAGCTGCGCCGCATTGCCGCGTTGCCGATTGTCCTGGCGATTGCCTCCGGACTGACCCCCGAGGTTCTGACCGCTTCTCGGTCCTCCACCGCGTCCGCGCCTGCGGCCGCCCTGTCTTTGATTGATCAAATTCCTACTTCCTCAAACAAGAAGCTTTCCCCTTGGCCTCAAGCCCAGTCAGGCCGGCACATGGCTGCGCCGGAGCCTGACCCTCTCTTCCGAACCGCGCCCAAGAGCGCCTGCGAACGGCCGATTGCGTCGGGGGTGGAGCGGGGGCGCTCAGCTTCTCTTCAAGGGAGCAGCCCCGGTCCTCAAATTGAAATGTAGTCAGGACGTGCCGGAATTCCAAGCGATTTTCTATACCAACCAAGTTAGCAGAACCGCGCGGGGTCGCCCGGCCATGTCTTCGGCGACTTTTGCAACAAGACCGTCGCGGGCCAGCAGCGCCGACGTCGCATCCGCTTGGTCGTGTCCGATCTCGACCGCCGCGAGCCCGCCGGAGTTAAGCAAATGCGGAAGCTGGGGCGCCAGTTCGCGATAGGCGTCGAGCCCCTCCTCGCCTGCAAACAGGGCCTCATCCGGCTCATATTCGCGCACGCCCGGACCGAGGTCGGCACCCTCGGCGACATAGGGTGGGTTGCAGAGAATCAGGTCGAATTTCTCTTTGATGCCCGTAGCCCAGTCGCCGACGGACAGCTTTGCGCGCGCCTCGAAGCCGAGCCGACGGGCATTCGAGGCAGCGTAGGAAAGCGCCTGCCGGGAGGAGTCGACGCCGACACCGGTCGCATTGGGCCAGAGATCGAGTGCCGCGAGCAGCAGCGTCCCGGGTCCCGTACCGAGATCGAGAATTCGCTTGGGGCCGTCGCTCCCCTCAAAATGCTCCAGGGCGGAGGCGATCAGAACCTCGCTATCCGGCCTCGGGATGAGGACGCCCGGACCGACGTGAAGCTCGATGTTCCAAAAGGCACGGCGGCCAGTGATGTAGGCGACCGGTTCGCCTGCCTTGCGCCGTTCGACCAGGTCCCAGAAACGCTCGGGTGGGTCGCGCTCTGGTGGTGACAGGATCAGGCTGTCGCGGTCGATGTGTAGCGCCTCGGCCATGAGCAATTCGGCATCGAGACGCGGAGTGTCGCTGGCCGGGCCGATTTGGTTGGTCGCGCGCGACAGCGCCCTCGCGATATGGGTCACGCCTCCTCGAGACCGGCGAGCCGCTCCGCCTCGTCCTCGGCAACGAGCGCATTGAGCAGCTCCCCGAGTGCGGCGCCCTCGAGAATCTCTGGCAGCTTGTGAAGCGTCAGGTTGATCCGGTGGTCCGTCACCCGCCCTTGCGGGAAATTGTAGGTACGAATGCGTTCGGAGCGATCGCCCGATCCGACCATCGATTTACGAACGCCCGCTCGTTCGTTCGCGAGCCGCTCGCGCTCGATTTCGAACAGACGGGTTCGGAGCACCTTCAGTGCCTTGGCCTTGTTCTTGTGCTGCGACTTTTCGTCCTGCTGAATGACGATCAAGCCGGTCGGGAGGTGGGTGATCCGCACGGCGCTGTCGGTGGTGTTGACCGACTGCCCGCCAGGTCCGGACGAGCGATAGACGTCGATGCGCAGGTCCTTGTCGTCGATGTGAACGTCGACCTCTTCCGCTTCCGGAAGCACTGCAACCGTTGCGGCAGAAGTGTGAATGCGTCCACCGCTCTCCGTGACGGGCACGCGTTGCACGCGATGCACGCCGCTTTCGAATTTTAGCTTTGCGAAAACGCCAGCGCCGCTGATCGAAGCGATCGCTTCCTTGAAACCCCCAACATCCGACTCGCTCGACGAGATCAATTCGAACTTCCAACCTTGTGTCTCGGCGAAACGCTGATACATGCGCAGCAGGTCTCCGGCGAAGAGCGCGGCCTCGTCGCCACCAGTGCCGGCGCGAACCTCAAGCATTGCGGCGCGCTCGTCGGCGGCGTCGCGTGGGAGCAGCTTCAACGCCAGGGCGCGTTCCGCCTCCGGCAGCTTATGGCGAATGTCCTCGGCCTCGGTCGCGGCCATTTCCTTGAGTTCGGCTTCGGCCGTCGGATCGGCGATCATGCCGTTCAGTACCTCAAGCTCGGCCCGCAATCGCCGCACCTCGCGAGCGGCCGCCGCAACCGGCTCAATCTGCGCATATTCCTTCGACAGGCGAACGAAATCGTCAGGCGCGAGATCGCCCGCCGCCATCGCGTCGGCAAGCTCCTGCTTCTTCGCCTCGATCGAAGCGATCCGTTCCGACGAAATGTGGGTCATGCGCGGACCGCTTCCCCGATTTGATCGAGCGCGACTGAGCGCTGTTCGCCGCTGGCCAGATCCTTTAACTGCGCTTCACCACGATCGAGTTCATCGTCGCCGATGATCACGGCGTAGCGAGCGCCTGACGCGCCAGCCCGGCTCATCCGCTTCTTCATGTTGCCGCGATACGCGCTTTCGGCGGCTACGCCTTGGCCGCGCAATCCGGCGATAATGCGAGTGGCTTCCGCCTCGGCACGGTCGCCAAGCGGGATTACCGCGACCGTCGGCGATTCAGCCTTCGGCACCGCGATCATCATGCCGAGCCGTTCAATACCGGCTGCCCAGCCGACCGCTGGCGTGTGGGGTCCACCGATGGCCTCGACGAGGCCGTCATACCGGCCACCCGCAATCACCGTGCCCTGTGCACCGAGCCGGTCGGTCACAAATTCGAACGCGGTGTGGCGATAGTAATCGAGGCCGCGGACGAGCCGCGAATTGCGTGTCCACTTCACGCCTGCCGCATCGAGGCCAGAGGTGACCTGCGCGAAGAACTCCGATGCCTCGCTTGTTAGGTAATCGTCGATCGCGGGGGCGGAGTCGGCAATCGGGCGCTCTTTCGCGTCCTTTGTGTCCAGAATGCGCAGCGGATTGCGCTCAAGGCGGACGAGGCTCTCCTCTGACAGCGATCCGCGATGCGCATGGAAGTGCTCGACCAGCGCCGAACGCCAGGCATCGCGCGTCTCTGCATCGCCGAGCGTATTTAGCTGGAGCGTCACCCCCTCGTGGATTCCAAGTTCCTTGAGCAGCTGATCGCCCAGCGACAGCAACTCCACGTCCGCCGCCGCTTCGGAGGCGCCGATGACCTCGGCGTCGAGCTGGTGGAACTGACGGAAACGCCCCTTCTGCGGCCGCTCGTATCGAAAGGCGGGGCCGTGCGTAGCGAGCTTCAAAGGCGCAAATTGCTGCCAGCCCTCACTCAAATAGGCACGGCAGATTCCCGCCGTGAACTCCGGCCGCAACGTGATCGACTCCCCGCCGCGATCCTCGAACGAATACATCTCTTTCGAGACCACATCGGTCGTCTCGCCGATCGAGCGTGCGAACACCTCGGTGTGTTCGATCACCGGGATTTCGACGCGCTTGAACCCGTACAGGCGGCGCACGCGATCGAAGGCCGCGATCACCGCGTGGAAGCGATCGACCTCTTCTCCGATCAGGCTTTGCGTGCCCCGGACGGGCTGCGGACTGCTCATTGCCGCGCGCATTGGCAAAATCCTTGGGCAAAGGGAAGGAAGGCCGTTTGCTGGACAGCGGCGCGCGAGCGTTGCAATCCGCCACCAGTCGCTTTCCGGGAGATTCGCGTATGCGCGCCGTTGCGCTTGTTGCACTGCTTTTGGCCTCGTCAGCTTCCGCCCAGATCGTCCCCCGGGACAACAGTCAGCCGTCCGCGCCAACAGCCAAGACGTCCCCGATCCCAGAGGCGCGGGACGTGGCCTATCCCGGCACCATCCAGCTGACGGTCGACGCCTCGGACGTCACGCGTGGCATCTTCCGAATCCGCGAGCGGGTACCGGTGACCGGCGCGGGCGACCTCGTGCTTCTCTATCCGAAGTGGATTCCTGGCGGACATAGCCCGCGCGGCGACATCGAGAAGATCGCCGGAATCAGGTTCACGGCCAACGGGCAGCCGCTCGAGTGGAAACGCGACACGATCGACGTGACGGCCTTCCATGTGACGGTCCCGGCCGGAGTCACCGCCGTCGACGCCGAGTTCCAGTACGTCACGCCGACGACGGGCAACCAGGGCCGAATCGTGGCGACACCCGACATGGCGAGCATCCAGTGGATTTCGAACTCGCTCTACCCGGCCGGATATTACGTCCGGCAGATTCCGGTGCAGGCGAGCGTCATCCTGCCGCAAGGCTGGAAAGCCGCAACGGCGCTCCGGCCGAGCGGCGAGTCCGGCAATCGCATCGATTATCCGGTGACCAGCTACGAAATCCTTCTGGACTCTCCGCTCATCGCTGGCGCGCATTACCGCCAGATTCCGCTTTCCGACGATGTTTTTCTCGACGTGATCGCCGACACGCCGGCCGAGCTCGATGCGAAGCCCGAGCAGATTGCGGCGCACAAGCGCCTCGTCGAGCAGGCGGTGAAGCTATTCGGGGCCGAGCATTACGATCATTACAACTTCCTGCTGACGATCTCCGATTATCTCGGCGGAATCGGGCTCGAGCATCACCGGAGCTCGGAAGACGGGGTGGATCGGGGGTATTTCACCGACTGGAAGAACAAGCTTCGCGACCGGAACCTGCTGCCGCACGAATATGTGCACAGTTGGAACGGAAAGTACCGTCGCGGGGCGGACCTGTGGACGCCCGATTACCGGACTCCGATGCAGGACAGCCTCATGTGGGTCTACGAGGGACAGACCCAGTTCTGGGGCTACATCCTCGGGGCCCGCTCGGGGATGCTGTCGAAGGAAGACACGCTCGGCGCGATCGCCTCGACCGCCGCGACCTACGGCTATGCGACCCCCGGGCGGACCTGGCGCCCGCTTGTCGATACGACCAACGATCCGATCATCGCCAACCGGCAGCCGCAGGCGTGGCGCAGCTGGCAGCGCAGCGAGGACTATTATAGCGAGGGCCTGCTGATCTGGACGGATGTCGATCGGATCATTCGAACGCAATCGCGCGGCAAGAAGTCGATCGACGATTTTGCCCGGGCGTTTTTCGGCATGCGCAATCGCGACTTCGGCGAGCTCACCTACACCTTCGACGACGTAGTGAAGACGCTGGGCTCCGTTCAGCGCTATGACTGGGACGGATATCTCCGCGCGAAGGTGCTCGACGTCGCAGCCAAGCCGCCGCTCGAAGGCATTACCATGGGCGGTTATGACCTTGTCTTCCGCGATGAACCGACGGCCTGGACAAAGTCGGCCGAGAAGGAAGGCAAGAACAACGACCTGACGTACTCCGGCGGGTTCGTGGTCGGGAACGACGGAAAGATCTCGACCGTGATCTGGGATAGCCGGGCGTTCAATGCGGGGATGACGGTCGGGTCGGAACTGCTCGCGGTGAACGGTCGCAAGTTCGACGGTGACTCGCTCAAGGCCGCCATCAAGGCTGCGAAGGATACGGCCGCCCCGGTGAAGCTTCTGGTCAGGAGCGGCGAGGTGTATCGGACGGTCGATCTCGACTGGCACGGTGGCCTGCGGTACCCGCGACTGGAGAAGGTCGGAAAAGGACAAGGCACGCTCGACGCGCTTCTCGCGCCACGAAAATAGGGGGTCTCATGCGGTTTCAAACGGTCACCTTCGCCCTGGCGTTGGCGCTCGGCGCCTGCACGACAATTCCAGCGAGTGCTCCGCCGACCCAGGCGCAGGGGGCCGTTCCTCCCGTTTCGGAAATCCCACGGGCTCCGCTCGGACCCATCCAGGCGCAGACCGCGGCCGCGATCGATCGTGTCCGATCGGTCGATCCGCAGCTTCATTCGGTCATCGCGGTCGATCCGACGGCCATGGCGCAAGCGGCCGAACTTGACTCGAGGGGCGCCGCCGGTCCCCTCGGCGGCAGGCCCGTACTCATCAAGGACAATATCGAAAGTGCCGGACCGCTGCCGACGACGGCTGGCAGTCTTGCCCTCGCCAACAACGTGACGAACCGCGACGCTCCGCTGGTTGCGCGCCTGCGCGCGGCCGGGGCGGTGATCCTCGGCAAGACGAACCTAAGCGAATGGGCCAACATTCGTTCGTCCAATTCTATCTCGGGTTGGAGCGCCGTCGGCGGCCAGGTTCACAACCCCTACGCGCTCGATCGGAATCCGTGCGGTTCTTCCAGTGGAAGCGGCGCGGCCGTTGCAGCCGGCCTTGTCCGTCTTGCGATCGGCACGGAAACCGATGGATCGGTGACATGCCCGGCGGCCATCAACGGAATCGTCGGCCTTAAGCCGACGGTCGGAATGGTCAGCCGCACCCACATCGTTCCGATCAGCGCGAGCCAGGACACGGCTGGACCGATGACGGCCACGGTTCGCGAAGCGGCGGAGCTTCTGTCTGCCATTGCCGGCTCCGACCCCGCCGACCCCGCGACCAAGGACGCTGAGGAGCACAAGGCGGATTTCGCGGCGGCGCTCGATGCCGACTCGCTCAAGGGCAAGCGGATTGGCGTGATGCGATTCGCATCCGGCTTCGGCACGGACGAACCGTTCGAGCGCGCGCTGGCACTGCTGAAGGCTCAGGGCGCCACCCTCGTCGAGATCAAGAAGTTCGACGAGAAGGACATGGGCGAGAACGAGTTCAAGGTCCTGCTCATGGAACTCAAGACCGGCCTTGCGGACTATCTGAAATCGAGCCCGGCGCCCCTTTCGGTCCGGACGCTTGCCGACGTGATCGAATTCAACAAGGGCCATGCCGCACAGGAAATGTCGCTCTTCGGCCAGGACATTTTCGAGAAGGCCGAGGCGACGAAGGGGACGGCCGATCCCGGCTATAAGAAGGCACGCTCGCGAAGCCTCGAACTTGCCGGCAAGCAGGGCATCGATCTGCTGCTCAAGGAGCACAAGCTCGACGCCCTTGTCGGACCCACCATGCCGCCAGCGTGGAAGATCGATGCGGTCAACGGGGACCAGATCAGCGGCGGCGGAGCCGGCAGCCTCGCTGCGGTGGCCGGCTATCCGCACCTAACGGTGCCGATGGGGCTGGTGAAAGGGCTACCGGTCGGCCTCAGCTTCATCGGGCCGAAATGGTCGGACGCGCTGATGCTCTCGCTGGGCTATGCGTACGAGCAGGCTCGCGGACCGATGCCCGGGCCGACGATGATTCCCGCAATCGAAATGAGCCCGCAGCTCGCGCCGCATCTGGAACCGGCGGTCAGGCCGTAAGCTTCAGCGCCGCGATCGCGGCCACGATCGCGAGGATCAGAAGCAGGCGGACCGTGCTTGCCGGCTCCTGGAACCACAGGATCCCGACGAGGACGGTGCCGACCGCGCCGATTCCGCCCCATACGGCGTAGGCCGTGCCCATGGTTATCGACCGCGAAGCCAGCTCCAGAAGTCCCATGCTGATCGCGACGGAGACGAGGAATGCGAGGGTCCAGGGCACATTTCGGAAACCGTCGACGAAACGCAGCGAAGTCGTGAATCCGACCTCGAAGAGGCCACCAAGTATCAGCCAGAACCAAGCCATCAGGTAGCAACCTCCACTTCGCCGGGAACGTCCATCTTGCCGCGCGCAGCGACAATACATCCCCCAACGATCAGTACCGCGCCTGCAAGAGTATCAAGCGAGACCGGTTCGCTGAAGAAGAACCAGCCGCATGCGGCCGCCCAGAGAAAACCGCTATACTCCGTGACCGCCAGATAGCTCGCCTCTGCCCGGGCATAGGCCCATGAAAAAAGGAGGCCGCCCGCTGTCGACATGATCGAAGCTACGATCACCCAGGTCCAGACCTCGCCCGGCCAATCCGGAACCCCGACGAACGGAATAAGGGCGAGCCAGAGAATGAGAACCGTCAGCGACTGGAAGAAATTGATCTCGAGCGGCTTGGCGGCGAGCGATTGGTGCCGCATCAGAACGATGTTCACGGCATAGCACAGCGCGGACCCGATGATCGCCGCGCTCCCAATCAGGGCGTCCGTCCCGAGGGCCGCCTTCGCCTGTCCCAGCACAATCACGACGACACCGGCGAACGCCATGAGCGATCCGCCGACGGAGCGCGGGCCGATGCGTTCTCCGAGAAATCCGGCTGCGAGCAGCAAGGCGATGAGCGGAGCGATGAAAGTAAGCGCGATTGCCTGGGCAAGCGGCACACGGGCAATGCCCCAGAAAAAAAGGCCCGCCATGGCAGTCACGATGATGCCGCGGGCGACGTGGATCTTCAGGACTGGGCGGGTGGGCCAGGGCAGCCGTCGCGGAAGATAGAGGGAACCGGTCAAGATCAGGTTCACCGTCGAGCGCCAGACACTGACCGCGAAAATGCCGATCGCCAGCACAAGCGCCTTCATCACCGCGTCCATCACCGACAGGACGCCGACCGCCGCGAGCGCCGCGGCGAAGGCCTGGACAGGATGCTGGGCGACGCGGTTCACGCAACCGCCATTAGCCGCGCAATAGGGCTAGCGCAGCACCATATAATCGCCCCGCATCTCCACCCCGTCGATGCGGGAAAGGTACGACTGACCAAGCAGCGACAGCTCCGCACCCTGGAGAACGACGCCGCGGACGTTGGTGATCTTCTTTCCGTCGACCTCGACGGACTCGATCGACACGAGCTTGCCCCGGATCGGCCCGGCGGCTCCCTGTCCGACTTCCTCGAACTCGGCTGGCGCGAAGGCGAGGCCGACGCGGCGCGCATCCTTTTCGGTCAACGCAACGCCGCTTGCCCCGGTATCCACCAGGAAACGGACGAGTTCGCCGTTGACCTTGGCGTGAACGTAAAAATGGCCGTTCGCCTCGCGCTCGAGCAAAGTCTCGTGGGAAGCGCCGTCGCTTGAAACAGCAGCCGCTTCGACCGGCTTCCTGGCCGAGGGTAGCGCCAGACCGATTCCGACACCGGCTGCGATAACGAGAAGAAACGCCTTGACCATCGGGAGTGGCCTATTGAGCCGGATCCGGTCCGGGCGACGGGCTGTGCGAGGCGTCGATCAGCAGCGGCGGCTCTGACTGCGCTGAGGTAAGACTGTTGGCGAGAGCACCCAGTACCATCAGGATCAGCAGAACCTTGCCCATGGCGCCATGCTGCGCCGACAAGATGAAGAAAGATTTAGCGTTACTCGGCCGCGTCGAGCGCTGGTGGAGACGACGACGCCTCGATCTCCGCTGCTTTCGCTTCGACGAGCTTCACGATGTGTTCAATCATGTCCTCGTCACGGACGTGATGGTCGGTGATTCCGGACAAATAGACCATGTGCTTGCCCTGACCGCCGCCCGTAATACCGATATCCGTTTCGCGCGCCTCACCGGGTCCGTTCACGACGCAGCCCAGTACGGACAGCGATATGGGGGTGCGGATGTGCTGCAGCCGTTCCTCCAGTTTCTGGACCGTTCGGATCACGTCGAAGCCCTGACGCGCGCAGCTTGGGCAGGATACGACGCGCACGCCGCGGTTCCGGATGCCGAGCGCTTTCAGAATTTCGTAGCCGACACGGACTTCCTCCTCCGGCTCCGCGGACAATGACACCCGGATAGTATCGCCGATACCGGCCCACAGCAGCGAGCCGATTCCGATCGAAGACTTCACCGTTCCACCGATCAGTCCGCCGGCTTCCGTAATACCGAGGTGAAGCGGGCAATCCACAGCGTCAGCAAGAGCATGATAGGCGGCGACCGCGAGGAAGACGTCGCTGGCCTTCACCGCCACCTTATATTCGCGAAACCCGTGATCCTCGAGAATTCGAATGTGGTCGAGCGCGCTTTCTACCAGGGCCTCTGGGCAAGGCTCGCCGTACTTCTCGAGCAAGTCCTTCTCGAGGCTTCCTGCATTTACGCCGATCCGTATCGCGCAGCCATTCGCACGGGCGGCTGCAATGACTTCCTTCACCCGATCCTCGGAGCCGATGTTGCCGGGGTTGATCCGCAGGCAGGCGGCGCCGGCGTCGGCCGCTTCAAGGGCCCGCTTGTAGTGAAAATGGATGTCCGCAACGATCGGTACGTTCGCTGCCCGAACGATCTCCTTCAGCGACGCAGTCGCTTCGGCCGTTGGGCAGGACACGCGGATGATGTCGACGCCGGCCTCTTCGCAGCGGCGGATCTGGTCGATCGTCGCGGCCGCATCCTCGGTCGGTGTGTTGGTCATGGTCTGGACGGTCACGGGTGCGTCTCCGCCCACCGGGACGGATCCCACCATGATCTGCCGCGACTTGCGCCGGACGATGTCGCGCCAGGGGCGAATTGAAGACATGGCCGCGGATATAGGCGGTCACGGCGTTGCGGCCAAGCGAGAGGCCCAACTCGATTCGCGTTGATTAATCGATGATGGTAAAGGGCTTAACGTTGATCGCGGGGGCTGCGATGACGTTTTTTGCTCGGTCGTCAGAATGGACCCGCGCGCATAAAGACGCATCCGAAGCGACGCCCTTCGCGGGCGGTTCGCAGCATTATTTCGCATTCCTGAGCTACAGCCACCAGGACCGGGCGCTTGCCGATTGGCTCCAGGACCAACTCGAGAAGTTTCGAGTTCCCCGCCACCTTGTCGGTCGCATCACCGATTATGGAGCTGTCCCCCGCAAACTGACTCCGATCTTCCGGGACCTGAAGGAGCTCCCCGCGTCCGACGACCTGGGTTCCGAGATCAAGGCCGCCCTTCTGGCCTCGCGATTCCTGGTCGTCCTCTGCTCACCGGATGCTGCCCGGTCGCGGTGGGCAAACGCGGAGATCGAGGCCTTCAAGCGCGTTCACCCCGACGGCGGCATCTTCGCGGCGATCCTGTCGGGCGAACCCTTCGCGAGCGACATGCCCGGCCGCGAGGAAGAGGAGTGCCTGCCGCAGGCGCTACGACTCAAATACGATCGCCGCGGGCGCCCGACGGCAAAGCGCGCCGAACCGCTTGCTGCCGACCTTCGCGAGCCAGGAGAGGCGCGCCGGCTCGGTTTCCTCAAGCTCGTGGCAGGCATGCTCGGCGTAGGACTCGACGACCTGGTGAGGCGCGACGACATTCGGCGCCAGAGACGCCTTGCCGCCGTGACCGCCGCGTCGATCGCTGGAATGGTGGTTACGAGCGGCCTGGCCGCCACCGCCATAACCGCACGCGATGAGGCACGCGACCAGAGGCGCCAGGCCGAAAGCCTGGTCGGCTACATGCTCGGCGACTTGAAGGGGAAGCTGGAGCCGATCGGGCGCCTCGACGCCCTGGACGGCGTCGGGGGCCGGGTCCTCGAATATTACCACCAGCAAGACACGGCGGACCTTCCCGACTCTGCGCTGCTGCAGCGATCGAAGGCGCTCACATTGATGGCCGATGTCGCGAACTCACGCGGAGACCTCGACGGTGCGCTCCGATTGTTCCACGAGGCGATGGCAGGCACGGCCGAAGCCATCCGACGCGATCCCAAGGATCCGCAGCGACTCTTCGATCACGCGCAGAATGTCTTCTGGACGGCCGATATCGCGCTCCGGCGAGGTGACTCCCAAAGGGCGGAGCGGGCTTTCCGCGAGTACAAATCGCTCGCAACGCAAATGGTGGCGCTTGACCCCGACAACATGAAATGGCGGATGGAGACGCAGTACGCGGACGCCAATCTTGGTATTCTGCTATTCAACCAGCGTCGTTTCGCCGATGCCGCCAGCCAATTCGAGAATGCCCTAAGGACGATCCAGGCGATCGCGACCGCCGATCCCGGAAGCAGCGATTACCAGAAGTCGCTCGCCGAGAGCCTGGCCTGGCTCGCCGATGCAAAGTTCAGTCAGGGCCGGATCGAAGAAGCGACGACCTTGCGCGAGCGGGACGTCGCGCTGCTCGAGCGCCTATTCAAACAAAGCGGTGGCGACGTTGACTATGGGAAGATGCTGGTGCCGGCCCATCGTGCCCTGGCCCGACTCTATTTCGTAAGGGGGAGCATCGGGCCGGCAATCGCACAGGTCCGGGAAGCGGTCGGCCATTCACAACAATTGCTCAGTGTAGAGCGGACCAACAGCGAATGGCTGGACTACTCGGCAAACGCCCGGCTGGATCTTGCCCGCTATCTGCTGGAATCCGGCCTGAGCGCGGAAGCCGAATCTGAGGCCGCCGCCGCTTGCGGACTGGCCCGCCAGCTCCTCGCGAAGGATGGAAGCGTTGCGCAATGGCGCGCTCTTCAACGCGACTGCCTGGTGACCCAGGTCATGCTCGCCCTTGGCTCAAACGATGCTTCACGAGCAGCGGCCCTCAGCAACGAGGCGGTTGCAACAGCGAACGCCGTGAAGACTTCGGATCCCATCGAAGACGGCTTAGGCCTGGCCAAGGCGCTGCGCCTGGCTGGCAACGTCAATCAGCGCCTTGGCAATTCGGCCGCCGCGCGAGCCGAATGGACTCGCGCCCTCACCGCTATTCCCCGCACCGCCAGCGAACGTCCTTCGGAAATGAGCGAGCGTCGGTTGATCCTGCGGTGTCTCGGCAGGGCAGATGAAGCGAAAGCTCTCAAGATCAAACTCGATGCGATGGGATATCGCGAGTCAGGCTTGGAGATCATTTGAGATGGAGAAGGACCATGGGCGCATCTGAAAACGCATTGCTGGAACAGGAGGAAGAGCTGATGGGCATTCATAACATCACGCTCACTGCGACGAAGGTCACAGGGAAGAATGAAATCGTCGTCACGGGGCACGGTGGCCGAAGCTTGGGGAAAGGGAGTGGGAAGCACACTTTCAAATTCACGATTATCGACACCACCGGAAAGAACGTGAAATTCGGATCCTTGAGAGCGGCCGACAATTGCTCGACCTGTCCACCCAAGGCCGGTCAACCAAACACGCAAATCGTCCTCGGACCGGTAGACAACAATCCAAGCCACGGTCCGCGGACCGCCGAGTTCGTCGACAAGAACGACAACAAGCCGGAAATGGACGTTAGCTACGAATGGCAGTTCACGTGCGATGACCCAGGCATCACCGTGTCGTCATTCGATCCTATCATTTCGAATGGCGGTAGGGTCTAGCCATCAGCGCTCCTGAGTTCGGACTGCGTTCGGGACGGCGGGTACGGCAGTGCCCGCCGGGCATCCCATTTGTCTTCGCGGTTGGGATCACCGGGCATCGCGCGGAGTCGCTTCCCGCGCCAGGGAAGCTGCGCAGCCAAATCGTCGACGCCTTGGAACAGCTGAAGAGCGTCGCGACGATGGTGCGTACTGCAA
>Ga0307413_10000348_pt1 | contig 14664 bp, 11 predicted proteins | sample DK1Ometagenome_3_FD_203714 | JGI IMG/M metagenome (GOLD analysis project Ga0307413, IMG submission 203714) | Maize rhizosphere microbial communities from greenhouse at UC Davis, California, United States - DK15-O-2 | ecosystem: Host-associated > Plants > Roots > Rhizosphere > Soil | place: USA... | reverse complement strand
GGGCCGATTCACTATTCATCGCGATTATCACCTTAATCTCCCCTCTTTGAGTGGAACGTATCGGCTGAGCTCTCTTGGCGGAAAGATAGTCAGCGACTCCCAGGCCGGTCACAATACCGTCGTCTCTGATACTTCCCGCGATGACCGGACCGCCATTTATGGCGAATATTATCGACGAGTAGGGATCGGAGCGTTCGCGGCAACCCCACTACTGCGCGAAGACAGGCTGGTGTCAGCGTTGTTTGTCTCTACAGCTGAACCGCATGATTGGAGTGAGCGAGAGGTCTCGCTTATCGCTGCTGCGGCCGAGCGCACGTGGCTAGCAGTAGAAAGATTGCGGCTAAACACCGCATTAACTCAAAGCGAAGAGGCGCTCCGCGATGCCGATCGGCGAAAGGACGAGTTCCTAGCGACCTTAGCGCACGAACTAAGAAATCCGCTAGCTCTGGTCCGAAACGTAGTCAGCTTATCTCAGGCTTCTGGCTTCTCCGAAGCCCAACAGCGATGGGGCAGGGATGTTATCGATAAGCAAGTAGGATATCTGACTCGGCTCACCGATGATCTTTTCGATATTAGCCGTATCACCCGAGAAAAGCTCGGCCTCCATAAAGAACAAGTGGAGCTATGTGAAATCGTTAAGACAGCGGTAGATTCGAGCCGTCCAGTAATCGAAGAGCGACGGCACAAGATCACAATGACCTTGCCCGAATCGCCTATCTACGTAGACGCGGACCGGGTTCGATTGACTCAAGTGGTGATGAATTTGATCAATAATGCCGCCAAATACACGCCCGATCCAGGACAAATTTCGTTAACCCTTGGACTGCAGAACGATCGTGCTGTCCTGCAAGTTAAGGATACCGGCATCGGGATCGCTCTCGAGGACTTGCCCCGTTTGTTCGATTTGTTCTATCAAGCTGACCGATCGTTTACCCGCGCCGAAGGCGGCCTAGGCCTTGGTTTGACCTTGGTACAGAGAATCCTTGAACTTCACGGCGGAACAGTGCACGCGTTCAGCTCAGGAGCTAAACAAGGTAGTGAGTTTGTCGTCAGTTTGCCTATTCTACAAAATGCGTTTCAGCACGACTCGAGCGAAGATGTTGATCGTGATTTTTTTGCCACAAAGAGCCGAGTCCGTCGTATTCTAGTGGCCGATGACTTTCCACAGGCTGCAGAAACTCTCGGCGGATTACTCCGACAAGAAGGATACGAGGTTCAAATTGCCCAGGACGGCCTGGAAGCCTTCCAAGCCGCGGAGCGCTCACATCCAGATGTCATCGTACTCGATCTTGCTATGCCTGAACTGAATGGCTACGATGCCGCGCGAAAGATCCGCGAGCAGCCCTGGGGCAAACAGGTTGTGCTGATTGCTCTAACCGGGTGGGGACAAGAACGGGACCGGCACCGTACCAAGGAGGCCGGGTTTGATGCCCACCTGACGAAACCGGTTAAGTACGAAGCGATTTTAGAATTGCTCGGCAATTTGGCGAACCGTCACCGGCCAGGCTCAGCGGCGCCTACCGTTTGAAACATCGCCGTGAAATGGAACGGGCGTGCAAAGGTGGGAGTTTAAGGTGGGAGTTTATTGTGAAAGCTGAAGCGCGATCTAAACTGGGTAAGAAGAAGTCGAGTCTAACGATGTCTCAGACTCATCATCCTTTCGACGAACCGGGTGGTTCTTCCTGTCGGAGATATTCTTGATCGCCACGCTTTCCAGCCCAAGGACATCGCTAGCTTTGTTGAGGAATTCTTGGATGTATGCTTGCGGTCAGAATTCTGCAAGCGCGTCTCATTCACGGGAAGGGCGCAGGCGTTCAACGCGCGACCATCCGATCTCTTCTCGATAACCATCCTGCTGTGATTTCTTTCGAAGATGCTCCAGCGGAAGCCAGGGGTTGGGGCGCTACTATTGTCAGCTTGCTGGAAGGGTAGACTGCGGATTTCGGAAATCGATCTTTGTAATAACGCGGTCAAAGATACCCTCCCACACACGTGGATCACTGTCGATATTGCGGTGTTCAGCGCAGGGGCCGCCGTAGGGTCCACGCGGGTTCGGTATGGCGATGTTAATTGCTTCCGTGCCGATTGAGTCCTCTGCCTTGATCTTCTCCAAACCTCGACAAAATGTGAAGGCTGCGGGTACGTAGAAATTAAGGGCGCGCTTTACGTTCTTCGGCACCTCACCGTTGGACCAAAAGCTCTCGATGTAGACTAAGGCGTCAACCACGATTTCTCGTCGTTTTAGATCCCGCGCTAGCTCCTCGACAACCCGTCCACCGAAACTATGCCCAGCCAGCAGTATACGATCACCAACCCGGTAAATAGCGTCGAGAAGGTCACTAACGACCTGACTATCGCCGCGGATCATTATCGTGACACTGTTGGGAAAGTGTCGTCCTATCTGTAGCGCCGCGACATGCATGACTGACTCATGATAAGCAATTTCGGTAACCGCACTCCGATCTTGGACGTCGATAGCCCTATAGGGCAACCATTGCTGCGGGTCAAACCACTCCGCATCTTCCCATGTCGGCGGATTGCCGCCATGCACACCGATAAAGATAATCCTCCCGCCCGGCGCCGGTAGACTGAGGGTAGGAAGTTCAGCGGCGACTTGCGCCGCTGAATTAGCACGCTTAAACGGGGTCGGTTGCCAGCTGGTGCCAGGCGGCAAAGTTGGACTCACTGCCTGGCAACTTGTTGTCCCGGTCGGCAGGAGCGATAGCAATAGAAGTATCATGCCCCTAAGATGCAGACCCATCAGGTTAGGCTCCGCTGGCCATAGCTCATGGAAAGACCCTTACAGTTCTATGGGCAGGCCAAAGCAGCCCCAAATTATTTTGCGGCGAACGGGTCATCACCCTTAACGATGGCGAGATAATAGATCGTGATACCCACCCCTATGGTGATAAAGCTGTCCGCTAAATTGAACGCGGGCCAGTGGTAATCCGACCAATATACGTCCAAGAAATCGACAACCTCGCCATGAACAATCCGGTCAATAAGGTTGCCGATGGCGCCGCCGAGAATAAAGGCGAGCGCTGTAATCAGACCAGTCTCCGTTTCGCGCAGGCGCTTCAGCATCATAAAAATAAAGCCGATTGCTAACAACGAAACAGTGATCAAGAACGGCAACCGAAAAACTTCATGACTGCCAGAGAAGATACCGAATGCAGCACCTGTATTGCGGATGTACGTAAGGTTGAAGAAACCATCGATAATCGGGATTGAGTAATGTAGCGGCATCATGCGATCGACAACATACTTCGTTAGTTGATCGGCAATTACGATAAATCCGAGGCAGCCGGAAACGATCCTAGCTTTGCGACTCAACCCGCGGCTCCGGAATTCAGAACTGCGGCACAACGCGCGCAGACGGTCGGATGGCTGGCATCTCGCCCGACCTCAGTGTCGTACTTCCAGCAACGCTCGCACTTGAGACCCTCGGCCTTCGAGACGGCGATTTCGCAATTCAATAGCTCCGCTCTATAGCTAGACAAACTCTTGCGATCAGATGCTATCGAGTTGGCAGTATCCGCCTGAGACACGATTAGAACATCCTGCACTTTGCTCTTATCGGACTTGATCAGATCTCCAATGCTGGAGTCCGGGCCGCCGTTCTGATTGATCAAAACGACTTTCGCGTCCAGCGAATGACCGATGATGCCTTTGGTTCGCGCCTCTTCCAAAGCCTTGAGCACCTCGGCGCGCTCCTTGAAAATACGATCCCATCTGCCAGCAAGTTCACCATCCATCAGACCGGTATCAGGGTGCGGCATTTGCGAAAGAAAAATACTCCCGGGCAGACGGCTTTCTTCCCCCATGTATGTCCAAATCTCTTCCGCAGTGAACGATAGAATGGGCGCCATTAGATGGACCAGAACGTTCAGAATTCTATGCAAGGCCGTCTGCGCCGCTCGCCGCTCCGTGGTCTTTGCACCGGTGCAGTAAAGACGATCTTTGACAATATCGAGATACTGCGCACTGAGATCAACGCTACAGAAGTTATTAAGACTATGGAACACAGTGTGAAATTCATAGTTCTCGTAAGCATCCCGGCAACGACTTAGTAAGCTTTCGGTCCGGTGCAGGATCCAGCGGTCGAGTTCATCGAGGTCGGGCAGCGAAACGGTATCGTGTCCGGGATCGAAATCGTAAAGGTTGCTGATCAAAAAGCGTGCTGTGTTTCTAAGTCGCCGGTAAGACTCCACTAATCGATTGAGAATTTCGTCTGAGATGCGCACGTCCTCACGATAATCTTCAGCCGCCACCCAAAGCCGCAAAATTTCCGCGCCTGATTTCTTGGTGATTTCCTGAGGCGCAATGACATTGCCTAGCGATTTGGACATCTTGCGACCCCTGCCATCCAGGGTAAAGCCATGGGTGAGCACGCTCTGATAAGGCGCGCGCCCTCGAGTGGCCAACGAAGTCAGCAAAGCCGTGTGAAACCAACCCCGGTGTTGGTCGCTTCCCTCCAGATAAAGATTAGCGCGACCGCTCAGCCGCGGGTCGATTTCGACCACTGCCGCATGGCTTACACCCGAGTCAAACCATACATCGAGAATATCTTCTTCTCTAAAGAATTCGTTTTTGCCGCATCCTGGACAGGCAAGGTCGGCGGGAATGAGTTCGGTGACAGGCCGGATAAACCATGCATCAGAACCCTCCACATCCACGATAGCAGCGATGTGTTCGCAAAGATCTTGCGTGAGAATAGCCTCATGGCAATTGTTGCAATACACCGCTGGAATGGGAACTCCCCAGGACCGCTGGCGCGAAATACACCAGTCGGGTCTGCTTTCGAGCATGCCTCGAATACGATCTTTGCCCCATGGCGGCACCCACTGCACCTGTTCGATGGCTTTTAGAGCTGCATCCCTAAGGCCATTCTTGTCCATGGAGATAAACCACTGCTCCGTGGCTCGAAAGATGACCGGTTTTTTACAACGCCAACAATGCGGATAACTGTGCGGCAGAGTCTCCTCTTTGAGGAGTGCACCATGATCACGCAACTTTTGGATGATTTTGGGGTCAGCTGTAAAGACCAATTCGCCCTCGAGATCACCGGCTTCGGCTGTAAATCTACCTTCAGCATTCACCGGCGCCATCACCTCAAGCCCATAGCGCATTCCGACTTCATAGTCCTCCTGCCCATGTCCAGGTGCGATGTGAACGCAGCCGGTCCCTTGATCGCGCGTGACAAACTCAGCCAGGACAATCCGTGAATCACGATCCAACCAGGGGTGACGGCAAACAATGTCTTCAAGCTCCGCGCCGATCCACGCACCCTCGATGATTGCATAGCTGGCAGGCTCTAGACCAATAGCCTTCATCACTGTTGGAACCAGTTCTTCATCAATGATCAGGTCTCCTTCGGGGGTTCTTACCCGCCGGTAGATAAATTTCGGATTAATAGCGATTGCCTGATTAGCCGGCAGAGTCCACGGGGTCGTCGTCCAAATGGGAAAGTAAGTTGGCAAATCGTCCACCTTAAACTTTCCCTTGGAATCTTTCACGAAGAATTTGACATAGATGGAAGATGAGACATGCTCCTCGTATTCGACTTCCGCTTCAGCGAGTGCGGTAACACAGGAGGCGCACCAGTAGACCGGCTTCTTTTTACGATACAGAGTGCCTGACGCGACAAACTTACCTAATTCCCGGATCTCTTGGGCTTCATAGGAAGGTGCCATAGTAAGATACGGCTCTTGCCAGTCAGCTAGAACTCCTAACCTTTTGAATTCTTCTCTTTGAATTGAGACGTACTTCGCGGCATACTCTCGACACAACCGCCGAACTTCAGCCTTGCTCATAGCGAGCTTTTTTGCTCTGCCGATGTCTTTTTCAACTTGCAGTTCGATTGGCAAACCGTGGCAGTCCCAACCTGGTACATAAGGCGCCAAGTGACCCGTCATAGCTTTATACTTAACGATAATGTCTTTAAGAACTTTATTGAGAGCATGGCCGATATGAATGTTGCCGTTCGCGTAAGGAGGTCCGTCATGGAGTATGAATTTCGGTTGACCCTTGTTCGCCTCCAAGATTTCAAAATAGAGGCGATCAGTTCGCCATTTCTCGACCAGCTTGGGCTCATTCTGCGGTAGGTTAGCCCGCATCGGAAAACTGGTTTTAGGCAAATTGAGGGTGTCTTTGTAGTCCATCGCTACCCTGTTATTGTGAGGATCTGCAGGTCGCAGTGACTATGACTTCTGGTGATTTAGGCCTCTGACCATTTGGAGCGCGAACTTATCAGCCTTTGTTTCTGCATCTGCCCAAAGCACGTAATGGCCCATTTCGTGATAAACGGTGTTGATCCAGCGACGCTCGCTATAGTATTTCCGACCGCGTTTCCAACTCTCAGGATGGACTAAATAAATTTGTCCGTCCTCGTAAGTCTTTCCCGCAGTTTTCCCCCAATCGAGATACTCAAACCACTCTATTCTTGGATGTTTGAGGTGGTAAAAGCGACAAACGATCGAAATAGCCTTTTTGAAGTGCAGTGGCTTATATTCGCTGAAGAATGATGAAAGAAATCGATCTACAGCCCGACGGTCTTTCAGAGGAGGCAATATCATCCGCATGGTACATGTCCTTGGCCACTTAGTGATAGGTTTCTAGCACAAAAATTTGGCGATAAAAATAGGGCCGGCTAGATAGTTCGATTCTCATGAGCGCTGTAAGTACTTGATATGCCTTGATATTTTTAATTTCTCAATCCCTGATTACGCCGCGATTCGCCTGCTTGATGAGGCTCTCGCGGCGATCAAACTGTCGTAAGTTGGCCTACTTTGTTCTTGCGCGCATCCACTCATAAACCATCACTCAAGCGGTCCGACGAACTCGGGTTGGTGCTTATACCGTGACTCGGAACAGCTAGCAAATGGATGATCTTTCTCAGGGATTTTCGATTTTTATTATAGCCAATCGCGCCGATCGGCTCTTGCGGACGGGCTCTTAAGGACTTCTGAATTTATGACGCCGGTGCTCGTTCAGTAACCGCAATTAAGGTTCCGCCACTTTGGTACGGATAACTTTGGTACGATAGTAGGAACTCGACGCATTTGCGTTTTTTGTTCTTCAGGTTAGATTGACGGTAATTACAACTTCTCCCTCACTGCAGAGAATCAGCGGTATCAAAAGGAGAGTCATGAGTAAGAGCAGCAGGAAAGAACTCGAAGAATTAAAAACCAAAGTAGCCTTAGGGAACCGCATTATGTTTCATCAGGGTTTGGCAGACTACCATGGTCACGTCAGCGCTCGCATTCCCGGAACCCGAAAGTTTTTTATCAAACCCGTTCTGGCACCACTCGGCGAGATCTCGAGCAGAGATATTATTATGGTCGATATCGACCAGTACATGGACATCTGCGAGGAGAACTATGCGAAAGCCGGTAACCAGCGTGCGATCACCAAACTTAAGAACCCGCCTCGCGAAACCATGATCCACGCTTCTATTTATGCAGCTCGCGCGGATGTTAATTCGGTCGTTCATACTCATCAATCACTGGCGACGGCATTTTCGGTTGCGGGCACCCCAATCCTACCGATTTACAATCAAGCCGCGGTTTTCGCCCCCGAAACTCCGATATTTCCCAGCCCCCGGCTTATCTATACCATCCAAGACGGTAAAGAGGTTTGCGAGACGCTGGGCGATCGCATGGCGATGTTACTCAAAGGACATGGTGTTATTGTGTGCGGTGACAGCTTGGAATATGCTACAGTTCACGCGATCTATTTGGAACGTACCGCCTATATGCAGTTTGTCGCGAGCTGCGTCGGCAAGCCATCGATCATGCCCCAGAAGGATATCGATTACATGAAAGAGAATATGACCTACCGTGCTTATGATGGCTTCGCTTATTTTAAGTCTCTATTGCCGAAAAAGAGCCGGCTTTAAGAGCTCGTATTTCTTACTCTAAGAGAAAAGCCAGTGGAGGTTACGGCGATGGCGAAACGTGAACAGAAATCCACGGAAACAGCAGGTAAAGAGGCGATCCAGGATTTACGACAATGGGTCGAACGGGTTGAACAGATGGGTGACTTGGTGCGCGTAAGCGAGCCTGTCAGCTGCGACGAAGAGATGAGCGCCATCGGCTACTTGGTCGCAAAACAAAAACCTTCGCCGGCGATCCTTTTCGACAACATCAAGGGCTATGAGAATAGCCCCTTCAAAGCGAGCTCTCTGTGGAACATCTTAGGGCCGAGTTTGCAGCGCATCGCGCTCACTCTGGAGGAGCCTCCTGACACCCCGACCGTACAGTTAATCCAGAGGGTAAAGGACAAGCTCAAACATCGAACGTCCCCTCGTGAGGTTTCGCAATCAGAAGCCGGCTTCTACCAGAACACTCTCACCGGAGACAAAGTCGATCTAACTCAGCTGCCCATTCCTAAGCATTGGCCGTTGGACGGTGGCCGCTATGCTGGAACGGCGGATTGCGTCATCACCCGGGACCCCGATACCGGCTACTTAAACGTCGGCACCTATCGAATGATGCTTCAAGGAAAGAAAGAAGCCGGTCTCTATCTTTCTCCGGGAAAAGATGCGCGCCTGCATATCACCCGTTCTTGGCAGATGGGCAAACCTGTTGAAGTCGCCGCCGCTTGGGGAATTGATCCACTCTTTATGGTCGTCGGGTCACAAACATTCCCCAAGAATGTTTCCGAATATGAGTATCTAGGGGGCATCAAGGGTGGACCGATACCTGTCGTCAAGGGTAAGGCAACCGATCTGCTGCTGCCGGCAAATGCTGAGTTTATGATTGAAGGCATCATCAGGCCGAATTCAGTTAAGAGCGAAGGGCCGTTCGGTGAATTCCCGGGCTATTACGGCAGACCCGAAGCCGGCTGCCCGCTGGTAGAGATTACCGCCATCCATTACCGCAACAATCCGATTCTCACCAATGCTTTGATGGCCGATTATCCATCCAACGAGCAGAGCGGCTTTTTCGCTATCATCCGTTCGGCGCGAATCTGGGACGACTTAGACAAACTCGGCGTGCCCGGCATTCAGGGGGTCTATGCCCACCCTGCTGGCGCCGGTGGTTTCGGCATGACGGTAATCAGCCTCGAGCAGCGCTACGCCGGCCATGCAGCGCAGGCCTTGGCGCTAGCTGCTCAAGTACCTGGAGGCGCCTATTACACAAAGTGGATTATCGCAGTCGATGAAGACATTGACCCGACGGATATGGATCAAGTGATTTGGGCCATGAGTAGCCGCTGCAATCCTATTGATGACGTAGATATTCTCCGCAATACTTGGAGCACCTGGCTCGACCCGACTCAAAATCCACCGGAGAAACGTCCGTACGGATCGAAGGCTTTGATTAACGCCTGCAAGGAGCACCGCTATCTACCGATTTTTTCGAAACGCACGGCACTCCGCAAGGAGATGTACGATAAAGTCGCTAATCAATGGAAGAAGCTCGGCCTCCCTGGACAAGTACCGGATGTAAGGGCGTTTGAGGAAGATAAAAAGGTCGTCTACCACGAGGTGGGCGGCTTCGAACCCGGGAAACAGCCTGGAGAAGAGAAATCAGACAAGAAATAAACTAATCAGCTCTCTGCTGAATTTGACCCTCGGACGGCTGCTGTACAGTCCTCCGAGGGAAATCTCAGATAACAAACAATCGTTAGACCAACAGCGCCGATCGGGGCATTCCCAGCCGGCACTTAACTGATTGCCTCTTCACCCCTCTCGCTGGTGCGGATACGGATTACTTCTTCAACTGATGAGACAAAGATTTTGCCATCGCCAATTTTGCCGGTCTGAGCGGATTCGAGAATCGCTTCGACAATCTTCGGCGTCATCTCCTCCGGCGCGAGAATCTCTATCTTGACCTTAGGAAGAAAGTCAACCGTGTATTCGGCGCCGCGATAAAGTTCGGTATGCCCTTTTTGCCGGCCGAACCCTTTGACTTCGGTGATCGTCATTCCAGTAATGCCAGCGGCGGTTAGCCGCTGCTTGACTTCATCCAACTTGAACGGCTTTATGATTGCCTCGATTTTTTTCATCATATCCGCCTCCTAATGCTGCTGATCGTGTTACTCTTAACCGGCAAGAGCGATCAGCCTCACCCCCCGGTTAGATATCAAAGTAGAGAGCAAACTCCCAGGGATGGGGCCTAAGACGGATAGCGTCAACCTCATTCTTGCGTTTAAACTCTAGCCAGGTATCAATCACATCCTTGGTGAACACATCGCCCCTAAGCAAAAAATCGTGATCTTTCTCTAGCGCATCGAGTGCCTGATCCAAAGATCCGGGCATCGATTTCACCTTAGCGGCTTCCTCGGGCTCAAGCTCATACAGGTTCTTGTCAATCGGTTTCGGCGGCTCGATTTTGTTACGAATCCCATCAAGTCCCGCCATCAACATCGCGGGAAACGCGAAGTACGGATTGCAGCTCGGATCGGGAGTTCTAAACTCCAGTCTCTTGGCCTTCTCACTGTCGGAATACATTGGGATGCGCACGCAGGCGCTGCGGTTACGGGCCGAATAGACTAAATTGATTGGCGCTTCGTAGCCCGGAACGAGTCTCCTGTAAGAGTTCGTGGTCGGGGCGATGAAGGCACAGAGCGCATGCGCATGCTTGATTAAACCCCCAATGTAATAACGTGCTGTGTCGCTAATTAGGCCGTAGCCCTTCTTGTCGTAAAACAGGTTCTTGCCATTTTTCCATAAACTCTGATGGCAATGCATACCCGAACCGTTATCCTGAAAAAGCGGCTTAGGCATGACAGTGACCACTTTGCCGCGGCGTCGGGCGGTGTTCTTAACCACGTATTTGTATAGCAACACATTGTCCGCCATCTTGGTCATAGTATCGTAGCGCATATCGATTTCGGTCTGACCGCCGGTCGCCACCTCGTGATGATGCACTTCGACTGTAATGCCGCATTTCTGCAGGTTCAGTACCATTTCCGATCGGAGGTCTTGGTACTGATCCATGGGCGGCATCGGGAAATAGCCTTCCTTGTACCGGATTTTGTTGCCGAGATTGGGACCATCGTTGTTGCCCGAGTTCCAGAACCCTTCGGCCGAATCGATGTGGTAGTAGCCCTCATGATGATTTTGGTCAAACCGGATGCTGTCAAAGATGAAAAACTCAATTTCGGGACCCCAGTAGCTGATGTCAGCGATACCGCTGGATTTGAGGTATTTCTCGGCCTTCTGAGTGACAAATCGGGGATCGCGGCTGTAAGGCTCGCGGGTGATCGCGTCCAAAACATTACAGACAAAGCTGATGGTTGAATGCTCTCTGAATGGATCTACCATGGCCGTGTCCGGATCGGGCAAGAGAATCATGTCGGATTCATTGATGCTCTGAAATCCCCGGATGCTCGAGCCATCAAATCCCAACCCCTGCTCAAATACGTCCGCCGACAATTCTGTGGCTGGGATAGAAAAATGCTGCCATAGTCCCGGAAGATCGATAAACTTAAAATCTACTATCTCGGCTTTATTTTTCTTCGCCATTTCTAAGGCGTCTTTAACTGGCATCTATCTACTCCTCCGTCCTATTTAGCACGTTGAAATCTTAATCTGTTATCACATTATCCCAAGTCCAGCTAGCCCTGCATGCGATTCTTAAGCGTAGCCACGTTCGTTGTGTTGAGTTAAATCGAGACCCATACGCTCCTCTTCTTCAGATACCCGGAGGCCCATGGTAGCTTTCAGAATCGATAAAATAATGAAAGTCATTATCAGTGCGAAGGCGATTGTCGCGACCACCGTTATGGCCTGAATGCCGAGCTGTGCGGGATTGCCGTAGAACAAACCATCGTTACCTGCAGGATTAATGGCTTTTGACGCAAACAGACCGGTGGCTAGAGCTCCCCATGTTCCGCCAATCCCGTGGACCCCGACGACGTCTAATGAATCATCATACCCGAGACGAGCTTTTAGATTGCAGGCTTTGTAACATAGCATACCCCCAACCGCGCCGATGATAATCGCCGACATTGGGTTAACAAAGCCGGCGGCTGGTGTGATAGATACCAATCCCGCAACCGCACCGCTGGCCGCTCCGAGCGCCGTAGGTTTGCCATGGGTAAACCATTCCGTAAACATCCAAGCCAGGGCCGCCGCCGCCGCCGCCGTGTTGGTTGTTACAAACGCTACGGTGGCTAGACCATCCGCAGCCAAAGCACTACCCGCGTTGAAGCCGAACCACCCAACCCAAAGTAGAGAGGCTCCGATGACGGTAAAGGGCAAGTTGTGCGGCGTCATCGTTTCATACCCGTAACCGACACGTCTCCCAAAAAAGTAAGCAGCGGCCAATGCCGAAAAACCCGAGCTAATGTGCACGACTGTTCCGCCGGCAAAATCAAGCGCCCCCATGGCCCCCATCCATCCCTTGCCCCAAACCCAGTGCGCCAGCGGATCGTAGACGAAAGTCGCCCATAACAACACGAAAACAATGAATGTCCCAAATTTTGCCCGCTCCGCAACTGCGCCCGTGATCAGCGCCGGGGTGATGATCGCAAACATCATTTGGAAAACCATAAATGCTTGATGCGGAATCGTGGCCGCATAATCCGGGTTCGGACTTGTGCCGACATTACTTAATCCAAGCCAGGTGAAGCTACCGATCCAACCGCCGATGTCAGGTCCGAAGGCTAGAGTATAACCCCACAAAACCCATTGAATACTGATGAGAGCGACTACCACGAAGCTCTGCATTATTGTTCCGAGAACATTCTTCCCACGCACCAGTCCACCATAGAATAAAAACAATCCCGGAATCGTCATCATCAATACGAGCGCCGACGAAGTCAGAATCCAGGCGGTATCTCCCTTGTCCACTCGCGGCTCGGGAGCCGCTGTCGGCGCGGTAATGACTGCATCCGGCGCGCCATTAGAAGGCTTCACTTCCTGGGAAAGTGCCGCTGTCAGTGGGATTGTCGAAGCAAAAAACAGAATTAAAATGATTGCTTTAGTTTGTTGCGTCACGACGAACCTTTCTCTTGGCCAGGCCGAACAATAGGCGCAGGATACCCGGCGAGAGAAACGCAATGGGAATGCCACCTAAACTAATAGATTCTTCCACGAGATTCCGTGAGTTTTGGTGGAGCTTGCTGAAGCGATAATCAATCCACTGCTCACGATTTAATCAATTGCACGTTTGTGAGGCACGCGGGAAACTCAACAGGAGTGACACTTAAGTGAACGGTCTACAAGAGATCGAGGACGCGCCTACTTGGATTCGCATTCATTGCGGGTGAACGACTTCGGCGGGTAAGGCGAAATGAATATTCTCCTCGATAAAGCCTAAATGTGAGATTTCGGCGCCCTGCCGTGTAAAATAGTCGACGGCCTCATCTACTAAACGCTCAGGCACCGACGCGCCGGAAGTTATTCCCACGCGGGCCACACCGTTTAGCCACTTCGGATCGAGCAGGCCGATTTCACCGATCAAGTATGCAGGAGTTCCCTGTGACCGCGCAACCGCACATAGTTGCTTCGAATTCTCACTGTTTTCGGATCCTATCACCAGCACCAGATCGACCGCGCGGGTCAATTGTTTCACTGCATCCTGACGATTTTGTGTCGCATAACAAATGTCTTCTTTCGCCGGGGTGATGATTTTCGGAAACCTTTGCTTGAGCACACCAATGATCTCCCGAGTGTCATCAACACTGAGAGTTGTTTGAGTTAAAACGGCGACTCTACCAGGATCCGGCACTGTAACAGTCTTGGCTTGTTTGGTATTAGCGACAATCCTAACGTGCTGAGGCGCCTCACCGCTGGTCCCAACGATCTCGTCGTGCTTTTCATGCCCGACCAGAATTATACTATAACCTTGCGCCGCAAACTTTCTTACCTCCCGATGAACTTTGTCGACGAGAGGACAGGTGGCATCGATTACAAACGCGAGTTGTTTCTGCTTGGCTTGCTGCCATACCTCAGGAGAGATTCCGTGCGCACTGAAGATCACTCTAGAACCCGAGGGCACTTCATCCATGGATTGGACGAAATGCACGCCGCGAGTGATGAAGTCGCGAACAACATGCTGGTTATGGACAATCTCGTGAAACACGTAAAGTGGCGGACCGTGTTTCTCAAGAGCCCGCTCCACCGTTGCCAAAGCCATTTCCACACCGGCGCAAAATCCCCGCGGCTTAGCAAGAACAACCTTTTCAACTGCCATGACGATCTCAATCTGGATGATCCATCCACGGCTGTCAATACGTTCTACCGCACCGACAGCAAGCATGCTTATCTGAATAGGCTCAAAACTTTCTCGCTGGCAACTGCAGCGCCGTTTGTTGCAACTGCCGGCCAATGCTTTTCCTTTGTCAAAAGCCGCTCCAGGTAAGGTGTTAAATTAGCGGATACGAGATCATCCTGCGGAATAAAGTCTGCCGTGGCGCAGTCCTCCAAGGCCTTGACTAGATACGGATACTCCGCGAAATCACCACGATCAGTATACAGTAGCGGGGTTTGATGGCTAATTACGTCAGCAACAATACCGTAGCCGGGTTTGCTAACAATCACGTCGGCAGCGCCAACAAGGTCGACATAGCTACGCTGCGCATTGGGAAGAATCAGCAAGTTAGGTTCCTTCCGCGATGCATTACCGGTGCCGATAAAAAAAAACTCTTTCTGGCGCAGCAATCTGTCCAGACGCAATCGTTTAAGCCCATGCCCGCCAAAACTCAAAAGAA
>Ga0307413_10000346_pt1 | contig 14685 bp, 12 predicted proteins | sample DK1Ometagenome_3_FD_203714 | JGI IMG/M metagenome (GOLD analysis project Ga0307413, IMG submission 203714) | Maize rhizosphere microbial communities from greenhouse at UC Davis, California, United States - DK15-O-2 | ecosystem: Host-associated > Plants > Roots > Rhizosphere > Soil | place: USA... | reverse complement strand
CGCCGCGGAGGGGATTCCGGCCGACGAGCTCGCGACGGCGAAGGGGCAGCTCAAGGGGCAGCTGACGCTCTCGCTCGAGGGCGTGTCCTCACGCATGTACCGCGCGGCCGCGGTCGAGTTGTACGGCCAGCCGTACCGGCCGCTCGACGAGATTCTGGCGGCGGTGGACGCGATCACGAGCGAGGAGGTCGCGGCCGTGTGCCGCGACTACTTCGACCCGTCGCGGCAGACCGTCGTGAGCCTCGGTCCGCGCGCCATCGAGTAGCGCTGGACGTTCGCCCGCGGCGACGTCAACGTTGTGCGGCGGAGCCGCGAGCGCGCTCGCGGCTCCGCTCAACTCACACTCTACAGCAATCGCGCTCATGAAGATCGGGGTTCCGAAGGAGATCAAGATCAACGAGAATCGCGTCGCGCTCGTACCCGCCGGCGCCGAGGCGATGATCGCGGCCGGGCACAGCGTGACCGTCGAGCATGGCGCAGGGGAGGGGAGCGGCTTCCCGGACGAGCTGTACGCGGCGGTGGGCGCGACCATCGCCCCGAACGCGGCGGCGGTGTGGAAGGAGGCCGACATGATCATGAAGGTGAAGGAGCCGATCGCCGCGGAGTGGCCGCACATGCGGAAGGGGCAGACGATCTTCACCTACTTCCACTTCGCCGCGGACGAGAAGCTCACCCGCGCGCACCTCGACAGCGGCGCGACGTGCATCGCCTACGAGACGGTGGAGCTGCCGACGCGGGAGCTGCCGCTGCTCACGCCGATGAGCGAGGTCGCCGGCCGGATGGCGGTGCAGGAGGGCGCGAAGTACCTCGAGAAGCTGTACGGCGGCCGCGGCGTGCTCCTGGGCGGCGTGCCCGGCGTGGCGCCCGCGAAGGTGGTCGTGCTGGGGGGCGGCGTGGTCGGCATCAACGCGGCGAAGATGGCGGCCGGCATGGGCGCGTCGGTGACGGTGCTCGACATCTCGCTCGAGCGCCTGCGCTACCTGTCGGACGTGATGCCGGCGAACGTGACGCTGATCCACTCCAACCGGCACAACATCCTCGACCAGATCTCGACGGCCGACCTGGTCATCGGCGGCGTGCTGATTCCGGGGGCGAAGGCGCCGAAGCTCGTGCGGCGCGAAGACCTGAAGCGCATGCAGGCGGGCGCGGTGATCGTCGACGTCGCCATCGACCAGGGCGGGTGCGTGGAGACCATTCACGCCACCACGCACGAAAACCCCACCTATGTGGTGGACGGGGTCATCCACTACGGCGTGGCGAACATGCCCGGCGGCGTGCCGCGCACCTCGACGCTCGCGCTCACTAACGCGACGTTCCCCTACGCGCTCCAGCTCGCCAACAAGGGGTGGAAGCAGGCGCTGCGCGACAGCCCGGCGCTGCTCAAGGGCCTGAACGTGGCGGACGGGCACGTGACGTATCCTGGCGTCGCGCAGGCGTTCGGCATGGACTATATCGAGCCCAGCCGTTTCGTGGCGTGACGGCAGGGAGCGAGCGGGCCGGCGACCCGTGCCCGCTCGCCGCGGCGGCGTGACGTACGAGTCATCGGTGCGTCAAGCCGTTGGCAGAGGCCGCGGCTCGCGGCGCGGCGCGCGCCCGCGTCGACCGCGAGTCGCGTAGGTTACGGCAGGCCATTGCCTTGTTCGCCCCCCCCTGCACGGCTAGTTTACCCGCGGTTCGCCGAGCCCTCCCATGCATACCGCGTCCCGCGTCGGGACGAATGACCCCCCAGAGAAACTGATGCGCTGGCCTTTCAAGAAGGGGGCTCTGTTCCCCGCGAACGCGATTGCCGTCGACCTCGGTACGGCGAACACGCTGATCTACGTCAAGGGGGAGGGGATCGTCCTCAACGAGCCGTCGGTGGTCGCGCTCGACCGTGAGACGAAGAAGATCAAGGGCGTCGGCCTCGAGGCGAAGCGGATGCTCGGCCGGACGCCCGAGGGGGTGCTCGCCGTCCGGCCGATGAAGGACGGCGTCATCGCCGACTTCGACGTGACGGAGAAGATGCTGCGGTACTTCCTCACGCTCATCATCGAGAACCACGTCTTCCGCGTGAAGCCGCGCGTCATCGTCTGCGTGCCCTCGGGCATCACCGAGGTGGAGAAGCGCGCGGTGCGCGACTCGGCGCTCGGCGCCGGCGCGAAAGAGGTCTTCATGGTCGCCGAGCCGATGGCCGCGGCCATCGGCGTCGGGCTGCCGGTGGAGACGCCGACGGGGAACATGGTCATCGACATCGGCGGCGGCACGACGGAGATCGCCGTCATCGCGCTGTCGGGGATCGTGAGCGACACGTCGATCCGCACCGGCGGCGACGAGCTCGACACGGCCATCGTGCAGTTCATGCGGAAGAACTACAACCTGCTCATCGGCGAGCCGACGGCCGAGACGATCAAGATCCAGATCGGCTCGGCGGCTCCCGTGGGCGAGGAGCGGGAGATGGAAGTGAAGGGGCGCGACCTCGTCTCGGGCATCCCGAAGACGGTGCGCGTGCACTCCGCCGAGATCCGCGAGGCCATCCAGGAGCCCATCCAGCAGATCGTCGACGCGGTGCGCCGCGCGCTGGAGATCACCCCGCCCGAGCTCGCGAGCGACATCGTCGATCGGGGCATCGTGATGACCGGGGGGGGCGCGCTGATCCGCGGGCTGGACCTCATGCTCAGCCAGGAGACCGGACTTCCGATCCACGTCGACGAGGACCCGCTCACGTGCGTGGTGCGCGGGACCGGGCGCATCCTCGACGATGAAGAGAAGTACTGGTCGGTCCTGAGCAGCTGAGGTAGCTCGTGGCCCGCGCCGCGCGGAGCGGCACGCGCACCGACGTCGCCCTGTTCGTCATCTCGGGCTTCCTCGCGCTGCTCGCCCTCGTCCTCCCCGCCAACCTTCGCGAAGCCGCGGCGGCGGGCCTGCGCCGCTCCGTGGTCGCGCCGTTCGTCGCGCTGCAGCGCCGCGCCGAGATGAGCCGCACCGCGCTCGTCACGCAGGACGAGCGGCGCACCCACACCGACAGCATCGCGCTGCGCGCGCTCTCCGCGCCGGCGATCGAGTCCGAGAACGCGCGGCTGCGCCGGCTGCTCGGCCTCGGCCAGCGCCTGCAGTACGGCTTCATTGCCGCGGAGGCGATCCACGCCGGGCCGAGCCGCGAGGAGTACACGCTCACGCTCACGGCCGGCGCGCGCGCCGGCGTGCGCCCGTTCAGCCCCGTCGTGGCGGCGGACGGCCTGGTGGGGATGGTGCAGACGGTCGATCCGACGATGAGCCTGGCGATCGTCTGGTCGCACCCGGACTTCCGCGTGAGCGCCACCACCGTGGACGGCAGCGCCTTCGGCATCATCGCCGCGCACCTCGGCAGCGGCGCGGACCGCTACCTGCTCGAGCTTCGCGGCGTGCCCTTCCGCAACGAGTTGACACCCGGCACGCTGGTGGTGAGCTCCGGGCTGGGCGGCGTGTACCCGGAAGGCATTCCCATCGGCACCGTGCTGCGCGAGCTGCGCACCACCGAGGGGTGGGCGCGCACCTACCTGGTCCGCCCGGCGGTCGTGCCCTCCGAGGTCGCGGCCGTCATGATCCTGCGCCCGCAGCGCGCATCGGCCGGCGTGCGCAGCGTGTGGTCCAGCGTCGCCTCCGCCGACTCCGCGGCGCGCGGCGTGGTCGCGGCGGCGGACTCCATCGTGGCCGACTCGCTGCGCGCGATCGCGGCGCGGCAGCGCGCCGCGGCAGCCCGCGCCGCGCAGGCGGCGGCCGCGGCAGCCGCGGCGCGGGGAGACACGACCGCCGCGGGCGCCGGCCCGGCGCCGGGCGCCTCGACGCGACCGCCCGCCGCCCGGCCGGCACCGCGCCCGGCGGCGCGCCCCGCCGCCCCTCGCACGGACTCGGCCGCCGCTGCCGCGCCGCGGCCGGCGACGCCTCCGGCTACGCCGCCGGCAGCACCGCCGTCGGTTCCGAGCGCACCGGACACGGCCGCGAGGCCGCCGCGATGAACCTCGGCCTGGCGCTCCGCACGGCGACCGCGTTCATGGTCCTGGTACTCCTGCACTACACGCTGCGCCCCATGCTCGGGTGGCGCGCGCCGCTCGACTTCCTCGTCGTGGCGGTGCTGCTCGTCGCCGTCCGCGTGCGGCCGGGGCTGGCGGCACTCATCGGGTGCGCGACGGGGCTCGCCTCCGACTCGGTGACGCCCAGCGCGTTCGGCGCCGGCGCGCTCGCCCTCACGAGCGTGGCCTTCGGCGCGAGCTGGCTCAAGGCGGTATTCTTCGCCGACAACCTGTTCCTGAACGGCCTCTTCTTCTTCCTCGGGAAGTGGACGTTCGACGTCGTCCGGCTGTTCGCCGAGCGGCGGCTGCGCGGCGTCGAGCTGGTCATGGAGACGCTCGTCTGGTCGCCGCTGTCCGCGGCACTCACCGCGCTCGCGGGGGTACTGCTGCTCGTCGTCCTGCGCCCGCTGTTGAGGTCCTCGAACGCATGAGCTTCCACCCGAACGACGTCTCGCGTCGCGCCCGCACGGCGGGTGCGCTCCTGGTGGGCGCGTTCGCCGTCCTGATCGGCGCGTTCTTCCGTACGCAGGTGGTGCGCAACGAGCAGTACGCGCTGCAGTCGGAGGAGAACCGGCTGCGCGAGGTGCCGCTCCCGGCGCCGCGCGGCATCATCTACGACCGCGAGAAGCGCGTCATCGCCGAGAACCTCCCCGGCTACACGGTCTCGCTCCTCAGCCCCACGCCCGACTCCCTGCGCGCGGCGCTGCGCCGGCTGAGCGGGACCATCCAGCTCTCGAACGCGCAGATCGAGGGCGCGGTCCGCCGCTTCCGCCGCGACCCGAACCGGCCGGCGGTGATCCTTCCAGACGCCGACTTCCAGGTGGTCTCGGTGCTCGAGGAGCACCGGACGGAGTACCCGGGGTTGATCATCCAGAGCGCGCCGAAGCGCTACTACCCGGACGGGCCGGTGGTGGCGTCGTTCATCGGCTACACGGGGGAGATCAGCGAGAGCGAGCTGGGCTCGCGCCGCTACGAGGGGTACAAGCCGGGGCAGCAGATCGGGAAGGAGGGGCTGGAGAAGCAGTACGAGGACGTGCTGCGTGGAAAGGAGGGGTCTCGCTTCGTGGAGGTCGACGCGCGCGGGCGCGTGGTGCGGGAGGCGGGCGCGCGCGAGGACCTCGCGCCGGAAGCGGCCGAGCCGCTCTACACGAACATCGACCTCGACCTGCAGCGCCACACCGCGTCGCTCTTCGGCGACTCCCTGCGCGGGGGCGCGATCGCGCTCGAGCCGCGGACTGGCGAGGTGCTCGCGCTCTACAGCGCGCCGTCATTCGACCCGAACCGCTTCATCGGCGGCATTCCCGTCGACTACTGGAACGAGCTGCGCACCGACCCCCGCCGGCCGCTGTACAACAAGGTGATCAAGGGCCGCTACCCGCCCGCCTCCACCTGGAAGCTCGCGACCTCCGCCCTGGCCATGCAGGCGGGGCTGGTGAGCCTGGACGATCGCATGCCGGTGCCGTGCACGGGCGGCTACATGTACGGCCGCTACTGGCGGTGCTGGGATCGGCGCGGCCACGGCAACGTCACGCTGCGGCAGGCGATCGAGAAGTCCTGCGACGTCTACTTCTACCAGCTCGGCCTGAAGCTCGGCCTGTCGCGGATGCTCGCGGGGGGGATCTCGCTCAAGATGGCGGAGCGGACCGGGATCGACCTGCCCGACGAGCAGCGCCCGCTGTACCCGGCGTCCGAGGCGTACTTCAACGAGAAGTACGGCGAGCGCGGGTGGGTGGCCGGCTCCACCGTGCTCAACCTCTCGATCGGGCAGGGGGAGAACACGCAGACGGTGGCGAACATGGCGCGGTTCTACACCGCGCTGGCGACCGACGGGCACGCGGCGCGCCCGGAGATCGTGCGCCAGAACCCGCAGCGCACCCGGCTGTTCAAGCTCAGCGACGAGCAGATGGCCGGCCTGCGGACGGCGATGAAGGGCGTCGTGTCGTCCGCGGGCACGGCCAACAGCGCGCGCATCGAGGGCGTGGTGCTCGCCGGCAAGACGGGGACGGCGCAGAACGCCGAGAATCCCAACGTCGATCACGCCTGGTTCGTCGGCTTCGCGCCGGCGGACAACCCGACCATCGTCGTCGCCGTCTTCCTCGAGTTCGGCGAGCACGGCTACGCGGCGGCGCAGGTCGCGTCGAAGATGATCAGCCGGTACCTGAAGAAGGACGCGGTCCTGCCGCCGACGACGGAGGGCGAGTGACGCGGCGGCCGGCCGTCGCCGACGTCCCGCTGATCGCGCTCGCGCTCGCCCTCTCCATCTTCGGCGTCGCGATGGTCTACTCGGCGGGGCAGACGGACGCCCCGACGTCGGTGGCGCGGCTGTACCGCTCGCAGATGCTCTGGGTGGTCGTCGCGATCGGCGCGGCCTTCGTGGTATCGCGCGCGAGCGTGCGGCTGATCGAGTGGGCGGCGCTCCCCAGCTACCTGTTCACGCTCCTCCTGCTCGTGGTGACGCTGGTCATCGGCTCCGGCGCCGGGACGGCAGCCAGCTCCAAGAGCTGGCTGACCATCGGCGGCGTGCGCATCGGGCAGCCGGCGGAGCTGGCGAAGATCACCGTGGTGCTGATGCTCGCGCGCGTGCTCGCGTCGCGCCGGGAGCCGCCCAAGTCGCTGCTGGACCTGTGGCAGCCGGCGCTGATCGTGGGGATCCCCTGGCTGCTGATCATGGCGCAGCCCGACCTGGGCACCGGGATCGTGTTCGTGGGGATCTTCTTCGCCATGCTCTTCTGGTCGGGCGTGTCGTGGCGGCTGCTCCTCCTCGTCGCCAGCCCCGCGGTCAGCATGGTGCTGGCGTTCAACACGCGGCTCTGGGGGGCGTGGTTCTGCCTCCTGCTCGCCCTCGTCTGGACGTACAAGCCCTACCTGTTCGAGGGGATCATCATCGTCTGCCTGAACGTGATGATGGGGGTGGTGGCGCCGATCGTCTGGGAGCGCCTGGCGCCCTACCAGCAGAAGCGGCTGCTCGTCTTCCTCGACCCCTCGATCGACGCGCGGGCCTCCGGCTACCACGTGATCCAGTCGCAGGTGGCGATCGGGTCCGGCGGCTGGTTCGGGAAGGGGTTCACCGAGGGGACGCAGAAGCGGCTGGGCTACCTGCCCGAGCAGCACACGGACTTCATCTTCGCGGTGGTAGGAGAGGAGCTCGGGTTCATAGGCGTCACGCTCGCGCTCACGCTCTTCCTCGCCCTCTTCCTCCGCACGGTGCGCGTGGCGGCGCGCGCGAACGACACGTACAGCAGCATGGTCGCCTTCGGCCTCGCGGCGAGCTGGCTGGTGCACGTGTTCGAGAACGTCGGGATGACACTGAACCTGGCGCCGATCACCGGGATCCCGCTCCCCTTCTTCAGCTACGGGGGGAGCTTCATGCTGGCCAGCTGGCTCGCGGTGGGCATGCTCGCCCGCATTTCCGCGGAAGGGCGGGGGCGCGCGGCGGCGCTCGCGGTGTGACGGCGCGGTAGGGCGCAGCGCGGCGTCTCTTGCCCCGCTGGGTGGGACGGCTCACATTTCCGCGCTATGGCCTGGTTCCGAAAAGAGAAGAAGCCGCGACAGCCCCGGCGCGAGCGCCTGGAGATCCCGCCCGACGCGTGGGAGAAGTGCGAGGCGTGCGGGCACACGGACATCCGCGAGAAGTTCGTGCGGAACCTGAACGTCTGCCCGCAGTGCGACTTCCACCGCCGCATCCGGGCCCCCGACTACCTCCAGCTGCTGCTCGACGAGGGAACCGTGGAGGAGACGGAGGTGGACATCCGCTCCGTGGACCCGCTCGGCTTCCCGGAGTACCCGCAGCGGCTCAAGAAGGCGACGACGAACGCCGGCGACGCCGACGCGATCATCACGGCGAGCGGCATGCTCGGCGGCATGCCCACCAACGTCGGCGTGATGGACTTCGCCTTCATGGGCGGGTCGATGGGGTCCGTGGTGGGCGAGAAGATCGCCCGGCTCGGCCAGCGGTCGCTGGAGCGCAAGTTCCCGCTCGTGATCGTCTCCGCGTCGGGCGGGGCGCGCATGCAGGAGGGAGTCCTCTCGCTCATGCAGATGGCCAAGGCGAGCGCCATCCTGTCGATGCTCGCCGAGCGGCGCATCCCGTACGTCTCGGTGCTGACGAACCCCACCACCGGCGGGGTGAGCGCGAGCTACGCGATGCTGGGCGACGCGATCGTCGCCGAGCCGGGCGCCGTGATCGGCTTCGCCGGGCCGCGGGTGATCAAGCAGACGATCGGCCAGGACCTGCCCGAGGGCTTCCAGACGGCGGAGTTCCTCCTCGACCACGGGATGCTCGACAGCGTCGTGCACCGGCGCGAACTGAAGCGCACGGTGGGACAGCTCATCCGGCACATGAGCGGGAAGCCGGCGGCGGCGGGGTGGGAGTCGCCCTGAGCCGCTACCGCGAAGCGCTCGACTTCCTCTTCGCGCGCACCACCGGCAAGACAAGGTTCGGCCTCGCTCGCACGCGCGAGCTGCTCCGCGCCCTCGGCGACCCCCAGACCCGCCTCGCCGCCTTCCACGTCGCCGGGACCAACGGGAAGGGGAGCGTCTGCGCCTCGATCGAGGCGGTGCTGCGCGAGCGCGGGTTGAGAGTCGGCAAGTACACCTCGCCGCATCTCGTGGACTTCCGCGAGCGCATCCTCGTGGACGGCATCCCCATGCCCGAGGAGGCGGTGGTCGAGTTCGTGGAGCGGTGGACGCCGTTCTGCGAGCGGATCGGCGCCACGTTCTTCGAGGCGACCACGGCGATGGCCTTCGACTACCTGGCGCGCGCGGACGTGGACGCCGCGGTGGTGGAGGTGGGGCTCGGCGGGCGGCTGGATTCGACCAACGTGATCTCGCCCGTCGTCGCCGGCGTCGTGTCGATCGGCCTGGACCACCTGGAGTACCTGGGCGACACGCGCGAGGCGATCGCGGACGAAAAGGCGGGGATCTTCAAGGCGGGCGTACCGGCCGTGGTGGGGGAGCCGGACGCGGCCATCCGCACCCGGCTCGCCGCCCACGCGCGCGCGGTGGGGGCGAGCTGCGTGCGCGTGGTCGCGGAGGAGACCTCGGTGAGCGACGTGACGATCGGGTCGGCCGGCACGGCGTTCACGCTGAGCGCGGGCGGGCACTCGCGCCGCCTCCGCACGACGCTCACGGGGGCCCACCAGGCGGCCAACGCGGCCGTGGCGCTCACCATGCTCGACGCGGCGGGGGCACCGTTTACGCAGCCGCCGGACGTGGTGGAGCGCGCCCTCCGTCAGGTGCGGCTGCCCGGGCGCTTTCACAGGGAGGGGCGCTTCATCTTCGACGTCGCGCACAACCCGGACGGCGCGGCGGTGCTGGCGAGCACGCTCGCCGCGGCGCACCCCGGGCGGCCGCTCGTCGCGCTCGTATCCGTGCTCGGCGACAAGGACTGGCGGTCGATGCTCGATACGCTGGCGCCGCAGGTCGACGCGTTCGTCTTGACCAGCGCGCCCACCGCGCCGGCGAGTCGCGCCTGGGTGGTGGGCGACGCACTGGCGCACGCGCAGCACCGCGGGTGGGACGCCCGCGCCGAGCCGGACTTCGACCGGGCGATCGAGCTGGCGCTGGCCGCCGGCGCCGCGGTGCTCGTCACGGGCTCCTTTCACACGGTGGGAGACGCCATGGCGCGCTTGCAGATAAATCCACTCGGCGGGTAACTTGGTCGAATGGCCCAAGGCCCCCTCCCCGGCTTCCGCGACTTCTATCCGCCCGAGTTCGCCGATCGGGCGTTTATCATGCACGCCTGGCGCGACGTCGCCCGGCGCTATGCGTTCGTCGAGTACGACGGGCCGCCGTTGGAGCCGCTCGACCTGTACACGAAGAAGAGCGGGGAGGAGATCGTCGGGCAGCTCTACAACTTCACGGACAAGGGGGGGCGCGAGGTGGCGCTCCGCCCGGAGATGACGCCGACCTTCGCACGCATGGTCGGCGCGCGGGCGAACGCGCTGCGCAAGCCGGTCCGCTGGTTCTCCACGCCGCAGCTCTTTCGCTACGAGCGGCAGCAGAAGGGGAGGCTCCGCGAGCACTTCCAGCTCAACGTCGACCTGGTGGGCGAGGCGGACGTGAGCGCCGACGCCGAGGTGCTGGCGGTGGCCATCGACATCATGCGGGCGGTCGGGCTCGGCGCCGAGGACGTGCGGGCGCGGGTGAGCGACCGGCGGCTCCTCAACGCGCTGCTGACGCACGCCGGCGTGGACGACGACCAGCTCGCCGTCGCCTACGCCGTCGCGGACAAGCTCGAGCGCGAGCCGCGCGAGCAGTCGGCGCGCCGCCTCGCGGACGCCGGCCTGTCGCCGGAGGCCGTCGAGCGCTTCTTCTCGATCGTGCGCCCGACTTCCGTGGAGGAGCTGCAGGCCGCGTTCGGCGCCGATCCGCGGATCGCGGAGCGGCTGGAGCCGATGGCGCGCTACTTCGGCGCCCTGGAGGCGCTCGGCGTGCGCGACTGGGTGGAGCTCGACCTGTCGATCGTGCGCGGCCTGGCGTACTACACGGGGATCGTCTTCGAGCTGTTCGACCGCCGCGGCGACTTTCGCGCCATCTGCGGGGGCGGGCGCTACGACACGCTGCTCTCGTCCCTCGGCGGCGCGGACCTGCCGGCGCTCGGCTTCGGGATGGGGGACGTCGTGCTGGGCGAGCTGCTGCGCGCGCGCGGCCTGATGCCGTCGTCGGCGCCGCGGATCGACTACTGGGTCGCGGGCGACGGGGAAGGCGGTCCGGCGGACGTGATGCGGGTGGCGTCGGCGCTGCGGGCCCGCGGCCGCAGCGTGGAGTACGCGCTCCGCGCGCAGACGCTGAGTCGCCAGCTCAAGGCGGCGTCGGCCGCCGGCGCCGAGCAGGCGGTGATCCTGCGCGCCGCGGACGCCGGGCGCGGCGTCGCCGTAGTGAAGCGACTGGCGGACGGCTTCGAGGCGTCCGTCACGCTCGCCGAGTGGCTGCCGAGTGCCTGACCGGCCGCATCGCCCTTCGACGCTCCGACTCCCGCCGCTGGCGGGCAACCTGAATCGCACATGGCAGACGACAAGAAGCTGACGCCCCGCGCCGAGGACTTCAGCGCGTGGTACAACGAGCTGGTGCTGCGCGCCGAGCTCGCCGACTACTCGCCCGTGCGGGGCTGCATGGTGATCCGGCCCAACGGGTACGGCATCTGGGAGCGCATGCAGCGCGCCCTGGACGACGCGTTCAAGGCCACGGGGCACGTCAACGCCTACTTCCCGCTCTTCATCCCCGAGAGCTTCATGAAGAAGGAGGCGGAGCACGTCGAGGGCTTCGCCCCGGAGACCGCCGTGGTCACGCGCGGCGGCGGGAAGGAGCTCGAGGAGCCGCTCATCGTCCGCCCGACATCCGAGACCATCATCTACGCGATGTTCTCCAAGTGGGTGCAGAGCTACCGCGACCTGCCGCTGCTCATGAACCAGTGGGCGAACGTGGTGCGGTGGGAGATGCGCACGCGGCTCTTCCTCCGCACGACGGAGTTCCTCTGGCAGGAGGGGCACACGGCGCACGCCACCCACGACGAGGCCGAGGAGGAGGCGCGGCGCATGCTCGGCGTCTACCGCGACTTCATGGAAGGGTGGATGGCGATGCCCGTCGTGACCGGCCAGAAGACCAAGGCGGAGCAGTTCGCGGGCGCGCTGCGCACCTATTCGTGCGAGGCGATGATGCAGGACAACAAGGCGCTGCAGGCGGGCACGTCGCACAACCTCGGCCAGAACTTCGCCCGCGCGTTCGACGTGACGTTCCAGACCGAGGCCGGCGGCACGGACCACGTGTGGAACACGAGCTGGGGCGTCTCCACCCGCATGATCGGCGGGCTGGTCATGACGCACGGCGACGACGCGGGGCTGCGCACGCCGCCGCTGCTCGCGCCGATCGAGGTGGTGATCGTCCCCATCTACCGGAAGGACGAGGAGCGCGTGCGCGTGCTGGAGGCCGCGGACCGCATCGCCGCGCGGCTCGGCGACTGGGAGCGCCGCGAGCCCAACCGGCTGCGGGTGAAGGTGGACGCACGCGACGGGATGAAGCCCGGCGCCAAGTACTACGAGTGGGAGCTGCGCGGCGTGCCGCTGCGGCTGGAGCTCGGGCCGCGCGACCTGGACGCCAACCAGGCGGTGCTCGTGCGGCGGGACACGAAGGAGAAGCGCCCGGTCTCGCTCGACACGCTGGGCGAGGAGATCGAGGAGACCCTGGTGCGCGTCCAGGAGGAGATGCTGGCCGCCGCGCGCGAGCGCATGGACCGGAACAGCCGGCGGGGCGCCATCGGCTACGACGAGTTCGTCGCGCTGATGAAGGGGGACGGCGCGTTCGTGTACGCCGGGTGGTGCGGGAGCGCCGAGTGCGAGGCGGCGGTGAAGGAGGAGACGAAGGCGACCATCCGCTGCCTCCCGGACGAGGAGTTCCGGTCGGCGGAGATGCCGTCGCACTGCCTGAAATGCGGTAGCGCGGCCACGGTGGAGGCGTTGTGGGCGAAGGCGTACTAGCGACGGGCTTCACGCGCGTGGGCGGGACGCTGCACTGCGAGGGCGTGCCCGCCGAGCGGATCGCCCGGGCGGCGGGCACGCCGACGTACGTGTACAGCGCCGGCGCCATCCGCACCCAGTTCCAGCGCCTCCGCGACGCGTTCGCGGACGTGCCGCACCGCATTCACTTCAGCGTCAAGGCGAACTCCAACCTCGCCGTGCTCTCGCTGCTGCGCGGGCTCGGCGCGGGCGTGGACATCGTCTCGGGCGGGGAGCTCTATCGCGCGCGGCAGGTCGGGTACGCCGGGCGCGACATCGTCTTCAGCGGGGTGGGGAAGACGGCGCGCGAGCTGGAGGAGGCGCTCGACGCGGGCGTGCTCTTCGTGAACGCGGAGAGCGAGGGCGAGCTGCACCTGCTGGACGCGCTCGCCGGGCGACGCGGCGTGCGCGCGCCGGTGGCGCTCCGCGTGAACCCCGAGGTCACGGTGCACACGCCGCACGAGTACACGCGCACGGGCGAGCGCGGGCACAAGTTCGGGGTCGCCTTCGACGAGGCGCGCGAGGTGGCGGCGGTCGCGGGGCGCCTCCCGAACCTCCGGCTCGTCGGGCTGGACATGCACATCGGCTCGCAGATCGCGCGCTTCGAGCCGTACCGCACCGCCCTGGACCGGATGCTCGCGCTCCTCGACGACGTCCGCGCGGACGGCGCGGCGGAGGTGGAATACCTGGACATCGGCGGCGGGCTGGCCGTGCCGTACGACGGCGAGGACGAGGCGGACGTGGAGAGCTTCGCGGCCGGGGTGAAGGGCGCCGTCGCCGGCGCGGGCGTGAAGCTCGTGCTGGAGCCGGGCCGCTACCTGGTGGCCAACGCGGGCGCGCTGCTCACGCGCGTGCTGTACCGCAAGCGGAGCGGCGGCAAGGCGTACGTCGTCGCGGACGCGGGGATGAACGACCTGGTGCGGCCGTCGCACTACCAGGCGTTCCACCGCGTGGACGCGGTGGCGCCCAGGGGCGCACGCGTGGTCGCCGACGTGGTGGGGCCGGTGTGCGAGAGCGGCGACTTCCTCGCGCTCGAGCGCGAGCTCGACGACGTCGCGCCGGGCGACCTGCTCGCGGTGCACTCGGCCGGCGCGTACGGGTTCGTGATGGCGTCGAACTACAACTCCCGCCCGCGCGCCGCCGAGGTGCTGGTGGACGGCGAGCGCTTCGCCGTGGTGACCGAGCGCGAGAGCTACGAGGACCTCGTGCGGCGCGAGCGGCTCGAGCCCGAATGGAGGGACGGCTGATGATCGTGGGACTTCTGGCGGACACGCACGACCGCGTGCCGGCGGTGGCGGAGCTCGTGCGCCGCATGCAGGCCGAGGGGGTGGGGATGATCCTCCACGCCGGCGACTACTGCTCCCCGTTCTCGCTCGCGCCGCTGCACGACGCGCAGGTGGCGCTCGCCGGCATCTTCGGCCGAAACGACGGCGACCACGAGGGCATCCGCGCGGTCGCGAGCCGCGCGGTGGGCTCGGAGCTGTACGAGTCTCCGCACAGCTTCTCGCTCGACGGCCGGCGTATCCTCATGGTGCACGAGCTGGGCGAGGCGAACGAGCGTTCGGTCGAGGGGCACGACATCGTCGTCCACGGCTGCACGCATCGCGCGGACGTGTCGGAGCGCGGCGGCACGCTGCTCGTGAACCCCGGCGAGGCGTGCGGGTGGCTCCACGGCGTGCCGACGGCCGCCATCCTCGACCTCGAGACGCGGCGCGTGGAAGCGATCCAGCTCACAGACCCTCACTGGCAGTACTGATGTCGAGCCGCATCCTGATCATCGACTACGGGTCGCAGTACACGCAGCTGATCGCGCGCCGGGTGCGTGAGGCGCGCGTGTACTCGGAGATCCACCCGCCCACGCGGTCGCTGGACTGGGTGCGCGACTGGAACCCGACCGGCATCATCCTGAGCGGCGGGCCCAACTCCGTGTACGACGAGGGCGCGCCCGGCGCGGCCGAGGGGCTGCTCGAGGTGGCCCCCGTGCTCGGCGTCTGCTACGGGATGAACCTGCTGGCGCACATGAGCGGGGGGCGGATCCAGCCGGCGAGCCACCGCGAGTACGGGCGCGCCGAGATCGAGGTCGTGCGCGGCGACGGGCTGTTCGCCGGGTTCGGCGGGGGCGAGCGGACGCCGGTGTGGATGAGCCACGGCGACCAGGTCGTCGA
>Ga0307413_10000345_pt1 | contig 14710 bp, 13 predicted proteins | sample DK1Ometagenome_3_FD_203714 | JGI IMG/M metagenome (GOLD analysis project Ga0307413, IMG submission 203714) | Maize rhizosphere microbial communities from greenhouse at UC Davis, California, United States - DK15-O-2 | ecosystem: Host-associated > Plants > Roots > Rhizosphere > Soil | place: USA... | reverse complement strand
CTAACGTCCTAGCTGTCACCCTCGACGAAGTCTTGGAATCGTATGAGGGCATTATCGACACAGATCAGATCCGGTGGGCTAACAACACGGTGGATCGGGCTGTTCGTGAACTCATTAACAAGATTCCATCACTTCCGGACAGGGTGGCAGCTGGGACCCTCGACCGTGAGTACGTCGTTGACAAAGTCGCTGAGGCTACTCATCGGGTGTATCGCAACCCTGAAGGTATGGAGTCTGAAGCCGAAGGCGAATACAACTACAAGCTCCGAACGCTCATGGCCTCTGGTGATGTGTGGTATCCCGATTCCGTGCTTGTCGCTCTTGGCTACGTCAAGTCCGATGTTCCCCGCACGGTATTTGCCAACACGAGTCGTGGGTGGGGGTTCCCGGGATGAGTTTGCTCGACGGCCCGCACACCGTGATTGTCACGCCCATGAATCGCACGAAGAACGCGTACGGAACGTACACGCTCACCCGACAGACGCCCGTTGAAGTGAAACGCGTTGCTGTCGACCCGTTCGGTGCGGGAACGTACGGAACGCTCGAGGGATCTGGTGCTGATGACGGTGACTTCAACGATCAGTTGATCATCCGGGGCCGCAGTAAGTGGCCTGGGGGTATTCGCTCTATCGTCGAGTATGAAGGGCGCGAGTACGATCAGGTCGGCGAAGCAAAGATTTTCAAACGCGGATCACGACGAACGCACCACTTCGTTGTCCGCATCAAGGCTCGAGGAGCAGAGGTGAAGTAATGGCTAAGGTCTACAATCACGTCCCGGTCATGGTCGCTCGCATGGCGGGCAATCACCATGAGATGGACGTAGTAGCCAAACGTCTTTACAACATTGCTCACGCTCGTGCTATGGGTCACAAGCTGACGGGTGATTACATTCGCAAGCTAAGCATCAAGAACGTTCCCGGCAAAAAGGGCGTACGTGACCGCATGGTCTACGCCGGGGACAAAGCTGCCATGTCAATCGAGTACGGACACGCTGTCCGCGTCGAAGGCGGCAAGAATGAATACAACTTCAAATGGGTCCCCGGGCAGTACATCCTCACAGGTGCCATTGCCGCGATCCCAGGAACTTACTACAACTCGTTCGGAGATCTCGCATGACTCGTCAACGGTATGGTGTGGACGGTAACCTGCTCGCTGTCACTTTGATCCAGAACCACTTTGGTGAACGAGCGACCGTAGCAGTCGCAGCAGACGTTGATACCATCGATCGCCTCCCATTCATCGTAGTCGATGCTGCACTCGGCCGTAAGGTGGGCGATTCGTCTGTCGCCATGGCCTGGCAATGGTCGGTGAACACGGAAATCCTTGCTGGGTCGATTGATGAATGTGGTGATATCTCTGACGAGCTTCACGAATTCCTTGAAGGACTCAATGGCTGGGATGGTCGCGGTATAATTCCTGGTATAGGAGCCATCACCGGGGTAGAAGTCACTTCGATCCCTACCAAGACTGCCTCTTCCGAACTCCCGGCAGGGAACATTACACAATTCCACGGGTCTTTCGATATGTTGACCCAAAAAGCATAAGGAGTGACAATGCCCTTTAACAAGGCTGCAACAATCATCCCCGGTAAGGGTACTGTCCTGTACGCGAACCCGGATACCGCGGTTCCGTCCAACTGGGCAACCATCGATCCGACCAACGCTTCGCAGATGGCTGCTTCTGGCGGCTGGACTGCCCTGGGCCACACCTCGCGTGAGAACACCGTGGCGCTGTCCAAGGAAGGCGGCGAGGCAACGACCCTTGGCTCCTGGTGGGACGCAGCACTCGATACCCAGCGTGGCGACACTTCCTGGGGTATCACGCTCAACTCCCTGCAGGTCGACGCAACCACGATGGCCCTGGCCTTCGGCGGAGGTGTCCTCGACACGGTGAACGGCACGTACGACGTTGGCGATATCGTCCCCGTCAACGTTGCCCTGCTCGTGATCGTACAGGGTGCAACGACTCGCATGTGCATCTACATCCCGAACACGAACATGCAGGTTGGCGATGCTCCCGAGCTGCCGACCGACGCGTTCTTCGAGATTCAGCTCAGCGCTGCGATCCAGAACTCCCCGACCACGGGCAAGAAGTTCCGCTTCCTGCACCCAGGTCTCAAGGCTTCTGCCGTCGCTGCTCCGACCATCTCGGGTGTTACGCCTCCGACTGCAACTGCCAACACCAACATCACGATCACTGGTACCAACTTCGTAGACGTCACTCAGGTGACCATCGGCGGTACCCCTGCTCAGATGTTCAAGGTGCTGTCGGCCACGTCGATCCTGGCAACCATGCCGGCTGGTACTGCGGGTTCCGCACCTGTCATCGTCACCACGCTGTCCGGTTCGTCCGCAGGCTTCGCGTACACACGCGGAGCGTAACGAAAAACTCCCGGTGTCGGATTGGAATGCGAGCCTCTCCGACACCGGGCTTTTCTTTGGCTCGCATGTATGATGAAACCACACCAACGAGGAGGCTCGCATGCCAAAGGCACCCGAAGACCGCAGGAACAACAAGGTTCAGGTCGAAGTACCAAAACGTCCCGAAGAGGTAGCAGGCTACGAACTGCTCAAGCCTCTCGAGGAAATCCCCGTATGGGATCAGATCGATCTGGTCGCCATGCTCCAGGATGCAATGAACGACGCGGCTCAGTCCGCGAAAGAGGGCAAGGAAAACGAGAACGCTCGTCGCCAGGAAAAGGGTCTTCCCCCGATCCCGCCCCAGTACGAGAAGGATGCTCGTGGCAAGATCCTTCGCGACGACGCCAATGAGCCCATCGAGAAGATCGACCACGACTTCGACATTCGTCTCATCGGTCAGCTAGGCAAGGCAATCCTGCCTTACGCCAAGGATCAGGCTGAACTGACGAAGTTCTTCTCTGGTGCTGGCGCCATCGAACGAACTGCTACCCTTGCGATGGCTTGGGTTGGGCAGATGGGGGAATCCTCGAGCTCCGACGACTCGTAGGCGAGAATCCTGAATGGGAGTCCGACTTGTTAGCACTTTATGGATTTGACATCTATGACGTTCTTGAGTTCCGGGCTCCCATTCGGAAAGCAAAAGCCTACTTGAGCCGTCTCGCTTTCGAGCCCATGTCGGTGTGGCGCGCAAAGCAGTTGGGTTCGTTGGAGCATTTGGGTTGGACCCAAGACACTTACCGTCTGGCCGATTTGACTGATTCAGTCAACATCCTGACAACAATGGTCGGGAGCATCGGTGGCGACGTTGATCCTCCCGAGCCTGTGTACCGCCCAGGCCTCGACAAAGAATTGAAGAAGCACAAGGAACCTTCCACACCGAAGGTACCTACCTTGGAGGACTTCAATGTTGATCAATTACGAGCACTAGCAAATAGGATAGGAGGAGGACTAGATGGCGACTAAATCAGCAGGTCGCGTATCCATTCGAGTACTACCCGACTCGACTGGGTTCAAACGCGATCTTGAGAAAACACTGGAACGCATCGAGAAGCAGCTCAAGGCGAAGATTCGTGCTGAGCTGTTCATCGACCGCGCATCACTCGCTGCACTGAAAAGGCAGATCGAGAGCCTGGTTGTAAAGATCAAGCCGGCGATTGAACTGAACGTTTCGCTCAAGGAACTTGACGAGCTCAAGGCCAAGATCGAATCGATCAAGCCGAAGGTAACAATTAATCTTGATACCAAGGAAGCAGCAGCACGTATCGCTGCTTTGACTAGGACGAGAACGGTTGATATCCGGGCTAACGTAAATCAGGCTGGTCTTGCATTGGTGGAGGGTTTTGCGACCCGACTTCGTGCGATGGCTGGCCTAAACCTCGTTATGGACTCTCTGCGTGCAGGTTCAGAGTTCATGAACAACATCGACCGCAAGGCCGTTGAGTTCGCCCAGACAATGACCCGGGTTGCCGGGCTTGTAGGCACAATTGGTTCGACACTTGCCAGCGCCGTAACTATCGGTGGCGATGCATTGAGTGTCGGCAAGCTTGGCCTGCTCGCTCCCGCGTTCCTGACAAGTGCGGGTATCGGTATTGCTTCGCTCGTCGTTGTACTGAAGGACATGGGTACGGTTCTCGCCGACCTCGGTCCCAGGTTCACGAATCTCCAGGACAAGATGTCCAAGGAGTTCTGGGATAAGGCTGCACAGCCCATCCGCGACCTGACTAACAAGTACTTCCCGACACTCGATGATCGACTGCAGCAAACGGCTCGTAACTGGGGTCGTGTGTTCAAGACGATGGCAGAGACCATCTCTGAAAACATGAGCGTCGAAGACCTCGACAACATGTTCATCCGACTGAACGATGCAGTAGCCGACATTCAGCCGACAGTCCAGTCACTCACCAAATCGTTCATTACCCTGGGTAAGTGGGGTGTCAACTACCTGCCGAGATTCATCAACTGGATGAACAAGCTCACAGGCCAGTTCGACAACTTCATCACTAAGGCTGCTAGTGATGGTCGACTTGACAAGTGGGCTGAGCAGGGCATCAAGGCGTTCTTCGACTTGGGCCGTGTCATCGGAGGTGTGGCCGAAACACTGAACGGCATTTACCGTGCTGCTCAGCGTGCGGGTGCACCAACACTGACGGACTTTGCCAACGGCATGGAACGCATGGCTGACATTGTTCAGTCGCCGCGTTTCCAGACTAACTTGACGATGCTCTTCCAGGGCATGCTCGAGTTGACCGACGGCATTGCTCGGGGCATCAAGAACCTTGGTCCCGATATCGAGTCCTTCCTGCCTACGCTGACGAACATCCTGGGTCGCTTCGGAAAGATCTTCGAAGACGTCTTCGGTGTTATCGGCACCATCATCTCGAACGTTGAGTTCCAAAAGGGCCTCAGCGAATTTGTGGGTGGTATCGAGAAGGCATTCGATAACCTCAAGGGTGGGGTTGATCCTCTAGCCACTTCATTCGGTAACTTGCTCGGCTTCATGAGCGAGGTACTCGACATGGGTACTAGGCTGTTGAACGAAGTGTTCACCAAGCTCGGTCCCAAGTTCGATGATGTGCTCGAGGCACTCAAGCCGTTCCTTGCTCCCATCGAGGACCTTGCAAACACTGCTATCGGTGTGGTCGAGACAATCCTTGACGGACTTGCTAAGGATGTGCTTCCTCCGCTCAAGACCCTGTTCGTTGAGTTGAAGGATCCTGTCAAGGAACTTCTTGAACAGTTCAAGCCCGAAATCGTCAATACCCTCAAGACCACGGGCGATGGCCTGACAGGCCTGGGTCACGCGGTATCGTTCTTGAAGGATGCGCTCAAGGAACTTGAACAGGGCGGCAAGTACGAGTGGCTTGGCACCACGATCAAGAACATCAACGACATGTTGTCCGGTGGCGATCAGGCAAGCCTCTTCACGATGGCGAACCCTGGGTCGGGCTTCGGTACTTGGTTCGGCAAGGTTGTAGGTGACTGGATCAACTCGATTGACTGGGCAGGCATCACTGCCAAGATCACCGAGATGTGGACCACGTTCTGGAACCATGTAGTTGATGGCTGGAACCGCATTTGGTCTGGTAACATCTTCGGCGATCAGCCAGGCAAGTTCATCAGTGAAACCATCGAGAACCTGAAGACGGCAGTGAAGCCCCTCACTGACTTCATCGACGGGCTCTTCGGGGGTGGCGATACTGAAGGGCCTACTGTAGGTGGCGGAGGTAAGGGCGGCCGTTCAATCGGTGGCTTCATCGGCCTCGACAACACCGACATGTCTTGGTTCGAAACATTGAAGACCAACATGACTGGAGCAATGGGTTCGCTCGGTCAGGCCTTCACTGTGGGTGGCGAAACTGCTAAGCTGGCCTGGACTACGTTCTGGGACAACTTGGGTACGGGCATCGAGACAACTTGGGAAACCCTCAAGCTAGTTGTTCAGACCAAGATGGGCGAAGTGGGTACGGCCTTCACAACGGGTGGCGAAACAGCGAAACTCGCTTGGGACACCTGGTGGACTAACCTGAACACTGGGCTCGGTACGATTTGGGAAACCCTCAAGTTGACTGCGTCCACGAAGTTCGGCGAAATGGGCACTACGCTCCAAACAGCAGGCGCAACTGTGAAAACAGGTTGGGACACCTTCTGGACGGGCGTAGGAACGATCCTGTCAGGTAAGTTCGGCGAAATGTCGCAATCGACCACACAGGGGATGGGGAACATCGAGTCGGGCGTAAAGAACCCGTTCGGAGCCATCTCGTCGGTGTGGAACGGTAACTGGGCCGGACTCGGTGCAACTCTCACTGGCAAGTGGACTGAGTTCATCTCAACGGTCACTACCAAGGCTGCTCAGTTCTCGCCGCAAATTCAGGGCATGCTGTCTCAGGTGTCTTCGATTTGGCAAGGAGGCTGGCAGTCACTGGGTCCGATCATCTCGGGTGCATGGGCCGGGTTCTCCGGGACAATCTCGGGAGGTATCGCTAACGCAGTAGGTATTGTCCGAGGATTCCCCGGGCTTGTGCAAGGTGCCTTGGGTAACTTGGCTGGTCTGCTCGTTGGGTCGGGTTCCTCGCTCGTCTCTGGCTTTGCCGCAGGTATCAGGGCTGCAATGCCTCAGGTATCCGCGGCTGCTAGTGCCGTTGCTGCTGCGGCTCGTGCGTTCTTCCCGAACTCACCTGCCAAAAAGGGACCGTTCTCTGGCAAGGGTTACACACCTTGGTCAGGTCGGGCGCTGGTAAAGGACTTTGCCGGTGGTATGATGGACAACATGAGTATGGTGAAGGATGCCGCAGCCAAGGTAACCAACGCCGCTCAGATTGGTGCTAACCTCAATTCGTTCTCCGATCTTGAAACTAAGATGACGATTACGAAGAAGGAAGTCAACCTCACAGTCATCAACCCGCAGGCTGAGCCCACCTCTCGATCCATCGAAAGTGCCAGCGCAGCTGTCCGAATCGCAGGAGATTTGTAAAATGCCCCGCAACGCGTATACCCTAGACGGTGTTCCCCTGGTCGATCCTGCAGGTCGATTCTTCCCTGAGAAGCGAACGGGTGTACGCGTTGTGCCGGCAAAACTGTCTCCCAACATTTCCTATCCGTCGTTTGACGGTGACGCCTTTCTTCCCGGGGGCGCTTATGTCCCCGGGTCGATCGGCATCAAGATGTACGTCCGGGGGGCTGACCATGAACAGTTCATGCAGAACCTCGAATTTGTGAACGGCCTGTTCCTTCAGCGTTCACGTGTACTCACCCTTCGACACGACTACAACGAAGCGGGAACCAACCCTCGTTTCGCTGACGTAAGCTTTGCATCGGGTGCTACAGTCGACCTGTTCGAGAACGGCGCACGTGCGGCACTCATCGATTACATTGGTGATCTCCCTGGCGTGTTCTGGCGCAACGAAAACAAGGTCGATGCAGTCACACCCGCAATCACGACAACAGAGACGCAAATCGAACTGCTGGCTCTGTCAGGTGGTAATGCGCCCGTACACGATTCGTTGATTCGCGTGAAAGGTGCGTTCTCGTCCCTGACGCTCAAATGTGCGGTTACAGGCCACACCATCAAGATCAATACAGCGTTGAGCGCTACAGAGTACATCATCATCGACACGGCATGGTGGACTGCGCGTAAGGTTACGACTGACACGTGGACGGGTGGCACCAACGTAGATGCACTCGTAACTTCATCTAGGGGCCAGGGAACCATGATATCCTTTGAACCAATGATCAGTGGTGGTGCACTCAAATACTTCTTGAAGGCAAGCGCCACTGGTCCAAGTGGTAGCCCTAACATTATCGTCCGGGCTTACAAGCATTACCTCTAAGGAGATTCAGTGGAATTTAGGCTTGTAGCTTATGACCGACTGGGTGCTCGACGGGGAATCCTTCCTGTTCCTCTCGAGTTTACACCTGTCCACACCCTGAACGAACTGCCCACGATCAGCCTTCACTACCCCCGCTGGGCAGTTGGTTCTTCCTACCTCGACAATGATCCTGAGATTGCCTTCGAGTACTGCAACGATGGCATTACCTGGGTTGAACCCCGCAACTCTCGCTTCCGTCTTCAAAAGGTTGACCTCGACTGGCTTGATACGACGGCAACGACTCGTTACGACTTCATCGGCATCGGCGAAGCACTGAGGGGTGTACCTGTCTTCGATGCGTACGGTCTTCCCCTCAATGATGAAGGCAAGGTTCAGTTCCCGTTGACTAACGCTGGCCAGGTGCTGAACATCATCTGGGTGAACGCGCGTGATCAGCGAGGCATGCTGCAGGGATACACGAACAACTTCTCCCAGACGCATGACTCAAACGGTACCGCGTACGGACACCAGTTCACAACGTCGTACGACAAGAAGACTGCCATGTCCACGATTCTCGACACCTTGGTTGCTCAGGGTCTCGTTGACTACTGGTGGCAAGGTCGACAGATGAACCTCGTGAAGGCCGAAGCGCCTGCGTCGTTCACAGACCACATCAACGACGGCGTACGGTTCGTTGGATCAGGCGGATCGACTGGCGTTGACTCTGCACCTGAGCAGGTCACTCACGGAGGTCTCGCTACCCACGTGATCGTCCACGGTGAAGATGGGCTTCGATGGGTGTTCCCCACGAACATCAGCTTGCCTGAAGGCCGTCGTGAGGTAGTCCTCGAATATGCTGGTGTGGATGACCAGGCAACTGCTCAACTGCTCGCAGGCCCTCACATCGTCCGAGCACAGAACGCGCTGAAGAACACGACTCGCCAGTTCCACTTGAAGGCTGACACGACGATCCTGCCGTACAAGGACTTCAAGGTCGGTGACTGGGTTCCCGTACAACGTGCGGGTGGCATGGAGCGTATGCGCATCCAGTCCATCTCGATCACGGTCAACGAGCACGGTGCTCAGGGCTATGTTACCCTGGGCGACAAAACCGACGAACTGCTTGCCAAGATGTACAAGCGGATCCAGGCCCTCAGCGGTGGCGTCAAGAATGAAGGTGCAGGTACTCCGCCCACACCAAGTTCTCGTAGGCCGCGTGCCGCTACAGGTCTTGTCGTAGGCAATGAGCCTTACATCGACATTGATGGCAATGTGAAGTCGATCGTCACTGCCTCCTGGGCTCACGACGGTAAAGACGTCAACGGCGACATGGTCGATATCCAGGAATACTGGTTCTTTTACCGTATCCCCGGCCAGACGAACTGGACGTTAATCACTAAGACCGCTGCTAACTCGTTGAGCTGGGGGCCTTTGCCCACGTACCGTAATGGTGCTCCTGCGACGTATGAGTTCACTGTTGAGGCTCACTCGACCAAGGGCGCGTACTCAGCGATTGCTTCTCCTGTCACTGACACGATGATTCCCGACAGCGTACCGCCCCCCATCCCGACAAACCCCATGCCGTCGGTGTGGATGAGGACTGTGTCGCTTTACTGGGATGGTCTCGGTCAGCCCAACGGTATCGGGATGCCGAAGGACTTCGACAGGCTGAAGATTTGGGAATCTAACAGTTCTGACGGTGCGGGTGCGGTGAACATTGCCAACCTGCCGCATCACGGACAAATCGTCATTGGTGTTCGCAATGCTGGCCAGACCTACTTCTACGCGTTCTCGACAATCGATAAGACGGGCAATGAATCGGCGAAGTCGGGATGGGTGTCTGTCACACCTGCCTCGATCATCAGCAACCCTGACATTGATGCCATCGTTGATGAACTGAATGCAGATATCGGTCAGAACACCGAGGATATCGTCGCTGCTCAAGGTGACGCGACTCAGGCACTGCAGGACGCTGAGGCTGCGGGTCAAGCTGCCATCGATGCTGCTGCACTCGCTGCGGGCAAGTCTGACGTCGTGTACTCACCAGAACCGCCCGAACCCTCGAGCAACACGCTTTGGATCGACACGGACGACGGAAACACTCCGTATGTGTGGTCGGGTGTACTGGGTCGTGAGCCTCGTACCAACCTTGCTCGCAACGCTGACCTGGCAAAGACCGATGGTACGTTGACGATGGACACGAACCTCTGCACCACACCGAGGGGCGTTGTTGCTGCTGCATTTTACTCCTCAGCTGGTGCTCAGGCCATCACAGGCAATGTCAACATCTCGAGCATCCCGATCCCGCACGACTCGATGACTGACGTTCTGACGGCTCACCGATTCACTTGGAACCCGGGGGCATCTAACCCAGGTATCAAGTTCGGTAACGGTATCGTCGGTCAGACCTTGTACATCTCGGCTTGGATACGTGTCGAAACCCTGGGTGGCGCTACGGGCATGGGTCTTGCTGAGGCAAGCGTTCAGGCGGGTCCGACCATTGCTAACACAGCAAACACTTGGCAGTTTGTCACGTGGACACGGACGACTACGTCTACGAACACGTTGGGCTTCCGCGTATCGGTACCCGGTGCAAGTGCAGGATCCATCCTGATCACGGGTATCCGCATCTCGACCAAGCCTGGCTTGTTCTTCGATGGTGAATCTCCTGATACTGACGACTACGGCAATCACTGGACGGGCACTGCTCACAACTCGACGTCTGTTCGTCAGGCACCGATTGTGAAGGGCTCTTACCTGAACCCAGGCACGGGCGGTGCAGGTATGGCGTTCCAGTCCAAGGATGCTCCTCAGGGTAGCGCGTTCTCATTGAAGTCGATTCAGACGACAGCGAACACCTCGGGCGGCAACTGGGCTGCAGTACAGTACACAGGTGCATCCCCCGGTCTTGCTGGTGACATTGTCTCAGCAAAGGTACGTGTCAAGTTCAACAAACCTCGTCGTGTGAAGGTCCTGCTTCGTCCTGTCGCTGCTGACAATGTGACCATGGTTCACGTAGCAGACACCGCCAATCAATTCGTTGATGTTCCTGCGAACGAGTGGACATGGGTGTCTGTCGGACCCGTCACAGCGTCTGCTGATTATGCCTGGCTACGTATCGCACCGTTGATCAACTACGGTACGCCCAACGAGATTCTTGCCGTTGATGACACCATGCAAATGGCTCAGATCATCATCGAGAAGAAGGCTGCTGTTACTCAGCCGTTCTTTACGGGTGATCACGTCGGTGCAACCTGGGCAGGGCCTGCTCACGATTCGTGGTCCTTGTATTCGGGTCCTGCTTGGATCGAGACTACAGACACGGGAATCCAGACTGCCCAGGCAACGGCTGACCAGGCGATCACGAACGCAGCATTGGCTAAGGATGCGGCTGACGCTGCTGCTCTTGCTGCAATCGCCGCCCAGTCGACCGCTGACGGGCTCACGACAGTATCCGCTGCTGTACCTACTGGAGCCGACCTCGTGGGTAAGCCGGTTGGTGCAATGTGGACACAGGTTGTTGCCGGTAAGGTTGTAGGCGCTTGGTACAAGGCTGTTGCCGATGCTACCGCATGGACTGCTATGCCGTTCGACCCTGTGATGATTCCTCAGATCAACATCGGAACTGGTACGTTCGGTGACCTTGAAGGTATCCGAATGAAAGCCAAATCCATCGGTGTGGATAAACTGCTCGTCACGGATCAAACGTCCTACATCGAGAACGGTGACTTCGAAACGGGCGATATGTCCGGGTGGACAGGTGTTGGCTTCACTGCTGTCACGACCACACCTCAGGAAGGCACGTACTGCGCGACAGCCGTTGGCACGGGCAAGTACATGACCAACAAGTTCCCTGTCTACATGTCGAACATGGTTGCAGGCAAGGAAGACGAGGTACGCGTAAAGATCTGGGCCAAGACTGACGTTGCTGGTAAGATCATGACAGTTCGCCTGGTGAATGGGGTTACAGGCTCGTTGTCCTCGAACTCCGTTGACCTGGCACTGTCTACTGCGTGGGCTGAGTACTCCGTCAACTTGAAGGCATCCGCTACTGGGTTGCTGAAGCTCCGTATCATGACCCACGCATCTAATGCTGCTACTGATAACATCTGGGTCGACAACGTCCGCATGTACAAGCGGTACAACGGTGAATTCTTCGTCGATGGTTCTGTGACAGCACTGACGATTGCCGCACGTGAGGTCAAGGCTGATCACCTCGAGTCTGACCTCGTGCTCACGTCTGAGGTTATTGCAGGTAACCCTGCCGCTACACACGCTCGCATGAACTCAACAGGGTTCCACGTGTTTGCGACTGACCCCGTGACCCCGAGCAATCCACCTCGTGAAGTTGTGCGCATGGGTGTCAACGGTTCCAATGACTACTTCGGTGTGGTCAAGCCTGACGGTAACCTCGGCGCTACGATTGATGAGAATGGCCAGGGAACCTTCGACCGAATCAACATCGGCAACGGAGGAATGCGTTACAAGGGTCAGGAACTCGAGACGATCTTCAATGATCGCCCAGAAGGCATCATCGTATGGGATCAGTGGGACGGATCTGTTCTGCCTGCTGTTGCTAACGCCCAGGAACGTGGCTTGTTTGAACTTGCGTTCATTCCTAACCCGAACCGCATGTACAAGATCTGCATGTCCCCGCTGATGTTCCAGGCAACGAACAACGTGGCAACGGATGCGGCATTGAGGCTAAGGTACACAGGTGATGGCTCACAGCCCACGACACTGTCCACACCCTTGGCCGAGGTGTATCACCCAATCCTGACTGCAGGCGGATGGCGTCAGTCCTTCCAAATCAGTGGTCGTCTGCTGCGTGCGGCTAACGGTCCTTACGTCCGATTGCTGTTCACGATTGCTGCTGCCGCAGGTCAAGGCTTGTTCCCTGTCGCTAACCAGTCTGTCACTGCATGGGTCGAGGATATCGGACCTGACATTCCCGTGTCGGGTAAGCTTTCCGCCCAGACTTCAGGCGGTGCGGGTGGATCGACTCCTGTGAAGGTGACTCGGACTGAAACGTTCGCTTCGACCTCGAGCACGAACTACGACGGTGCAGGCAATGTCTACTCCAACGGAGGAAACACCTACATGTACCAAGGACTGTCACCCGCGGGTTACGGTTCGCTGAAGTCGCTCGCACGATTCAACCCAGGCAACCAATGGTGGGACGGTCGACTTGCAGGTGCGACAATCAACAACATGCGTCTGTACTTCTACTTCCGTCACTGGTACAACAACGCAGGCGGAACTGCTTACGTGGGCGTACACTCTCACGCTGCTGACTTGCCTTCGACGTTCAGCCACTCAGGTCAGATCATGTACCAGCCCGGATGGCCTAAGCCAGGCGGTTACTGGCTCGATATCCCGTCCACGTACTGGGCGAATATCGCTAATGCTACTTACAAGGGATTCTCCTTGTTTGGAGACGGCACGTACAACACGTACGGCTACGCCGACAGGCCGACACTAGAAATAACCTACACCAAGTAAAAGGGGAACCCCAATGTCCAACCTCCTGAAATTCGCCCGTATCCAGCAGAACTCGGACTTCGTGAGCCGTGTCGCTGCTGCTACCCTGATCCGTGCCCGTGACATTGCGGGCTGGGAGCTCACGACAGGGCAGCGTTCGTTTATCACGTATGTCACTGGCAACCCGCTCGTTTCAGTCCCTGACATGGTGATAGCAGTCGCTACGAACGCTGCTGTGATCGGCAACGTGGAAATCGCCAACGGTGAGGCCGACGCCGTGAACGTTCCCGATGCGGACATTCAGTTCGCGGTCAACGAGAACATGTTCACTGTTGCTGATAAGATGTTCCCGCCTGCGTAGAGCTGGCTGGTGGTAGAATTGGGGGTAACCGACATGGATACTCCCAATTCTCCATTTAAGACAGGAACGAAATATGAGGTCATGCCATGCTTGAGGATCTGCCGTCTTGGGTGGGGGACACTGCGGCACCCTGGTCATTGCTTGGTCTGGTTATTCTTCTAATCATTACTGGTCGGCTGATCCCCCTGTTTTATTACAAAGAACTCAAGGAAGACCGGGACCGTTGGCGCGCATCGGCCGAGACAAAGAGCAAGGCAATCGCCGTTTTCGCCGAAGCCTTCCCAGAGATACTTGAGGTCGGAAAAACCACCGAGAAGATGATGAGCTCGGCCCCAGTGCAGGAGGAAACTCAGTGAAACTTCCATGGTTGTCTCGCTTCAAGGTCTCGGAGGAAGAAAAGGCTGAATCTGAGAATGCATTGCAGCAAGCCAACGCAGAACTCCAGACCGCTGAAAATCTAAAGTCAGACGCAGCAGTTGTAGGCGAAAGTCATCGACGGCTTCGGGCTGAAAATCACTTTGGCCAGAAATTGGCCCATATCTATAGGAATGCCACATGAGTGTCGAACTTCTCTACATCCTAATTGGTTCGATCGCCATCGTCCTCGCCTACTATGGTATCTTCACCAAATGGTACCGTCACAGTACTGGCTGGTCACAGTTTACCCTTTTCGCAGCTCTGCTCTCACTCTGCGGCTACATTATGTTCGCCAAGGGTGTGGGTCAACCCGAGCGAGGCATCGTCGCCAACATCTTGTGCGTCATCCTTATTGGAGCCGTTTGGTTCATGGGTGGCAACATGATCCGCGAGCGATTGAGGAAAGGTAAATAATGGACAGATCAAGGCTAGTACTTAGCAGGCCTGCTGAAGGTGACGTCAGCCAGTGGTACGGAGCAATCCAATCACAGGACGGTTTGCCCCACGCAGGTCAGGATTACGAGTTCATCTCTCGAGGTGTGGTGTATCGCTATGCGTTCGCTGCTCACGACGGAGAGGTCCTTTGGGCCGACGATTCACGCAAGATGGGTTGGCCGAACCTCTGGTACATCAACCCTGACTTCGACGGTCCTGCCAACGGTGACCAGTCCGGTGGCAAGATGGTCTACATCGGAATCAAGGACTACGACACGGGCGCACCGTTC
>Ga0307413_10000344_pt1 | contig 14717 bp, 13 predicted proteins | sample DK1Ometagenome_3_FD_203714 | JGI IMG/M metagenome (GOLD analysis project Ga0307413, IMG submission 203714) | Maize rhizosphere microbial communities from greenhouse at UC Davis, California, United States - DK15-O-2 | ecosystem: Host-associated > Plants > Roots > Rhizosphere > Soil | place: USA... | reverse complement strand
GCCAAATCGCCGGCTGGTCCTTCTCGATCAGGAAGCCGAGGCTGATCACCTTCACGCCGTAGGCCTCGAGCGGCTGGATCTTGTTGTTGACGACCGGCGGCGGGGCGTCCACGCCCATCATCCGCGGGATGTTCGGACCGTAGATGTCGGCGTCCATCAGGCCGACGCGGGCCCCGGAGCGGGCGAGCGCGACGGCGAGATTCGTCGAGACCGTGGACTTGCCGACGCCGCCCTTTCCGCTCGAGACGGCGAGGATGCGGCCGAGCTGCGGGTACGCGACCGGGGTCGGGGCCGGCGTGCGCGGAGTCGCCGCCCGCGGCGGCTCGAGCGTCGGCAGCGCCCTGCCCTGGCCCGGCGCGCGCGGCGGCTGGCCCGCGGCGCGCGGCGCGCCGTGCGCGCCGGGCGCCGCCGGCGGGAACGACGCCTGCGAGGGGTCCTTCACGTCCACCCGCACGTCGGTGACCCCGTCCACCCGCTCCACCGCCTGACGGACGTCACGGACGAGCGTCGCGTCGTCCTCGGCGTCCAGGAGCAATGTCAGACGGACCCTGCCCTCGGTCGTCGTCGCCACGTCGCGCACCATCTCGGCGGTGACGACGTCGGCCCCGCGGCGCGGGTTCTGGACGCGCGCGAGCGCGGCCTCGATGCGTTGCTGAAGAGTGTCGGCCATGATGGTGCAAACTATCGGCCGCACCGGGCGGTTTACAGGGCGTCGTGCCGCTCCCCCGTGCCCTCGGCGGCGGAGGCGGCCGCCGCGGCCTCGCTCTCGGCCACGAATGCCCGCGCCTCGTCCACTACGCGCGCGCACACCTCGTTCAGGCCGCCGGCGACGAGCGCGCCGGCGGCCCGCGCGTGCCCGCCCCCACCGAACCGCTTCGCGAAGCGGTTCACGTCCACGTCGCCCGTGCTCCGGAAGGAGACTTTCACCTTGCCGTGGCCGAGGTCGCGAAAGAACAGCGCGAGCCGCGTCCCGGTGATCGAGCGCGGGTGCTCGACGATCCCGTCGAGGTCCTCCGACTGCAGCCCGTACTGCTCGAGCGCGCCCGCCGGAACGGAGATCCATGCCACGCCGCTCGCCTCGTCCACGCGCAGCGTGTCGAGCGCGTCGCGCAGCAGCTGCAGCCGTTTGAGCGAGACCGAGGCGTAGATCCGCCGGTACATGTCCTCGGGATCGATGCCGGCGGCGAGGAGCCGGCCGGCGATCGCGTGGCAGCGGGGCGAGGTGTTGCTGAAGCGAAAGCCGCCCGTGTCGGTGAGGATCGCCGTGTAGAGCGAGCGGGCAATTGGCTCGGTGATGTCGACGCCGAGCGTCGTCGCGAGGTCGAACACCAACTCGCCGGTGGCGCAGGCCGACGTGTCGCTGAGCGTGATCGTGCCGGCCGGCTCGTCGCTCGACAGGTGGTGGTCTATGACGAGCTTCGGCACGGTGAGCGCGCGCACCCGGTCGGCGAGGACCCCGAGCCGCTTGACGTCGCTGATGTCGACGACGATCAGCGCGTCCACGCCGCGCAGCGCCGCGGCGCCCTCGCGGCTGCGGTCCAGGACCCCCTCCCCGCAGAGGAAGTCGAACATCGCCGGCCACGGGGTCGGGTTGACGATCCACGCCTCGAGGCCGAGCGCGGCCAGGATGCGCGTCAGCGCCGCCTCCGACCCGCAACCGTCCCCGTCGGCGTTCATGTGCGTGGACAGGGCGACCCGACGGCCCGCACGCAGCTCGGCGGCGAGTCGCTCGATGTCGGCGCGGCGGCCGGCGGGGACGGCGAGGAGGTTGGGCTGGTGGTCGGGCATGGCGGAGGAACGCAGCACGACGCGGCGCCCGAGCGGAGCGGGCGCCGCGTGAAAGCTACTCTGGTGGCGGGTCAGTCGCGGGGGAAGGCCGCGGAGGCTGCCGGGTTCCCGATGCGGGAGTGCGTGCGGCCGTAGGCGAAATAGATGACGAGCCCGAGGACGAGCCAGACCGCGAGGCGGATCCAGGTGTCCGAGGGGAGGCCGTACATCATGTAGCCGCAGATGAGGATCCCGAGGATCGGGACGAGCGGCACGAGCGGCGTCTTGAAGGGACGGACCCGGTTCGGCTCGCGGCGCCGCAGCACGAGGACGCCGGCACTGACGACGACGAACGCGAACAGGGTGCCGATCGAGACGAGCTCGCCGAGCAGCGCGATCGGGAAGAAGCCGGCGACCGTCGCCGCCACCGCCCCCGTGAGGATCGTCGTCACGTAGGGCGTGCGGAATCGCGGGTGGACCTTGCCGAACACCGCCGGCAGGAGGCCGTCGCGCGCCATCGCGAAGAAGATGCGCGGCTGTCCCATGAGCATCACCAGCACGACCGAGGCGAGGCCGGCGATGGCGCCGACGTCCACCAGGTAGTTGAGCCAGGCCAGCCCCGGGCCCGCCTTGGCGAGCGCGACGTCCACCGGGTGCGGGACGTTGAGCTCCGTGTAGTGGGCGAGCCCCGTCATGACGAGCGCCATCAGGATGTAGAGCACCGTGCAGAAGGCGAGCGAGCCGAGCATGCCGATCGGCATGTCCCGCTGCGGGTTCTTCGCCTCCTGCGCCGCCGTGGAGACGGCGTCGAAGCCGATGTAGGCGAAGAACACGACGCCGGCGCCGCGGACGATGCCGCTCCACCCGTAGTTCCCGAAACTCCCCGTGTTCTCGGGAATGAACGGGTGCCAGTTCGCCGAGTTGACGAACATGAAGCCGAACCCGATCACGAGGAAGACGATCGCGACCTTGATGAAGACGATGACGTTGTTGAAGCGCGCCGACTCCTTGATCCCGATCACGAGAAGCGCCGTCATGACGAGGACGAGCAGCACCGCCGGCACGTTGAGCACGCCGCCCGGGTTGCGCACGAGCGTGTGCGTGCCCACCACCGAGAGCGGCGCCTGCGTGAAGGCGGGCGGGAGCACGAGGCCGAACTTCGCGAGGAAGGCGACGAAGTAGCCCGACCAGCCGACGGCGACCGTGGCGGCGCCGAAGAGGTACTCGAGGATCAGGTCCCAGCCGATGATCCAGGCGACGAACTCGCCGAGGGTGGCGTAGGCGTACGTGTACGCGCTACCGGCGATCGGGATCATGGACGCGAACTCGGCGTAGCAGAGCCCCGCGAAGAGGCACCCTAGTCCGGCGAGGACGAAGGAGAGCACGATCGCCGGACCGGCGTAGTTGGCCGCGGCCGTCCCCGTGAGGACGAAGATGCCGGCGCCGATGATCGCGCCGATGCCGAGCATGGTGAGGTTCATCGCGCCGAGGGCGCGGCGCAACGATCCCTTGTCCTCGATGCTCGCCTCCGCTTGCAGGACGTCGACGCTCTTCTGCGACCACAAACCCATGGCGTGTGTCTCCGGGGGGCTGCGCTGTAGTGGGGAGTGGCCGGCGCGCGCCGTGCGCGCCGGCCCGGGAGGCCGAGCGGGCCCAAGTTGGCGGGCCCGTTCGGCCTTTGTCAAGAAAGTCGCGGGGGGGCGCGGCGTCTCGCGGCGCGTGCTCGCGAGCCCGCCGGCGGCGTGCGACGCCTAACGAAACAGCGCCCCGCCGGAGCTCCGGCGGGGCGCGTCAGACGCTGTAGTTCGGCGCCTCGCGAGTGATCGTCACGTCGTGCGGATGCGACTCGCGCAGGCCGGCGGCGGTGATGCGCACGAACTCCGCCTCGGTGCGCAGCTCGTCGATCGAGGCGCAGCCGACGTAGCCCATGCCGCTGCGCAGGCCGCCCACCATCTGGAAGAGGACGTCGCTCACCGGCCCCTTGTAGGGGACGCGCCCCTCGATCCCTTCGGGGACCATCTTCTTGGGGCTCATCTCTCCTTCCTGGAAATAGCGGTCGGCGCTGCCGTCCTGCATCGCGGCGAGGCTCCCCATGCCGCGGATCATCTTGAAGCGACGCCCCTCGAGGAGCAGCGACTCGCCGGGACTCTCCTCGGTGCCGGCGAGCATGGAGCCCATCATCACGCTCGACGCGCCGGCGGCGAGCGCCTTGACGATGTCGCCCGAGTACTTGATCCCGCCGTCGGCGATGACGGGGATCTCCCCCGCCCCCTCGACCGCGTCGAGGATCGCGGTCAGCTGCGGCACTCCGACGCCGGTGACGACCCGCGTCGTGCAGATCGAGCCCGGGCCGACGCCGACCTTCACCGCGTCCACGCCGCGCTCGACGAGCGCCTCGGCCCCGGCGCGGGTCGCCACGTTGCCGACGACGAGCTCGACGTCCGGAAAAGCCTCGCGGACCCGGGCCGTGGCGTCCAGCACTCCCTGCGAGTGCCCGTGCGCCGTGTCTATCACGAGGACGTCCACGCCGGCGTCCATCAGCGCGCGGGCGCGGTCGAGGAAGTTGCTCGCCGCCCCGATCGCCGCCGCGACGCGCAGGCGCCCGTGCTGGTCCTTGTTCGAGTTCGGGTACTGGCGCCGCTTGTGGATGTCCTTGACCGTGATCAGCCCCTTCAGGGTGCCGCGCTCGTCCACCACCGGCAGCTTCTCGATCCGGTGCTTGCCGAGGATGCGCTCCGCCTCCTCGAGCGTCGTTCCGACCGGCGCCGTGACGAGCCGCTCGTGGGTCATCGCCTCGCGCAGGGGGCGGTCCAGGCTCCGCTCGAACTGAAGGTCGCGGTTGGTGATGATCCCCACCATCCGCCCTTCCCGGTCCACGATCGGCACGCCGGAGATGCGAAAGCGCTGCATGAGCGCGACCGCCTCGCGCAGCGTGGCGTCGGGCGAGAGCGTGATCGGGTTGAGGATCATCCCGCTCTCCGAGCGCTTGACCCGGTCCACCTCGGCGGCCTGCCGGTCCACCGACATGTTCTTGTGGATGACGCCGATCCCGCCCGCCCGCGCCATGGCGATCGCCATCTCGCTTTCGGTGACGGTGTCCATCGCCGCCGCGACGAGCGGGACGTGGAGCGAGATCCGGCGCGTGAAACGCGACGCGGTGGTGACGTCCTTCGGGTGGGTCCGCGAGTGGCGCGGCGAGAGGAGGACGTCGTCGAAGGTCAGCGCGACGGCCTCGCGGACGCGGGCGTGTCCGCCGCGACCGTTGGACGCCGGCTCCCCATTGCGCGACGGCCCGCTCCCGGGCGATGCCGGAGAAACGGGCCGTGTCGAGGTGCGAGTCGAGGTTGCCATAGCCAAAGGTAACGGCAGCCCCGGGAGTACGTCCAGAGGCACGCCGCAACCCGACAGCGGCGCGGGTCTCAGCCCTTGGCCATCCGTCGCAGCCTGCGTCGTATCCCCGGCGGGAGGAAGAACGCCGCGGCGGAGAGGACACGTCCGACGTTCAGGTCGTGCAACTCGTCGCGCGGCCCCGCCCAGTGGTCGAGCACCACGCGCCGGCCGGCGTTTCCGATCAGCCGCTGGAGCGCGGTGAGGACGAGGAAAACGTCGTCCACCTCGCCGAGGAAGGGGATGAAGTCGGGGATCAGGTCGAACGGCGACAGGACGTACGCGATGGCGCCGGCGACGAGGAGCTTGTCCACCGTCGAGACGCGACGGTCGCGGAGGAGCCCGACGAAGAGCTTCAGGTAGTTCGGAATCTGCCGGATCGTCTCCATGACCGTGCGCTTGGCTCCGGCGCGCGGCGCGGCCGACACGTCGTCCTCGCTCCGCGAGCGCCCTCCCTGCGACTTGGCGCTGCCCGGCCGGCGCCGGCGGCCACGGAGCGGCGTTCCTTCGATCGGTGCGGTCACGGAGCGTGCTCTCCTGAGCTGCTGGGTGGGGTGGTCGGGGGAGGTGCCGCGGCAGGGGGCGTCGTCACCGGCCCCGTCGCGGCGCCGCCCGTCGGGCCGGTCGCCGGCGAGGACGCGGGCGGGGCGGGGCGCGAAGCGGCGGCGCCGACGATGTCGTTCGCAACAGACTTGCCAGCGGCGGCGACGCCGTTCAGGACCCCCATCGCCTTGTTCATCAGCGTCATCGTCTCGGCGATCGTCGTCGCCGACACGCGGCCGGCGCGCAGGCGGTCCTCGACCGTCTCCGCGAAGCGAGTGAAGACGTTGGCCGGCGGCGCCTGGCGGGTCGCGTACTTCGACTCGAGGAACTCCACGTAGTCCAGCACCTGGTACAGCCGCTCGTCGGGAAGCGACTCCAGGCGCCGCGCGATGCGGTCGCGGAGCGGTTGATTCATGCGAACGGGGATTCGGGAAATGGGGAGTGGGAAGTGCACAGCCCCCTCACGGAGTCTGCCCTTCCTACGCAGCTCCCGCATCAATGTTACCCCCGGAACGCGCGCCGTGGGCAGTGCCCGCGAAAACAGAAAAGGGGCCGCCTCGCGGCCCCCCATTCCCTTCTCCCCACTCCCCGCAGCTACCCGTTCCACCGGGCGCGCGAGCCGCGCGCGTCGATGTGGACGTACGGCGTGCTGTAGCGGCGGCTCGTATAGAGGCCGAGCCCACCCGCCAGATCGGGGTGGCGCGCCTCGACGGCCTCCACAGCGCGGACGACCAGCTTCGCGTCGGCGGCGGTGAACCGGCCGTCGCCGTTGGCGTCGATCGAGACGTCGGCGGCGTCGCCGTACTGGTGGCGGCTGTCCTTCGCCGAGCGCTTCACCGAGCGGTTGTAGAGCGGCGTGCGGAAGCCCGAGCTCACGCTCACCCGCACCTCGGCCGCCGAGTCGCCGCGCCAGCTCGCGACCTCGGCGACGACGAGCTCCAGCTTGTCCAGCAGGCGGGGATTCAGCGCCGCGTAGCGCGGCCACGTTTGCTGCGCGTCGTGCGTCACGAAGTCGCCGAGGCGCAGGTGCTTGCTGAGTGGGAGGTCGACGTCGGACTCGGCGACCTGCACGAAGCCCTCGGGGTGCTCGCGCGCGCCGCCCTTGAGGCGCTCGGCCAGGTAGGTGCCGATCCGGTAGCCGTTCAGCGTCGCCCCGAGCTTCTGCGAGAAGGGCACGAGCACGGCCAGCGTCATCCCGTCCACCACCCGGCGCTCGGTCACGAGGACGCGCCCCGTGGCGCTGTCCACCGCCGTGCGGGCGAGCGCGAGCCGGTAGAATCCGGGCGTCGAGGGGGCGACGACGTTTCCGGACAGCGGCCGCGGACCCGGGGTGGCGGTCGTGTCGCCGACGCGCACCCACGAGTAGGTGAGTGTGCGGGGGTCGTCTCGCACCTCCAGTGGGTACTCGACCGCCTCGTCGGGGAGGGCGAAGCGCACCTTCACCTCGCCGCTCTTCCCGAAGGCGTTCGCCGAGGGGCGCGCAGTCGGCGCGGCGGCCTCGGCCACGCTCACGAACGGGCGGCGGAGGATCTCGCGGTCGGGGTGGTAGAAGCCGATGACGGCGAGCGCCCCAGAAACGAACACGGCCACCGTCGTCAGGCTCGCCTGGCGGCGACGACGGCGACGGCAGGGCGGGCGCACCTCGCTCGCCGCGCGCCGCTCGAGCGCCGTCCGCTCGCCTGCGCCGGCGGCGTCCTGCTCGCGCGGCTGCTGCTGATCTGCCGTGGCCATCAGGCGCGCCCCCAGCGGGCCCGGGTGCCGCGCGTGTCGATGTGGGCGAAGGGGCCGTGGGCGCGCGTGGCGCGATAGCGGCCGGCGCCGCCGGCGAGGTCGGGGTGGGCGCGCTCGACGCGTTCCACGGCGTCAATGATCACCTGGGCGTCGCGCGAGTCGATGCGGCGGTCGCGATTGAGGTCGTCCATCCGGCCGTCGCCGTTGTTGTCCACGAAGACGTCGGCGGCGTCGCCGAACTGGTGCCGGCTGTCCTGCGCCCGGCCGCCCCGGCCGACGCCCTGGGCGTTGTACTGTGGGGTGCGGAAGCCGGACATCACGACCATCCGACGAACGGGCGTCCCGTGGGCCTCGAGGTCCGAAATGACGAGCTCGAGCTTGTCCACGAGATCCTCGCGGAGCACGAGGTACTTCGGCCAGACGCCCGGCTGGTCGTGCGTCAGGAAGTCGCGCAGCCGGAAGTGCTCGGAGACGTAGGTGTCCTGGTTCTCCGGCGTGACCTCGATGAAGCCCGGCGGGTTGTTGTAGGCATCCGAGCGCGCGCCGCGCTTCTCGGCGGGCCAGAAGCCGATGCGGTAGTCGGCCAGACGGCCCCCCACTTTCAGCTCGAAGGGGAGCAGCGGCATGAAGGAGAATCCGCGCCGCGCGGCGCTGTCCACGAGGGCCAGTAGGCCGCTCGCGCGGCCGCCCGTCGAGTCGTCCGTGAGGCGATGGAGCGCCGCCGTCAGCAGCTCGTGGCCGGGCAGCAGGAACCGCACGCGCAGCTTCCCGCTCCGTCCGCGGAGCGAATCGGCGGTGGCGCGTCGGGCGCCTTCATCGCCGTCGCGGCTCGAGGCGGCGGCGGCCACCACGGGACCGTCGACGGTCCGCGCCGCGGCCACGGTCGGCGCGAGCCCGCCCGCGACGAGAGCCGTGGACGCGAGAGCAGCGAGAATCAGAGCGCGGGGCGCCGAGCGCCCCGCGTGCGAAGCGGGGTGGATCACTGGGACTGCCTCCCTGGCAACCAGACTGGCGACGCGCCCACGATCCGGCGCGACGTCTCACGGCTTTGCGTGCCGGCGGACTGGGCCCGCCGGCGTGCCTTGAGCAAGGAGCCTCCGCGATGTCGGCGGAGGGCGATGAACAACGTCTCAACCTACTACACGGACCCGCCTGTCACACAAGTCACAAACGGTCACTTTGTCCGAATACTTACCCTCGGGCTAGTACACGTAGACGACGGTGCCGATCGGCACCATCTGGTAGAGCGTCTCGATGTCCTCGTTGCGGAGCCGAATGCAGCCGTGGCTCACCGACTGGCCGATGCTCGAGGGCTTGTCGGTGCCGTGCAGGGCGTAGCCGTCGCCGAGCTTGAGCCGGTGGGTGCCCAGCACGCCCAGATACTTACGCTGGTTCGTGCCGTAGGGAGGGACGATGATGTTGCCGCTGGCGACGATTTCCCGCCCCTCCTTGGCCTCGAACGGGATGATCCGGCCGTCGGCGGTGCGCTTCACGACGTCGTTGCCGACGACCGTGATCGCCGAGCCGTCGGCGAGCGGGACGGACTCGCCGCGGCTGAGGTGGCGTACGCCGAGCCCCTTCTTGCTGGCGATCTCGACGAAGTGCCAGTCGGGGGGAACCCACGCCGGGTCCGTCTCCTTCTCCTGCACGACGAGCCGGCCGCGGGGCGTCTCGAACTTCCACTGGCTCCCGCCGGCGCCCTTCTCGAGCACCTTCCCGCTCCCCGTCGCGACCTGGGTGGTGAAGAGGACCTGGTCTCCCTGCTTGTACCAGAGTCGGTGGTCCTCGATGCTGACGACGATGTACGGCCGGTCGCCCGGCGCCTCGGCGCTCGACGAGAGCACCTGGCTGAGGGTGTCCTCGACCGCGCCGACGCTCCGCTTGACGTCCTCGAGCACCTCGAGGTTGTCGTTGAACACCATGCGGGTGACGTCACGGCGATAGCGTACATCCACGGTGTTCGCGAGGAGCGCGCTACTCACCCCGAGGAGGAGCAGCACGGCGGCGATCAGCCCCCATGCCACCCGTCCGCCGTGCCGAAAGAAGTCGGTGAATCGAGACATCCAGAGTCGCTCTCCATTGATTGAGACCTTCCCGTCATAACCGGAGCGAGTCGAGGCGTTCCGCGCCGGCCCTGATTTCATCGTCACGTCGAACGGCGAAAGTGGAAAGACTGCTAGAAAAGACTGCTAGAAAGGAGATGAGCTGCGGGACCGCAACAGCATGCCGCCTTTCGCCTTTCGCCACTCGTCCTTCAGTAGAAGTAAACGGTCATCCCCGGCTTCAGGTTGGGGGCGATCGCCTTGAGGTCCTCGGCGCGGAGCTGGAGACTGCCGGGCATCACGTAGCTCGAGTCGTTGAGCGGACCGACGGTGGGCATCGAGTAGAGCACCGTGCCGCCGGAGAGAAGGACGGCGGCCGGCCCGAGGGCGCCGACGAGCGTGCGATCCTCAGGGACGGCGACGCCGCGGTCGGCGTAGACCCATGCCGGCACCTCCCAGGCGCTCGACTCGCCGAGCACCTTCTCGACCGTTCGCGTGCCGCGCGGTGCGACCATCTTGACCGTGTCGGGCGCCGTCCCGACCCACTTTTCGGGGCCCACGCGCACCGGCATCCGGCGCAGTACGGCACCCTCGCGCCCGAGCCGCATGACTCCACTATCAATTGAGACGGAGAGGTGTAACGCCTTGTCCCCCATGGCCTGACGGCGCGCCAGCTCGACTATCATCTGAAGTCGCCGTTCGCTCGAGGCGATCTCCGCGTCCACCCGGCGCCGCTCGACGGCGGTCATTCCGGCACGCAGTCGCTCGATCTCGCGCTCGTAGCGCTCGCGCTTGTAGATCAGCCAGGAGTCGATGCCGACGAGGAACATGAGGGAGATCCCCATCGTCGCCAGAATGCCTGGATAGGCCTGCCGAAACTCGCTCCAGTCGGCGCGACGGCGCTCGACGGGAGGGGTTGCGGGAGGCGTTCGGGGGCGCGGGGCTGGACTCGTCATCGTGGGCGACAATCTACTCGGGAGCGGAAGTTACGGGCGATCGGCGGATTGGAGGGGCGGAATCCGGCGGTGAAGCGAACTCTTCCTTTTCAGGCGCTTGGTAAAGCAAGACGGGTGCCCTCCTCGGCCCGCAACCGAGCTAGGCCACCCGCCCGGGCGTGGCGTGCGAGCCACGGCTCCATGGCTCTGATACCCATGATACTGACGATCGACCCGCCATCGGACCACGGCTTCTCTCGGTTCGGCGGCGGGTTCGCTGGTAGCAGGCGTGCGTGCCGTCTACATTTGGGGACTCCGCTCCGCCCCAGACGGAGGGTCCTTCCCCTTCCCCCGTGATGTCCTCCAATTCCCGAACCCCGGTCGTGCTCGTCGTCCTCGATGGGTGGGGACACCGAGCGGCCCGCGAAGGGAACGCGATCGCCCTTGCCGACACCCCGGTCTGGGACGCGCTCTGGCGACGCCGCTCACGGACGCTGCTCGAGGCGTCGGGGCTTCGAGTGGGGCTTCCGGAGGGGCAGATGGGGAACAGCGAGGTCGGCCACCTCAACCTGGGCGCGGGCAGGGTGGTAATGCAGGACCTCGTCCGCATCTCGCAGAGCGTCAAGGACGGAAGCTTTTTCATCAACCCGGCGTTCTTGGACGCCGACGGTCGCGTCCGCGACGGCGGGGGCACGCTGCACCTCATGGGGCTGATCGGGGACGGCGGCGTTCACGCGATCGACGAGCACCTGTTCGCCCTGCTCGACCTCGCCGAGCGCGAGCGCCTGCCGCGGGTGGCCATCCATGCCCTGCTCGACGGCCGCGACACGCTCCCGACGTCCGGGCTCGAGTACATGCGCCAGACGCTCGACCGGGCCGCCGGCCGAGCGGTGGTCGCCAGCCTCGGCGGCCGCTACTACGGCATGGACCGCGACCGGCGGTGGGAGCGCACCCGCCTCTGGTACGATGCCGCCGTGCGCGGGGTCGGACCCCAGGTGGCCGACCCGCTGGCAGCGATCCGCGCCGCCTACGACCGGGGCGAGACGGACGAGTTCATCAAGCCGATGGTCGTCGCCGACGCGGACGGGCGTCCGTTGGCGCCGATGCGCGCCGGGGACGCCGTGATCTGCTGGAACTACCGCTCCGACCGCATGCGGCAGATCGTGCGGGCGATGACGACCCAGGGGTTCGACGGCTTCGACGTCGCCGACCGACCGCCCCTCCACGTCGTCACGATGACCCAGTACGACCAGACCTTCTCGGCGCCGGCCGCCTTCGCGCCGCAGTCCATGGCACGGATCGTCGCCGAGGTCGTGAGCGAGCGCGGCTTGACGATGCTGCGCACGGCGGAGACCGAGAAGTACCCGCACGTCACCTACTTCTTCAACGGCGGCGAGGAGACGCCGTACAAGGGGGAGGACCGGCAGCTCGTGGCCAGCCAGAAGGTGGCGACCTACGACCTCATGCCGGAGATGAGCGCGCCGGCGATCACCGACGTCCTCTGCCGCGGCATCGAGGGCGGGGCGCACGACTTCATTCTCGCCAACTACGCCAACGGCGACATGGTGGGACACAGTGGCTCGCTCCCGGCGACGATCGCGGCGGTCGAGACGGTGGACCGCCAGCTGGCGCGCATCCTCCGCTCGGCCGAGCGGACCGGGGCACGGCTGATCGTCACGGCCGACCACGGGAACTGCGAGCAGATGATCGACCCCGCGACTGGCGGCCCGCACACGGCGCACACGAGCAATCCCGTTCCCCTCGTCGTCGTGGACCCGGCCGGCGAGCCACCGCTGCGCGCCGGCGGCGCGCTTTGCGACGTCGGCCCCATGGTGCTCGCGATGCTCGGCGTCGAGCAGCCGACGGAGATGACGGGCATGGACCTGCGGCGCGGCACCGACTGAGCGGAGGGAGGCCGCCCACGGCGGCGGCCACCCACACGGCGGCATCGGCACCGATGCACCACCACCACGCACCACCGGGAGTCACCAACGTGCGATCCATCGTCACGGCGGCCGCGGCGGCCGTCCTCCTCGCCCGCGCCGCGGGGGCGCAGGTGGGATATCCCCCCGAGCGCAGCCCCTACCGCGACGTCGAGTTCCGGCAGGAGCTGACGCTGCTCACCGGCTACTACTCCGCGTCCACCGACCCGGCCGAGGTGGCCCCGCGGAGCGGACCGCTGCTCGGCCTGCGCTACGACGTACGCGTCGGCGGGCCGGCGTCGCTGACCGTGCGCGCGGCGCGCGTCTTCTCGGAGCGCAACGTGATCAACCCGGCTCTCGCCGGCGACGCGCGCGCGCTCGGCGTCGAGTCGTGGCCGCTCTACTTGAGCGACGTCGGCATCACACTCGCGCTCACCGGGCAGAAGAGCCTCTATCGCCTCGTTCCCGTGCTCACCGCGGGGGCGGGCGTGGCGTCGGACTTCCGCAAGGCGGACGTCGGCGGCTTCCGAATCGGCACCGCGTTTGCGTTGAACCTCGGCGCCGGCGTGCGCTGGGTGCCCGGGGGGCCGTTCCAGCTGCGCGCCGACGTGACCGACTACCTCTACCAGATCTCGTACCCCGGCACCTACTTCAGCGCGCCGGTGGGCGGAGGGGAGCCGGTGCTGGGCGGCTCGCAGGGGCGCAGCGTGTGGAAGCACAACGCGGCGATCACGGTGGGCGCGTCGTACCTGTTCTTCCGCTGACCCATTTCGCCGGCCGGGCCGGCCGACCTTCCGACGCAGGGTGACCCATGGCGCGTGACTTCGAGGACATCCACGACACCGACGACCTGAGCGACGACGAGCTCGCCGCGCTCGTTCGCGAGCACCTCGCCGGAAACCACGCGATAGACGCCGACGACATCTCGGTGCGCGTCGCCGACGACGGCGTCGTGTACCTCAACGGCCGCGTGGGGACGGAAGGGGAGATGCGGATCGCCGAGCACGTCGTCACCGACGTCCTCGGTCTCGCCAACGTCCGCAACGAGCTCGTCGTGGACCCGATCCGGCGCGCCGTCAGCTCGACCGATCCCGACGAGCACGCCGCCGAGCTCGACGCCGAGGAAGGTCTGCTGCTCGGCGACGTGCCCGACCAGCACTCCGACTCCGCCGAACACCTGGCGGATCACGTGGAGGCGCACCTCTTCGGGACGACGGACGTCCAGCGCTCGATCGAGGACGGCGCGGCGTACATCCCGCCGACGAGCCCGACGCCGGAGGGGCTGAGCGGGACCGACGTCACTCCCGGAGCGATGGGCGAGGACCACTAGGCGAGACTCGCGGGCGCCGCGCGCGGCGCCCGCGCCGGAGGTCGGCGAAGGGCTCACGGCGGGACGCGTCCACGAGGCGCGTCCCGCTTCCATTTGCCCACTACCGACCGCGCGCCGGACGCTGTTGTTTTCTCCCCCATGCCCTCCGCCTCCCTCACTCGCCGCGTGTCGTTCGCCGCGGCGCACCGCTACCGCCGCCCCGAGTGGAGCGAGGCGCGGAATCGGGAGGCGTTCGGCGCCTGCGCGCATCCGAACTTCCACGGCCACAGCTACACCTGCGACGTGACCCTACGCGGCCCCATCGATCCCGTCACGGGCTTCGTGGTGGATCTCGGGGCCCTCGACGGCATCCTGGCGCGCGAGGTGCGCGATCGGTTCGACCACCGCAACATCAACCTGGACGTCGCCGAATTCGCTGACGGCGGACTGGTGCCGAGCGGAGAGAATCTGGCGCGCTTCATCTACGAGCGCGTGGAGGGCGCGCTGCGCGCCCTCGGGGCGTCGGCGTCGGTGACCACGGTGCGCGTCGCCGAGGACGCCACCCTCTCGGCGAGCTGGTCGTGCGACTGACGCCGGGCTCGCACCCCGTGGCGCCGGCCGCGCCGCCCCCCGCGACGAGCGCCGAGGGGATCCGCCAGACGGTCGCCGAGATCATCGCGCCCGTGGCGCGGCTGCAGGCCGAGCTGGCGCGAGAGTGGCCGCTCGCGCTCGACGTCGCTCGGGCGCGGGCGCGGCTCGAGGCGGGCGCGGCCGCGTTCGAGCCGCTCGCCCTGATCGGGAGCGCCGGCGACCTGCTCGTCCCCTACGTGCGGGCGACGGTCGCCCTCGAGCGCGCCGGCCTGGCCGGCGACCCGGAGGCGTCGCAGGCGCGCGAGCGGCGCCATCAGGTGCTGCCACTCGTCGTCGCCTGGCTCGGAGGCGAGCCGCCGCCACGCGACGCGGCGAAGGCGACCGCCCGGCGCGCGGCGGCGATCGTCGCCCGCTCGGTGCTCCGTCGCGCGATCGCCATCCTCCGCGGCGCCCAGCCGGCCGACGCGGCGAGCCGCGTCGAGCAGCGGCT
>Ga0307413_10000343_pt1 | contig 14730 bp, 16 predicted proteins | sample DK1Ometagenome_3_FD_203714 | JGI IMG/M metagenome (GOLD analysis project Ga0307413, IMG submission 203714) | Maize rhizosphere microbial communities from greenhouse at UC Davis, California, United States - DK15-O-2 | ecosystem: Host-associated > Plants > Roots > Rhizosphere > Soil | place: USA... | reverse complement strand
TTCGAGTTCGGCGTTGAGCGCGTCCGCACCCTCCAGCTCGTCGACGATGACGGGCGTTGGGAAGAGATGCGCGACCTTTGCGGTCATTGGCCGGCAGTTTGCTCCAGCGCCGCGACGCCGGGCAGAGTCCGGCCTTCCATCCATTCCAGAAAGGCCCCGCCCGCGGTCGACACGAAGGTGAAGTCGCCCGCGACGCCGGCATGATTGAGCGCGGCCACCGTGTCACCGCCACCTGCAACCGAGACCAGCCCGCCGTCCTTTGTCAAAGCGGCTGCCGTCTTCGCAAGAGCGACCGTCGCGGTATCGAAGGGCGGCGTTTCGAATGCACCCAGCGGGCCGTTCCAGACCAAAGTCCGGCAGGTCTTGAGCACGTCTGCGAGCGCTTCGACCGCAGCAGGGCCGACGTCGAGAATCATCTCGTCCGCCTGCACCTCATGCACGTTACAGGTGCGCAGGCTGGCAGGGTTTGCCGCGAACTCCTTTGCGACCACGACATCGTAAGGCAGGTGAATCGTGCAGCCGGCCTCGTCGGCTCGGTCGAAGATCGCGTTGGCCTCGCCGGTGAGGTCGTGCTCGCAGAGCGACTTGCCGACATCGACACCGCGCGCGGCGAGAAAGGTGTTGGCCATTCCGCCGCCGATGATCAAATGATCGACCTTGCCGACAAGGTGGCCGAGGACGGCGAGCTTAGACGACACCTTGGCGCCGCCCACCACAGCCGCGACCGGCCGCTCGGGATTGCCGAGGGCACGTTCCAGCGCCTTGAGCTCCGCTTCCATTGCGCGGCCGGCAAAGCTCGGCAGGATATGGGCAATGCCTTCGGTCGAAGCATGCGCCCGGTGCGCGGCGGAGAAAGCATCGTTGACGTAATAGTCGCCGAGCGCCGCCATACCCCTGGCGAGTTCCGGATCGTTCTTCTCTTCGCCGTGATGAAACCGGGTGTTCTCCAGGATTCCGATATTACCCGGAAGCATCGTCGTGATCGCACGCTCCGCCTCCGGTCCCTGGCAGTCCTCGATGAAGCGGACCGACCGGCCCGCCAGCCGATGCACGGGCAGAACGAGCTGGGCGGTGGACATGTCCGGGCGGTTCTCGCCCTTCGGCCGTCCGAAGTGCGAGAGAAGGAGCACAATCGCCTTGCGATCGGACAGTTCCAGCACGGTCGGCAACATTGCCCGAAGCCGCGTGTCATCCGTGACCTTCGCGCCGTCCATCGGAACGTTGAGGTCGACGCGGACAAGGACGCGCTTGCCGTTCAAGTCCTCCGGCAAATCGTCGAGAGTTTTGAATCCGCTCATCTGTCAGCCGAATGTTCACGAATGTTCACAGTGACGAGCGCCCTTCCCGACTGCCTTTTGACGATCACGCGTTGATCAATGCCGCCATAGGTCGAACCCATGACTGTAGGACAGACCTCAGCCGAGTTTCGCCATCGCGGTGGCCGTGTCGACCATGCGGTTCGAAAAGCCCCATTCATTGTCGTACCAGCTGACGACACGAACCAGCTTGCCTTCGAGCACTGCCGTTTCGAGGCTGTCGACGGTCGAGCTTGCCGAGCTGTGATTGAGGTCGATCGAGACCAACGGCTCGTCGGTGTAGACGAGGATGCCCTTGAGGCGCCCGCTCTCGCTAGCAGCCTTCAGCGCACCGTTGACCTCTTCGAGCGTCGTGTCGCGCTTCGGCGTGAAGGTCAGATCGACAAGGCTGACGTTCGGCACCGGCACGCGAACGGCGGAGCCGTCGAGCTTGCCCTTCAGCTCCGGAAGCACCTCGCCCACCGCACGAGCAGCGCCAGTCGTCGTCGGAATGATCGACATGGCGGCAGCGCGTGCGCGGCGCGGATCGGAATGGATCTGGTCCAGGATCTTCTGGTCATTGGTGTAGGCGTGGATCGTGGTCATCAAGCCGCGCTCGATTCCAATCGTGTCGTTCATCACCTTGGCGACCGGCGCGAGACAGTTGGTCGTGCAGGACGCGTTCGAGACGATCTTGTGCTCGGCCGTCAGCTTGTCGTCGTTGACGCCGTAGACGACGGTCAGGTCGGCGCCCTTGGCAGGAGCCGAGATGAGCACGCGCTTTGCGCCAGCTTCGAGATGCTTTTCGCCGCCAGCGCGGTCAGTGAAGAAGCCGGTGCACTCCAGCGCGATGTCGACGCCATTGGCCGCGTGCGGAAGCTTGGCCGGGTCGCGCTCGGCGGTGACGTGGATGCGCTTGCCGTTGACGATGATGTCGTTGCCGTCGGCTTCCACGGTGCCTGGGAACAGGCCGTGGACGCTGTCGCGCTTGAACAGCCAGGCGTTCGCCTTGGCGTCGGCGAGGTCGTTGATCGCCACCAGTTCGAGCCCGCTGTCCGGACGCTCGAGGATTGCGCGAGCGACCAGGCGGCCGATGCGTCCGAAACCGTTGATTGCAACCTTCGTCATTGGATGCCTCTTTGAGTCATGTGGTTGAGTACCCTTGTGGCAATTGCCTCTGGGGTTAGCCCGAAGAATTCGTATGCGTCCTTGGCCGGGGCCGAGACGCCGAAGCGGTCGATGCCGATGCGCAGGCCGTGAAGCCCGGTGTAGCGCTCCCAGCCGAAGGTCGTGCCGGCTTCCACCGACACACGCAGGATTTCGCGGTTGGAAACGTCGGGAAGCACGTCCTCCCGATAAGCGGCAGGCTGCTCGTCGAAGCGTTCGGTGCAGGGCACGGAGACAACGTCGGCACCGACTCCCTGCTGTTCAAGACGCTCGGCGGCAGCGAGGGCGATCTCGACCTCGGAGCCGGTGGCAAGGAAGATGACCTTGCGAGCGTTGCCGGCGGCCTTCAGGCGGTACGCGCCCTTTGCGCAGAGATTTTCGTCCGACGCTTCGGTGCGGACCGGTTTCAAATTTTGGCGAGTGAGCGCGAGCACGCTCGGCTCCTTTGCTGAAAGCGCCAGCGCCCAGCACTCGGCGGTCTCGATCGCGTCGGCCGGACGATAGACGTGCAGGCCCGGCATGGCGCGCAGGCTCTGCAGATGCTCGATCGGCTGGTGGGTCGGGCCGTCCTCGCCGAGGCCGATGCTATCGTGGGTCATCACGTAGATGACCTTGGCCTGCTGCAGCGCCGACAGACGGATCGCCGGACGGGCATAGTCGGTGAAGACCAGGAAGGTGCCGCCGTAGGGGATCACGCCGCCATGCAGCGCCATGCCGTTCATCGCCGCTGCCATGCCGAACTCGCGGATGCCGTAATAGATGTAGCGGCCACCGTAATTGTCCGCCGTAAGCGGCTGCAGCGCCTTGGTTTTCGTATTGTTCGAGCCGGTGAGGTCGGCGGAGCCGCCGATGGTGGAGGTGACCACCGGGTTGATCGCCTCCAGAGCCATTTCCGACGCCTTGCGGGTCGCGATCGGCTTCAGGTCGGCAAGTACGCTGTCGATGTAGGGCTTGAGCCAACTATCATCGGCCTTGCCTGCCATGCGATCGAGAAATTCCTGGCTTTTGCCGCTGGCCTCCAGGCGCTTCGCCCAATCGGAGCGCGCACCCGCTCCTTGCTTCCCGGCATCACGCCAAGCGGTCAGAATGTCGTCGGGGACCGTGAATTCCTTCGGCTCCAGCCCAAGTTGCACGCGTGCGGCCTCGACTTCGTCCTTGCCGAGCGCGGCGCCGTGCGTTGCCGCCGTGCCCTGCTTGTTCGGAGCGCCATAGCCGATGATCGTCTTGCAGCGGATCAGCGACGGGCGCGGATCGGCCTTGGCCTCTTCGATGGCCCGCGAGACGTCGTCCGAATTCATCCCGTCGCATTCGACCGTGTGCCAGCCGCAGGCCTGATGCCGGGCGACGACATCCTCATTGCGCGACAGGCTCGTCGGGCCGTCGATGGTAATTTCATTGTCGTCCCACAGGACGACCAGCCGACCGAGCTTCAAATGTCCCGCGAGGCCAACCGCCTCATGGTTCACGCCTTCCATCAGGCAACCGTCGCCGGCGATGACGTAGGTACAATGGTCGACGAGATCGTCGCCATAGACGGCGTTGAGGTGACGCTCGGCGATCGCAGTCCCGACGGCCATGGCGACACCCTGCCCCAAAGGTCCGGTCGTCACCTCGACTCCGGCAAGCTCGAAATTCTCCGGGTGTCCGGCGGTCGGGCTGTGCAGCTTGCGGAAGTTCTTGATGTCGTCGAGCGTCGGCCGGTCGTACCCGGTCAGGTAGAGCAAAGCGTAGATCAGCATCGAACCGTGCCCGGCCGACAATATGAAGCGGTCGCGGTCCGGCCAGTGCGGATCGGACGGATCGTACTTCAGATGCCGTGTGAAGAGCGCGGTCGCCGCATCGGCCATGCCCATCGGCATTCCGGGGTGGCCGCTATTCGCTGCCTCCACCGCATCCATCGCCAAGGCCCGAATCGCGTTGGCAAGGTGACGTTGGCTCGGCTGCAAGTCGCGCTCCATCCAAGGGGTCGCTCCCGCGCGAGATTCGGCGGGGCGGATTGCGGTGGCCATTGGCCGGTGAGCGGTGAACCGTCAACCGCGGGATCCCTTTTTGCTTGCACTCACGACTTGCCGGAAAGCCGCTTCTTGCGTAGCGCAATTGGCGATGGACGAGGGCCGTCTCACTTCCGCGCTGGACCGGGCCGAACGTGCGCTTGCACGGATCGAGTGCGCAGCCACGCAGGTCGGGCATAAGAACGGCAAGGACGAAGCCCTTCGCGCCAAGGTTCGCGAGGCCGTCGCCGAGCTCGACCAGATCATCCGCATGGCGGAAAACGCCTGATGGCCGAGATCGACGTCTTCATCGCGGGGCGAGCCTACAAGGTGGCCTGCCGCGACGGTGAAGAGGATTCGCTGCGCAAAGCGGCGGCGCTGGTGGATGCCAAGAGCCGGGAAGCGCTCGCTGGGCTCGGCACGCTTTCGGAAGCGCGCCAGCTTCTGTTCGCATCTCTCCTGCTCGCGGACGAACTCGTCGACGACGGACGCGCGGCGACTTCGCCTCCACCGGTAGATCCAGCACTGGCGGAACGCGCTGAACGCGTAGCCGATCGGCTCGAATCTCTTGCTGCGGCTCTTGAGAATGGGGCGCCGCGCGCCTAAGTCGGTCTCGACGGGTACTGCCCGGTACGAAGCCACGAAAATCCCTGAGGCGATTAAATATCCTAGGGGACTGTCCCTGTCCGGACCCTGGTCCGGTGCACATGGTTCCCACCTGACGTTTGTGGCGTCAGAGGATTTCCGGCAAACGGCCACGGTGGTCCCGTCACTTCCCTTTGACCTTTCGAAGGATTCCCTGCGCAAATCCGCTCTGGATGCGCGCAAGGCATTCGTGCGCACGCTGGACGATGGACATCGCGCGATCCTCGAGCGACGGCTCGCCGAGCATCTGACGTCGCTTTGCGCCCACTCCTCCGTCGTCGCCGGCTATGCGCCCTTCGGAACCGAGATCAGTCCGATGCTGGCCATGGAAGAAGCGCGGGCCGTCGGCCGAATCGTGGCTTTCCCAGCCTTTTCGGACCCATCCAAGCCGTTTCGCTTTCATGCGGGCGATCCGCTCGAGCCAGGTCCGTTCGGCATGATGCAGCCGAAGCGCCAAGCGCCCGCGGTGGAGCCAGACCTCATCTTCGTGCCGCTGGTGGCGGTCGACGGACAAGGGACGCGCCTTGGCCGCGGCAAGGGTCATTACGACCGGGCCCTGCTGCAGCTCAAGAAATCCGGCGCGAAGCTCATCGGTGTCGGCTGGCAGATGCAGCGGCTGGACACGGCCATTCCCAAAGATCCGTGGGACATTCCCTTGCACGGCTTCGCAAGTCCCGAGGGCGTGGAGGATTTCGCGTGAACGAGCCGAGTTGGAGAAGGCCAGCGGGCATCGCCGCCATCCTGCTGCTGATACTCGTCTGGGCCATCCTCGTCGCCACCTTCGCGGGCCAGATCGGCCGCCTTCCGATCCTCGTTCAGGCTCTGTTTTATCTAGTTGTTGGAATAGCTTGGATCGCTCCGTTGAAACCATTGCTGCGCTGGTCCCAAACGGGACAGTGGAGGCAGAGGCGCGACGGACGAGATTGAAACAGGCGTATTATTCAACTATATCACCGCTTCCCGTGACACAGACCATCGCCTTGAACGCCGCGCAAATGTGGCGCGAGCGCCCGCAGGAACTGATTCTCGCAGGTGCCATGGTGCTCGCCGGTTTCGCGGCAATCGCCGGCTCGGCATATTCAGCCCCGACCTTCGGCGAAGTCGGTACTGCGGCCGGGCCTCCCGCGCCACCGCCGCTCCTCGTGCGGCAGTTGCCCGTCGATCAGGCGCTGGCGATCAACCAGGGCATTGCGCTCGACACGGGGCCGAATCCGGCGGCGAAACCATTCTCGCTCGGCAAGGTCGACGCGGCGACGCGCACCCGGGCGCTCGAGTGCCTGACGAGCGCCGTCTATTACGAGGCGGGCCAAGAAAGCACGGACGGTCAGCGGGGCGTCGCGCAGGTCGTCCTGAACCGCGTCCGCCATCCCGCCTTCCCAGCGAGCGTCTGCGGCGTGGTCTACGAAGGCTCGACCCGGCCGACCGGCTGTCAGTTCACCTTCACCTGCGACGGCTCGTTGATGCTCGGGCAGATGGGCGAATCCTGGCGGCGTGCGCGTTCGGTCGCGGAAGCGGCGCTCGCAGGCTTCGTCTACAAGCCCGTCGGGACGGCGACGCACTATCATGCCAATTACGTCGTGCCCTACTGGGCGCCGACGCTGACCAAGAATGCGGTCGTTGGGGCGCACATCTTCTATCGCTGGGCAGGCAATTGGGGTCGTCCTGCTTCGTTCACACAGGCCTACGCTCTTCGCGAACCGAGCGTAGATGCGCTTCGTTCAGCCGCCATCCTGGCCGAGCAGCGGGACGTTGCCACGCGCGGTCAGTCCGGCGATGTGGCCAAGGCGATCGCAGAAATCCCAGGCGCCGAAGCGCTCCCGCTCAAGCCGTCGATGCGCGGCGACAAGGGCGTATCGATGCGCTTCAACATGACGGCCCGTAAGGCCACCGAAGAGGTCGAGCACAAGCCCTATGTCGAGAAGGTGCAGGCTTCGGACAATCTGCGTTGGACGCTCGGCGGCGGCATGGCTGCTTCCGACGACAAGCCGCTAGGCAAGACAGCGCCGCCTGCGCAAGTCGCCAGCGCGACCGGAACGGCGACCGGCTCACCCGAATAGGGCGCCTCGCGCGCTTTCCAATTTCATGAATGGCGCGAGTGACGGGGCTCGAACCCGCGACCTCCGGCGTGACAGGCCGGCGCTCTAACCAACTGAGCTACACCCGCGTTTTTGGCGTGGCGGCGAACTAGGTGGCAGCCCGCGGGGTGTCAACATCACCAGGCTCTTTTTCCGCTTCCTCCTCGCCGGCATGCGTCAAAGTGCCGTGTTCGAACAGGAAACCCGCGATGTCGGGCGTGCCGGCGGCGGAAAAGATCGTCTTCATGATGATCAGCAGCGGAACCGCCAGAAGGGCACCGGTAGTTCCCCAGACCCAGGCCCAGAAGCTCAGCGACACGAGGATCGCCAACGGGCTGATCGTAAGCCTCTTGCCGACGACCATGGGGGTAATGAGATTGGCCTCGACCATGTGCAGCCCCGTGAAGATCATCGGGGGCAGTAGCGCGGACCAGACGTCCGGGAAGGTCATCAGGCCTCCAAGGAACAGCAGGAGCGCCGAGACGATCGGGCCCAGATACGGGATGAAGTTCAGCACCGCGACGATGCCGCCCCACATGATCGGTGAATCCATGCCGAGCTGCCAGAGGATGAGCGCCGTCAGGGCCCCCAGGGTCACGTTGATGAGCGTGATCGTGCCGATGTAGATCGATGTGGCGTCGACGACCTGCTGAATGACGCGCGCGGTCGTCAGCGCACCCTCGAAGCTCCCGCGGCTGACGATGGTTTTCTTCCGCATGGCCGTCCAGCCGGCGAGGAAGAAGTAGATGACCAGCAGCGCAAAGAAGAGCTGGATGAGCAGATGTGGGGCGGACGAGGCGAGCAGGCCCGAGAGGGAATTGGGAGTCTCGACGCGAACCGTCCGGCCGCTTTCCTGGGTCGTCACCTGCGACAGGATCCGCTCCATGAACCGGTCGAAGGACTTGTACAGGTCCAGCACCGGTTCGAGCGCCGCCCTCGCCTTCGGAATCCGCTCGGGAATCAGGGCGACCCAGTCGATTGCCGGAAGGACGATCGACCCGACCGCGAACAGCGCCAGGAAGAGAAAGACGATCACGCAAACTGCAGCCGCGAAGCGCGATGGAACGCCGCGACGCTCCAGCCACTCCAGCAAGGGGACCAAAGTGATGGCGATGACCAGCGCGGCCGTTACCGGCAGGAAGAACTCCGCCCCGGCTCGCAGTGCGAACGGCAAAGCGATGATGATGCCGACGCCTGCGATCAATGCGATGGACGCTAGCAAGCGATCCCGCTTGGCGCTGCTCTCTACGAACGCATGCGGCACCTCGGGCTGAGCCGTCTTCTGCTTAGTGGTGCGCGCGTCCATTTGACGACGATATCCGCCTGAACCCGCCTCCGCCAGCGGATTGAGGATGCTTGGTGCCCCTGGTCCGACTCGAACGGACACTCCGTGAAGAACTCGATTTTGAGTCGAGCGCGTCTACCATTCCGCCACAGGGGCCCGGCGCCTAGCTAGCGAGGCTCCGCGTTAAGGACAACACCGCGTTCAGCGCGCGAAGGAGAAAGCTGTCGGAGCCGCTCCAAAGCGGTTGGGAATGGTCGATCCCTTCTTCAAGAACATCGTCAGCAGATGCGCGAAGACCAAAAGCGTAATGCCCAGGTATCCCAGGGCCACGATCTGCGGAAGAATGCCGCGGAACGCGAAGGCCAGCGGCAGGAGAAGGAGCATCACGACCGGGACGAGAAGCTCGCGCCCGCTTTTGCCGAGGTCATGGAGTCGCCGGACCGCCACTGCGATCTGCGGAAAGAACAGCAGCAAGCCGATCAGGCCGCCGATGGCTCGCGCGCCGAGCAGGACGCCAATCAGACCTGCGGCCGCATTGGTGATGATCACGAAGGCGAAGAAGCACCAGAATTCTTCCCGCGACGCGCGTCCCGAAAAAACGGCGTACTTCTTCAGCGTGGAAAGCGCGGATTCCAGCAATTTCATGATTAGCCCCCTACGTGCGCCTCGCAAAACGACACCGTGCGCAATGCGTCTTGTCCATAATCCCGGTTAATTTTGCAATATGCTGCAATGCCGCATCGTTAATATTCGGAAACCACGTTCGTAAAATCCGCGTCAACGGCGTGGCCGTAAATTCATTGTGGATGACGACGCGAAAGTTCTTTCCCGAAGACCTGCAGAACACGAAGTCGCGTAGCGAGTGCGCACGGGCAGCGTTCGGGTCGGGTTCACCCGGACGTGAACATTTCGGGCGTGAGCATTGCCCGCGCTTCGGGATCACCGAGGAAAGCCAGAACCCCAGGCCCTGATCGGTCGCGCCTAATTCCGCGGGGCCTGGCGCCGATAGCTGAGCGCCTCCGCGACATGAATCCTCCCGACCTGTTCGGTACCGGCGAGATCCGCAATCGTACGCGCCACCCGTAGCAACCGATGAAAGCCGCGCGCGGACAGCCGCATTGCCGCCGCAGCATCGGCGAGCAGCTTGCGCCCGGGATCGTCGGGCGTTGCAGCTTTCTCCAGAACTTCGCCGTCCGCCTCCGCGTTCGTTCGAACACCCGAGCCATTGTAGCGATCGGCCTGCAGTTGGCGGGCGGTCGCAACCCTGCGGGCCACCTCGGCGCTGCCCTCGGCCGGTGGCGGCAGCGTGAGATCCGCGGCCGAAACGCCCTGCACTTCGACGTGAAGGTCGATGCGGTCGAGCAAGGGCCGAAACCCGCGCCTGATAATCCGCGGCGCACCTGGGGGCCCGGCTACAAGCAAGCGCCGGGTCCCCCAGATGGCCGCACCGGCAGGGATTCATCGCCGCAACGAGCTGCACCCGCGCCGGGAAGGTCACGTGAGTATTGGCTCGTGCAACGCTGACATTGCCGGTCTTGAGGGGCTGCCGAAGCGAATCCAGAACACCGCGCTGAAATTCAGGCAACTCGTCAAGGAACAGAACGCCGAGGTGGGCAAGGCTGATTTCCCCCGGACGCACGCGCAGTCCGCCGCCGACCAGCGCCGGCATGGAGGCTCTGTGATGGGGCGAGCGAAAAGCACGCTGGCGGGTCATTCGTCCGCCCTCCAGCTCGCCCGCAACCGACGCGACCATCGAGACTTCGAGGGCCTCTGCGGGCTGTAGCGGCGGAAGAATGCCGGGAAGGCAGGCAGCCAGGAGCGATTTACCCGCTCCGGGCGGCCCGCTCATTAACAGGTTATGACCGCCAGCCGCGGCGATCTCCAGCGCTCGCTTGGCGACCTCCTGCCCCTTCACCTGCTTAAGATCCGGTCCGCCCCTCGGAGGGTCCGCCTCGCCCGGTTGCGGGGGCACCAGCACCGAGGTGCCCTTGAGATGCGCAAGCAGCGCGAGAAGGTCGGGGGCCGCAACCACCTCGACGTCACCGGCCCAGGCCGCCTCGGCACCTTGGGATGCGGGGCAGATCAGTCCCTTGCTCTCCGACGAGGCCTGCAGCGCCGCCAGCAACACGCCCGGCGAAGGCGCGATTCGCCCGTCCAGCTTCAATTCTCCGACGACAACATAATGCGACAACGTCTCGGCATCGGCCGCTCCAATCGCCGCCAGCAGGCACAGCGCGATAGGCAGATCGAAGTGGGAGCCTTCCTTCGGCAAATCGGCCGGCGACAGGTTCACGGTGATCCGCTTCGGCGGGAGCGCCAGGCCGATCGATGCCAGCGCGGCATGCACGCGCTCGCGGCTCTCGGCGACAGCCTTGTCGGGCAGGCCGACGATCGTGAATCGCGGCAGACCGGCGGAAAGCTCAACCTGAACTTCTGCGGGACGCGCTTCGAGCCCAAGGAACGCAACAGTGGCGACAGTGGCCGTCATCCGGCCCTGCCACTGTCCAGCAATACGATACGCAGACACCCCCCTAGCTCGGCGCGCTGTTGCTAGCCCGCGGTCGGCCCGCACCGCAAGTCCTTGCGGCAACTGCCGCTGCGCCCCACATGTTTTTCGTGATTACGAAAGATCAGTGGCGTCGATTCATCGATCACCCGGCCGTCGAATGGGCGATTTTCGTCATCGGCATCATCCTGATCATCATTGGGATCATCACCACGCCCCTTCCGGGACCAGGCGGCATCTTCTTCCTTGCTCCCGGCCTGGCCCTCGTACTGAAGACCAGCCTTTGGGCGAAGAAGCGCTATGTGCATTTCAAGAAGTGGGAGCCGAACGTCCCCACGGTTCGATTGCAGCGCTGGCGGCCAGTCTTCGGAAAGCGCAGGGTCGCGCCGGGCTATTGGACCGATTGGGCCCTTCGCCGCCGTAGCGCCAAGCGAAGACTGGAAGTGCAAAAGGCACGCGATGCGGAGGCGCTTCTCCGTCCCCCGTTGCAAAACGACGTGCCGCAGGACCCTGGCCGGAATTGACTTCCAGCCCGCCCTCCCTTATCGGCCCGCTCCAACAGCGGCTGCCTCGACGGCGGCCCTTTTTCTTTAGATTTTGAGAGAATGAGCGATGAAGCGCACCTTCCAGCCGAGCAACCTCGTCCGCAAGCGCCGGCACGGCTTCCGGTCGCGCATGGCGACGGTGGGCGGACGCAAGGTCCTGAACTCGCGCCGCGCCCGCGGCCGCAAGAAGCTCAGCGCCTAAATATTCTCCGCAAGCGCTCGGATTTCCTCGCTGCGAACGCCGGACGGCGCGCGGCGACTCCGGCCTTCATCCTCCTCGTCCGCAACCGTGAGGACGGCGATCCGCTCAAGCGCGTCGGGTTCACCGTCAGCAAGAAGGTCGGCGGCTCGGTCGTGCGCAATCGCATGAAGCGCCGCTTTCGCGAGCTTGCGCGAGAAATCATTCCTGCGAGCGGTCATTCCGGATCGGATCACGTCATGATCGGGCGCTCGGGCGGCATCGAGCGCGACTTCGGCGAACTTCGGCACGATCTCACGCGCGCTCTGGAAAAGGCGCGGCCGTGATCGCAAAGCTCATGATCCTCGTCGCTCGCGGCTGGCAGAAGGGCCCGTCGCGCGTGCTTCCGCCCAGCTGCCGTTACCAGCCAAGCTGTTCGGCCTATGCGATCACTGCACTTCAACGCTATGGCGCCGCGCGTGGCGGATGGCTCGCATTCAAGCGGATCATGCGCTGCCACCCCTGGGGCGGCCAGGGCCCCGACCCTGTTCCCTGATTTGAGGATCAAACCCTAAGTGAACGAGAACAAGAATTTGATCCTCGCGGTCGTGCTCAGCGCGCTCGTTCTGCTGGGCTGGAGCTTCCTGTCCGACAAGTTCGTGCCGTCGAACCCGCCGCCTGTGAAGGTAGAGAACGGCAAGGTCGAACCCGTGCAGCAGCCGCAGGCGAGCCCGGTTCCGACTGCGGCGCCGGCCGTGCGTGCCCGCTCTGAGGTTCTTCGGGAGACGCCGCGCGTGCGCATCCAGACGCCGGCGCTGCAGGGTTCCATCAACCTTCAGGGCGCCCGCATCGACGACCTCGTGCTGCTCCGGGAGCGCGAAGGCATCGCCAAGGACTCGCCGCCGGTACGACTGCTTTCGCCGGCTGGCGCGAAGGGCGCCTATTTCGCGTCCTTCGGCTGGTCCGGCCAGGGCGTGCAGGCGCCGCCCGCCGACGCGCAGTGGACTGCAAGCGCACCGGTGCTTGCTCCGAACCGGCCGGTGACCCTGACCTGGGCGAGCAACGGCGGTCAGCGGTTCGAGATCATCTTCAACGTCGACGACAATTATCTCTTCACGGTCCAGCAGCGCGTGTCGAACCCAACGGGGAACTCGATCGCAGTCCGCCCTTACGGTCTCATCAGCCGCGCGACCAAGTCGCCCGATCCGGACAGCTGGACCGTCCACGTCGGCCCGATCGGCGTCTTCAACGACGCGGCGAGCTACGACGTCGACTTCAGCACGCTGGATGAGGAAGCAGCGGGCCGGCAGTTCAACACCGGCGGCGGCTGGCTGGGCTTCACCGATAAATATTGGCTAACGGCCCTCGCTCCGTCGGGAAATCGCAGCTTCGCGGCCTCCTTCCGCAAGGGGGCGACGGGCGCCTACCAGGCCGACTTCTCCGACGCGCCGGTCATCGTCGAGCCCGGCAAAGCCGTCACGACGGAAACCCGACTGTTCGCCGGCGCCAAGGAAAAGAAGCTTCTCGACCAGTATGAGACGCTCGGTATTCCCAAACTGTCCAAGGCGATCGATTGGGGCTGGTTCGAATGGTTCATGCGACCGATTTTCGACCTGCTGAACTGGCTATTCAAACACATCGGCAATTTCGGCGTGGCCATCATCTGCCTCACCTTGATCGTCCGCGGCCTGATGTTCCCGATCGCGCAGAAGCAGTTCCAGTCGATGGCGGCCATGCGCAAGCTGCAGCCAAAGATGAAAGCGATCCAGGAGCGCTACAAGGACGACAAGCCGAAGCTGCAGCAGGAAATGCTGAAGCTCTATCAGCAGGAAAAGATCAATCCGGCGGCCGGCTGCCTTCCGATCCTGCTGCAGATCCCGATCTTCTATGCCCTTTACAAGGTGCTGCTGGTTTCGGTCGAGATGCGCCACCAGCCCTTCGCGCTGTGGATCAAGGATTTGTCCGCACCCGATCCGCTGACGCCGATCAACCTGTTCGGCCTGCTCAGCTTCACGCCGCCGCACTTCCTGCTCATCGGGATCCTTCCAATCCTGCTAGGCGTGACGATGTGGCTGCAGTTCAAGCTGAACCCGGCGCCGATGGATCCGACGCAGAAGCAGATCTTCGCGATCATGCCGTGGGTCATGGTCGTGGTGATGGCGCCCTTTGCCAGCGGGCTTCAGCTGTACTGGGTGACCAGCAACGTCCTGACGATCCTGCAACAATGGTGGCTGTACAAGAGATACGGCCTGCACTTCTCCGACACGCATCCGGCGACGACCTGAGATGAGCGAGCAGGCCGACCAGGAGCAGAAGGAGCTCGCCGAACGGGCTCGCAAGCTTTTTGCGGGACCTGTGGAGTTCCTGAAATCCGCGCCCGGGCTGCAGTACCTGCCCGCCGCGGAGTATCCGGAGATTGCCTTCGCCGGCCGCTCCAACGTCGGGAAAAGCTCGCTGCTCAACGCGCTGACCAACCGCAAGGGGCTGGCGCGCACGTCGAATACGCCTGGCCGGACGCAGGAACTGAACTTCTTCGACGTCGGCCAGCCCAAGCAGATCCGGCTGGTAGACATGCCGGGTTACGGCTTCGCCGAGGCGCCGAAGGATTTGGTGAAGCGCTGGCGCTTCCTGGTGAACGACTTCCTGCGCGGCCGATCGGTCCTCCGGCGCGCCATCGTGCTCATCGACTCGCGCCACGGGATCAAACCCGTGGACACCGAGATCATGGAGATGCTCGACAAGGCGGCGGTCAATTATCAGCTGGTGCTGACCAAGGCCGACAAGGTGAAGCCGACCGAATTGGCCAGAACGCTGGAGCGAACGATCGCGGAATCGGCGAAACATCCGGCAGCGCATCCGCAACTGATCGCGACGTCGAGCGAAACCGGCGGTGGTATTGCCGAGTTACGAACGGCAATCCTGCAAGCGGCGACATCCTGAGGGGACGGACTTGATCAAGCTCATCATCGGCAATCGTGCGTATTCGAGCTGGTCGATGCGCGGCTGGCTGGCGGTGAAGCACTCCGGCGAGGAGTTCGAGGAG
>Ga0307413_10000341_pt1 | contig 14736 bp, 14 predicted proteins | sample DK1Ometagenome_3_FD_203714 | JGI IMG/M metagenome (GOLD analysis project Ga0307413, IMG submission 203714) | Maize rhizosphere microbial communities from greenhouse at UC Davis, California, United States - DK15-O-2 | ecosystem: Host-associated > Plants > Roots > Rhizosphere > Soil | place: USA... | reverse complement strand
TTCCACCTCGAGACGTTCGTTCGCATCCTCCAGGTCAATACCCAGCAAGTCAGCAACGTTCTGGTCCACGCTCACCTCCGTATAAGTTCTAGTCTATATCCCGCTTCGCCGCCAGTCCGCCCAGCGTTTCCTCGCGATCTTGACGGCCCGGGCCTGCTCGCCCTGGCCCCCCTTCTTGGCGAACTTGACCATCACGAGCACAAGCTCGACAGCGGACTTGCCGTAGTACAGCCGGTAAGCGTTCCCGCCGTAGTCGAGCCGGGCCTCCCACAGACCATCGCCGAGGCTCTTCGTGTCGTCCGGTAACTGCTTGTCACGCTGAATGCGAGTCAGCAGCGCGCCCAGCTCCTTGCGTGGCGGTCCGGACTTCAGCAGCTGTTGGATCTCATCCCTGACCAGCTCTTTGCCCGCCCGCGACTGGCACGGCACGAACCGAAACACCGGCGGCTCGGCGGACACCTTCCCCCTTCCGACGATCAGGGGAGTCACGCTTGGTACGCCCGTCACACGAGAACCATCAGTGCTGCCTGATCGGCCCGCCATTGAATCACAGCGTTGTGATTCAGCAGCTCACCCCGTCCGCAGGGCGGCATGTAGCGAGCGGATCGACGGCTCGGCACTGATGGTCAGCGGCGGCGGCTGACCATGATGCGGGCACCCTTCGCCGGGACCAGGGTGATGTTGCGGGCCTTGGCTCGCTCCGGCGCGACGGTCGGGGCGGTGACGTCGTAGCGGGTGAGTACCGCGCGCAGCACGGCGGCCGCCTCCTGCAGGGAGAAGCCCGCGCCGAGGCAGCGGCGCACCCCGCCGCCGAACGGGATCCAGGTGCCGGTCTCCGGGCCCGAGCCGAGGAAGCGCTCCGGCCGGAACTCGGTGGGCTGCGGGTGCCGCTCCGGGTCGGCCTGCACCAGGCCGATGCTGGGCGACACGACCGTGCCCTTCGGCACCAGCCAGCCGGCGACCTCGGTGTCCTCGGTGAGTCTGCGGGCCACCATGTAGATCACCGGGCGCAGCCGCATCGCCTCCTTCGCGACCGCGACCAGATAGTCGTCGTCGCCGTCGTCGGCGGCCTGCTGCGCCCTCGCCCGCACCGCCGGGTTGCGCGCCAACTCGTGCAGCGACCAGGCGAGCGCGGTCGCGGTGGTCTCGTGGCCGGCGAGCAGCAGGGTGATCAGGTGGTCGCGCAGTTCGGTGTCGCTCTGCTCCGGGTCGGCCACCAGCAGCCGGGACAGCACGTCGGTGCGTGCGTCCAGGTCGGTGGCGCGGCGGCGGTCGGCGATCTCGGCGTAGATCAGCTCGTCTACCGCGGCGAGGTTCTCCGCGTTGCGCCGCCACGGGCGGTGGCGCTGCAGCCCGGGGTTTGCCCAGCCGAGGACCGCGATCGCACCGATCGACACCAGCCTGCGGATGCGGGGCCGCAGCATGGTGAGGCGCTCGCCGTCGGCGATGCCGAACACCACCCGCAGGATGATCTCCAGGGTGACCGCGTTCATCCGTTCGTGCACGGCGAACGGGGAGTCCTCCGGCCAGTCCTCGGCGAACGACTCGGCGAGCGCGGTCATCATGTCGCTGTAGCCGCGCAGCGCGGCGCCGTTGAACGCCGGCATCAGCCTGCGCCGGGCGGTGAGGTGGGCGTCCTCGTCCAGGACGAGGACCGAGGACCGGCCCATCACCGGGGCGAGGATGGCGTTGCCCTCACCGGCGTGGAACACCGATGGCGAACCGGCGAAGACCGCCCTGATGTCGGCCGGTCTGGTGATCACCATGATCGTGCGGTTCTGCGCGATGCGCAGGGTGAAGGTGTGCCCGTAGCGGCGGCGCAGGTACGGCGAGAGCAGATGCCGGCCGGGCAGGAACATCAGGGTCTGCACCAGCCGGGACAGCCTCGGACCGGGCGGCAGACCGCGGGGCGGACCGGTGGTGGCCGGTACCGTCGCCGGTTCCGTGGTGGCCGGTTCGGTCATGACCGCCTCCGTCGCAGAGTGGGTGCCACTCGATCTAAACATCCGTATAGATCGATCGGCAAGGCGACCACTTACGATCGGCGGCGTGGGACACCGCGAACAGCTGCTCGCCGCCGCCCGGCAGCTGCTGCAGGACAAGGGTTACGCGCACATCACCGCGCGCGACCTGGTCGCCGCGTCCGGCACCAATCTGGCCTCCATCGGCTACCACTTCGGCTCGAAGGCCGGCCTGCTCAACGCCGCGCTCGGCACCGTGTTCGAGGAGTGGACCACCCGGCTCGCCGAGGCCACCATGGCCGACCCGCACGCGTCGCCGGTGCAACGCGCGCACACCACCTGGGCGACCCTGCTGGACGGGTTGCCGCCGAAGCGGTCGCTCCTACTGTCCTATGTGGAGGCGTTGGCGCAGGCGGACCGGGACCCGGTGCTGCGCGAACAGCTCGCCGGTATCCGGTACGGCACCCGGACCAGGGTGAGCGCACTGGTCGCCACCACCCTCGGCGCGTCGGTCGACGACCCGCGCTGCCTCGCGGTGGCCACCTTCGTGATGGCCGCCTGCGACGGCCTGGCCGTGCAGTGGCTGCTCGACCCGGACCGCTCCCCCTCCGGTGCCGAGCTGACCGAGGGCCTTGCGATGATCTGGCAGCACTCGACCGGCTGACCGGTCCTCAGGACGGGAAGGCGCGGGCGATCGGCCAGGCGCCCGGAGTGGTGTTGGAGAGCACGGTGCAGGTGGTGCCGGTGTGCGGGTCGTGGGTGGACGTGAACGACGCGCCGGCGTCGTACCCGGCCAGGATGACCGTGTCGGTGCTCTCGTGCAGCCAGAAGCCGAGGCCGTAGCGCAGGGACTCCTCGGGGACGTCGCGGCGCGGTCGTACCACCTCCTCGACGGTGTCCACGATGTCGCCGGCGAAGAACGCGCGCCAGAAGACGGCGATGTCGGCGGCGGTGGTGTGGATGCCGCCGTCGCCGGTGGCCAGCACCGGCAGGTGGAAGACGTTGGAGCGGTCCCTGCCGTCCAGTGGCAGGTAGCCCACGGCGGCGTCGGCGGGCAGCTCGTCGGAGCGCAGGAAGTCGGTGCGGGTCATCCCGGCCGGGCCGAGCACCCGCTCTCGGACCAGGTCGTGGTAGCCGATGCCGCCGGCCCGCTCCGCCAGCAGGGCCAGGACCACGTATCCGCCGTTGGAGTAGCCGAACCGCTCACCGGCGCGGAACTTGGCGGGGTGCCCGTCCAGCAGTGGCAGGAACGCCTCGGTGGTGGTCAACTCGTGCGCCGCGCCGACGACGTAGTCGGTGATGTCGGTGTCGAGCTCCTCGTCCAGGTAGTCACCGATGCCCGAGGTGTGCGTGAGGAGATGTTCGACGGTCACGTCGTCCGCGATCAGCGGCAGGTCCTCGCCGAGCAGGGAACGTGCGGTGGTGCCCAGCTCCAGCGCGCCGTCCTTCACCAGCGAGAGCACGGCCAAGGCAGTGAACCCCTTGCTGCCGCTGGCGATGCCGAACCTGGTGTCCAGCGAGTTGGGCACCCGGTAGGCGCGGTTGGCCAGTCCGTAGGCCCTCGCGAACTCGATCTCACCGGCCCGGTCGATCCGGACCACACCGGAGAAGCCGGTCTCCTCGGCGATCGTGTCGATCCGGTCGATCTTGCCGATCTCGTCGGTGTCCCCCGTCGACATGGCCGCAGACTAGTCCCGGCCAGCTCGACACCGAACCGATTTATGACGCCGGGCCCTGGTCGCCGACCAGGTCCATCCCGAGGTCCAGCGCCGGCGCGGAGTGGGTCAGTCCGCCGACGGCCAGGAAGTCCACCCCGGTCTCGGCGTAGGCACGGGCAACGTCCAGGGTCAGCCCGCCGGACGCTTCCAGCCGGGCGCCGGTGCCGGCCGTCAGCTCGACCGCCGTCGCGCAGTCGTCGACCGTGAAGTTGTCCAGCAGCACCAGCTCGGCGCCGGCGGCGAGCGCCTCGGCCAGCTGGTCGAGACCGTCGACCTCCACCTCGCAGGGCAGCCCGGGCGCGTGCGCGCGGGCCGCGTCCAGCGCGGCGGTCACCGAACCGGCCGCCACCACGTGATTGTCCTTGATCAGGATCGCGTCACCGAGACCCATCCGGTGGTTGACCCCGCCCCCGACACGCACCGCGTACTTCTCCAGCACTCGCAGGCCGGGCAGCGTCTTGCGCGAGTCACGTACCGCGCACCCGGTGCCGGCCAGCTCGGTGACCCAGGCCGCGGTCAGCGTGGCCACCCCGGACAGGTGGCAGAGGAGGTTCAGCGCGGTGCGCTCGGCGGTGAGCAGGTCGCGCACCGGACCGCGCAGCCGCAGCGCCGGCACCCCGGCGATCGCGGCAGCACCGTCCACCGCGCGGTCCAGCACCTGGTAGGCGCCGACACCGAGCACCGCGTCGAAGACCGCGAGGGCCACCGGCACACCGGCCAGCGTGCCGCCGCGGCGCGGGGTCAGCTCGGCGATTGCGACCGCCTCGGCCGGCACGGTCGCCTCGGTGGTGGCGTCCGGGCCGTAGCGCAGGTCCTCGCCGAGCGCGAGGTCCACCACGCGGCGGACCTCGTCGGCGTCCAACCCGACGACGTCGAGCGCGGCCAGCACCGGCGTGGAGAACGCGATCACGCGGCACCCGCCAGGGTGCGCTCGGCCAGCACCGGCTGGCCGGACGGGTTGAGCCGGACGGTGAGACTGTGCCGCCAGACGTCCTGCGGTCCGGCCACGTCGGTGCGCACGTGACAGCCACGCGACTCGGTGCGCCGCGCGGCGGCCGCGATCAGCGCCCGGGCCACCAGGGTGAGCGCGGCGTCCTCGACGACCTCCCGCGACGACAGTTCGCGGTCCACTGTGGACACGTCCAGTACCGAGCCGACCACGGCGAGCCCGTCGGCGTCTCGGCCGATGCCGGCGTAGCGGCTCATCACCCGCTGCAGTGTGTCCCGCGCCGCGATCGGCGCGACCGGCAGCACGGCGGCCTGCCCGGTCGACGCGGTGAGCACCCCGGTGGCGAGGTCGGCGGCGACCGCGGCCGCGGCCCGCCCGCCGACCACCAGACCTTCGAGCAGGCTGTTGGAGGCCAGCCGGTTCGCGCCGTGCAGGCCGCTGCGGGCCACCTCACCGGCCGCGTAGAGGCCGCGCACCGGCGTCCGACCGTCCACAGTGGCCACCACGCCGCCGCAGTGGAAGTGCGCGGCCGGGGCAACCGGGATCGGGTCGACCGACGGGTCGACGCCGGCCGCCGCGCACGCCGCGTGCACGGTCGGGAACCGCCGCCGGAACGTGGTCGCGTCCAGGTGGGTGGCGTCGAGGAAGACGTGGTCGTCGATCCCGCCGGGGGCCAGCGCCATCCGCCTGGTGATCGCCGCGGACACCACGTCGCGCGGCGCCAGGTCCTCCAGCGGGTGCACACCGGCCATCACCCGCGCGCCGGTGGCGTCCAGCAGCACGGCACCCTCGCCGCGCACCGCCTCGGTGACCAGCGGGCAGCGCCCCCGCGCGCCCGCGCCGGTGTAGAGCACGGTGGGATGGAACTGGACGAACTCGACGTCCGCGACCGGCGCGCCGGCCCGCAGCGCGATCGCCAGCCCGTCGCCGGTGGCCACGTCCGGGTTGGACGTCGCCTGGTACAGCTGGCCGGTGCCGCCGCTGGCGAGCAGCACCGCGGGTGCGCCGACCAGCCCGACGACGCCGGCCGGGTCGAGGACCACCAGCCCGGTGATCTCGCCCCGCGCGCCCCGCGCGGTGTCCACCGCGACGTGGTGCTCCAGGATCGGCACCCGGCCGTCGCGGGCCGCGGCGAGCAGCGCCCGCTCCACCTCCGCACCGGTGGCGTCACCGCCGGCGTGGATCACCCGGAACGCGGTGTGCCCACCCTCCCGGGTTCGGGCGAGCCCCCCGGTCGCGGCCGGGTCGAAGACCGCGCCCGCGGCCCGCAGCCGCCGGACCGCGGCCGGACCGTCGGCGATGATCCGGCGCACCACCGCCTCGTCGCAGAGTCCGACGCCGGCCACCAGCGTGTCCGCCACGTGTGCGGCGATCGAGTCACCGCCGTCATCCCTGTCGTGCCCGCGTTGTTCGGTGGGCAGCACCACGGCGACGCCGCCCTGCGCCCACCGGGTGTTGCCGTCGATCGCGTCCGCCTTGGTCACCACCAGCACCCGCAGACCCAGCTCCCGGGCGCGCAGCGCGGCGGTCAGCCCGGCCACGCCGGTGCCGACCACGACCAGGTCGGCCCGCGCGTGCCAGGTCACTCGCCACCGCCGGACTGACCGATCTCGATCATCCGGCGCACCGCGCCCCTCGCCCGCGCCGCGACGTCCTCGTCGACGTGCACCTCGTCGCGGCCCTCGCGCAGGCTGCGCAGCAACGCGGCCGGCGTGATCATCTTCATGTAGCGGCAGGACGCCCGGTCGTTGACCGCGGCGAAGGTGATGTCCGGCGCGGCCCGGCGCAGCTGGTGCAGCATGCCGATCTCGGTGGCCACCAGCACCTCGCGGGCCTTGGTGCGTCGGGCGGTGGTGACCATGTCGCCGGTGGACAGGATCTTCACCTTCTCGGCGGGCAACGCGCCCTCACCGGCGAGGTAGAGCGCCGAGGTGGCGCAGCCGCACTCGGGGTGGATGAACAGGTCGGCGTCCGGGTGCGCGGCGGCCCGCGCGGCCAGCTCGGCACCGTTGATGCCGGCGTGCACGTGGCACTCCCCCGCCCAGATGTGCAGGTTGTCGCGACCGGTCCGGCGCTTGACGTGCGCGCCGAGGAACTGGTCCGGGCAGAACAGCACGTCGCGATCGGCCGGGATGGACTGGACCACCTCGACCGCGTTGGACGAGGTGCAGCAGATGTCGGTCTCCGCCTTCACCTCGGCGGTGGTGTTCACGTAGGACACCACCACCGCGTCCGGGAACTCGGCGCGCCAGGCGCGCAGGTCGTCGGCGGTGATCGAGTCGGCGAGCGAGCATCCGGCGCGCTCGTCCGGGATCAGCACCCGCTTGTCCGGGCTGAGGATCTTCGCGGTCTCGGCCATGAAGTGCACGCCGCAGAAGATGATGGTGCCCGCGTCGCTGGCCGCGGCGATGCGGGACAGCGCCAGGGAGTCACCGGTGTGGTGGGCGATGTCCTGGATCTCCGGCAGCTGGTAGTTGTGCGCCAGGATCACCGCGTCGTGTCGCTCGGCGAGCGCCCGCACCTCGTCGCGCCAGGCGGCGTCCGGCTCGACGCCGCCGTAGGGCGTGAGATCGGCCTCCGGAGTCGTGACGGTCATCGGTTTCTCCCTCTTCTCGGGTCCCCTGCTTTCGGTCCGGAGGTTTTCGCCTTAGGATCGAAAACATGGTTGATGTTACCACCCGACCCGACCCGATCGCGCATGAAGTGCTCGCCGCGGTACTCCAGGTGCGATCGGGATCACTACGCACGCTGCTCTGGGAACGCGGTCAGGAACCGCATGCTCACCGGTGGTCACTTCCCGGGGGGCGCCTCGGCGCGACCGAGGACGTTGAGACGTCGATCAAGCGACAGCTCGCCGAGAAGGTCGACCTGAGCACCGTGTCGCACGTGGAGCAGCTCGCCACGTTCAGCGCACCGGACCGGGTGCCCGGCCCCCGGGTACTGGCCACCGCGTTCCTCGCCACCGTGCCCGCCGACATCGACCCGGTGGTGCCCGACGACACCGCCTGGCACCCGGTCGAGCGGTTGCCGGTCACCGCGTTCGACCACGAGGCGATCGTGCTGCGCGCCCGCGACCGCCTCGCCGCGAAGCTGTCCTACACCAACATCGGCTTCGCGCTGGCGCCGCCGTCGTTCACCATCTCGGCGCTGCGCGAGCTGTACTCCGCCGCGCTGGGCTACCCGGTCTCGGCGACCAACCTGCAACGTGTGCTCACCCGCCGCCAACTGCTCGAACCGACCGGTGACACCGCACCACCAGGACGCAGCGGCGGCCGACCCGCCGCCCTGTTCCGGTTCGTCAACTCCGGCATCGAGGTCACCGATCCGTTCGCGGTGCTCAAGCCGCCCACCTCCGCACCGTGACCGGAGGACCGATCGCCCGGGCGCGAAGTCGTCGAGCGGAGCGGGCCGCCGAGCCGTAGCGTGAACGAGTGGCCGTCGCGCTCCCGTTGTTCCCCTTGCACACCGTGCTGCTGCCGGGCGCGAACCTGCCACTGCACATCTTCGAGCCCCGCTACCGGCAGCTCACCGTCGACCTCGTCACCGAGACCGTGCCGGACCGCCGGTTCGGCATCATCACCCTGCGTCCCGGCACCGACATCGAGGTGACCGGCATGGACCAGGTCCGTCCGATCGGCTGCGCCGCGGTGCTGCGCGAGGCGAAGCGGCTGCCGGACGGCCAGTTCGACATCGTCGTCACCGGCGAGCAGCGGTTCCGGCTGCTGGAGCTGGACGTCTCGGCGGCGCCGTACCTGGTCGGCGCGGTGGAGTGGGTGCCGGACGTGTCGCACCCCCACCCGGCGCCCGCCCCGGTCGCCCAGCTGATCAGCTCGGCGCGCGCCGCACACCGACGCTACTGCGGCGCCGCCTGGCAGCGCGACGACTGGACCGAGCCCGCGGTGGACACCGCACCGGCCGAGCTGGCCCACCTGCTCGCCGCCGACTGTCTACTCGCGATCGAGGACCGCCAGCTCGTGCTCGAGGAGATCCGGCCACTGCACCGGCTGCGGCTGGTGTCGCAGCTGCTGAACCGGGAGGCCGGCATCCTGGCCGCGCTGCACGCGGTGCCCGCTCCCCCACCGGGGTTCCACACCCCGACCTGTCTGAACTGAGACGGCCTAACCGAGGCGGCGGCCGAGATCGTCACGACCGTTCCAGGCGGCCAGCACGCCGTAGCCGAGCGCGGCGAGCAGCGGCCAGCCGAGCACGCCCCACACCGACTCCAGTCGCGGTGCCATGGTGAACTGGTCGCCGAGCCGCAGGGTCGGCGGGACGGCGAAGCGCGCCTGCGCCCAGGACACGCCGACCTGACTGGCCAGCCACGCGCCGAGCGCACCGCCGAGCACCGCCGCGACGAGCACGACCGGGCCGCGGCGGCCCCGCAGCGCCCACACCGCGGCGGCGGTGAGCAGGCCGGCGCCGAAGCAGAGCATCGCGAACACCGCGAGGTCGTCGAAGCGGTGATAGCTCTCCAACGGCAACGGCACCGTCGAGCCGTCCGAGGCGACGATCACCTTCAATCCGGGCGCCAGCCGCGACCACAGCCAGCCGACCACCAACCCGCCGAGGGACACCGTGGAGAGCACGCTGAACGCGGGGAGCAGGTCGGCCTTCACCACGGTCTTCGGCAGCGGCCGGGCGAGCTCGGCCGGTTGCGGCCACACCGCGGGCGCGGGTTGCCGGTACGGCTGGACGTCGGCGGTACGGACCTCCGGTCCCGGTGCGCCGCCGTCGTTCCGCGCGCCGTCCGTCACCGCGAACCTCCCCGCTCGACCCCGTTACTCCGGCGAGACTAGTCCCCCGCCGCGCCCGCGGTCCGCTCGCCGTGCCGGCTGCACCGCGCCGCCCACCCGGCCGGGGTGATCTGCACGACCATGCGGCGGGCGCAGTCGGCGCAGAACCGCGGCGGCTCCAGCGTCGCGACCGGTCCCCGGCAGCGGTCGTGCCCGCCGCCGTCCACCGGTTGTCCACAATGGACGCAGAACGGCGCGGTCACAGCGACTCGCTCAACGCCTTGATCGGCATCTTCAGCTCGGCCAGCATGTCCAGGTCCTGCTGGGCCGGCCGGCCCAGATTGGTCAGGTAGTTGCCGACGATGATCGCGTTGACCCCGCCGAGCATGCCCCGCTCGGCTCCCAGATCACCGAGCGTCAGCTCCCGGCCGCCGGCGAAGCGCAGCATGGTGCGCGGCATGGCCAGCCGGAACGCGGCGACCACCCGCAGCGCGTCCTTGCCGGACACCGTCTCGTAGCTCTCGTAGGGTGTGCCCGGCTGCGGGATGAGGAAGTTCAGCGGCACCTCGTGCGGATCCAGCTCGGCCAGCTGCACGGCGAACTCGGCGCGCTGCGCGAGCGTCTCACCCATGCCGATGATGCCGCCGCAGCAGACCTCCATGCCGGCCTCGCGCACCATCCGCAGGGTGTCCCAGCGCTCCTCCCAGGAGTGCGTGGTGACGACCTCACCGAAGTGCGAGCGGGCGGTCTCCAGGTTGTGGTTGTAGCGGTGCACCCCCATCTCGACCAGCTCGTCCACCTGTTCCTGGGTGAGCATGCCGAGCGAACAGGCGATCTGGATGTCGATGCCGGCGTCCGCGATGGCAGTGATGCCGGCCCGCACCTGCGACAGCAACCGGGCGTCCGGGCCGCGCACCGCGGCGACGATGCAGAACTCGGTGGCGCCGGTGGCCGCGGTCTGCCGGGCCGCCTCGACCAGGCCGGGGATGTCCAGCCAGGCGGAACGCACCGGGCTGGGGAACCTGCCGGACTGCGAGCAGAAGTGGCAGTCCTCCGGGCAGCCGCCGGTCTTCACGCTGACGATGCCCTCGACCTCGACCTCCGGGCCGCACCAGCGCATCCGCACCTCGTGGGCCAGCGCGAGGAGGTCGGAGAGCCGGTCGTCGCCCAGTTCGAGCACCGCGAGCACCTGCTGCTCGGTGAGACCGATCCCCTGGTCGAGCACCTGTTCCCGGGCCACGGCGAGCACATCCGCCGGGTCGGTCACGTCGATCGCGGTGGTCGAATCGGTGGTCGATCGGGTCACACTGCCTCCTTCGTCGCGAAAACGCCGTGCGGTGGCGCCCGTCGGACAGTCTGCCCGAGAGTCGGGCGAACCGAGCCGGTCAGCCGTGTGGCCTAGATCGCGTCCGCAGCTCAGGACGCGCGGGCCAGCTGCTCGACGAAGTCCTTGGGGCTGAACTCCCCGCCGAGGGACGCCGCGAGCCAGGTCGGCGCGGCGCGGCGGAACTCCCGCGGCGGCAGCGCGCCGGCACCGGCTGGCAGCACGCCGACCAGCGCAACCCCGGACACCGCCGGCAGGTCCTCGACGTTGCACCGGGTGGCCAGGTCGGGATCTGCCGGCCAGCTGCCGACCACCACCCCGGCACAGGTGAGGCCGCGCCGGGCCAGCACCTCGGTGGTGAGCGCCGTGGCGTTGAGCGTGCCGAGACCGGCCTCGGCGACCACCAGCACCGACGCGCCGAGCGACCACGCCACGTCGGCCAGCGTGCCGCCATCGGCGTCGAGGCGCACCAGTAGCCCGCCGGCCCCCTCGATCAGCACCAGGTCGTGGCGGCGGGCCAGGTCGACCGCCACCGCCGCGGCCTCGGCCGGCCGCACCGGCGGGATGCCCGAGCGGCGGGCGGCGGTGTCCGGGGCGAGCGGTTCGGCGTAGCGACGCACCTCACGGGTGGTCAGCTCGCCCGCGAGCCTGCGGACCTCGTCGGCGTCGCCCGGCTCCCCGGCCGCGACCCCGGTCTGCGCCGGTTTCAACACGGCCACCCGGTGCAGACCGGCGAGCGCGGTCGCCGCGACCGCGGCGGTCACCACCGTCTTGCCGACCCCGGTTCCGGTCCCGGCGATCACGAGCACAGTCACGATCCGCCAGATTAGGGCGTGTCCGTCCGGCCCTCGCCGACCGGGGTGCCCCGGTGGGGCAGCGGCCGCCCGGTCGCGGTGCACAGGCTGGCCCGCCAGCCCCGGTCGTCGATCGAACCGGGCGCCTGCAGCAGCAGCGCGGCGGTGCCGAACGCGACGCCGGCCACCGCGCACAACACGATCTCGGCGGACGCCGCACCCCGCCGCCATGCGTCTACAGTGGACACCAGGTGGGCGGCGCCGGCGATCCCGACGACCACCGCGGCGGCCAGCCGGCGCCGGCCCCTGGCCGGCCGGGACCGCTCCCGGATCGACTCCAGCACGTCCTGCTCGTCCGGCCCGGCACCGAGCAGCCGGGCCGCCTCCTGGCGACGACGCCGGATCCGCCGCAGCGCCGACGCCAGCACCGACGCCCCGACCAGCAACAGCGCGGCGGCCACCCCCGGCAGCACACCGGCCTCGGACGCGGCCACCCAGCACACGGGCACGGCGGCCACCAGCAGCGCGCCGACCAGCCGCAGCCGCCGCAGGTCACCAGTCACCACCCAGCCCGGCACCTGAGCCAACTGCGCGGGATCGTGCGCGTGACGGCCGGCCGACGGGCGGTCCGCTTCGGACAGTCCGACCACGGCCGCGGCCTGCCGCAGCTCGTCGCGGGGATCGCCGCCGCGCACCGCGGTCCGCGCGGCGACCCACAGCAGCGTCACGCCCAGCACGACCAGCGGTGGCGCGGCGAACAGCCCGAGCGCGGCCCACGGGTACTCGGCCAGCGGGCCGCCGCGGTCACGCAGCTCGACGACGATCCGCTCGACACCGCTGAGCCGGCCGACCAGAGAGCCGATCGCGACAGCGGCCAGACCCAGCGCGGCCACCGCGAGCGAACCTGCCCACACCCGACCGACCGGTCGCGGGTTGTTGGTTTCACCCCTCTGCACGGCGGATCAGGGTAGTGGTCAACCTGCCGTGACGGTGGCAGCCACGGCGTGGGTGATCGCACGGATGACGACGTCCACGTCCTCGGGGGTGCTCACGTACGGCGGCATCGTGTAGACGAGGTCGCGGAACGGCCGAAGCCACGCCCCCGCGTCGACCGCCGCCGCGGTCGCCGCGGCCATGTCCACCGGGCGGTCCAGCTGCACCACGCCGATCGCGCCCAGCACCCGGACGTCGGCCACGCCGGTCGTACCGCGCAGCGGCGCCAGCCCGTCGGTCAGCCGGCGTTCGATGTCGGACACCGCAGCCGGCCAGTCCCCCCCGAGCAGCAGATCGATCGAGGCGAGCGCCACCGACGCGGCGAGCGGGTTGCCCATGAACGTCGGGCCGTGCGCGAGCACACCGGCCGCGCCGGCCGCGATGCCGTGTGCCACCTCGGCCGTGCACAGCGTCGCGGCCATCGACAGGTAGCCGCCGGTCAGCGCCTTGCCGACGCACAGCACGTCCGGGCCGACCCCGGCGTGGTCGGCGGCGAACAGGGCGCCGCTGCGGCCGAAGCCGGTGGCGATCTCGTCGAAGATCAGCAGCACGTCGTTGGCCGCGGTCAGCTCACGCAGCACGTGCAGGTAGCGCGGATCGTGGAAGCGCATCCCGCCGGCACCCTGTACCACCGGCTCCACGATCACCGCGGCCAGCTCGTCGGCGTGCCGCTCGATCAGCTCGGCCAGGTGCGCCACGTAGGCGGTGTCCATGCCGGCGGCGAATCCCGGCGGGGGTGCGTCGGCGAACACCTGCTCCGGCAGCAGCCCTCGCCAGAACGCGTGCATGCCGCCGTCCGGGTCGCACACGCTCATCGGCTGCAGCGTGTCGCCGTGGTAGCCGCCGCGCCAGGTCAGCAGCCTGCTCTTCGCCGGCCGACCGGTGCCGCGCCAGTACTGCAGCGCCATCTTGACCGCGACCTCGACGCTCACCGAGCCGGAATCGGACAGGAACACCCGTGACAGCGGCTCCGGGGTGATCTCCACCAGCCGCGCAGCCAGCTCCACCGCCGGCGCGTGGGTGAGCCCGCCGAACATCACGTGGCTCATCCGGCCGGCCTGCCGGATCAGCGCCGCGTCCAGCACCGGGTGGCGGTAGCCGTGGATCGCCGCCCACCAGGACGACATGCCGTCCACCAGTTCGCGGCCGTCGGCCAACCGCAGGCGCACCCCCTCGGCCGACTCCACCACCAGCGGCGGCACCGGCGGCGGCACCGGCGCGTACGGATGCCAGACGTGGGCGGCGTCGAGCGCGAGCAGCTCCTGCGGGGTCACGGTGTCACGGTGTCACGGTGTCGGGGCTAGGACAGGCAGCCGGGGCCGAGCAACGCCTTGAGGTCACCCATCAGCGACGGTGACGGCGACACCCGCAGCCCGTCGTCGAGCCTGAGCACCGTGACCCGCTGGCCGTTGACCAGCTTGAGGTGCACCTCGGTGGTGCCCGGGTGCGAACCGAGCACGTCCTTGAGCTGGGCGACCAACGGCGGGGTGCACCGCGTCGCCACCATCCGCACCCGCATCGGCGCGCCGGTCGCCGCGCTGAGGTCCGGCACCGCGAGATCGTTGACGATCAGAGAGGTCCGGTCGTCGCGTTTCGCCACCCTGGCCTTGACCAGCACGATCGCGTCCTCGACCACGCCCATCCCGACGACGGCGAACGACTTCGGGAAGAACAGCACCTCGATGCCGCCGACCAGGTCCTCCAGCTGCGCCGACGCCCACGGCTCACCGTTCTTGTTCACCCGCCGGTTCACCGAGGCGAGGATGCCGCCGACGGTCACCTGCTGACCGTCGGCCACCAGGCCGTCCAGGATGGACGGGATCGAGGTGTCCGACTGGGCGGTGAGCGCGTGCTCCACACCGTCCAGCGGATGGCCGGACACGTACAGGCCGAGCATCTCCCGCTCCAGCGCGAGCTGGTGCTTGGTCTCCCACTCGTCCGGCGGCACCCGCACGTCGAACACACTGGACACCTCGACGTCGGCGTCCGCGCCGCCGAACAGGTCGAACTGGCCGACCGCCTCGGCGCGCTTGGTGTCCATGATCGCGTCGACCGCGTCGGTGTGCACCAGGAACAGGCCCTTGCGCGGCGCGCCGAGCGAGTCGAACGCGCCGGACTTGATCAGCGACTCCACCACCTTCTTGTTGCAGGCATGGGTGTCGACCTTGCGCAGGTAGTCCGAGAAGTCGGTGAACTTGCCCTTCTCGGTGCGCGCCCGGGTGATCGAGTCCACGACGTTCGCGCCGACGTTGCGGATCGCGCCG
>Ga0307413_10000339_pt1 | contig 14755 bp, 13 predicted proteins | sample DK1Ometagenome_3_FD_203714 | JGI IMG/M metagenome (GOLD analysis project Ga0307413, IMG submission 203714) | Maize rhizosphere microbial communities from greenhouse at UC Davis, California, United States - DK15-O-2 | ecosystem: Host-associated > Plants > Roots > Rhizosphere > Soil | place: USA... | reverse complement strand
GCGCAGGACAATCGGCAGGTGCCCTTTCAGGCTCGCCGTACCACATGCGTGTGCTTGAGCTGACCCTTCCGGGCGGCGAGAAACAAAACATCGGCAACCAGGATCGTTCGTTATCCGCTGACGCGGTCGACATTGCCGGACAGATCATCATCGTGAAGGAAGTTGTTACCACGGACGGTTCGAACAGTGACCCGCAGGATTTCAGGTTCACGGCCAGTTCCAACTTTGCACCGAATCCGTTTGATCTTGAAGACGACAACGACGTCACTGACGAGCTTGGCGACAGAAAATCGAGCTTGCCCGTGTTCGCCTTTGGATCGGCGATCAACGTAAGTGAAGCGGCGGTACTCGGATTCCGTGTGCTTGATATCGTGTGCCGTGACCAAAATGGCGCAGTTGATGCAAACTCGACCATTGACCTCGCAGAAGTGCCTGGGGATCCTTCCTCGGTAAACGTTGTCGTAAACGCGTTCAACGTTGGCACTACCTCGGAAGTCGCTCAGATTCTGACATGCACGTTCACAAACGGTAAGCTGTCGGCGTCCGCTGCTCCGGTGAAGGTTGAAGGCCGTGTGGTCGACAAGAAGGATCGGGGAGTCTCGGGAGCGACAGTCACCGTGGAGGACCTTAAAACCGGTCAGTCGCGCAGCGTAAAAACCGACAAACTCGGGTTTTACAAATTCCCGACCATGATCATCGAGGAAAACTACGCAGTGAGAGCGAACAAGAACGGACTCAAGCTCGAAAACGAGATCTTCGTATTCAACTTGGGTGAGGACACATCGAATGTGGTCTTCCGTGGGAGATAGATCGATTCCGAAACCGGGGGCAATATACCTACGGTAAATTTGCTCCTCCCGGACCTCCGGGCTTAGAAGCAAAACGGAATAGCGATCCGAACTGAAAGGGCGAGTCATATGACTCGCCCTTTTTTCATTTGTATTTATTTTACTTATTCCGGGTCGCCGTCACCCAGTCGCTCGGGCGGTTGGAAGTATGGGGAATGGAAGCGGCAGCGGCCCTTTGCTCGAAACATAACGCGGCCGCAACGATCGCGAGGTCGGATTCTACTTGATCGAACTCAGGCACGGGCCGCCGTTGGAAAAAGCCGGTTATGAAACCGGTGTCGAGACTTCCCGAGATGAAATCGGGATCTTCCATAACTTCGCGGAAGAACGGCAGCGTGGTCTTGATCCCGCCGATCTGGTATTCGCGCAGGGCCCTACGCATCCTTTCGATCGCCTGGCTTCGGTCTTCCCCGTAAACGGCGAATTTTGAGATCATCGGGTCGTAATATATCGACACCTCCGAGCCTTCGTACACGCCGCCGTCATCCCTCACTCCCGGGCCTTGCGGCACCCTCAGACGCGTTATCTTTCCCGGTGAAGGGAGGAAGTTATTTTCTGGGTCCTCGGCGTAAATACGGCATTCAATTGCGTGCCCGGTCAAGGCCACGTCATCCTGAGAGAACGAGAGAGGGTTTCCTGCCGCCACGCTGATCTGTTCACGCACCAGATCGATACCGGTCACCAGCTCTGTAACAGGGTGTTCAACCTGAAGGCGTGTGTTCATTTCCAGAAAATAAAATGACCGGTCGAGATCGGAAACGAGAAACTCGACTGTACCCGCCCCCACGTAACTGACAGCGCTTGCTACCATTACCGCGCATTCGCCCATCCGTTCGCGCAACTCTGCGGAATTGATCGGCGACGGGGCCTCCTCAATTACTTTTTGATGCCGCCTTTGTATAGAGCATTCGCGTTCGCCAAGATGAACGTGGTTGCCGTGTGAATCCGAAAATATCTGGATCTCAATATGCCGCGGCCGTACGATCGCCTTTTCCACGTACACGGCGTCGTCTCCAAAACTTGCAAGGGCCTCGGCCTGTGCGTTTTCCAGCGCCGACTTAAGTTCGGCTTCGCTTTCGACGAGGCGCATTCCCTTCCCGCCCCCTCCGGCTGACGCTTTCAGCATCACGGGATAACCGAAGCGTTCGGCGGTTTGGGCGGCGTCCTCGAAAGATCGCAGCGGTTCGGTAGTTCCCGGGACGACCGGCACGCCGGCCTCGATCGCGATCTTCCTGGCGGATATCTTCCCGCCCATCGCTTCCATCGCTTCGGGGGGCGGCCCGATAAAGGTGATTCCGGCATTCGAGACGTTTCTTACAAACTCGGAATTCTCGGACAGAAATCCGTACCCGGGATGGATCGCATCGACGCCCGCCTTTTTTGCGACTTCGATGATCTTCTCCCAACGCAGGTAGCTTTCCGAGGACGGTGAAGGGCCGATGTGGTACGCCTCGTCCGACATTCTGACGTGGAGCGCGTCACTATCGGCGTCAGAGTAGACGGCCACCGTCGAGATATTCATCTCGCGGCACGCCCGGATGACACGACAAGCGATCTCCCCACGATTTGCTATCAATATTTTCTTGAACATGGCTTGGGACGTCGGTCAATCGAGCATCGAATTACCTTGATTCTTAGGGTCATAGCGGATACCGACCTTGGCTCCGGGGGCGTATTTAAGAGGGTCTCGGCGTTGTTCGTCGGTCAAAAGTTCGGAGGATTCAAAATCCACGCCGTTCAACGTGTAGAGGTAAAACGCGATCTCTTGTCCGCGTCCGTTGATCACCGTGTCTATGATCCTTCCGTCCGTGATGCGGCCGTTTTCCAAAAGGAAACGCCGCCTGACTATATCGGGATCCTGCCTTTGCTTCTTTTTGAGAAAACTAAACATTCCCATTTCAATCAACGACGAGCGGCTCCTTTCCATAGCGGGAGCGAAGATTGTTTATCGCCGATAACACCGCGGGGCGCTGTATTATTCTTGCCTCAAGCGGCCGTTTCCCCGGAATATCCAGCATTATCAATCCCAGTAATATGGTCAATATTCCCTGCCCCGGAACGCCGGGCAGCGAAAGAGCGATCCCGAGCAATACGAGAACAAACCCTAAAAGATTCTTTCCGATCACGGCACCCCATCTGACGATGAAAGAGCTTCCGGGCAGGAAATCACGCTTGTAGTGGGTGCTGAAGTAATTGGCCGGGATGTTCACCATCACGACCGCGATCGCCCCGAAACTCAGGGCAAGAGACCCCAAAAATAACCCAACACCGATGAGAAGCTGGCCCCAGGTGACCGATGCCCAGAGACCGGAAATCCATTCGATCATTCCGAACCCGCCCCCTCAAGCTTTTCGAATTCTTTCCAGATATAAAACATGCGGTGGATGAGGGTCCAGACCGATCCGAGGGCGAGCACCCACAAAACCTGCGGCATACGGTTGAACCAAATACTGTCCGAATTCCAATCCCACGTCGAGAGCGCACCAATAATCAGCAGTACGACCCTTTCCGGGCGCTGGAGGAAGCCCACGTTCGCCTTCACACCGAGCCCCTCACTGCGGGCCGTTGTGTAGCTGACCATCACGGAAGCCATCATCGCCGTCCCCGCCAGGACCACATTCAGTATCGAATGCTGCGGCCTGTTCCCCGCGTAGAATGCCATGATCCCTACAAATACGACCATGTCGGAGAGGCGGTCAAGCGATGAATCGAGAAAGCTGCCGAATTTCGTAACATTACCGGTGAGGCGTGCCACGTTGCCGTCAAGCATGTCGAAAAGGTTCGCGACGATCAGCACGACCCCGGCCCAGAAAAACTCACCGATCCCAAAGAGCACGCCGCAACCGACGTTTATGGTGACGCCTATCGCCGTGAGGAGATTTGGGTGTACTCCCGCCGAAGCCAATGCACGCACCATCGCGTTGATGACGCTCATTGCACCCCGGCCTATACTTTCTCCTAGCATCTACTCGACGAAAAATTGGCAATGGAAAATGGACAATAAGGAACCCCTATATTGTCCATTTTCCATTGCCAATTTTCCAGTGCCTATTCCTGTTCGTGGATCGTCTTCAGCCGGTTGATCTCGAAGTTTCTGAAACCGGTCGGGGTCTTCACTTTCACCTCGTCGCCTTCTTCCTTACCCATCAACGCCTGACCGATCGGGGAGACGGTTGAAATGTGACCTTTGTCGGGGTCGCTTTCCTCCGAGGTTACGAGTTTATATACCACCTTTTCTTCCTTATCAAGGTCGAAAAGCGTTACGGTGGAGCCATAGGCGATCCGGTCCGTCGGGATCTTTGAGATATCGATCGAATCCACCTCCATCAGCCGCTGGTGAAGCTGGCTGATGCGCGCCTGCACCATCGTCTGACGCTCTTTTGCGGCCTTATATTCAGCGTTCTCTTTTAAGTCGCCGAATTCGCGGGCATGCTGAATGTCCTTCGGAAGCTTGTGGTTCAGTTCGTGCTCAAGCTTCTCGATCTCATCTTGCAATTTCTTTTTTACAGCTTCCATTTTGTTTATTTTACAGGTGTTTCCTTTGGTGAAGCGAATGATATGCCTATGTCACGCGCGGATCGAACCATTTGCCCGTCGATCGGTACGGTCTTGATGTTCGCACACGCCTCTGAGAGCGGCACGGTCATGATCGTCCCCGCCTGAAGTGCCACCATTTTCCCGGTTTCGCCGGCCGCCAGAGCCCGCACCGCGCAGGCCCCAAAATTCGTGCCCAACATTCGATCGAAGGCGTTCGGGCTGCCGCCGCGCTGCAGATGACCGAGCACAACGCTTCGGCACTCTTTGCCCGTGCGTTTGCCGACCTCGCGGGTGATGTAGTCGCCAACCCCGCCGAGGCGCATGGCCCCGACGTCCTGGTACATCTCGCCCTTTCCGACCTCTTTCGCGCCTTCGGCCACGACGATATTAGTGAACCTCGAGCCCTTACTTTCGCGCTCGAGCACTTTTTCCACCACCGCGTCGAAATCGAAAGGTATCTCGGGAATCAAAATGATGTCCGCGCTGCCTGCGAGTCCCGCATGCAGGGCGATCCAGCCGGTATGCCGCCCCATCACTTCCAGCACCATCACTCGATCGTGAGAAGCGGCCGTGGTGTGCAGTCGGTCGAGGGCCTCCGTCGCGATATCGATCGCGGTCATGAATCCGAAAGTTAGTTCGGTAGCGGCGAGGTCGTTATCGATCGTTTTCGGCACCCCGATCACAGGGAATCCCCGCTTGTCGAACTGTTCCGCGATCGCAAGCGTGCCTTCCCCGCCCAAAACTATCAGTGCCTCGATCCCCAGGATATCCAGGTTGGCGAGCGCCTCGCCGATAGGCATTTCGGGGAAAACAGGCTGCCCGTCTTTCATCTTTACGAAACTGCCCCGATTTCGGGTGCCCAGGATCGTGCCGCCGCGCGGCAATATACCGCTGACGGTTTTCTGGGTCAGAGACATTGTGTGGGTCTCGCCGAGGATCCCCTCGAAACTGTCCTCGATCCCCACAACCTTCATCCCGAATCGAAGGGTCGCGGTCCGCACGACCGAGCGGATCACCGCGTTCAGCCCCGGAGCATCGCCGCCCCCGGTCAAGATCCCTATCTGCTTATACATAAATGAACTAAAACTCAATTCTAATGAATCCGCCAAATAGATGAAAATTCGTAATGCCTAAAAAACGAAACGAACCCGAAAAGGGTCCGCATTCGAGATCAATGAATTTTCCAAAAGTTACTTGGCTGCGATGTTCGTCTCCGCCAGTTTTCTCGCCTCGGGCATAACCTCGATCGCCTTGACCACCTGCGGATCGACCTCAAGAAGTACGCGGATCCCGGCCTCGTTCGAATAGTTTGCTGTCGCGAGTTCCAGGCGAAGGCGGGTCTTCGCAAATTCCGATTCGGCTGCAATATTTGCCGCAGTCAACCCGTTCGCTTTGTCCGCGGCGGTATAATTCCTAAACGCGTCGAAGAGTTTGTCGTCGATCTGGAATTTGCCCGGCTGGATGTCCATCGAATGGCTTTGTTTTTCGACCTTGTAATTTTCGAATCCGGCGATCTTCCCGGCGACCAACTGCCGAACGAAGAAAAACGACGCGTCGCTCACCCGGGCACGCAGCTGCGTAAATTCCTGCCCCTTTGCCCTGACGTCCGGCTCGATCCCGCGCCCCCCGTAAAGGGTCCGGCCGTCGGGCGTAGTTATCGGGCTCCCCGCGGGCTTCGGCTCAGCCGATTCGCCGTCTTCGGCTTCGTGGTGCGAATAATAATCGTAGATCGAACCGCTCGAATAATCACGCTGCAAGGAGCGTCCGAAAGGCGTGTAGTAACGGGCGGTCGTTAGTGTCAGGCCGGTGCCGTATGGCATTCGGAACACCCTTTGCACCAGCCCTTTTCCGAAGCTATCGCTTCCGACGATCACGCCGCGCGCGTAATCCTGCACCGCACCTGCGACGATCTCCGACGCCGAGGCAGAGCCGCCATTGATCAACACGACGAGCGGAAAATTGTCCGTCCCGCCGCCGGAAGTTCGAAGCTCACGGGCCGTCGAGTAGCTCGACCTGCCTTTTACAGAAACCACAGTTTTGTTTGAGGGTACGAACCGGCTCATCACCGCGATGGCTTGTTCAAGGATGCCGCCCGGATTGCCGCGCAGGTCAAGGATCAGGCTCTTCATCCCCTGCTTTTGAAGATCGCCGATGGCGTCGCCGAGTTCTGAGGCTGTTGTTTCCTGGAACCCGCCGGTCAACCCGACGTATCCGACCCCGTTGGGCATCAAAAAGTAATTGCGGATCGAAGGGAGCGGGACGCCGCCGCGGACGATCTCGAAATCGACCGGGTTCGGAGAACCAGCCCTTTCCACCTTCACCTTGACGGCGGTGCCGCGTTCGCCGCGGACGTTTTTCGAAACCTCCGCACTAGTCCAATCCTCCGCTTTCTTGCCGTCAACTTCCAGGAATCGATCCCCGTAACGCAGGCCCGCCTTATCCGCCGGTGTACCGGGGACGACCGACTGTACGAAGACACCACCTCGATGCTGCAGGATCGAAACCCCGATGCCGTAGAATTCGGATGCCTGCTCCTGAGTCAGCTTTTGAAACTCGTCGCGGGTGAAGAACGCCGAATGCGGGTCCAAAGTCCAAAGCAGTCCTTGAATCGAGCTGTCCGTGATCTTTTCGTGATCAACCGCGGAAACATATTCCTTTTCCACCACGTCCACCGCTTCGCGATAGTCGGACATTATGCGGGTTATCGTGATGGACGAATCGGCAGAAGTTGCGATTGGCAGCTTGCCGAACAAACCGCCGAACACCGCCCCGAGAGCCACCAAAATTCCGGTTGCAATTGCGAATTTATTTCCCATCAGACAAACGCCCGCCTTCTCGTAATTCTAGCATAGTTTAGGTGACGTTCCCGGACACTTGGTTGTCGCCAAACCGGCTGAATGTCCAGCGCAGCCCTCGGAGCGGCTATAGGTCTTAAGCCTTTCATTTACAGTAAAAAATATAGAGCATGGGCCTCATACACAATTTACAATTCCGTGGTAACTGCTTAACATTTAGCTTTTGCCTAAATGAAGCCCGAAATCAGTATCGTGATCCCCGCGTTCGAAGAAGAAGACCGTCTCGGTTCGTCTCTCGAGAAGATCGTCTCGTATTTGCGGTCCGGTCCCAGGAATACGGAGATCATTGTCGTTGACGACGGTTCCAAGGATGATACCGCGGGGGCGGCGGAACGGTTTTTCAGCAGCGTGACGGACATCCGCACCCGGGTCATTCGCTATCAGCAGAACCGCGGAAAAGGGTTCGCGGTGAAAACCGGCCTCCATGCCGCGGAAGCGGACGTGGCGCTTTTCACCGATGCCGACCTTTCGACCCCGATCGAGGAGACGCCGAAACTTATCGATCCGATCCTCGCTGGCACTCATGACCTGACTTTCGGTTCCCGTGCCCTCGACCGCTCGCTGATCGGAACGCATCAACCGTGGCGGCGCGAACAGGGCGGGAAGGTGTTCAATCTCGTCGTCCGCACGCTTACGGGACTTCCCTTTTGGGATACCCAATGCGGTTTCAAGGCGTTCAATCTTACAAAATTTCGCCCTTTGTTGGACTTGATGCGGATCAACCGCTTCGGTTTCGATGTGGAATTTTTGTATGTAGCAGATCTTCATGGCCTGAGGTTGAGCGAGATCCCTATTCGCTGGAACAACGACGAACGCAGCAAAGTGAGCGTGGTTCGGGACAGTCTGCGAATGTTCAACGAAGTGCGCGAGATCAGGCGAAACGCGAAACAAGGAGCTTATCGAAATGACGGCTAAATTGAACGTAAACATCGACCACGTCGCCACGATCCGCGAGGCCCGAAAGACGATCGAACCGAGCATCATAACCGCCGCCGTTATATGCGAACAGGCCGGGGCGAACGGGATAACAGTACACCTGCGCCAGGACCGCCGGCACATTCAGGACCGCGACATCGAACTGCTTCGCGACGTGGTCACGACGTATCTGAACGTCGAGATGGCCGCGACCGGGGAGATGACGGCAATAGCACTACGGACAAAACCTGACGCGGTCTCTCTTGTACCGGAAAGCCCCAACGAGGTGACCACCGAGGGCGGTCTCGACGTTATTTCCAACTTCGAAAACGTCAAAACAGCTGTTGATACGTTGAAAAGCGCCGGAATTTTCGTAAGCATTTTCATCGACCCGGACCTTGAGCAGTTGGACGCCGCGAAGGGCGTAGGGGCGCAGCAGGTGGAACTGTGCACCGCTGAGTATGCGGAACTGACGCTTTCGGCCCGCGCGGCCCATGGCGAGGGCGCGGCAAAGGCGGCAGCCGATATCGAAAGGATCCGAAATGCCGCGTCTCACGCTCATGGACTCGGGCTGATGGTCGCCGCCGGTCACGGATTGACCTACCGAAACGTGGGCGCTCTGGCGGCCATACCGGAAATCGGTGAATTCAACATCGGCCACAATATAATCTCCCGATCGGTCTTCGTCGGGCTGAATCAAGCCGTCCGCGAAATGATCGAAGCGATCAAGTAATTTTTCCCCTCCGCGATACAACCTTTCACAAAGATGCAAACTCTTTAAAGACGTTCGTTCTGATTAGAGAGGTGCATATGTTCATTGATCGCATCGGTTGCGTCCTTTTTCTTTTTGCGTCCGCGGCCGCCCTATTCGGGCAGGAACCGACCGGAGATCAGCAAAACCTAAAGTCGGAACGGCGGGCAAAGCTTATCGAACGCATTAGCGGCGAGGCCGACCAGTTGAAACTTTCGGAAAATCGGGCCCTCGTTAATGTAAAGCTTGGCGCCGCACTTTGGGAGACCGATAAGGACGCGGCGAAGAGCCTGTTCCGGTCCGCTATCGCCGATCTGATCGCCGCTCAACAGGCGGCTGAGGCCGGCAAAAATCCGAACAACGGTTATCACGACCTTCTTAACAGTCAATCGCTGCGCCCCCAGATCTTGAATACGATCGCCGGGGCGGACGCGGAATTCGCCCTCGAACAGTTTTACCGGTCGCGGCCGTCGGCGATCGAAAGGGCCCTTGCGGGCGACCCGCTTAACGCGAAGATCGGCTCCCCTTCGAACGAGCGAATGAACCTGGCCCAGTCGGAGATCAACCTTGAACAGCGGCTTGTCAAAATGGTCGCCGAGCAGAAGCCCGAAAAGGCAGTGGCGATACTCAAGGACAGCATACGAAAAAAGCTTTCGGGCGAAACGTTCGGGATGCTGCAAAAGCTATTCGTAACCGACCCCGCCGCGGCGAACGGTCTCGCGAATGAAGTTCTGGACCGTTTGAGCCGTGAGAAGTTCTTTTCCGAAAATCAGCCGAACTACGATCTGATCAATCTTTCGAACAGCATCCTTGCCGAATACGTTCGCGAACGTGACCCTGAGCATAAAGCCATAAGCCTCGAAGAACCGCGTGTGCGGACGCTTGCCTTAAAGATAATCGACGTTTATCTCACCGGCTCGCAGCGTATGGGTCATGTTCCACTGGAGCAATTGGAGCCTTTGACGAAACGATTTGCTCCGACGAGTTTTGAGCAGCTGAAAACAATTTCGGGAACGCTGAGGGGCTTCGGGCATCATCGAATAAAACTGGACTCGGACTATCAAAAGCTGATGGAGAGCAACCCGTCGCCGGAACTAATGGTATCCGAAGCTAAAAGATACGACCCGGAGACGCGAAGAACGATCTACGTCAACGCGGCGAACAAGTTTTCTGAATCGGGCCAATATCAAAATGCGGTGTCGCTGCTGAACGAGCAATTTGAAGGGGATGCCCTGGAGAACGCTGTGAGCAGTCTGAATTGGTATCAGGCCCACCAGTTGGTGCAAAAGGGCCAGTTCGACGCCGCCGAATCTATGATGATGGAATTCAACGATAGCAACCGGATTTCCGCATTGGTTTCGTTGGCGCAGACGGTATATGGAGCCGACCGGGGAAAAAATCGATCACGGGCGATTTCGATCCTGAACAGGGCCCGAAGCCTGATGCCTGAGCGGCCTGAGAATAATAACGAACTTAACCAGCTTTTTAGTCTTATCAATGCCAAAGCGTCGATCGAGCCCGCTGAAGCGCTTGCGGAGTTTGAGGCGCTTACCGATCAGCTCAACAGGATCATCGAGGCTTCAGCGATCGTGACAGCATTTCAGGGCGGATATTTGCGACAGGGGGAGTACCTCCTTAGCAACGGATTTAATTTTGGAGTATATATCGATCCGAACATGTTCCGCACTTTCGCCCAGGGCGACTACGCGCGAACGGAACAATTGATCGACATGTTCACGCGGCGGGAGGTCAGGATAATGCTGAAGCTTTACGTCGCGGAGGGCGGGTTGCTATAAATGCGGCCCGGCTAAATCAGACCGGGCCCGTTTGTGCTTTTGGGTTGATGCGAATTTTACTCGTTGCCCCTGCGTTCGGCGTCGTCGACGCCCTCGGCCTTGCCTGGCGTTCTGCCCGGATCTCCGGATCCCGACTCGTCGGTCTCAGAGTCATGAACTGAAACCGCCCCGGCCGAAACCCCTTTGTCCGAATTAGCGAAATTGTCGTCGCGCCACCCTTCGGCGGTCGATTCTTCTTCGGATTCGGCGATGCTGTCCTCGACGATCGCCGAGTTTGCTGCCGGATTCATCTCTTTGTTGTTCGTCCAATCGCCCACATCTTTAGCGGCGGATTTTCCAAATGTACCGTTCATCATTGCCTCCTTGTATAGAGGCCGATGATGACACTAGTCATAGAAAAAAACCGTAATTGAGAATACGTTCGACGCGCGGGTTAATTTAGTAACGGTTTTAGAGCCTGGCCGGTGTACGATTTCTTCACTCGCGCGACCTCTTCCGGCGTGCCGGTCGCGACCACTTTTCCACCGCCCGATCCGCCCTCGGGGCCGAGGTCGATGATAAAGTCCGCTGATTTGATCACGTCCAGATTGTGTTCGATCACGATCACAGTGTTTCCTGTGTCCACCAGCTGCTGCAGCACATCCAGCAGTTTGTGAACATCGGCGAAATGCAGTCCCGTAGTCGGTTCGTCCAGGATATAGATCGTTTTGCCGGTGGCGCGTTTCGACAATTCCTTCGCCAGCTTTATCCTCTGTGCCTCACCGCCCGAAAGAGTCGTCGACGATTGGCCGATCTGGATATAGCCTAGGCCCACGTCCAAAAGCGTTTGCAGTTTTTGTTTGATCTGTGGAATGTTTTCGAGCAGCGGAAAGGCGTCCTCGATCGTAGTTTCAAGCAGGTCCGCGATCGAAAGGCCCTTATATCTGACGGCCAGCGTTTCTCTGTTGTAGCGTTTTCCACGACAAACGTCGCAGGTGACGTAAACGTCCGGCAGGAAATTCATCTCGATGCGTTTCATACCGTCGCCCTCGCAGCCTTCGCATCGCCCGCCTTTGACATTGAATGAGAACCGTCCCGCTTTGTACCCTCGGGTGCGCGACTCTGGCAGCATTGCGTAGAGTTCACGGATCGGCGTGAAAAGCCCCGTATATGTCGCGGGGTTCGAACGCGGCGTACGGCCGATCGGCGATTGGTCGATCTCGATTATCTTGTCGACCAGGTCCAGCCCGCCGATAGAATCATGTTCGAGCGGTTCCAAATTCGATTTGTAAACGTGCCGGTAAAGCGCCGGATAAAGAATGTCCTCGACCAGGGTCGATTTCCCCGAACCTGAAACACCTGTCACAACCGTTAGCAGTCCTAATGGAAATTCGACATCTATGTTCTTAAGGTTGTGAGCCTTTGCTCCCTTGACCGCGATGCGGCTCCCGTTGGGCAGTCGGCGAAGTTCGGGCACTTCGATCTTCAACTCGCCGCTAAGGTATTTGCCGGTGAGAGAATCGGGCTGCTTTTCGATCTGTTCGGGGGTCCCAGTCGCGACGATTTCGCCGCCGTGCGTCCCCGCCAGCGGTCCGAGATCAACAACGTAATCGGCGTGCTCGATGGTTTCTTCGTCGTGTTCGACAACGAGCACGGTGTTTCCCAGGTCTCTAAGTTCGTGCAGAGTTTCAAGCAGTTTTCGATTATCGCGCGGGTGCAGGCCGATGCTCGGCTCATCCAGCACATACAAAACGCCGCGGAGCTGCGACCCGATCTGCGTCGCGAGCCTGATACGCTGACCCTCGCCTCCGGACAAAGTGGCCGATCCGCGGTCCAGGGTCAAATAACCTAATCCCACTGACGTTAAAAATCGCAGGCGGTCTTTTATCTCCTTTAAGACCAAACCGGCGACTTTTTCGTCTCTGGGGCTCAAACGTATCTCGTCGAACTTCGCTGCGGCTTCGTCGATGGGTAGCGTTGTGTAGTTGCCGATTCCGAGGCCGTTGACCCTTACGGCCAGACTCTCAGGCTGCAGCCGCGCTCCTTCGCAGACGGGACACGGAACAGGGCCAACCAACTCGTACAATGCCTCGCGGGTCTTTTCGGACGGCGGATTCTCCAGGCGCTCTTTCATCGCCTTAAGAGCCCCTTTCCAGTCGCTTTCGTATTTGTAATCGCCCTGTCGGAAAGTGAGCCGTTTTTTAGTCCCGTAAAGAAAGGCATTTCGGATCTCTTCGGGCAGCTCCGAGAACGGCGTTTGCGTCAATGTTTTGCCGGCGTTGGTGGGTTCGTCCCCGTTCGCCTTCTTTCGCTTTCCCTTTTTTCTTTCGCGGGCATTGTCGGTGGGTGGTTCGAGCTTGTCACCGTCGACGAATCTTTCGATGATCGCCATCAATGCTGATTTCAAAAACGTCGCCCCGGAGCGGTCGGCACCGCCCAGAAATTCGATCTTGTTCGGCGGCTGGCCGGAGTCCGGGACAATCTTGTTCGCATCGATCTCCATCACCGTACCGATGCCCTGACAGCGCTTGCACGCACCGTAGGCTGAGTTGAAGGAAAATGAACGCGGCTCCAGGGCGGCGATGTTTATGCCGCAGTTCACGCACGCCATGCGCTCCGAGTAAAGCTTTTCTTCACCGTCGATGATGGAAACAAGTACCCCTCCGCCGGTAAGCTTCAACGCGGTCTTGACCGATTCGGTGAGGCGTTCCCTGACACCTTCCTTTATGAGCAGCCGATCAACCACCACGTCGATTGTATGGTTCTTGCGTTTGTCCAGCTCGATGTCTTCGTCAAGCTGCCGCATTTCGCCGTCCACCCGGGCACGGATAAAGCCGTCTTTGTGAAGTTTTTCGAGTTCCTTCTTGAATTCGCCCTTTCGCCCGCGAACTATGGGCGCGAGCACCATAACGCGTTCTCCTTCGGGTAATGCAAGGATCCCCGCGACGATGTTTTCTACGGATTGACGGGTGATCGGTTCGCCACAATTGTGACAGTGCGGCTGCCCAATCGAAGAAAACAGCAGGCGAAGATAATCGTAGATCTCGGTGACGGTCCCGACCGTCGAGCGCGGACTTCGGGAAACCGTTTTCTGCTCGATCGAAATAGCGGGACTGAGGCCCTCGATCGAATCGACATCCGGCTTTTCGAGCTGATCCAGGAATTGCCGGGCGTACGCGGAAAGTGACTCCACGTATCGCCGCTGCCCTTCCGCATAGATCGTATCGAAAGCGAGCGAGGACTTACCCGAACCGGATAAACCCGTGATGACCGTGAACTTGTCGCGCGGAATATCCACGCTCACGTTTTTGAGATTATGCTGACGTGCCCCTCTGACCGTTATCTGCTCGATGCTCATTACTGTTCAAAACTGCGCCGATAGGCGAAACGAGTATTTTATCAAATACCCGGTCAGGCACAAACGGCGTTTCACTGATAGTACTACATCGCGTTGACGGTTGCATCTTTGAAACGGTTATGGGAAAATAGAGTCTATTGAAAGTCCAGATTGTTCGTACGACCAAGAAGACCTGAGCGGTCATCTACTCGGGTTGATAGCCAATCGGTTATAAAGCGTTTAGAAGTTCTTTGCAGTTTTACCCCAGCTTTTCATTCACGAATGTAAAGATCGCCGTCGCGATGCTGACCACTATGAAAGTGGCGATCGCCCGCCAAACCGCGTCCGATTCGGTGAATTTCCAGATCGCGAGGATGCACAGAACGGTGCAGGCGACGAGCGACAAGGTGATGACGGTAAACGATATGATCCGGACGGTTCTCGGCTGAACCACGCCGCGAAGCTCAGATCTGGATTTTATTGTTATCTCCGTGGATTCTTCCTTCATAAGCCATGAGGGCTTACAAGATGTTACACGTCAATATATTCGGCACGGTATTTGAAGTTACACATCAACTTCCAAACATCTTGTATTGAACTATTACGGTTATGGATAGAAAACTTCTGAATACTTTGTTGATCGGTGCTGGGGCCGGAGTTGCATTGGGGCTGTTGAAGGCGAAAAGACGTTACGACTTCGACGGTAAGGCGGTCGCGATCACCGGGGGGTCCCGCGG
>Ga0307413_10000338_pt1 | contig 14792 bp, 13 predicted proteins | sample DK1Ometagenome_3_FD_203714 | JGI IMG/M metagenome (GOLD analysis project Ga0307413, IMG submission 203714) | Maize rhizosphere microbial communities from greenhouse at UC Davis, California, United States - DK15-O-2 | ecosystem: Host-associated > Plants > Roots > Rhizosphere > Soil | place: USA... | reverse complement strand
TTTGAGAATGATTCGCGTTAGCATGGGCGGATTTCTCAACCTTTGGGACCCACGATGTCACCCCTGCGCAACTCGTCGCTCTTCCTCGCCATCACCGGACTTCTCGCACCGCTGGCCGCCACCGCCTCGGAACCGCAGGCGACCGACCTCGACACCGTCGTCGTCACCGCCGCCGGCTACGAGCAGGCCATCGCCGACGCGCCCGCCAGCATCAGCGTGATCAGCGGCGAAGAACTGCGCTCGCGTCCCTACACCAGCCTCGCCGACGCCGTGCGCGAGCTGGAGGGCGTGTCGGTCGCCGGCAGCGACCCGGCCAACACCGACATCCTGATCCGCGGCATGCCCGGCGAGTACACCCTGCTGCTGGTCGACGGCCGCCGCCAGGGCACGCGCGAAACCATGAACCGCGGCACCACCGGCGTGCAGGCCAACCTGCTGCCGCCGCTGGACGCCATCGAGCGCATCGAGGTGATCCGCGGCTCGATGTCGGCGCTGTACGGCTCGGACGCGATGGGCGGCGTAATCAACGTCATCACCCGCAAGGACCCCGAGCGCTGGATCGGCTCGGCCACGCTCAACGGCACCTTCAACGAGGACTCCGACCACGGCGACAGCCGCGGCGCCTCGTTCTGGGTCGGCGGCCCGCTGTCGCACGCGCTCAGCCTGCAGGCCTGGGGCGGCAGCCAGCACCGCGACGAGGACGACATCTTCTATCCGACCTCGTACACCGCCGGCAGCGACGAGCTCGACAACCGCAACTTCGGCGCCCGCCTCGGCGTGGCCTTCAGCGACTACCAGCGGCTCACGATCGAGGCCGGCCACGACCTGCTCGAATACACCGCCACCGCCGGCAGGACCATGGGCGACGAGCCGGCCGGCGACTCGCTGCGCGACCGCCACCTGCGCGACCACGTCAGCATCGCCCACGACGCGCAGTGGGAAAACCTCACCATGGCGCTGGCGCTGCAGCAGGAGAACGCGCGCTACGCCACCTGGGACGCGGGCGTGCGCAACCCGGCGACGCCGGAGCTGACCAATACCGTGTTCGATGCGCTGTTCACGCTGCCGCTGGAGCGCAACACGATCAAGTTCGGCGGCCAGTACATGCGCACGAAGGTCGAGGATGTAGCGCAGCAGGACCGCGTACCGGGCTACACCAACGTCGATACCGTGCAGCGCAATCAGTGGGCGCTGTTCGCCGAGGACGAGCTGCGCTTCAGCGACGCCTTCCGCCTCACCGGCGGCGTGCGCGCCGACCATTCCGACGACTTCGGCACCCACGTCACCCCGCGCCTGTACGCCAACTACCGGATGACGCCGAACTGGACCCTGCGCGGCGGCGTCGCCGAGGGCTTCAAGACGCCGAAGCTGCGCCAGGTCACCGCCGGCTACTGCATGACCACCGGCGGCGGCACCCAGGTGCGCGGCCCGCTGTGCGGCAACCCGGACCTGAAACCGGAGGAAAGCCGCACGGTCGAGACCGGCGTGCGCTACGACAGCGAGGCCATGAACTTCGGCGCCACCGTGTTCGACACCAAGTTCCAGAACCGCGTGGCCAGCTACGCCACCGACGAGGCCGATCCGCAGAACCCCGCCCAGGTCGTCTACGTCTACGACAACATCGACCGGGTGCGCATCCGCGGCGTGGAGCTGTCACTGGAACAGCGCTTCTCGCCGGACTGGACGTTCAAGGGCAACTACACCTACACCGATTCGGAGCGCCAAGGCGGCGGCGAGCCGGCGTTCGACGGCGGCTCGCTCGACGGCCGCCCGCTGGACATGACCCCGGAGCACGTCGCCAACCTGCGGCTGGACTGGCAGGCCACCGACGCGCTCGGCCTCAACCTCGGCGCCCACTACATGGGCAAGCAGTACTGGGCCGGCTTCCGCAATGGCGCGATGAACGTGCGCACGCGTCCCGCGGCAACCACCTTCGACGCCGGCGCGAGCTGGGATCTGAACCCCAACGTGACCTTCAACGCCGCGCTGCTCAACTTCACCGACCGCGTGGTCCCCGTGGACGACCGCGGCCGCTTCGACGGCCTGGACGGCAACTGGTACATCGATGCCGGCCGGCGCCTGTGGGTGGGCGTCGACCTGCGGTTCTGAGGTCCCGTGCCTGGCCGCGCTGCGTCGTAGTCGAGGTCAGGCACTGTTGCCGGTTCAGTGGGGCGTTGGCGCGAGGCTTCAGTCCGGAGCCTCGTTCCAGCGCCGTGCGCCGTCGCCCTGGCGGCCCAGTTCGTCCGCGGGGTTGGCCAGCCTGCAGCGTCGCAGCGACAGGCAGCCACAACCGATGCAGGCATCAAGCGTGTCGCGCAGCTGGCTGAGCTGGCGGATGCGGGCATCGAGTTCGCCGCGCCAGCGCGCCGACAGCCGTGACCAGTCCGCGCGGGTCGGGGTGCGGTCGTCGGGCAATGTCGCCAGCGCCTCGCGGATCGTCGCCAGCGGGATGCCGACGCGCTGGGCGACGCGGATCACCGCCACCCGCCGCAGCGTGTCGCGGGTGTAGCGGCGCTGGTTGCCGGCGGTGCGCCGGCTGCGGATCAATCCGCGCGTCTCGTAGAAGTGCAGTGCCGACACCGCCACTCCGCTGCGTTCGGCCAGTTGTCCGACCGACAGTTCCTGCGCTTCCGGCATGGGCTTGACCTCAAGCTTGCTTGAGCTTTTATCCTCGTTGCCCACGCACTGCCGCGTCAATCGAGAAACGCTCCATGACCGACCAGCACGACTCCGCATCGATTGCAGGCGAGTCGGCGGCCGCGCCCGTCGACACCATCGACCTGGCCGCCACCGCCGCAGGCCCGGGCGACGACGACGGCCTGCTGGCGCGCCGCTACCGGGCGCCGACGCTGGGCGCGGTGGCGCTGGTCGCGCTGTACGCGTTCGAGGCGCTGGCGGTCAGCACCGCGATGCCGACCGTGGCGCAGGCGCTGGACGGGCTGGCCCTGTACGCGATGGCGTTCGCCGGGACCCTCGCCGCGAGCGTGGTCGGCATGGTCGCGGCAGGTCGCTGGGCCGACCGCAGTGGCCCGCGCGCGCCGCTGCAGCACGGCATCGTCTGGTTCGCGCTGGGCCTGGTCGTCGCCGGGCTGGCGCCGGCGATGTGGGTGCTGCTGCTCGGTCGGATCGTCCAGGGCTTCGGCGGCGGCCTGATGTCGGTGACCCTGTACGTGGTGGTGGGCCGGGTGTATCCGCCACGGCTGCATGCGCGGATCTTCGCCGCGTTCGCCGCCGCATGGGTGCTGCCGGCGATCGTCGGCCCGGTGATCAGCGGCCTGATCGTCGAGCAACTGGGGTGGCGCTGGGTGTTTCTGCTGGTGCCGCTGCTCGCGGTGGCGGCGGCGGCGATGGTGTTGCCGGCGCTGCGCGGCATCGGCGCGGCGGCGCAGGACGCGGCCGCGCCGGCCAGCGACGGGCGGCGCATCCCCTGGGCGGTGGGCGCCGCCGCCAGCGCGTTGCTGCTGCACTACGGCGGGCAGCAACGCGGCTGGCTGGCGGCCGGGCTGCTGGCGCTGGCGACGGTCGCGCTGCTGGTGTGCGTGCTGCGCCTGCTGCCGGCGGGCACCCTGCGCGCGGCCCGTGGCCTGCCGACCGTGGTCGCGCTGCGCGGCATCGCGGCGTCGGCGTTCTTCGGCACCGAGGTGTTCCTGCCGCTGCTGCTGTCGCGCGAGCGCGGCCTGTCGCCGACCTGGGCCGGGGTGGCGCTGACCATCGGCGCGCTGGGCTGGTCGCTGGGCTCGTGGAACCGCGGCCGGATGGTCGCGCCAACGCCATCGCGGGTGCTCCGGGTCGGCATGGCGATGCTCACGGCCGGGGTGCTGGTGGCCGGCTCGGCGGTCGTGCCGGCGGTGCCGGTCGCGGTCGCAATGGCCGGCTGGGTGCTCGCCGGGCTCGGCATGGGCACGGTGTTCCCGAGCCTGTCGGTGCTGACCCTGGAGCTGTCGCCACCGTCGCGGCAGGGCGTCAACGCCTCGGCGCTGCAGCTGTGCGATGCGCTGTTCACCGCCGCCGTGCTGGCGCTGGGCGGCTCGTTGTTCGCCGCGTTGCTGGCGCGCGCACCGACGGCGGCGTACCTGTCGGGTTTCGCGATCACCGCCGCGCTGGCGGCGCTGGGCGCCGTGCTGGCCGCGCGCGTGCGCCCGCTGGAGGCGCCATAGCCGGATCGATGAAAATCGCCCCTTCAGGAGGCGGTCGCGCGGTCGTTAACAGGACATGAAACGCGGCCTTCCGTGCGGCCGCCGGGGGCGGTCGTGCGACCGGTCATTACAGACGAGGTGCAAATCGGATCGGCTTTGCCGTGGTCAGTATACGACCGCGACCGCAAGCTGTTGTTCGTCCAGGGCATGGTGATCGCCAGCCAGGCCCACCTCGACATCGTGCTCGAGCGCGGCATGGTGATGCCCGAGCCGTCCGACACGGAACCGGACGACTGGCTCGCCGAAGATGCCGAGGGCGCGGATGATGCCGAAGCGGCAGCCCCGCGCGAGGCCGAGCCGCCGGTATTCCGCCTGATGCAGCAGTTGCGGCGCGAGCTCCAGGGGCTCCACGAGGCGATCCTGCAATCGGACTGCGACACGCTCGGCGAGGACGTGCTCGAGCTGGCCGACCGCCTGCGCGCGCTGGTGCTGCGTGACGCCGATGCGGCGCTGGCGGCGATGCAGCTGGAGGTCGGCGACGACGGCGAGGTCGCGCGGATGATGCATGCCGCCACCCTGTGCCAGATGCTGGCGCAGGCACAGGGTTGGGACGAGGACGAGAGCCGCTCGGTGGTGGCCGCCGCACTGACCTTCGATATCGCGCTGGGCCCGGTCGCCGCGACGCTCAATGGTCAGCAGACCGCGTTGACCGCCGACCAGCGCGAACTGATCGCTTCCCATCCGCAGGCCGGGGTCGAACTGCTGCAGGCCGCCGGCGTCACCGATCCGGTATGGCTGGAGGTGGTGCTGCAGCACCATGAGCGGCTGGATGGCAGTGGCTACCCCAACCGCCTGCCGGGCCCCACGATCAGTCGTGGCGCGCGGATGCTGGCGATCGTCGACATCTTTTCGGCCCGGGTGAGGCCGCGTGGCTACCGCGAGGCGATCCACGCCCGGCATGCGCTGCGCAACCTGTTCCTGAAGCGGGGCAAGGTCGTCGACGAGGCGCTGGCGACCCTGCTGGTGCGCGAGATCGGCGTGTTCCCGCCGGGCACGCCGGTGCAGCTGGCCAACGGCGAGATCGGGGTGGTGCGGCGCCGCGGCGCCGATGCGGCACACCCCTTCGTGTCGCGCCTGATCAATGCCAACGGCACCCTCGCCGCGATCGCGACGCAGCGCGACACCAGCAAGCCCGAATACGCGATCACCGAAACCGTGCCGCCGCAGAAATACCAGGTGCTCGTCGCCGGCGCCGGCGAGTTGTGGTGCAACGATCGCGGGCTGCTGCGTCCGTAGACGCGCGACGGCTCAGGCCGGCTGCGGGTCCGCGCCCACGCGTTGCCGCACCGCGGCCATGTCGCGCACCGGCCGCACCTCGATGCACCCGGTCGCCGCCCACGGGAATTCCGCTGCGATGCGGACCGCATCGTCGAAACTGGCGGCCTCGATCAGGTTGAACCCGGCGAGCACTTCCTTGGTCTCGGCAAACGGGCCGTCGAGCACCTGGGTACGGCCGCCGCGGATGCGTACCGAGCGCGCGGTGTTCGCCGGCTCGAGCTGCTGCGACCCGAGCAGGCAGCCGTCCGCCTTCAGTTCGTCGGCATGCTCGAAGCATCCGCGCATGAGGGTGTCGTACCGGCCGTCGGGCAGGGCATCGAGCAGGGTTTCGTCGGTGTAGACCAGCAGCAGGAATTGCATGTGTCTTCCGGGGGAGCAAGGGGCGCCCAATGATGCCGCAGATCCGTGGCCCTTGTGCCGGCTGGGCCGCGGTGGTGTCATCGTCCGCCATGCCGACCAGCGACCACCACCACGCCCACCGCGCCATCGACACCGTCTGGCGGATCGAGTCACCGCGGCTGATCGCCGGGCTGGCGCGGATGGTGCGCGATGTCGGGCTGGCCGAGGAACTGGCGCAGGACGCGCTGGTTGCGGCGCTGGAACACTGGCCCGTCGATGGCGTGCCCGACAATCCCGGTGCCTGGCTGATGGCCACCGGCAAGCGCCGCGCGATCGACCGCCTGCGCCGCAACACGTTGATCCAGCGCAAGCACGAGGAGTTCGGTCATGAACTGGAGGAGCGGCAGATGGATGCGCTCGACCGGCCGCCGGACGACGACGATCGCCTCGAGGACGACATCGGCGACGACCTGCTGCGGCTGGTGTTCACCGCCTGCCATCCGGTGCTGTCGACCGAGGGGCAGGTCGCCTTGACCCTGCGCCTGCTCGGCGGGCTGGGCACCGACGAGATCGCGCGCGCGTTCCTGCAGCCGGAGGCGACGGTCGCCCAGCGGATCGTGCGGGCCAAGCGGACGCTGGCCGACAAGCAGGTGCCGTTCGAGGTGCCGCGCCGCGACGACCTGCGCGAACGGCTGGCGTCGGTGCTCGGCGTGGTCTACCTGATCTTCAACGAGGGCTACTCGGCGACCGCCGGCGATGACCTGATGCGACCGGCGCTGTGCGAGGAGGCCTTGCGGCTGGGCCGGGTGCTGGCGAGGCTGATGCCGCTGGAACCGGAAATCCACGGGCTGGTCGCGCTGATGGAGATCCAGGCCTCGCGTGCGGATGCCCGGGTTGCCGCGGACGGAACGCCGATCGTGTTGCCGCAGCAGGACCGCGCGCGCTGGGACCGGCTGGCGATCGCCCGCGGGCTGGCCGCGTTGCAACGGGTCGAACAGCTGGGTGGCGCGCGCGGCACGTTCGCGCTGCAGGCCGCCATCGCCGCCTGCCACGCGCGGGCCGGGGAGGCCGCCGATACCGACTGGCCACGTATCGCGGCACTGTACGCGGTGCTCGCCGAGGTCGCGCCGTCACCGGTGGTCGAGCTCAACCGCGCGGTCGCGCTGGGGATGGCCGATGGCCCCGCCGCCGGCCTGGCGCTGGTGGACAGGCTGGCCGATGAGCCCGCGCTCCGGAATTACCACCTGTTGCCGGCAGTACGTGGCGACCTGCTCGACAAGCTCGGGCGCCGCGACGAGGCCCGCCTGGAGTTCGAGCGCGCCGCCGGCCTTACCCGCAACGAGCGCGAGCGCGCGCTGCTGCTGGATCGCGCGGCCGGATATGGATCGGGTGGAGATGGGGCGAGCCGCGCACCGCCAGGCTGAGCGTGCCCGCGCGGGACGCGCCGTCAGCGCTTGCGCGGGCTCGCGGCGGACTTCGGCGCGCTGGCCGTCTCGCTGGCGCTGGTCGGCGCGATCTTCTGCAGCACCCGGGTCACGCCGAGCTTCTCGACCTTGCCGCCGGCCTTCTCGAACGCGGCGATATCGTCGGAGATGCGCTCGCTTTCGAAGTGCTTGTGCAGGTTTCCACCGCCGGCACCGGCGGCGTTCTTGCGGGTCTTGGTCTTGCTGCTCTTCTTGCTGGCTGACATCAATCCCTCCTGCGAGGGCTGACGCACCTCGGGGTTTGCATGGAGGCCGCCGTGCGACGGCCTGGCCCCACTATGCGCGCTTCCCGGTGAAAACGGAAAAGACGCCATGCCGATACCGGCCCTTCATCGCTGAAACTGAACTGCGACGATGCTTCCAAAGTCCGCCCCGTCGGCGCACCATCACGCCTCCCGCTGACCGGCGACGGCCATGAACGCTCCCGACCGCGAGTTCGACCCCGACGACAACTTCGAGAACAGCCGCGAGCACGAGTCGCCGCTGCACGACGAAGACGATGAGGCCAGCACCGAGGCGCTGGTCTGGCAGCTGCTGCTGGTGATCAACCCCGGCGACGAGGAAGCCGCGCTGCGCCAGTTCGACGGCTACCGCGACGCCGTGGCCGCCGATGGCGTGGACGAAGCCGATCCGATGGCCCGACTGAAGGACGTGATCGACTGGACCTCGGGCTTCCACGTCGAAGCCGATGACCCGTCGACCTTCATCGACGCCATCAATGAACTGGTCGCGCGCTGGAACCTGGCGGTCGACTGGGGCGTGGAGGACGTCGGCGACGACGAGTTCCTGGCCGCCACCGACGTGCCGGAACTGATGTCGACCGCCTACGACCGCCTGCGCGAATACGGCTACACCCTGTGGACCTGGGATGCCGGTGCCGATGCCCACGCCGGCTGGATCACGCTCAGTCGCGACGACGACGCGGTGCGGCTGCTGGCGCCCGCGCTCGGCATCGACGTGCGGCCCGGCAGCGACGCGTTCTGAGACGGCCGGGTCGCGACCCGGTCCGCCGCCCGCCTAGAGGCGCGACGCCACCAGGTCGACGTCGGCATGCTGCCAGGCGGCCTCGAATTGCCGTTGGACCTCGCCCGCATCATGGCTGCGACGCTGCGCCTGCAGGCTCTGGGCCAACCCGCGCAGTGACCAGCCATTGGCCGGGTTGCGATCGAGTTCCGCCCGGTACACCGCTTCCGCCTCGACCGGCCGGTCGTCGGCCAGCAGCAACGCACCCAGCGAGTGGCGGACGGGCGCGTGCCAACCCGGCGGCTCGTCGTAGGGGATCGCGTCCTCGATCGTGGCGGCCTCGCGCAGCGCGACGATCGCACCGTCGAGGTCGCCGCCGGCGCTTGCCACCTCGGCGCTGAGGCTGCGTTCGGCGATCCGCGCGGAATGGCTGAGCGGGTAGCGGTCCCACACCATCAGCTTCTCCATTGCGCGGTCGTCGGCCAGCTTGCGCAACGCCGCCAGGTGGCGTTCGGCATCGGCGATGCGGTCCTGTCGTGCCGCCGCGGTACCCTCGGCGTAGTGCCAGATCGCGCTGACGTAGGGCAGGTCGGGCGCCGGGTTGGGTACGCCGACGATCTCGTCCCAGCGGCCGAAACGCACGCGGTCGAACCACGGGGTCATCCAGTAGTGCTGCAGGGCGGCGAAGCCGGGCTGGCGCATCAGCTCGGGCAGGTCGGTACGCCTGGCGGTCTCCAGCGCGGCGTTGCGGGCGATCGCGCTGTTGCCTTCCATGCTCGCGGCGAACCACAGGAAGTGGTGGTTGTGCGGTACGTAACCCAGCGGGTAGACGCCGCCGGTGTTGCCGCGGCACATCGCCAGGTACGCATCGTCGGCTTCGATCGCGCGCTGGTTGGCGATCACCGCGTCGTGCCAGCGGCCGACCCGCGAGTAGATGTGTGCCGGCATGTGGACCAGGTGGCCGGAACCGGGGATCAGCTCGCGCAGGCGGTCGGCGGCTGCGACCCCGCGCTGCGGGTCGTCGGAGGCTTCGACCGCATGCACGTACAGGTGCAGCGCGCCGGCATGGTCGGGGTCGCGGCTGATCACCGATTCGAGCACCGAGACGATCTCCGCGGTATTGCCCTTGGGCCGGCGGCGGTCGTCGTAATAGTCCCAGGGCTGCAGGTCCATCAGCGCCTCGGCGTGAAAGGTGGCGGCGTCCAGGTCGTCCGGGCGGCCCTGCATCAGCACCCGGGTGGCATCGGCATAGGCCTGGTCGAGCGGGCGGCGGTCCCCCGGCGGGTCTTCGGCGTAGCGCGCGGAAAGGGACTCGATGAAGGCCCGCTCGCGGTCGCTGGCGCCGGACGCGAGCGACCGGGCCTTCTGCAGGCGGCTCCATGCACGCGCGTTGTTTTCCGGGTCCATCGCCGCGTTGACGTGCGGGCCCAGCACCAGCGCCGCGCCCCACCAGCACATCGCGCATCCGGGGTCGAGTTCGGTGGCGCGCAGGAACGAACGTTCGGCGGCATCGTGGTTGAAGCCGTAGGCCAGCATCAGGCCCTGGTCGAACCAGCGTTGCACGTCGGGGTGGTCGCTGGTGACCGCGAAATGGTGGTCGCCGAGGCCTTCCAGCAGGTTGACCCCCAGCGCGGCCTCCGGTGGCGACGCGGCCTGCATGAGGGCCTCGGGATCATCGTGCGAACCGGTGCAGGCGCTGGCGAGGGTGATCGCGGCGGCGAGCAGGGCGGGGTGGCGGTAACGGTTCATGGCGAGCCTCCGGGAGCTCCCCCTGACGCTTTTCTACGCCTGCGGAAAGTCGCCTGCAACCCGGGAAAACCACGCAAGGACCGCGCCAGCGCGCCGATCCGGCGGGTGCGGCTACGCCTTGTCCGCGTGCTTCCCCACCCACGCAACGAAGGCGCCCATCCAGCCCTGCAGGAACTCGCGGCTGTCCTTGCCGATGCCACCGTCGTCATCGAACAGGCCGTCCTTGACGTGGATGAAGGCTTCCGGCTGGCCCATGGTCGGCATGTCGAGGTAGGCCAGCGTGTTGCGCAGGTGCTGCTGCGCCATCGCGGTGCCGATCGAGCCGATGGAGGCGCCGATCACGCCCGCCGGCTTGCCGGCCCAGGCGCTTTGTCCGTACGGACGCGAGGCATGGTCGATCGCGTTCTTGAGCACGCCGGGGATCGAGCGGTTGTATTCGGGGGTGACGAACAGCACGCCGTCGGCGGCCTTGATCTCGCCCTTCAGGCGCTTGACCGCATCGGCCTGGCTGTCATCGTCGTCCTGGTTGTACAACGGCAGGTCGTCGATCCCGGCGAAGCCGAAATCGAACCCGGCCGGGGCCAGCTTGACCAGCGCCTCCGCAAGCTTGCGGTTGAACGAGTCGCGACGAAGGCTGCCGACGACTACAAGGATTTTGCTCATGGGTGTGCTCCGGTTGGCTTGCTGACTGGCGACGGTGTGCCGACGGGCGGCGCGTTTCCTGGCGGTGCGCGTCCTGCAGGAGCGACGTAAGTCGCGATCGCACGGCGATCCCGGTTTTCAGTGAAATCGCGACTTACGTCGCTCCTACATTCGGGCTTTGCCGCGAACCGCGAGCGTAGCAACGCGCCCTCCCGGCCCGGCTCACGCCGCCGTGACGCCTCGCGCCGCCGGACTGTCCCGTCGCCGGAACATTGCCTCCCCGCGCCGGGGGTTTATCGCGGCGGCCGCCGCGGGCAAGCTGGCGGCCATTCCCATGGTCCACGACAGGCGCGCCGCGCCGAGGGAGTTCCGTGCAACCGATCATCTCCGTCCGCAACCTCGACAAGACCTACGCCTCCGGCTTCCAGGCGCTGAAGAACGTCGACCTCGACATCCGCAAGGGCGAGATCTTCGCCCTGCTAGGCCCCAACGGCGCCGGCAAGACCACCCTGATCAGCATCATCTGCGGCATCGTCAATCCGAGTTCCGGCACGGTGCTGGCCGACGGCCACGACGTGGTCGCCGACTACCGCGCCGCGCGCAGCAAGATCGGACTGGTGCCGCAGGAGCTGTCGACCGACGCGTTCGAGTCGGTGTGGTCGACGGTCGCCTTCAGCCGCGGCCTGTTCGGCAAGGCGCCCGACCCGGCGCACCTGGAGAAGGTGCTGCGCGACCTCTCGCTGTGGGACAAAAAGGACAGCAAGATCCTCGCGCTGTCGGGCGGCATGAAGCGCCGGGTGCTGATCGCCAAGGCGCTGGCGCACGAGCCGCAGATCCTGTTCCTCGACGAGCCCACCGCCGGCGTCGACGTCGAACTGCGCCACGACATGTGGCAGATGGTCCACCGCCTGCGCGAGCAGGGCGTCACCATAATCCTGACCACCCACTACATCGAGGAGGCCGAGCAGATGGCCGACCGCATCGGGGTGATCCTCAAGGGCGAGCTGATCCTGGTCGAGGACAAGGCCGCGCTGATGCGCAAGCTCGGCAAGAAGCAGCTGACCCTGACCCTGCAGGAGCCGCTGCAGCGCGTGCCCGACGGGTTGTCGGGCTTGCCGCTGGAACTGTCCGACGACGGCACCGCGCTGGTCTACACCTTCGACGTGCAGTCCGAGCGCACCGGCATCGCCACCCTGCTGCGGCAGCTGGCGGAGCAGGGCATCGATTTCAAGGACCTGCATTCCAGCGAGAGTTCGCTGGAGGACATCTTCGTGCACCTGGTGCGCTCGAATGCGAGCCGGCCGCCGGCGGACGTCGCGACAACGGAGGCGCGCGCATGAACATCCATGGCATCCGTGCGATCTACCGCTTCGAGATGGCGCGCACCTTCCGCACGATCACCCAGTCGATCGCCTCGCCGGTGCTGTCGACCTCGCTGTACTTCGTGGTGTTCGGCGCCGCGATCGGTTCGCGCATGGGAGACATCGAGGGGGTCAGCTACGGCGCCTTCATCATTCCCGGCCTGCTGATGCTGTCGCTGCTCAACGAGAGCATCTCCAACGCCTCGTTCGGGATCTACATGCCCAAGTGGGCCGGCACGATCTACGAGCTGCTGTCGGCGCCGGTGTCGTACGTCGAGGTGGTGATCGGCTACGTCGGCGCGGCGGCGACCAAGTCGTTGTTGTTGGGCGTGCTGATCCTGATCACCGCGCGGCTGTTCGTGCCGTACGAGATCGCCCACCCGTTCTGGATGCTGTGCTTTTTGGTGCTGACCGCTGTCACCTTCAGCCTGTTCGGTTTCATCATCGGGCTGTGGGCCGACGACTTCCAGAAGCTGCAGCTGATCCCGCTGATGGTGGTGATGCCGCTGACCTTCCTCGGCGGCGCGTTCTACTCGATCAAGATGCTGCCGCCGGTGTGGCAGACCGTCACCCTGTTCAACCCGGTGGTGTACCTGATCAGCGGCTTCCGCTGGAGCTTCTACGGTGTGGCGGACGTCAACGTCGGGGTCAGCGTAGCGGTGATCCTGGCGTTCCTGGTCGCGTGCCTGGCCGCGGTGTGGTGGATCTTCAAGACCGGCTGGAAGCTCAAGGCCTGAGGCGTCGCTGTTGACGCGGAGCCGACGGCGGTGGCGGCAACGTGGGCCGACCGAGCCGTCGGCATGGCGGTTCGCATTCGAGGGTCCGGCATGAGCAAACCCGTATGAACGCGCCTGCTGCAGGCCGGCCCGGCATGCACCCGTCTGCGATGACACGGCGAGACCGCGGTGCCACTGCCGGCGCTTGAGGCCAGCCCGGTGCTGGCCGCGCTGGTCGGCGGTTCGGCCGCCGCCGCCGCGACCGCGCTGGGGGCGCTGCCGGCGTGGTTCGCGCGCCGACTCGAACAGCGTGCGCTGGACACGATGCTCGGCTTCGGTGCCGGGGTGATGCTCGCCGCCAGCGCGTTCTCGCTGGTGCTGCCCGGCATCGAGGCGGCTCGCGCGCAAGGTGCGGGTCAATGGGGCGCAGGCCTGGTGGTGGGTTTCGCGGTCCTGCTCGGCGCGGCGCTGATCATGGCGCTGGACCGCATGCTGCCGCACGAACACTTCATCAAGGGTCCGGAGGGGCGCGCCGCCGGGCGGCTGCGGCGCACCTGGCTGTTCGTGTTCGCGATCTGCCTGCACAACCTGCCGGAAGGCCTGGCGATCGGCGCGGCGTATGCCTCCCACTTCAGCCACGGCACCGCGCTGGCGACCGGCATCGCCCTGCAGGACATTCCCGAGGGACTGGTGGTTGCGGTGGCGCTGATCGCGGCCGGCTACGGCCGCGGTCGCGCGGTGCTGGTCGGGATGGCATCGGGCCTGGCCGAGCCGGTCGGCGCCCTGCTCGGTGTCGGCGTGCTGGTGGCGGCACCGTTGCTGCTGCCGGTCGGGCTGGGCTTCGCCGCCGGCGCGATGCTGTTCGTGGTCAGCCACGAGATCATTCCCGAGTCGCACCGGCAGGGCCACGAGAACTTCGCCACCACCGGCCTGATGCTCGGCTTCGTGCTGATGATGCTGCTGGATACCGCGCTGGCCTGAGGCGGTCCGCGCTTACCAGTCCGTCGGTCGGTAATCCTTCAGGAACTGCCCCCACACGTGCTCGCCGGTGTTGATGCCGTCGATGATCGGGTCGACGATCCGGGCGGCGCCGTCGACGATGTCCAGCGGCGGGTGGAAGCGCTCCTCGACCACCTTGCGCGCGGCCAGGCCGGCCGGGTCCTCGTCGGTCACCCAGCCGGTGTCGACACTGTTCATGTGGATGCCGTCGCCGTGGTAATCGGCCGCCGCGGTGCGCGTCATCATGTTGAGCGCGGCCTTGGCCATGTTGGTGTGCGGGTGCCGGGTGGTCTTGAAGTTGCGGTAGAACTGGCCCTCGACCGCCGACACGTTGACGATGTGCTTGTCGTGGCCGGGCGTGCGCAGCATCAGCGGCTTCAGCCGGGCGTTGATGATGTACGGCGCGATCGCGTTGACCAGTTGCACTTCGAGCAACTCGACCGACGGCACTTCGGCCATGCGCAGCCGCCACGAGTTCTTCTCGCGCAGGTCGACCTGTTGCAGGTCCTGGTCGAGCCGGCCTTCGGGGAACAGGTGTTGCTGCGACAGCAGTTCCTCCGGCAGCAACGGCATCTGCGACAGCTCGGCGGCGCGTGTGAGCCCGGGTGCCTGGCCCGCGCCCGTCGCGACCAATGCGTCGCCGTCCCCGGGCAGCATCGACGCCTCGCGCAGGCCCTCATAGCTGCCGAGCAGCCCGTGGACCTCGGCAGGCATGTCGGTGAGCGCCGCAGTCTCGCCATCCATCATGTGGGCATAGAAATCCGGCGGGCGGCGCACGGTCTGGCAGGCGTTGTTGATGATGAAGTCGAGCCGCGAGCGGGTCTTCAGCAACTGCGCGCAGAATGCCTCGACGCTCGGGGTGTGGCGCAGGTCGAGTCCGAACACCTCCAGCCGGTGGCCCCATTCGGCGAAGTCCGGCTCGGCGGCGTAGCGCGCGGCCGAGTCGCGCGGGAAGCGCGTGGTGACGATCAGCTCGGCGCCGGCGCGCAGCAGCTTGAGCCCGGCCTGGTAGCCGATCTTGACCCGGCCCCCGGTCAGCAGCGCGACCCGGCCGCGCAGGTCGGC
>Ga0307413_10000336_pt1 | contig 14807 bp, 13 predicted proteins | sample DK1Ometagenome_3_FD_203714 | JGI IMG/M metagenome (GOLD analysis project Ga0307413, IMG submission 203714) | Maize rhizosphere microbial communities from greenhouse at UC Davis, California, United States - DK15-O-2 | ecosystem: Host-associated > Plants > Roots > Rhizosphere > Soil | place: USA... | reverse complement strand
CACTTGAGTGCCCAAAAGTTCTCGGGCCCGGCGGGAGGAGATGCCGTCGTGAGGAGCTTCGATCCTTATTGAATCGTCGGACACCGCCATCACGGCGTCTTTCCCTATGCTGTATATCTGTTGGTAAGGCAATTCCAGCGACTCGGTCTCATTTTCCACACTGAGGCCCAGGAGCAGACCGTTCACCGGATCGAGCAGAACGTCCGATACCCGACCGAGCTTATCTCCACTCTCCAGCGACAAGATCGCCTTGCCCGTAAGCGTGCCGACCGGCACAACTCCACTCGATTCACTCATAAGCGTATTCTTTGGACCGGTGTCGAACCAGTTTGTATGCCGGCGGCACTATTTAGTGTATTGTGCCACACGCACGCTAAAGCCGGCTCTAACAAATTCAGTCGTCGCAACAATTAATGGCTGTCGCTGTTAAGGGTACTGAAATTGCGTCTGAAACTTCAGAATGATCGAAACCGGTACAATATTGCACGATAGATTTCTGATTGAAGAGCAGATCGGCGTGGGCGGTATGGGAGCGGTGTATAGGGCCGTTGATCAGAAGTTCGGCTCGGCCGTCGCGATTAAGGAGACCTTTTACAACGATCCGGAACTCGCCGAAGCCTTTGAAAGAGAAGCGAGGCTGCTGAACGGCCTTCACCACCCGATCTTCCCTCACGTGTCGGACCACTTTACCGAAAATGGCGGTCATTTCCTGGTAATGGAATACATCGAAGGCGAAGATCTTTCGGAGCTTATCAAACGAGGCGAACGTTTTGCCTTCGACACTGTTATGGGCTGGACGCTCGATCTGCTGGACGGGCTGGATTACCTGCATTCGCAAGATCCACCGATTATTCACCGCGATATCAAGCCGAGCAATCTGAAACTAACGTCACGCGGGAATATTGTCCTGCTCGATTTCGGGATGGCCAAAGAGACGTCCGGCAACACGCAAGGGATGCGCAGCGTCTTTGGGTACTCGAGAAGATATTCTCCGCTGGAGCAGATCGAGGGCACCGGTACTGACGTGCGGTCGGACATTTTCGCGCTAGGGGCCACCGTTTTTCATCTGCTGACAGGAACCCCTCCGGTTGACGTGCTACGTCGTGCCTCCGCGGTTGTCGCGGGTCGTCCTGACCCTCTGGAGCTTGCGTCGAGGATCGACGAAGAAATTCCGGAACGCGTCGCGTTGATCATAAATTCCGCGTTGGCGCTGAACCCTGATGAACGATTCATTTCAGCCCGGGCAATGTGGAACGCCCTTGAGCATTCTTTAACCGGCAAGCAACCGGAAAATGTCGTTCCTTTCGCCGCTCCGGTTTCGCCAGCGAGCGTTGAGCCGCCTGCGGAGACTGGCTTCCCGGCCCTTGAAGCCTTCGAGGCCGAGGTGGAGAACGACCACGAAGATTCTCCTGCGGCATCGGTATTCCGATCTTTTACGGAGGATGAAACTGACCCGATAGCCGCCCTCGTGGCGCAGCGCGTGGCTCAGATGAAGACCGCGAGCGGAAACCCTCGAGAAAATGAACGTGTTCAAACAGGCCGCATCGTCGTACCGGTCTATAACGCAGATGTAGCGGACCAGGCTGATATACAAGATCTTGGAGCGGTCGACGAACCAAAACCAGAGCAAACTAAGGAGCCGGCGGTCGTGGAACAGTCCACCCCAGTTCCTGCTCAATACAACTATCCGTTGCTCGTCGGAATACCGATTCTTCTCTTGATCCTTGGATTGACCGCTTACGCGCTCTTCATTAACTCGTCCTCAGAAGAGGCGGCGCAGGATGTCCCGGCGCAGCAAAGCGAGCCCCAGGTTAGTGAAGTCGAAGCAGCTTTATCGCGGTCGGAAGCTCCGGCCCCGGGGCAGAACGCCTCGAATGCGGAAACGGTTGCAATTGTTGAGAACAGCGAACCTTTGCCGCCCGACCGGTCTGAGGTGGATAAGCGTACAGAAGTGGCTGATCCGGCTGAACAGCGAGAAGCGGATTCCATGCCGGAGAGACCCGCAGACGACCGGAGATCGGCGACGAGGGAAAGTAACGGGGCCCCGCGCAGCGGCACCCGAAATGAAGTTCCGGCCAATTCCAGAACCAACCGGGCAACGCGGCCCCGAATAATACAAAATGATACTAACGACCGGCCACCAGTTTCTTCGATAGAGTCGATAATGACGGGAATTCCCACGAACGGACCCCGCCGCCAGCAGCGCAGGCGGGAGGCTTGGGAAGAAGATCAGCTTCGAAGAGAGCGGAGACAGCGGCGGATAAATCGCCGCAGCCGCCAAAATTGGCCTCTCTATTAGCGGATGACGCGGATGTCCCTTTCGCTGAATATCCGCCAATCATCTCCGGAGCGGCGCCAGCGTAGCTCCTGCACGACGACGCCGCTTTTCGTCCGGGCCCGCTCGACAATTCGGTATTCCTTGATGAACCTCATGACGGCGGTTCGGCCGTTATCCTGAAAGACGATCTCCGGCTCCGCGGCTCGAATGTCTACGGATAGTACTCCTTCGAACACACGCCTCTTCTCCGCAAGCACGTTACGCTGCGGAGTATTCCTGGTTAGATAATACGCAGCCAAAACGGGGGCGTAGAAACGCATTTGGGCTGCGATGTCGCGCCGATTGGTCGCTTCGATCCATTCTCTCAGGGCATCGCGCAACTCGGAGGCGATTTCGCCCGCCGGCTCCCGATTCAGCGTGGTTTTTGTCGATGTTAGAGGGGGCGAAACGGGTGGGTCAGGCTGATTCCGTCTTGCGATGATTCGATCGTCGAAGTCATTCCAGTCGACCCTGTCCGCGATCCTATCGTAAACGGTGCGGATGATCATCGGCTCGGCGAGCTGTGCGGCGTATATGCGGCGGGTGACACTCAATCGGTTTCCGGCGTCCAGAGACCGAAAGGCGACATTAACATTGTCGTCCGCATTGCCCGTGGAGATGAAAGTCAATGAATCCCTTTTCATCTCGATGCGCGAATTGACGAAATTGCCGCTCGCGCCTCGCTCGCGTTTCGTGCGCCCGTCCGCCAGATACGTCACCCGCGACGCCCGCGAAGACGCAACGCTGACCTGATTGCCGCTGCACTCGATCGCTAGAATATCGGGCGGGGTCAAACGCGTCGAGAGGTCGAGGAAAAACCGCTGCTGGTCTCCGAACGGCACCGTGCTGGTCGCGTCCTTTACGACGGAATACAGTTTGTCGCTTTCGACAACATTTATGCGAAAGGTGCCCGCAAGCGCGCACCTTCGGTTAGACTGAGAAACCTGTCCAGTCGTTGATTGCCCCGCGACGATTCCGGCCGAATTGAAAAAAATGGCTGCAAGGAACCAGTAGATGTATAACTTTGCCATCTGCTTACCTGTCTCGATATTTATTAGGAGAGATCTGTAAATAGATGGCAATCTTATCGGTCGGGTTGAATCGGAATTGTATCCGGGGTTACCTGTGTTTCATCGAGGCGAGACAAGTGCGGTAATATTGTGGGTTACGTGCCGAAACGGCCACGGTCACCACGGTCTGAATCTTATATCCTTCCGGTCAGCATTTCGACGATCAGGACTAATCCGTATGAAAGCCCGGCGATCGCCGCCGCCATCGGGATCGTCAAGACCCACGCCCAAACGATACGTCCGGCTACTCCCCATTTTACGGCGGAGAAACGTTTCGCGGAACCGACACCCACTATAGAGCCGGTGATGGTGTGGGTGGTGGAAACAGGAATGCCAAAGGCGGTCGCTCCGAACAATGTCATCGCTCCCGCGGTCTCAGCGCAGAAGCCGCCAACCGGCTGTAATTTAACGATCTTTGTGCCCATCGTTTTTACGATTCGCCATCCCCCGGAAAGGGTACCGAGGGCGATAGCGGCGCACGCCGCCACTTCCACCCATATCGGAACATCAGGCAGTTTGCCATCCGGCGTTAAAGAGAGATAGCCGCCTGAAACGAGTACGATCGTGATTATTCCCATCGTCTTCTGTGCATCATTGCCGCCATGGCCGAGGGAATATGCGGCGGCGGAAAACAATTGTCCGACGCGGAAAACGCGGTCGACCCGATTAACCGAAACGCGATGGAATATCCAATACACCGCCACCATCAAGACAAAACCGAGGAGCATACCGATGAGAGGAGAAAGGACGATAAAGATTATTGTCTTTATCCATCCCTCCGCCTTCAGGACGGTCTCAACTCCGAAGAAGCCGAAATGCCAGATGTAAGAAGCGATAGCGGACCCGGCATACGCACCCACAAGAGCGTGCGAACTTGAGGTCGGAAGCCCAAGCCACCACGTGATCAGGTTCCAGATAATGGCCCCCACAATGCCGGCGAGCAGAACGTAAAGCTGGTCGCCCTGCGGTATCACGGCGATGTTTACCATGTCGCCGCCGATGGTTTTCGCCACCGCGGTCCCGAACACCACAACCGCGATAAAGTTGAAAAACGCTGCCCACGCGACCGCAACGCCGGGGGAAAGCACACGGGTCGCGACGACGGTCGCTATCGAGTTCGCGGCGTCGTGGAAGCCGTTTACATAATCAAATACGAGCGCGAAGATTATGATCACGACCACGAGGCCAAAAGTCGCTGATTGTCCGTCCATAGATAAGCGTGGCGGTTTCTTCGAGATCGGGGGTCAGAAGATATCGTTCGAATGGGACCCCGATCTCGTGCCACTGGCAATTGCTAGTTGTGCTTTAGAACGATGCTTTCAATGATGTTCGCCACGCTTTCGGCCCGGTCCGTAGCGTTTTCCAGAATGTCGTAAAGTTCCTTCCACTTGATCACGGCGATCGGGTCGGTTGCATCCTTGAACAGTTTCCCCATCGCCCGAAAATAAATATCATCCGCCACATTTTCGAGGCGGTGAATCTCTACAAAGTGAGCATTGATCCCGTCCGGCTTGCTCAGCATCGAAACGGCACCGATTATGGCGGCGCCGAGTTCCCTGATCGTGCGCGCAAGGGCCTTAGCGTCGTCATTGACCTCGCGGATGTCGAACATCACTATTGCTCGTGCGCCGGCATCGATGTAATCGCAGATATCGTCGAGCGCGACCGCGAGAGTGTAGATATCCTCCCGATCGAACGGCGTGATGAAAGATTTATTCAGCTTTGTGGTTATCTCATGGGTGAGTTGATCGCAGGCGTGTTCCACGTCTTTGATCCGCTTTGTGAAGGATGGATGTTGGGTGCCGTCCGAGTCGAGCATTTCCACGAGGATCGCCGATGCCTCCTCGATCTTGCTCGCCATTTGGATGAAGAGCGTGAAGTATTGGTCCTCACGCGGCAAAAAGCTGAACGCCATTGTTTATGCAGTCTCCAGAAGTTGAAAAAGGAACTGCATTAGGATAATGCCCAACGGCACGAGTTGTCCAAGAAGGGGCGCGGGATTTTAGCGCCATGGGCTACCCAATTCGCGACGAAGGGGCCGACGAGATCACGGAATGGAGATTCCGGGCACAAACGCGGGTCCCACACCGGCGTCTCACGGAAACCTCTGAGAACATCTCGGATCGACCATTTTCGGGACGGTCACAGCGAGCGATCGCGAAATTGCCAACGGTGGTCAACGCGGCGACGGCGAGACGAAAGCGTCCCAAGCGCTGTCGTATATCAGTTCAAACTACTATGTTTGATGAACGCCGCCTCGCGGAGGTAAACATTCAGCTCGCAAATGTCCTTCACGTAGTCGCCGATGCGTTCTAAATGTTTTGCCACGAACAGAAGGTGTGCCGCCCCGGTCGTCGCCGACGGGTTCTCGACCATCATTTCGAGAAGCTGCTTGAAAACGCGGTTGTAACTGGCGTCGATCTCCTTATCGCGTTCGATGATCTGCCGGGACAGCTGTGCGTCTTCGTTGGTGAATGCGTCCAGTGCCGATCGCAGCATCTCGGCTGCGGTTTGCGCCATGATCGGAAAATCAACGTAGTTCTTAACAAGCGGTTCTATATTGATGATCAGCGCCGCTTCGGCGATGCTGCCCGCATGGTCGGCAATGCGTTCGAGAATGGGCGTGATCTTCGCGACCGAGATAACGAACCGCAGGTCGCGGGCCGCCGGATGCTGAAGGGCGAGTATGTCCACGCTCAAACGGTCGATCTCCAGCTCCATTTGATCGATGGCCTTTTCTTCTTCAAGCACCTGGCTTGCCAGCTCATTGTCGCGGGTTACAAGCGATCTCATCGATCGCTGCACCGCCGCTTCAGTGGCTCCGCCCATGAGCAGGATCTTGTCCCGCAAAATATCAAGCTGCTCGTCGATTATCCGATGGTCCATTTCTTTCTAAAATAACATTCAAATTCAAAAGAGCCTTAAGAATAGCCAGAACCGATCATCCAAATCTTCCGGTAATGTAATCTTCGGTCAGACGCTGATCGGGGTTCTGGAACATCTTTATCGTCGCGCCGTACTCGACCAGTTTGCCGAGCATGAAGAAGGCGGTTTTGTCAGACACCCGCGAGGCCTGCTGCATGTTGTGCGTCACGATCACGATCGTGTAATTCTTTTTCAGCTCAACGATAAGTTCCTCTATCTTTTGGGCGGCGATCGGGTCGAGTGCCGACGCAGGTTCGTCCATCAGAATTACCTCCGGCTCGACAGCCAGCGCGCGGGCGATACAGAGCCGCTGCTGCTGTCCGCCAGAAAGTCCGAACGCCGACGAATTCAACCGGTCTTTCACCTCATCCCACAACGCAGCGTCACGCAAGGCTTTTTCCACACGTTCGCTCAGGTCGTTCTTACCGTCGTGTATTCCGTTGATCCGTATGCCGTAGGCCACATTCTCAAAGATAGACTTTGGGAACGGATTCGATTTCTGAAAGACCATCCCCACCTTTCTCCGCAACGCGACGACGTCCGTACCCGGAGCGTAAATGTTCTCGCCGTCTATCAAAATTTCCCCGTCGGCCCGTGCAATAGGAATTGTGTCGTTCATACGGTTCAGGGTGCGAAGGAATGTTGATTTGCCGCACCCCGAAGGGCCGATGAATGCCACCACCTGCCGCTCCGGTACCTCGAGCGTAATATCGTACAGCGCCTGGGCCTTGCCGTAATAGAAATTCAAATTTGAAATGCTGATTTTTTGATTCATCAGGGTGAACTAGCGGCGTCGATGGCGCTACCTTAAAATCGTTTCCTCGTAAGGGTTCTTACTAAAATGTTTATGACCAGAATGGCGCCGACCAGGACAAGTGTGGCGGCCCAGGCCATCGCGTGTTCCATCTCAAAGGGGCCCGTCGCATAGTTGAAGATCTGAACCGTCAACGAAGACATCGGCTGATCAAGATAAAAATTGTAGAAACGGCTGTTTAGCGCTGTAAATAGCAAAGGCGCGGTCTCACCGGTGATGCGCGCGATCGCCAGCATCGCGCCGGTCGCGATACCGGATGCCGCGGCGGGCAAAACGATATCCATTGAGACCCTCCACCGTGGGGCACCCAAGGCCAGAGCTCCTTCACGCATCGAGTTTGGCACCAAACGGATCATCTCTTCGGTCGTGCGGGCGACGATCGGAACGATTATCACGCTCAAAGCGAGTGCTCCAGCGAGCCCCGACTGCCGGCCCATCGGTAGCACCACGAGCGTATAAATGAAAATGCCGATGATTATGGACGGTATGCCGATAAGTGTATCCGCGACGAACCGGACTATATTACCGAACCAATTCTTCCCGTATTCCGAAAGGTATACGCCCGCCGCGATCCCGACCGGCAGACCTATTACAGCGGCCAGCATTGTCATCATCGCCGAGCCGACGATCGCGTTACCGATACCGCCACCCTCGCCTACGGGCTTGGGCGTGTCGACCAGGAACTGGAAGCTAAGCGACGTCGCACCTCGCACGCCGATATAACCGATTATCAGCAGCAGCAGACCGGTGACGAAAACCGCACAGGCCGCCGACAGGCTTGTCATTATCAAATTGACGATCCTGCGATTCCGATCGCGTTTTGTACCTGTGATAGCCATTTCTTATGTCTGCGAAGCACTGTTCGAGCGTGTGACACCCAGGATCAACAGCTTTGCGAATCCGTTCACCACAAAGGTCACCAGAAAAAGTATCAAGCCGATTTCGATCAACGCGCTCATATAGATCCGGTCGGTTGCCTCTGCGAAGTTAGCCGCAAGCAACGACGCGATCGTGTTGGCCGGCTCGAACAGGGAAGCAGCAATTTGCGGAGAATTGCCTATCACCATCGTCACCGCCATCGTTTCCCCGAGGGCCCGCCCGAGTCCGAGAACAACGGCACCGGCGACTCCGGACGCGGCATTCCCAAGCACTATCCACGTGGTTTCCCACTTTGTCGCACCGAGTGCAAGCGCCGCTTCCCGTTGAGTTATCGGGACCGCTTCGAGGACATCGCGAACGACGGCGGTAATGATCGGAGTGATCATCAAGGCTAGTATGATCCCGGCTGTCAGCATGCCGATCCCCGTAACCCGTCCCTGAAAAAGCGGAATGAAACCGAGATTATCCTGCAAAAACGGGCCCAGGTATGATCGTATAAAGGGTGCCAGAACGAAGATTCCCCACAGCCCGTAAACGACAGAAGGTATAGCGGCCAGAAGTTCGACCATGAAACCTATCGGCCTCGCAACTCTTTTCGGTGCCTGTTCGACAAGGAAGATCGCGACGCCCAGCGAGACCGGGACCGACAGCAGCACCGCCAGCAGCGAAGAAACCACAGTACCGTAGATGAAGGGAAGGGCACCGAATTCTTCCTGCGCCGGTTTCCATTCGCTTCCGAAAAGAAAACCGATGCCGAACCGCTCAAGCGTCGGCATCGAATTCTGCACCATCATTATGAAGATGCCGGCGACGATCAGCAGAATGCTGGAGGCCGCCGCCAACAGAATAATGCGGAAGATCTTGTCGCCTATCGCGCCCGTCTGTGCCATTAGATAAATGGAAAATTGATCACGGAGAATGGATAATGAGCATTTGCTTCCAGCATTTTCAAATGTCCGTTTTCCAATTTTAATTTCTCAACGCTTTTCCGCCCCTGGTCATTGAATTGATCTTCGCTTCCACTTTTGTCACCACTTCGGCGGGAAGCGGGGCGTAGTGCAGGTCTTGTACTAGTTTTTCACCGTCATGGATTGCCCACCAAAGGAAGTCGGCGATCGCTTTTCCTTTAGTAGGATCCGTCTGGTCTTTGTAAACGAGAATGTAAGTGTAGCTTGCGATCGGGTATGACGCGGCCCCGTCGGCATCGGTTATTTGGGTCCTAAGGTCCTCAGGCATCGAAGCGACAGTACTCGCCGCGGCGGCCGAAACGCTTTCCAGCGACGCCTCAACGAATTGCCCTGCCTTGTTCTTCACCAGCGCGGATGGCAGATTGTTCGCCTTTGCGAAAGTTAGCTCCACGTAGCCGATCGAGTTTGGCGTCTGCTTCACCTGGCCCATCACGCCGTCGTTCCCCTTCGACCCGACGCCGACGCCGGTTATCCAACTCGGCTGTTTGTTCATGCCAACTTTGGTTTTCCATTCCGGCGAGGTCTTCGACAGGAAATCGGTGAACACCGCCGAGGTGCCGCTAGAATCCGCTCGGTAGACGGGCAGAATATCGGCGTCAGGCAACGCGGCCGTCGGGTTGTCTTTCCTGAGCCGTTCGTCGTTCCATCTCTTGATGTTGCCGAGGTAGATGTCGGAGATGTTCTGTCCCGTCAGCTTGAGCGGCTCTTTGACGCCCTCCAGGTTGTATGTCAACACCACAGCCCCAAGGACAGTAGGAATGTGAAGGATTTCCACACCTGCTGACTTCAGGTCCTCGTCGCTCATAGGATCGTCCGAAGCGCCGAAATCAGCGGTTTTTGCCAAAAGTGCTTTTTGACCGGCGCCGCTTCCGGTCGCTTGGTAATCAATCCTTACATTCGGATTGATCTTGCCGAATTCGCTGACCCATTTCTCATAGATCGGTTTTGGGAAACTCGCCCCCGACCCTTGTATCTGGATCGCCGAACCCGGTGCGGACGTTCCCGGTCCCTCGCCCAGTTTTTGCCCGCTGCAGCCAAAAGAGACGAGTGCGGATGCAACCACGGTCAAAGTGAAGAATCGTTGTATTTTAATAGTTATATTCATTAAACTCCCTCGTTCGACCTACTCCGGGTCTATTAGATAAAAATGGTACCGATGCGCCGGTTAAAAGGTAAAATTACAACTTAATCGCCGCGATCCCGAATCTGCGAGTGCCACATGTAACATCCCGTTAACATTCGCTCAACATCGACCCAAACAGCGACCGAAAAGTCCCGCGGCCTGCAGTTCGAACAATCGCAATCAATGTCAATTACCGAAGCTGCGCTCGCAGAAAACCCGGCATACAGCATGCGAAATCGTCTGCCGACCCCAAAGCGGTAAGGGCTGTTGAGCTTTTATTTGAGTTGGCCGTCTTTGCTCTCGAGGAACCGTTTGAAACCGAATATTTAGGTATTTAACTGAAAATAAAGTATTTACCGGGCCCCGTAGGTGATCGCCGCCGATCCCCCATTCCCCGCCGTTCAAAAATTAATGGGAATGGTCTAAAGTTTGCTTTAAGCTACCGAAGGGGGCACCTGAGCCGAAATTTCAGGGAGGGGTTTAATGAAACATAAGATTTTGCAGAATAAGTTCGCGGCCGCATTTGTACTTTGGGCAATGCTTGTTACTCCGTTCGCGGCGTTAGCTCAGACGAGCGTCAAAATGCCTAAGAACAAGTACAAGGTGCAGGACGACGTCAAGATCGGCAACGACGCATCGCGGCAGGTGGAACAGCAGTTTCCGATATTGAACGACGCCCAAGCGCGCGACTACGTCGCCCGGGTCGGCGAGCGTCTTGTCGCCGCGATCCCGACGGAGTTTCGACAGCCGGCGTTTGATTACCGTTTCGATGTGGTCAACGCCCGCGACATAAACGCCTTCGCGCTGCCCGGCGGGCCGATGTACGTCAACCGGGGGATGATCGAGGCCGCGAAGAACGAAGGCGAGATGGCCGGCGTCATGGCCCACGAGATAAGCCATGTCGCACTGCGCCACGCCACCGCACAGCAAACAAAAGTTAACAATCCTCTTAACCAGATCCTCGGGATCGGCGCCGTTCTCGGCGGTGCGATCCTCGGCGGCGGAAGCGGGGCCCAACTTGGTCAAATGATCGTTGCGGGCAGTTTTCTGCGATACAGCCGCGATTACGAAACCCAGGCCGACATACTCGGAGCACGGATAATGGCGGATGCGGGTTACGACCCGCGCGATCTCGCGAACATGTTCCGCACGATCGCGGGCGAAAGCGGCGGCGGCCGTTCGCCCGAATGGCTAAGCAGCCATCCGGATCCGGGCAACCGCTTCCAAAAGATCAATCAGGAAGCCCAGTATCTGAACGTTTCTTCGAACCCGATCAAGATCACGCGCGACTTCTCACGCGTGCAGGAGCGCCTCCGATCGATGCCGCGGGCTCGCACGATGGCGGAGATCGAACGTGATCACAAAGGCGGACAGGCTACAAGTTCGACCGCTGCAGGTAACTATTCGACCAATGTGCCCTATCCGGCAGCCAGCTACCGCGTATACCAGAGCGGCAACTGGATCCGGATGAACGTGCCGAACAATTGGCGCGAGTTCGGGGGCCAGAGCGACGTTACGTTTGCCCCCGAAGGAGCCTATGGGAACCAGGGAATTACCCACGGAGTCATGGTCGGGATCTCGCGGTCGCGCGGTGGGACGTTCGCACAAGCCAGTGAGGATTACGTAAACGGTATTCTCCAGTCGAACTCATACCTGCGACAGCAAAGCGATTTTTCGCGATCGACGGTTGCGGGGCGGCAAGGTTATATCACGACGCTTGCGGGGCGGTCGCCGGTGACCGGGCGTAACGAGACGGTCACGGTTTACACCGTCCCGATGCGAAGCGGGGACGTGCTTTATGTTGCCGGCGTGGCCCCGACAGATGAAGCTTACCGTTACCAGTCGGCGTTGCGGACGATGATCGGTTCTATCCGTCTTGGCGACTAACTCTTGATTTGATTGAACGAAACTCGGCCGGTGCGTTAATTCGTATCCGGCCGAATTTCTTCTGACTCGTCCGTTCGAACCAGCGTTAGCAGCAGAACAGACGCAGCTATCGAAACAATTGAGCTGGCGATGAACGCCGTTGCCGCACCATATTGATTCCACAGCAGACCGAAGAGTAATGAAGCGGGAAACACCGTTATCCCGTAAAACAGATTGTAAAAACCGAAAGCCGTGCCCCGCTTTTCGTCCGTGACGAGGTCAGCTACCAAGGCCTTTTCGACGCCCTCCGTTAGCCCAAAATAGGCCCCGTAAATGATAAAAAGCACCCAGGCCTGCCAGGCCGCTTCCACAAAAGCGAAACCGAGATATACACCCGCGTAGATGAGCCAGCCAGAAACGATCAGCGACCGCCTCCCCAACTTATCGGAAAGGTGGCCACCTAACAGCGAAAAGAAAACTTTGCTGAAATGCAGGGCCATCCACAAAAGAGGCAGCATTGCCGGAGCGACGCCCGATTGCTCGGCACGCAGCAACAGGAAAGCATCTGTGGAATTAGAAAGAGTGAAAAGGGCAACGACGAATAAAAGCTTCTTGAAATTCCCGTCGAACTGACTGAGTGAAAATTTAATCGGGAGCTTATCGATCTCCGGGCTGTTCTTTTGTTCTTCGCGAACAAAGAACACGATCACGAAAAGCCCTATCGCAACCGGGATCGACGCATATAGGAAAACCTCCTGGTATTCCCGCGCGGTTGGGGTTTGCGGGTCGGATGCTAAATAAGAGAGTAAAATGAACGCGAGAACAGGCCCGACCACTGCCCCGAGGTGATCCGCGGCACGGTTGAATCCGAACGCGAGCCCGCGATTCTCCGCCGGAACACTGCCGGCGAGCAGAGCGTCCCGCGGGGCCCCGCGGATGCCTTTGCCGACCCGATCCGACATCCGCACGACCAACACCTGGGGCCAGCTAGTAACGAATGCGAGCAGCGGCCGCGTGACTGCCGCGAGCGAATAGCCGAGGAACACGGGCAGCTTGCGATGGCCGAATTTGTCGCTGAGGTAACCCGAAAACAATTTAAGAATGCTGGCGACCGATTCCGCAAAACCCTCGATCAGCCCGATCGCGAATGGCGTTGCGCCGAGCGACAGGGCGAGAAATGCGGGAAGCAGAGGGTAGATAATGTCGCTCGAGGCGTCGTTCAAAAACGCCACGAAACTAAGCGCGAAAACGGTCGGCGGAAGTGTCTTATAGCGAGCGAGAATACCAGGCCGCTTCGTCTCGTTGTTTGTGGGCATTAAATGACGAGACAGGCGTCATCTCCCGCCTGCCGCTGTTTCATCACACTTAAAATCGATGTCTACCGCCGCTTTGAGGGCTCCGCCTTGGTCGGCTTCACTGCGGTCCCGTAGCCGAACCAATAGACCGCTAGGCCTCCGACGACGAATGTGAACAATACCGTCGCGACGATGGCCATCCGGAAGGCCATTCGCACGGTTTTGCGCAGCAGCCGGAAAACGACATAGGCCATCGCCGCTATAAGAAGGAACAGCCCGACTCCGGCGGCGACAGTAGTTATTCCGCCTGGGATACCTATATCAAAAAGAATAGCGATCATTGGTCCTCTTTATCCTTCTGTGCACGCTCGATCGCGGCGATGTCCTCCTCTGTCATCACGGATTCTTCCACCGGCAGTGCGTACTCTTCGTTGACCCAGGCGCCGAAGTCGAGCAGTTTGCATCGCTCGGAACAAAATGGGCGAAATTCGTTGCCTTCGTAGGGTACCCGTGTCCCGCAGATCGGGCATTTCACTTCTCGCATAATACAAGAATATCCGATGCGGCCGATCGCCGTAAAACTGCACGAGTGCAAAGATCTTATTGAATTTCTCTTCCGTTGGTGCAATTATTAGCGTAATTTCCGCTGAGATCCGGGCATCGAACATATTGCCGCTCGTGATCGTAAGTTTGGTGGATCGAGGTTGTGAATATGTCCGATTACAAAGATCGTTTCGATAAATGGCAGCGTGAGGCGAAGGAGAAGTTTGGCGAGATCGACAAACAGCTCGGCTTGAAAGAAAAAATCGAGGAAGGCGCTCGCGTGGTCGTTGAAACTGCCCAGAAGAGCGCCGAAAAGATCAAGGTCGAGGCCGAGAAATCGGGCGTGACGAAAGAAGCCGTAAAGGTAGCGGAACAGACGGTCAAGGCCGCCGGTAAATCCGCCAAAAAAGCTTGGGACGCCAGCGAGCCCGTCCGCGAAGCCGCCGAGGGTGCCGCCGGGAAAACGAGCGAAGCCGCAAGCGACGTGATCAGCGTGGCGGTCAAAAAGGCCGGTGAATTTTTCGACGACGCGAAGAAGACAGTGGGCTCCGGCGCTCGAAGGGCCGCCGATGTCATTAACTTTGGCGCAAGCTGGACACGAACCATCGATTCAACCGTCAGATCAATTTCCAAAGCTTCCGGCTGGGTTCAGGAAAATCCTCTACAGGCGGCCGCGACCGGTGCCTCGATGGCGGTCGGTGCGGGTCTCGGCGTTGTGTTTACTGGCTTAAGTTCACATTGGCTTTTCAATTCCGCTCTCCCGACATGGTCGGTGAAGAAACTCGGTGAAAGCTTTAATGATTATCTAAAGTCACAGGAAGAAAAGATCGCGGCCGGCGACCTGGACGAGGCCAAAGCTGAACGTATCAAGTTCGAGGCCGACATAGCCCGAAGAATCGGAGCTCCGATGTTGGGTGCATTTTCGTTCGCTTCCGGTGCTGTGTTGATGACCAACATCTTCAATCCGAAAACAATTACCGGTGCTCCCCTGGATTGGCTGATCGGCG
>Ga0307413_10000334_pt1 | contig 14817 bp, 19 predicted proteins | sample DK1Ometagenome_3_FD_203714 | JGI IMG/M metagenome (GOLD analysis project Ga0307413, IMG submission 203714) | Maize rhizosphere microbial communities from greenhouse at UC Davis, California, United States - DK15-O-2 | ecosystem: Host-associated > Plants > Roots > Rhizosphere > Soil | place: USA... | reverse complement strand
CTTCTTGAGGCCGATGATGCCCATCTGCCACTGGCATTGGGCCTGGTAGTGCAACGGCGCGGAGCCGGTCCCGTGGCCGCCGGGACGGATGGTGCCGGACTCCCAGTGCTCGTCGTCGCCGGCGGTCTTGCACTCGATCAGCGCCTCGGCCTTCCAGCTCCGGGGCTTGGTCGCGAACCGGTCCGGGGTGACCCGCAGGAACGGCTTCTCCGGGTTGGCCCAGAGACCGCCGCCGAAGCGCGACACCATGCCGATCTCCTCGGCCACCTTCTGAGCGACCACGTCCTCCAGCCGGTGGCCCCATTCGATCGGCGCGCCGGTCAGCTCCACGTCCGGATCCGTGCGGACCTTCTTGTTGAAGATCGACCATGAGGTGTCGTACTCCGAGATGCCGACCAGAGCGGCCACCTCGGACCCGCCGACGCCGTCACGCCGCGCGGCGAGCCACGGCGCGCGGCCGGCGCACTCGGGGAGGATGACCCGGGCCGGGCTGTCCGGCACCTGGGCGAACCGGTGCACCGGGTGCGGGCAGGCCAGCCGGCCACCCGATTGGCGGAGATAATAGTCCGCATTCCACTTAGGACCAACGTTGACAGTCAACTGTCATCCCTCCGCATGGACTCGTTGACGCCCTCGACCTGCTCGGCCAGGCTCAGCACGGTCCGAAGATCCTCGATCAGGGTCTGGAGACCGTTGAGGTCGTACGACCGCTTATGTCCCAGGTCGTCGATGATCACCTCGACGTAGGCGTTACCGCCCTGGTTCTCCACGATCTCGGCGGACATGTTGCCAACCATGCCGGACACCTTGTAACCCTGGTGAACGATGTCCATCCGCTCAGCCCTTCATCTCGATGGTGTCCATCATGGCGCGCTGGGCCTGGGGGAGCGGGAACACCGGCTGATCGAGGTGATCGTTGGCCATGATCCAAAGCCACCAGGCGTCACACTGGTTGTCATCCGCGATCTCGACCTCCCCCCGCTTCATCGCGGCCAGGGACATCTCGGTCTTGCTGGCGCCGCCCTTGCCGGTGGCGTACTTCTTGAGGCTGGACGGCCCGACGTCGCCGTACGGGATGCCCTCGTCCAGCAGCATCGCCCGGACCACGCCGTGCACCATGCCCGTGATGCCGGCGGACTTCATGTTCGGCGGGAGCAGCTCGATCAGCACCAGGTCTGCCCCGGTCACGACCTGACGAACGGCCGCCCGGATCTCGCCCAGCCGTCGGTCCTTCTCCTGTTTCGGCTTGACCACGGACCACTCGGCCAGCGCGTGCGAGTGGGCCGACCAGCACAGACCGGTGGCTGTCATCGAGAGGTCCAGGCCGGTGACCTTCTTGAACGTCATGGCCGCTTCCAGTCCGGAAACTCCTCGTGGCGACGGTCCAATTCGTCCTTCAACCACTCCGGGAGATCCTCGTCCGCGAGGAGGGACCCGGGACCAACCGACCAGTACGAACACTCCGGCGCGTGGTTGTCGTCCTTCGGGGCAACCCTTTCTCGGCCGCAGAAAGCACAGTCGTTCCTGACCACCTGGTCTCCGGTCGTCACGAGTTACCGTCCTGATCCAGGGCGACGACGTTCCCGTCAGAATCGAAGCCGTACGGCTTCGGCTGGTCGGTTTCCTCGGTGGCCTTCTTGATCTTGTCCATGGCTCCCGTCATGGCCGAGAACGCGCCGGTCATGCCGAGACCCACCAGCAGGCCGATGAGCGCGCCCAACGGCATCTCGACATGGCGCTCCTCGGTCCCCCGGCTGAAGGTCAGGCACAGCCGGGTGGCACCCTCGGGGATCTGGTACTCGGCCCGGACGTTGCGCTGGAGGTAGTTCCAGCGGTCATCGTCCAGATCCGTCAACGTCATCTGGGCTCGCACTGTGCGGCCCTCCTTCCTTCTGGTCAATACCTTACCGTGCCGACTGCAAAGTATGCAAGGGGGAGGGCCGACAGTCTCAGCGGTTCGGAAAGAACCGGTCCTTGACCAGCGCCACAACCTCAGAGGCCGCATCGTCGATCGTCCCCGGGAACGGTGACGGTTGAAGCTTCCGGACCATCGTGACCACAACGTCGCCTCGGAAGTTGATCAACTCCTGCTCGGCCGGCGCGGCACCGGGCCACGGGTACCGGATCAGCGTGTCCAGCTCCCCGACGATGCGGTCCCGGGGCTGGAGTTCGTCGCGCTTCTCCAGCTCATCGATGTACCGGGCCAGGCCCCGGCCGAGCGTGGTCGGCTGGCCGTCCATCAGGTCGAGCACGGCTTCCTCGTCCATGCTCACAGCCGCATCCGCGACCGTGGTCACGGCCTCCCGGGTTTCGCCGGTCTCGGCCATCATCTCGCGGATGGCCGTCTCACGTACGACGGCCCGGACCACCTTGCCGATGTCAGTCACGTCCGCGAGGGCCTCGGCGAGGTTGGCGTACTTGTTGCGGTCGATCATGCTGCTCACCCCAGTTCCTTCAGGAACGTCGTCAGTCCGCTCCAGATCGAGGTGGCCACCTTGGCCATGCCCTTGGGGTCGCTGATCAACCAGATGACCAGGCCGATCACGGCCGCCCATTTGACCCAGTTCGGGATATCCACCGGTTCGTTCCTCCCCTCAAACGGCGGGCCTCTCCCACCATGGATTACATTACAGCCAAGGCTACAAAGTGTCAAGCCCCGACCTCATCGAGGTCGGGGCTCAGCTGGCGCCGGTCAGGGCCGGGCGAACAGGTTGTCGCACTTGTCGCACCGGACCACGCCAAGATCGAGAACCTTCTGACTCATGCGGATGATCACCGGTTCCTCGCACCCACAGACAGCTTTGGCGCTGCCACCTTTGGCCTCGCCCTCCTCGCCACCGACCGGCTTGCCGGTGATCCTCTCCCCGCCGCGTTCGTCCTCGTCTCGCTCGCCACCGAGCCAGAAGGGGAGCAGGCCCGTCAGGCGGATCTCGCGCTCCAGCTCGGCCAGCAGGTCCGCGTACTTGACCTTGGTCGCCTCGGTCACCGTGACGAACGCGAACCCGTGGCCCTTGTCCGCCTGGCTGGCCTTGTGCTCCAGGCCCATCTCCTCGGCCGCCCTGCGGAAGGCTGCGTTGTGCCAGCGGCCCTGGCGACTGGTGTCCTTGACATCGCGGACCTTGCTCAGGGTGTGGGCGCCCTCGTGGAGCATCGTCTGGAGGACCTGGTTCGCGCCCTTGGCGAGCGCCTCGCTGGCCAGGAACAGCTCGTGCCGGCGGCCGGGACCGGCGTCGCTGACGGCCGCGCCCTCCTCGGCCCGGACCTTCCAGCTCTCGGCCCGGAAGTGGCCCCACTTGGTGCCCTCCCCGGAGCCGGTCGTGATCACGACCTCGGGCAGCTCCGGGTGGTCGGCGCGGATGCGGGTCCAAACCTTCTCCAGCAGGGCCACTACGCTCGATCCGGTGTGGTTCTCGGTCTGGGTCTCGGCGGTCATCTTGTCCTCCTGATGTCGTGCGCTGCTGATAGAGAGAACATTACAGCCGTGACAGTGAAGTGTCAACCCTAAAGGCCCGGCTGTGAAGTACTTCACAGCCGGGCCGGGGAGGTCAGGCAGCGCGGAGCTTGCGGACGTTGGTCGCGGCCTTCTTGGCGGCCGGGCGGCGCCGGGCCGGCGCGGTCCGCCGGGCCTTCATCCCCGGGGAGGCGATGGCCATCAGCACGTCCACGGTGAGCGGCAGGAGGTAGAGGGTGACCGGGTCGTGCACGCCGGCCATCTCCAGTACCTCGACCAGGTGCCAGTACGAGGTCCAGCCGGCCACCACCGCGAGGAAGCCCGTAGCCACCTTGGCCCAGGTGCCCCGGACCGAGCCGTTCTCCAGCAGGGCCAGGGCGGCCATCAGGCCGAGCGGCGCCCACAGGCCCGACCCGATGCCCGCGATGTTGTGCTGGCTGGCCGCGACGTTCGCCGCCAGGCTGACGATCAGACCGGCCGCGAACACGCCGCGCGCCGTGCGCTGGGCGTTGCGGGCCTTGCGCGCCGCCGGGGTGATCTTCTTGGTACTGGGCTTCTCGTTCATCGCTCGGATGTCCTTCCCGTTCGGGCCGCCCGTCGCGGCCTCACGAGAACTACTTTACAGGCATGACAGTGAAGTGTCAACTGCGAAGTCACAACTGTGAGGTACGCCACAGACGGTTGACACTTCACTGTCACGCCTGTAAAGTAAGTCGTATCAGCAGCAAGTGAGGGAGAACGAGATGACCGAGAACGAGCACTACACCAAGGCCCAGCAGATCCAGGACCTCAAGGTCATGATCGAGGCGGACCGGGCGCACATGTACCGGGAGCTGGAAGACGGAAGCTACCGGGCGGCCGACCGATACCTGAAGGCGATCCTGGACAACGAGGCCGAGATCAACAAGCTGATCGGCTGACACAGAGAAGCCCCCGGGTGCAACCGGGGGCTTCTCCTACTGCGGGGCCACGGTAAAGATCAGGAAGCGACCGAAGTCAGGTCGGTCCGGGCGCCCTGGCCAGGACGGTTGGCCTTCCAGGTGTCGAGCGCCTGGCGCGTGAACACCGGGAGGTTGTACTGGCCATCGGCCTCACGCTGGGGCTCCACCTCGGGGCCGATGCCCCGGGCCACGTAGCTGGAGAGCGTGTTCCGCTTCAGGCCCAGGTACTCGGCAGCCGGCCCGTAGCCCACGAAGCGCTCGGGCGTCTCGTCCTGGGTTGTCACGGTCTCACCTTCTCTCGTCGTCATGGCCCTACTATACAGCCAGGACTTCCAAGCTGACAAGGTCGAGATCAGGCCTTGACACTTCACAGTCAACCCTGTAAAGTCTCTCTCATGACAACGACAGCAGCGAAGTTCAGCAAGGGCCAGGCGGTTAAGGTCACCCGGGGCCAGCAGCGCGGAGCGACCGGCAAGGTCTACGGACAGATCGGAGAGCAGTACATCATCGCCCTCGACCCGGGCCGATCGGTCTCCTCGGTCACCGTGAAGGCCCCGAGCCTGAAGGCCCTCTGACCCCTACCGCACGACGGCCCCGGACCTTTCGGTCCGGGGCCACTTTCGTCTTTACACCTTACAGTCAAGGCTGTAACGTAGTGGACGGTGGAGAAGGTCTCTACTTGTGGTCCCGGTCCCGAGCCGGCCCGGGGTTGGCGCTCTCCAGCTCCTGGCAGTGCAGCGCGTCGCGCCACTCGGTCAGAGCCTTGAGGATCGCCCTTCCCCGATCGCCCTCAGGGCCGTCCACCGGGGAGGGGCCACCAGTGATCACGCGGATGATGCCGCACACCGCCCGGTCCTGCTGGAGCTGAAGCGCGGCCTCGTCCCGTTCTTGATCTTGTTCGTTCCTCCAGATCCAGAACGAGAGCAGGCCCGCGATCATCATCACGGCCAGGCCCCACGAGAGCAGGATGAACCAGACCGGCCGGGAGATCGGCTCACGAATGGCGCGCCTCATACGGTCTCAGCTCCAGGGTCCAGCGCTGGCGACGTAGGCGATGACAAGGGCGACGGCTCCGCCGGCCCCGAGGACCCCGATGAGAGACTGCCCGCGATATCGGGCCGTGAGAGCCAGAGCCGCAGAAAGCCCGGTCCGAGCATCGTCGCGCTGGAGATCAGCATCAGGGGCCACGGCCCCGCCGTGAACACGATGTAGGTTCCCCATGCTCCCCCGAGCGCTAGGAACAAAACGTCCCGCTGGAGGGGCGGCAGTGCTCGCCTGGTCACGCACCATTCCTACCTTCCTCCGCAAGGAGTCGTTTCGCGGAGCGTACCCGCGACGGCCCAGAGCGAAGCGGCCGGCGGCGCGCCAACATCGGGTCGGTCAACGCCTTGGCGTTCCACTCGATGCTCAACGCTGAGCCCTGATGGTGGCGCCGGGCCACTCGCTCACGGGCCTTGTGCTTGGTCAACGACGGTACCGGAAGATGGTCTACAAGGGACGGCCAGGTGTACCAGACGTCATGGCCGCGCCGCTCGGCCCAGCCGGCTACGCGCATGTCGTCCGGCACGCCGGCCCTGGTGTCGGCATACTTGATCATGTCCGGGATCAACGCCACGGGGAGCGCGATGCTCACACCCCACATCAGCTTCTGGCTCCGGACCCAGGTCGCGCCGGCCGAGTCGGCCGCCAGGGCCATGGCCTCCCAGCGGATCGGCACGTTGCGCCCGGTGCCGAGGTACGGCGAGACCACCGCGTCGGCCGGCACGTAGGAGAGCGCTCTCTCCAGTCCGGCGAGGAAGTCGTCACACGGAAGCGCATCGTCCTGGATCAAGACGTGCCAGTCTGCCGTCGGGTCGGCCAGCTCCCAGCCCCGGCGCGCCGTGCGCCAAACCCGATCGCCGCTCCCCGAGGGCGGCCCCTCGTCGTCCCAGGCGACGGCCGCCGGCCGGTCCAGGATGTCCAGGAGGACCCGGACGTTCTCGGATCGGTCCGGGTGAGCCATGATGCTGGCGCTGAGCCTCACGGGGTGTCTTCACCGTGGGTCTGGGCGCCGGGTCCTGAGCGCTTACGCGTCGCGCCCTCGCCAAGACCCTGGCCGCCGCCGTGCCGCAGGCTGTCCGGGGAGGGCGAGTCATCGACGATGGTCCGGGCGGCCAGGGGGTCAGCTTCGATCTCGCCGCGCCGGATCCGGTCGGAGATGGGTCCTGACAGCTCGACCATCACTTGCCGTCCCGCAGGGCCTGGAGGATCAGGTCGCGCTTGTCCTTGCGGGCACCGAGCACGATACCCCGGTGCTTGGCCAGCGCCTTGAGGTCCGGGATGGTCAGCTCCTCGATCGGCGTCCCGTTGGTGATCCCGTCCAGCTCCCCAGCGTTGACCACCTCACGGTGCCGATCGACGGCCGGGTCGGTTGGCACTTCAGTGTCAGGCCCGTCGAACAGCAGGTCCACCGCGTCCGGCGCGTACGAGCCCGGATCCACCTCGGGCAGGACGGGGCTGTCCCCGGGCTCCCAGGTTCGCTCAACTGGCAAGGGCTGGAGCACCGATGACTCCGTGACCTGGTACGGCACAGCCACCTGGCCGGCGGCGGCCGGGTACGGGGAGGGCGAGACACCCTCGCTCGTGATGGCCGTGATCGGGGTCAGCGTCTCGGCAGCGTCATCCGGAAGCTTGAACGCCAGCCGGGTCACGGCCAGCCGGTCGTGGTACAGCTCGATCGGGGCCAGGAAGCCCTCGGCCACGAGTGCGTCCACGGCGCGGCCGACACCGGGCCAGTCCGGGTGACCGTAGTCGTCCACCGCGATGACCGCGCCGGGCGCGAGGTGCGGCGCCCAGGCCACAATGTCGCGACGCGCGCCCTCCTCGGTGTGGTCGCCGTCCACGTAGAGCAGGCCGACCGGCCGGGCCGGATCCCTCATCCCCCAGACAGCAGCCACCTCGTGAGAGAACCCGGGCATCAGGTCGATCTTGTCGGCATATCCCAGGCTCTCGACGTTGTGGAACGCCTGGATGCGCGAGCCCCGATCAGTGAAGGGCGGGTCGTAGACGTTGCCCTCCAGATCCCACGGGTCGATGGCCGTGACGTGGTTGCCGTTGCCCTGCTCGGCTCCCCAGGCGAGCTGGAGCGCGGTCCGGCCCTGGAACACGCCGAGCTCCACGATCTCCAGGCCCGGGGGGACCTGGCTGGCCAGGTCCGCGAGAGCCATCATGACGTCCTCGGGCGTGGCCGCCCGGACGTTCTTGAAGTGGCGCGGCACGCGGGGACCACGGCTCGACGTCGGGCCGGAGCGCTGGACCTCGCGCCGCGCGCGCTGAGCCATGGCGGGCCGGGGGCCGGAGCCGACGATGCGCCGGGTGCGGTCAGCGGTGTGCTTCTCGGGGTCCACGTCAGGTCGTCCTTTCCGGAGGTCGCGCACCAGCGCGACATGACTGATCTTCCACTTGTCCCGCCACAACTCGTAGGCGCGCCGGTCCTTGGCAAACTGATCACGGTGGTTCACCCGCTGGTATTGGGCGTCCGGCTCGGACTTCCCAACCGTGTAATGCATGTGCTCGATGCGCACCTCGGGGAGGTGACGCATCGCCTTGGCCCCACCGAACAGATCCATCATCGAGTTGTCGCAGTACATGTGCTCAACGTCGGCCGGCACCATCCGGCCCAGCGCGCGCACGGTGTCCGAGGTGACGGCCCACTCGGTGCTCAGCTTGGCGCCCTGGTAGCCGTCATCGCCGTAGACCATCCCGCTCCCCATCTCGCGGAGCACGGTCAGGTAGCGATCGGCCCAGTTGATCGTCCGGGGAAGGTGATCGTCACCGGCGAACCCGAGAGCGAAGTAGCCGAGGGCCATGTTCTGAGCGGCCAGGTTCAGCTTGTGGACCATCGGCATCCACTCGGTGACCTCGACCAGGCCCAACGCCGTGCATTCCTCCGGAGCCTCGCTCAGGAACTCCTCGACTACGCGCCGGTAATCGTCGATCTCAGGGTCATCAGCATCGACGACCAGGATCATGTCCGCTCGGTCCCAGGCGTTCGTAAAGTCCCAGGCTGAGATCACCTTGCGGATGTTGTCCGGGCGGCCCCGGGTCGGAATCAGCACGGCGAGGTCACGCATCGGGGCTCCAGGAAAAGTTAGGGTGGTTAACAATTGCGCGGTCGCCCGGCTGGATGATCTTGGGTCGTTCCCAGCGCGAGCCCTTCGGCACGTAGAGGTAGTGGTACAAGATCTGGGGAACGACGACCTCGGTCCGCACGATGCGCATCCGGCGGAGCTGGTTGGCCCAGACCCGGTCCTCGGCCATCCCGGTACGCGCCACGGTGAAACTGGCCTGACGGGCGAGCGCGGTCCGGATCGGGTTGATGTGCGAGATGTCGCGCTCGAAGCGGCCCCGTAGATTGCGCCAGCTCCGGTGCTCCAGCGAGTGGTAGGCGACCGCGATCGGCGCGCCGTCGGAGTAGCACTGCACCTGGAAGCCGACGTAGTCCGGCCGCTCGCCCAGCGCGGTGACGACCTCGTCCACGTAGTCCGGCGAGACCAGGTCGTCGTCATCCACGAAGCACACGTAGTCCGTGGTCGCGCCGAGCACCATCGACTGGCGGATCTTGGGGAGCGACGGACTCCCATCGTTGTGCCAGCCGACCACCTGGACCCGGCCGCCGTACGGCTCGGTCTGGGGCAGGAGCCCGGCCATCAACCGCTCGAACAGCGGCCGGCGCTCGCCCAGCGTCGGGACGAGGATGGACCACGTAGGCACGGCTGTCATGTCCTCAACCTTACAGGACGACGGGGCATCTCGGGAGGCGGCCTCGCGGGGGGAGTTGCAGAACCGCACACGCGTCAAATCTCGCTGGCCCCTCGCGTGTGTATACGTGTGTGGCGTAATGCGTTAACAAAAAGAGAAGGTCTCTAAGATCTGAGTAAGTGGGGGTCCCCCCGTCCCCCCGTCATTGGGGCAGGACCGCGATGTACCGGCGGTTGAACAACCCCTCCTCGGTGCCGGATGCCGAGCTGCTCCGGTAGGCCAGGACCGCGTTGTAGACCGCGCCCGGGGTCAGCCCGGTCACCAGCTCGGACGTGCTGATGGTGCCGAGCGAGCCGTTGGTGGCCGACTGGTGCCCACCGGCGGCGTTGTCGCTGGCCGCCCGGATGACTCCGCCGGAGCCGACCACCGAGCCGGATCGAACCTCGAAGTCGAGGATGCCGTACTGGCCGGCGGTCTCGTTGCCACCGACGGCCCGGCCCATCACAAGCACGACGCCGGAGGGCGGCGCGATGAAGGCGACGCCGTGGACCCCGCCCGTGGTCGGCCCTCCCCCACCGGCGGTCAGGCTGGTGATGAACGAGGTACCCGGCGCCACGCCACTGGAGGGCACACCGACCAACGAGACCGGCTGAGCCGATTTCACGTTCGAGGTGCCGATGACCAGCATCGACCCTCGGTAGGCGAGGATCTGGACGACGGCGCCGACTGAGAAGACCGCGCCGTTGAGCACGCTGATCCCGACGATGTTGCTCCCCGAGAGGTTCACGGTGACCGTGCCGTCAGCAGCGATGGCCTGGATCGTGCCGACCCGGAGCTGGAATCCGGGGTCCCCCCCAACCTGGTCCTCCGGGGCCAGCTTCTGGCGGAGCTTGGTGTAATCGATGGTCATCTATAGCTCCCGGACTTGGATCGATGTATCACCGGTCAGGTCCACGGTGACCGCGTCAACGATGAGGATGGTGCCACCGACGGCCACCACGTCCCCGGCCGTGATCGTGGGATCGTACGGACGGACCAGGGTGTACGTCGCAGCTGCCCCGATGTTCTGGGCCAGCAGGGCATCAGCAGCCGATTGGGCCTGGGCTACTGACAGGATCAGCGGGGAGGAGAAGTACTCGGTCACCCGGCCGTACGGGCTCGTGCCCGGCCCGGCACCGGCGTAGGTCGGGCTTGACGGGTCACTGTCAAGTGCCACGGCCTGGACCGGCGGCGTACCGTCCTGTGCCTCCCCCCGAGCCACGATGACGTTCGGTGGCCGGGTGTCGTAGTCGGCCGAGATCGAGGTCAGCAGGTCGAGCGGGTACGCGCCGGCCGGGTCCGGCGTGATGGTCCCGACCTGGATATGACCCACCCGGTCATACCAGGCGGTCCGGCTGAACCCGTTGAGCACGTCGAGGACCTCGGACCACGGGGCCGTGCCGGAGTCCAGGCCGAAGGTCCGGGCCGCGCCGAGCGAAGCACCGACCAGCGAGACGCCGGGGTTGATGCCGGTCCGGTTGGTCACCACCGAGTTGATCATGGTGCCGAGGTCGGTACCGGCGGCCACGGTCAGCGAGGTCTCGAACCGGTAGCGCTCGACCCGGTCCGAGACGTCGATGAGCCCGATCTCCACCACGCGCTGGTCCGCCTCGGTCCGGGTCTTGCTGGAGGCGATCTCGTACGTGCCGTAGGGGACCGTGGCCACTGAGCCGTCCAGTAGCTCCAGGCCCATCTCCGCCTCGACCCGTGTGCCGAACGGGGTCAGGATGTCGCTCGGCCGGGTGGGGAGCATCGAGGTGCCGGAGAACGTGAGCCGTGCGTCCCACCTCCCCGTGCGCCGGGCGTCCTGCGTCATCGAGCCGGAGATCGGCTCCAGCTCTACCGTGCGGCCCGAGCGCGAGAAGGTGAACCGGGAGAAGCGCCGGTAGCCGGTGGGTGTGCTGAGGGCCGCCTGGTGGCGCGCGCTAGCGAAGGTAGTGGCCATCAGGGATCAGACCTCTCGGATCCAGCAGTCACAGCACATCGTCCCTTCAGGGATGTTGTGGCCCATTTGCCGGAGTAGATCAACACAGTGACCGGATGGACAAGGGCACTCGTGATCCGCCTGGTCCATCCCCAAGACCATGACCCCGTGATAGCCCAGGTCCACCAGGACCTGGCCGATCTCTCCCTGGCTGACATCGCCATCGGTTGCGAGCGCGATGAGGAACCGCTGAGTATGCATACCCCTGGGAGACGTCGCACCGTCCCGGCATGTCCGGTCACAGGAAGTCCTCCGGGTCGGCGGTCTCGGGCCAGGGCTGGCGGACCATCGTCACCTGAACCACTTTCACGTTCGGGGCCGGCGCCGTCACCGACCAGCCGGCCGGCGCGAACCAGCCCGGCGTACCACCGACCGGGGACCAGTAGATCCGGTCGTTGGCCAGCATGGCCTCCAGCTGGTTGATGGACGGCAAGCCCTCGGCCGCGATGACCAGGGCCAGGTCTTCCCCAGGCGTGCTGGTCGAGACCGAATGAAGGCCACCTTCCAGCGGGGTCGAGTCAGCCACCAGCCGGGGGAAGTCACTGGACCGGTCGGTGGCCACAGCCATCCGATCGGTGAACGAGGAGAGCCGGTCCAAGCCGTCGTCGTAGGTCAGGCTCGGCACGGTGAAGCTGGCGAAGTCGCTGATCTTGAGTTCGGGCACGGGGAGCGGGTCGCCACCGATGATCCCGTCCACCCGGACGAAGTGCACTTCCTTGTAGACCGGGATGTTGCTCCCCGAGCCCGTGAGCGGAACGCCCAGGGCCGACGGGAAGTAGGCATCAGCGACCGGTGGCTCCGTGATGCCGGTGTCCGCACTACTGTGATCGTGGTCGCGGTCCGGGCTCGGACCCAGGTCCCCCGGCGACGTCGGCGTGCCGTTGGACGAGTTGGTCGACACGCTGGTGACCGTGGTGTGGTTGTGGCCGGGCAGCGAGTGATCGTGCGTCGAGATCGGGTGCGTGTGCGTGGCCGCGCCACCGACCAGATTGACCGAACTCGAACCCTTCTCCCGGGCGAACAGGGTGCGCATGTCGGGCGTCCCGTTGGTCCCGTCGCACGCCGTCAGGATCGGATCCAGGTCGACGAGGGCGCCCGTGTAGAGGCCGATGATCCGGGTCTGGCGACCGCCGCCGGTGTTGCGCAAGATCCGCAGGCACCGGTTGGGCGGCTCGATGATCGTCGTCCCCGCCGCGCCACCGGCGGCAGACTCCAGGTTGCCGGTGCCGGCCGGGACCACGTTCATCGGGTGGGTGTGCCGGGGGAGCCAGCGTCCGCCACCGTTGCCGCCGCCGGCCTCGATCGAGCTGGTCGGGTTGCTCAGGCTGGTGTTGCCCACCGTGTGATCGTGAGTCAGCCCAGTGTGCCCGTGCGACTCGACAGTGTGACCGTGGAGGGAGACACCCGAGGTGGCCCCGCCGTTGCCGGCCGCCGCCGCGCCCTTGAGGAAGCGGCCGGCCGAGGAAGTGTCGTCGGTCCAGCCGGACACGCTCTCGGCCGAGTAGCCCAGGGCGCCGACCGGATAGGCGACCTGGAGCCCGTTGCTCTGGATCCAGATCACGTCCCGGGTGAGCGGGCTGTTACCGGTGGCGCCGGTGTCCGGGGAGGCCAGACCGGAGTCGCCACCGTTGAAGGTGCCGACGTACTCCGGCCGGGTGTGATTGTGCGGCTGGTCGGACTGCGGGTACGGGGCGCCGTTCTCACGGCGCGAGGTGATGCTGAGGTTCGAGGCGCCGGTGGGTCCGCCGAGGGTGTGGTTGTGCGCGCCGATCCGGTGGTTGTGGCTGGGCGTCGTGTGCGTGTGCGTGCTCGCGCCGCCGGTGGCCGACGGTGCGCCGGTGGTCGTCGCTCCCCGGACGTGGTAGCCGTCCAGCGTAGTCACCCGGGTCCAGCCCGAGGGGATGCTGGCGACCGTGCTCGGCCAGGCCAGAATCAGGTCACCCGGGATGGTGTCCGGAAGCTCGACGGAGGTCGAGACGTACCCCTGGTAGCGGACCCGGTAGGTGATATCGCAGGCCACGCTTGACGGTTCACAGTCAACCCCGGGCTGGGGATCGAGCTGAGGAATAGCCAGGTCGAGATACGAACCGCTCAGGCCGTCCGGCACCACGGCGATCCGCTGAGAGCCGGTGCAGTCGTCACGCCAGACCTCGGCCACGACGTAGTCATCATCCCAGGTCTGACCGCCCGGAGAGGTCCAGCTGACCCGGTATCCGCCGTACTCCGCGTCAACGGTGACCAGGGGAGGCGAGGGTGGCGGGACGATGTTCTCGATCGTGAAGGTGAGCACTTCGGAGTGCTCGAACGGGTCGGCTCCCCGGATGGTCGAGCGCGCGATGAAGGTCGTGTTGTAGTCGCCGTCATCGAGGCCGGTGCTCAGCTCGACCGTGGTCGGCGGGGTCCCGGTGCCGGAGTCGGTGAAGATCGTCGCGCCGCCGGACAGCCCGGCGCGCACGGTCACCTCCCAGTTCAACGCGGGCAGGCCGTCGTAATCCACGCTGCCGAAGAACATGACCGGCTGGTTGGTGTCGCTGACCGTGCCGCCGCTCTGGTCCGTGCCGGCGTTGTCCTGGACCTCGGGCGAGAAGGTCGGGTGGAAGCGGCAGTCGATATCGACATAGCACTCAGAGGTGCGCAGCTCGGTCGCGCCGCTCCCGTCGTCGTCCGGCCAGCCGCCACCAATGTTCAGGTCGGAGAGCGCTCCCACGGTGGCCAGGCCGTAGCCGCTGTTCTGGTACCAGCCGGTGGCCTGCTCGGCGAACGAACTGGTCACCGGGATGGTGTCGAACTCGATGAAGTCCTGGGTCCCCCGGCCCAGGTCGATGTCCTCCTCGCTGGTCCCGGTGTCGGTGCGGATGCGCACCCGGCCCCGGATCCGGTGCCGCTCGTAGCCACTGGACGGCGTGTGCGGGCCGAGCCGCAGACTCCAGTTGTCGCCGTCGTCGGAGACGTTGAAGTCGATGTAGGTGGCGTCCGAGTCGTCGGCCGTCACGGTGGCGATGGTGCCTGAGGGCACAGCCGTGCCCGCGCCGGCCGTGCGGACCGAGGCCGGCCGGATGACGTCAACGACCGACACGAGATGTCCTCCAGATCCGAGTCACCATGACATCATCACACGTCGGCCAGCTGGGGAGCAGGCTCGGGGCCGGTACCGATGAACCTGGCCGTCACCTGACGGATGCGCCCGACCTTGACGATGCGGACCGAGGCGGCCACCGGCGCCGCCCAGACCTCGTTAGCGTCGCTCGGGCTGATCAGCACCAGCGGCCGGGCCAGGATCGAGAACAGCTCGGACAGTTCGGCGTCGCTCTCGACCGCCGCCGCCATAGCGAGATTGCGGCCGCCCGGTGCGGCGCTGCTGACGAACCGGGAGCCGTTGACCCCGGTGGCCGCCGTGAACGGCCGGTCCACGTCCCACTCGAACTTACCCTTGATCACTGACCACATCGGGCCGTCCGGGCCGGTGGTCCGGATCAGGTGCTCCCCGTCGTCCCAGGTCAGGCAGAAGGTGTCCGGCTCCGGCGGGGGGGTTGGCGCTGTCATCATCTGGATGAAGGCCACCTCCTCGTGAAGCGGTTCACCGGAGCCGGCCGCCAGCGTGCCGGTCGAGGTGCTGACCACCGTCGGCGTGGCCGTGTTGGTGTCCGTCAGGGTGTGCGTGT
>Ga0307413_10000333_pt1 | contig 14837 bp, 12 predicted proteins | sample DK1Ometagenome_3_FD_203714 | JGI IMG/M metagenome (GOLD analysis project Ga0307413, IMG submission 203714) | Maize rhizosphere microbial communities from greenhouse at UC Davis, California, United States - DK15-O-2 | ecosystem: Host-associated > Plants > Roots > Rhizosphere > Soil | place: USA... | reverse complement strand
GTAAAGTTGGATGTTATGCCCCCGTTACGGTCGGGCTTCTTCAATGGGTTTACCAGTCATCGTCGCCTTCGGGCTGCTGGCCAGCAACGGTTTGGGCAGCCAGGTCGTAGACCTTTTTCTTCCACGCGCGCATTCCCTCGGTGAGGTTCAGGGCGACCTGCGGGTGGGCAGCGTTGCGTTCCAGGCGAATCACTTCAGTAGACACGCTCACTTCGTCGTCGGGATTCTCGACCACAGTGAGTTCCACCTTGGTGCCGACGTTCGGCAGCCTTCGCGGTAAGTAGACGAGCGAGCCGTTCGGCCCGACATTTTCAGTCAAGCCTTCCTCGTGCACCTCCGCGCCGTTCTCGTCACGCCAGCGGGCGCGGATGGGAAATGAGATCACATATCTGGAGCCGTGGCGGCGTTCCTGCATAATTTTCCTCGGAGTGGGACCTGGCTGTTTGGGATAGGGAAAAACCCTAGATAAATGGGTTATTCCCGATGGAAAAGTCTAACAGATTTGGATTTTTTTACCAGCCGTAACCGCCTTAAAACACAACAATTGTAACAGAATCAACGGGTTAGCGTCAGCAAAGGGGTGGACAGGAGGTGCAAAAAGGGATAAACTTTCAAATTGTCCGAACACTGTCGTTCGTGACTGGCGGAATTCGCCGCCACCAACTGTCCAAAAACATAACTACCACACGCCGAACCACGTTGTTTGTGAACGGCTTCACAAGCAGGCTCGAAGCGTATGTTTGCGGACGTATTTGACAGGAGAATACATAATGAAAAAATTCGTCAGAGGAGGATCCCTCCTGGCGGTTCTCAGCTTTAGCGTTGCTTTAATTTACGCGGAGGCGGACACCACAGAGGCCCTCAGTTCAGCGAACGATTCGCAAGAGATATTTGAAAAAGAAAGAACTGAAACTGATTTAACAGCAGAAGTATCAACACAGACCACCGGAGGCGACGATGACAAAAAGAAAGCCGCCAAAGGAAATAAGGTCGTGAAAACGGTTTCCTCCAGGCCGACGTCAGCGGGAACATATACCGCAACGGCCTATTGCCTAAAGGGCAGGACCGCAATGGGCCACGGCGTTCGCCGCGGGATCATCGCAGCCGACCCGAGGGTGCTGAAACTCGGCAGCAAGGTAAACCTTGGCGGCGGAGGTTACACCGGGCAGTACCTGGTCTCCGACACCGGAGGCAGGATCAAGGGGCGAAAAATCGACATTTGGGTCGCCAGCTGTGCCGAAGCTCGTAAATTCGGCCGCCGAACCGTTTCCATCTCACCACTTTAATAAAAACAACTTAATATAAAAAACGCACAACCGCCCCGGATTATACCGAGGCGGTTTTTGACGCTGGTCAGTCCTGTTCTATCACGGAGATCACGTTGCCGGCCGGGTCTTTGAACCACGCGATGTTGGGTCCTTCGCCGCGGTCGGCACCGCGGAAGATGCCGTTATCGTCGGTGGCGATGTCGCCGCCGTAGGATTCGAACTGGACGCCGCGGCCTTTAAGTTCCTCGACGGCCAACTCGATATCGCTTACCGGAATGTTCAATACTGTGAATGTCGCCGCTGAATGGTCGGATTTGGGATAGAGGAAGACCTTGTTACCCCCAAGATCAAGCGAAATTCCGCCTTCTTTTTCCTCAGCGACATCCACCCCTAATGTATTCGAATAGAATTGCTTCGCTGAATCGATATCATCAACCGAAAACGTGCTGAAAGCCTTTGAAAAATCGAAGATGTTCTCTCTCTGTAGTGATGCTGTTTGTGCCATTGATTACCCCCATGTGTCTCAAATCAGATCAACGAGCGTGGTAATTGACCGGAAACCAGGTTAGAGGCAATCAGCGTTCCCACAGTATTGAAAGTATCAACTAAATTGCCACTAGCTAAAGCTAGTGGTCAAGGTCACTGCAAACTTCCGGGCCTTAGACAAAAGATTTGGGCTAAAGCCCGGAAGGATTCTTAGCTCCACCTCCAGCTAAAGCTGGAGGCAATTAAAATTGTTAGGCGGTTGACTCGAGTTCGTCTTCGAGGCGTTGGCGTTCGTAGAGGTCGGCGTATTCGCCGTCGAGGCGGAGAAGTTCTTCATGGGTGCCGCGTTCGATGATTCGGCCGTCGGACATAACGCAGATGAGATCGGCGTCGCGGATGGTGGAGATGCGGTGCGAGACGACAAGCGTGGTGCGGCCCTCACGAACGGCGCGGAGGTTGTGGAGGATCTTCTCCTCGGTGTACGTGTCGACCGCGGAGAGCGAATCGTCGAGGATCAGGATGCGCGGGTTGCGCATCACCGCCCGGGCGATGGCGGTGCGCTGCTTTTGGCCGCCGGAGAGCGTGATGCCGCGTTCGCCGACGAGTTGATCGTATTTGTTAGGAAAGTCCCGGATATCTTCGGCGAGGCCGGCTATTTCGGCGGCCTTTTGGATATTTAGTGATGAGTGGCGAGTGACGAGTGGCGAGGCGGAGTCACCCTTCTGATTTTTGCTCGGCACTTGTCCCTCGTCACTCGTCACGCCGAAAGCAATATTCGCGGCAAGGGTGTCGCTGAATAAGAAGGTCTCCTGGGGGACGAAGCCGACGGCGCCGCGGAGTTGGTCGATCTTGTATTCGCGGACGGGGCGGCCGTCGACGAGGACGCTGCCGTCGGGGGCATCAATTAACCGCGGAACGAGGCTGACGAGCGTGGACTTGCCGCTGCCGGTCTTCCCGACGAGGGCGACAGTATGGCCGTGTTCGATCTTGAGATCGATATCGTGGAGAACCGGTTTGCCGTTGTAGGCGAACGTCAGATCTCGGAATTCGATATCGCCTTTGATCGGGGGCCGCTCTGCGGCGTCGGGGGCGTCGGCGATGGCCGGTTCGGTTTCGAGGATCGCGTTGAAGCGCTTGAGGCTGGCGGTTCCGCGCTGCCAAAGATTGACGACGTAGCCAAGAGCGATGAGGTACCAGATCATCCGCTGCAGATAGAGGATGAACGAGGTGAAGTTGCCCGCTGTGATCTCGCCGCGAACCGCCATCGGGACGCCGACGGCGACGATCACGACGAAGCCGAGCCCGATGAAAAAGAAAAGCATCGGGCGCATCGCGGCGGCAAATTTTACGAGCTGCAGGTTTTTCGTGGCGTATTCGCGGTTGAGAACCTGGAAACGCTCGATCTCCGCTTCCTCCTGGGCGTACGCCCGAACGACGCGGACCCCGGAGAGATTTTCCTGAGCCCGGGCGGTGATGTCGGAGAAAAATTCCTGGATCTTCTCGAATCGCCGGTGGATCTGGTCGCCAAGGTATTTTACCGTCAGGGAGACGAGCGGCAGCGGGATCAGCATCAGCAGCGTGAGCTTGACGGAGATGTTGAGCAGGATCGGCAGCACTATCAGCAAAGCAAAGATCGCCTGGAAGCTGTAAAGGATCATCGGACCGAAGATCTGCCGAACGGCCGCGAGGTCGTTGGTCGCACGGGCCATCAGATCGCCGATTCGGTTGTTGTGAAAGAAGCCAAGCGGCTGGTGGACGAGACGCGCGTAAAACGTCTCGCGCATGTCGAACTCGATATGGCGCGAGGTGTTGATCAGCAAACGGCGCTGGAGGAAAAGAAAGATTCCGCTCCCGAAATTTGCCGCGAGGATGACGAGCGGGTAGTAAATGATCTTTGGCCAAGTGATCTCCGCACCGAGATCATCGATCGCCATCCCGACCAGGTAAGGCACGAGCAGGCCGAAGCACATCGACACCAGAATGCACGCTATCCCGAGCGCGATCGGCCAGCGGTATGGACTGAAGTAGCGGGCTAATTGTTTGAACGTTTCTCTCAATTTTCCAATCGGGTATAAGTGGAGATGCCCGTCGCGATCAGTTTGCCTTCCTCATTGACGACATCCGCCGAAACGGTGAATATGCGTTTTCCCGGACGGACGACGCGTGCCGTACACGAAGCCTTCCCCTCTACGAGCGGCCGCAGATAATGCACGGTCAGGTCGATGGTGGCGGTCGGTTCGGTGTCGGTGAGATATGTGCGGACGGCGAACGCCATTGCGGTGTCGATGAGCGTGGCGGTGACGCCGCCGTGAAGGACGCCGCTGGGCTGCCGAAGCTCGTCGCGCATGTCGATCTCGATGACCGCTTCGTTCGGGCGAATATCGACGAGCCGCATCCCGATCAGTTTGGCGAAGGGCAGGGCGTTCAGCCTCTCCATCGCGTATTGTTTTCTTTCTTCGGAAAAATCCATCGGGTGCTAATTCAGTTTTTTATACTCCGCCCACGCGATCTTTCGATAGCCGGCGGGAAGCCGAAACATTGCGTCGTCCACATCTAGAGTAAATTGGCGCATCTCCCACGCAAAACCGCCCGCGATCTCGTGGCGGACGACCATCTTGATCGAGGTGTTGTAAGTGACGGCCGAAGACGTGTTCGATTCTTCGACCGTGACGGTAAAAGTTTCGAGATCTCCCTCGACGCCGGTTTTCTCGAACGACGCGTGATGCCGCTCGTTCAAAAGCGACTCGGTCAGATCGGCGAGGAATTGCGGCCGCTCCGAAAAGCCGCTCGCTGCTTCCGCGTAAACCTTGGCGGAATGGTCGATATGGTAGATCTTTTCTGCGGCGATCACCGAACGCGAGGGCGAGCCGGACCAGAAAAGGTCGAAACGCCAGCGCCCGTTCTTCTGAGCAAAGTGGGTCTTGCTCTCCGCTCCATCTGAAATTGTCACGAAATCCGCCTGGTAAATCTCCGGCTCGAGGGTCTCGAACGGGATCGCGCTCGCCGGGGCGGAAACCACCGCGGGCTCGGGGTTTGCTTCCCCGCCGCCGAACCCTGAGCAGCCGGCAGTGGTGATTACGATCGTAAAAAAAGCGGTGGCCGCGGCGAGTGGATTTGACAAAAACATCGGAAGAAATGGAAGTTTAACATAGCGGGATGCGGATGATGATATCGTTGAGGGATCGATGTCAAAAGGCATTTCTCACGTAAAGACGCAAAGGATGCAAAGCGGAGATAGATCTCTGGCTAACTAGAATGAGTCTTAAGAAATGGCAGGCAAAATATCTGTTCGGGGGGGCGCTGATCGCGCCGCTGGCTCCGTTCCTTATGCTGCAGGGGCAGATCACGCGGTGGAAGGTCGGGCTGCTGCCTGAGGCGGAGCAGCCGGCCGGGGTTTCGGGTGAAGGCGAAGAGCTAGCGAAGCTGTTAGTCCTGGGCGAATCGACGGTGGCGGGCTTGGGGGCGAAGACGCACGAGTTAGCGCTTGGGGGGCAGTTCGCTGCTCGGTTGAGCGAAAAAATCGGCCGGCCCGTTAGCTGGATCGTGGTCGGGAGAAACGGCGTGACGGCCCGCCGCACGATCGACGAGCTGTGGCCGCTTGTGCCGGAAGAAAGATTCGGTTACGTTCTGCTCGGAATCGGCGGCAACGACGTGATGAAACTGAGCAGCCCCAAGAAATGGCGGCACGACATGCTGGAGCTGATCGGGATCGTGCGCAAAGCGAACCCCGACGCCGTGATCTTCATTTCGAACTGCCCGATGATCGGATATTCGCCCGTGCTGCCGCAGCCCATCAAGGGCATCTTGTGGGAACTGTCGAAGATGCACAACGCGAACATCAAGGAGTTTACCGCAGGGATGAACCGCGTTTTCTATTACCCGCAGCCCGTCGAGGTGAAGTGGGACGGATTTTGGGCCGACGGCATCCACCCCTCGGAGCAGGGGTATAAGGATTGGTCCGCGGCGATGATGAAATACTTCACCGAAACGTACGAATGGTAGACCCGCCCGCCACGCTCAGGGAACAGCTCGAGACGCATTTCGAGTGGCTCGCCGTTTACGCTGAGGGCCGCACGTTCCCCCTCCTGTTAGACGAAATCGAGCTCGAAGAAAACGGCCGGAAAACTTTGATCGGTCTGCAGGGCGATAAGGGATTCCGGATCTGGCGGGTCGGTTCGCATTCGTGCACCGACGGTGAGATCCTGTTGGAATTGTCCGGTGGTTTCGGTGCTGAGCGGCAGAGTGTTCGCCTTATCCCGCGTACATCCGCGGCAGACCTCGCCCGCGATGTCGAACTCGCGAGATTGGTCCGCGCCAACGAGATCGCTAAGGAGATCGAGCAAGACTTCGTGTCGATGAAGACGGTAAGGGTTTCGCTCAACGAACACAACGGACGAATGGCGCAGATTCTGATCGAAGCTCCGAACAAAAAGCAGACGGCTGTTCTGGCGGACGTGACCAACTCGCTTACGCCCGAGAATTTACTAGCATCGGCGTTCCTGTGGCTCGAGCGGTTGAACGCGCGGAGAAAGAAGCCGGTCGAAGGCGTCTGGATCGTCGGCGAGAAGAAACAGGCGAGAGCTTTGCGGCGGCTGCATACGGTGCTGAACAGGAACGCAAAGGCAGTGGTCACTATCTTAGAGAGCCTGGACGGATCGCTCAAGCCGCTCGATGAATGGACGCTTTCGGCCCTTTGGAGGGAAAAGCCGAAAAAGCTTTCAATACCGTCGGAGGTGCGGGGGTCGAGATCGATCGGGGTGATCGTGGATATTAACCCGGACAAGATCGACACGATACGATCCCAACAGGGTGAGACGGCGAGGTTTCTTGGTCTGCCGTTCTCGCGGGTGAGAACGGTGGCGGGGCGAGAAAGGGCGTGGTTTGGAGTCGGGCGGGAGCGAAGGTCACTTACGCCGGATAATCTGGAGGATCTTGAAACGCTCGCGGGTGAACTCGACAAATTTCGCCGGGCCGATCCGCCGAACCCGCGGCACGATTATTACCGGGCGTCGCCGGAGCTGTGGCTGGAATCGATCTTAAAACGAGACATAAGAAAGCTGGACGGAAATCTGATCTTGTCCCCGATATATAACCAGTTTCGCTCATCGACGGACAAGATAGATCTGTTGGCCCTGCGGAAGGACGGGCGTCTGGTCGTGATCGAACTGAAGACCTCGCCCGACCGAGAGATGGTCTTCCAAGCGGCCGATTACTGGCGGAAGATCGAGCTGCAGCGGCGAAGGGGCGTGCTGGCGAAGGCGCGGCTCTTCGGCGATCTGGAAATAAAGGATGACCCGACGTTAGTTTACGCTGTTGCGCCGGCTCTCAGTTTCCATCGCGATTTCGAATTTTTTGCGAGGAACCTCGCCCCCGAGATCGAGCTCTGGCGGTTCGAGCTGCGTGAGGACTGGCGGCGCGAGATAAAGGTGATCGCGCGGCATGAGTACAGAGGGTGACTTGATCGATCTTGAAGATCTTTGCATGCGTGCACGTTCGGGGCGGGCTGTTAGAATGTAGTTTTTTATGAAGACAATATTTGTGACAGGCGGTGCGGGTTTTATCGGTTCGGCGTTCGTTCGGATGGTGCTGGAGGAGCACCCCGACGTTTCTGTCATCAACTATGACGCGCTGACCTACGCCGGAAATATGGACAATCTCGTGGGGTTGGATGGATCGCGTCACAGTTTTGTAAGAGGCGATATCTGCGATCGGGAAGATGTTTTGGCGGCTGTGCCGGAGAATTGCGAGGCCGTATTCAATTTCGCGGCGGAATCGCACGTCGACCGTAGTATAAGTTCGGCGGACGAGTTTCTCAGAACGAACATCATCGGCACTCAGGTGTTGCTCGACGCCGCACGAGCAAAAGGTGTCAGGCGATTTGTGCAAATTTCGACGGATGAGGTGATGGGCAGCCTTCCGGACGACAGCGACGAGTATTTCACCGAGGATTCGCCGCTGCAGCCGAATTCACCTTATGCGGCGTCGAAAGGGGGTGCAGAGTTTGTAGTCAGAGCGGCGAGAGAGACACACGGCTTGGATGCGGTGATAACGCGCTGCGGGAACAATTACGGGCCGCGGCAGTTTCCGGAAAAGCTCATTCCGCTGATGATCGCAAACGCTATCGAAAACGAACCCCTGCCGGTTTACGGCGACGGACGCAACGTGCGCGATTGGATCTACGTTGACGACCATTGCCGCGCGATCTGGCTGGCGTATAAAAAAGGGCGTGCGGGTGACGCCTACAACATCGGTTCGCGAAATGAACAAGAGAATATCGATGTGGTAAAGAGTATTCTCGACTCGCTCGGCAAGCCGCATTCGTTGATCAAATTCGTCGACGATCGCCTGGGGCATGATCGTCGGTACGCGATCGACCCGCTGAAAGCTGAGACCGAGCTTGGTTGGAAGCCGCACGTGAGCTGGGAGGAGGGCCTGGGGCAGACGATCGAATGGTACCGTAATAATCAGGCGTGGGTGGATAACGTGCGGAGCGGCGAATATAAGCAATATTACAAGGCGATGTACGGGACCCAGTTGAAGTGACGCCGCGGGTCGCTCGCGGACCGATCATTTCGAGAAGAGCAGATCTATTGCTTCAAAAAGCGTCGAAAGACCAGGGATCGGTTCGGTGGCCTTGCGGCCGGTCATCCGAAGCTTGACGAAGTAGTTGTTGTAAGGAAAAAGGTAAATGTGCGAATCGAAAACGCGGCCGTTGGCTTTCAATTCGTAGAGAACGTGGAGCGATTTCGTTTTCCCATTTTCACCGCCGAGGGTGATCGTCTCGTTCTTCAATTCCTTTGCGGATTCGTAGTAGCCCTGCTCGACGACGGAATTTATGCCCGCTTGCGTCGCCTTCATCTCCTCAGCGACGACGCCGGAGAGCGAATTGGGGATGGCCGTGCGGCCGCCCGAGTAAACATACACGGTTATGCGAGCGGCCGTGGATACGTAATGTACGCTGTAACCCATCTCTCGATTCGGATACTGCGTCTTTTCGCTAAGTTCCCAACCGTCAACCTCGGGGAAGGTGACATTGCCGTTAAATTTCGATTCCCGTTCGAGTTTGAGCGGTGTCGAGGATGGGGTCGCGGTTTGCTGTTGCGCGCGTGCGACCGCGGACACGAGCAGCAAAACGATCGTCAACAAGGCGAAGGCGGAAAAGTATTTGGTCATTCAACTTCTCTGTCTAAAATTATCGATCCGAATCGGGTAAGTTTAACGCACTGAGTGGGATCGGTAAATAAAAATAATCCGCTCTGATGACTGTTGCTAAAGGCGAGATTGGGGAAAGAGAGCTTTCGACTTTATGAAGATCCTAATAACCGGTGCAAATGGAATGGTTGCCCGGGCGACGATTGACCATTGCGGCCGGATCGGTGACGAAGTGATCGGACTGACACGGCAGGATGTCGACATTGCGGAACTTGATGCCGTTAGGGCATCGCTCGAAGCTCACCGCCCGGACGCGGTCATCAATTGCGCCGCCTTCACTAACGTTGACGGAGCAGAGAACGAAAGCGCCGAGGCGGTCTCGGCGAATGTGACGGGCCCTGCAAATCTGGCAACGGCGGCCAGGGAATTCGATTGCGGGTTGGTGACGATCTCGACCGATTACGTTTTCGATGGGACGAACAGTGGATTTTACACGCAGTTGGACAAGCCGAACCCGCAGGGCGTTTACGCGACGACGAAACGCCAGGGCGAGATCGAGGCGATGAATGCGTACACGCGGACTGTCGTTGTGCGTTCCGGTTGGATCTTCGGCGGAGGCGGAACAAACTTCCTTAGCGTGATGCCCAAACTCCTAAGGGAAGGAAAAAGGATCAAAGCGATCAGCGATTCATACGGAACGCCGACGTTCACGGTCGATCTGGCCAGACGCTTGAGGGAGCTTGTGGAGCTGGACAAGCCGGCGATCTACCACGTCACGAATTCTGGACCGGGGACAAGCTACCTAGGTTTCGCGGAAAAGGTTTGCGAGATCGGCGGTTACGATAAGTCGCTGATCGAAGAGGTATCGCATGACGACCTGCAGCGGCCCGCTCCGCGGCCGATCAGTTCCAAGCTGGCTTGTTTGTTCAGCCGCCGATTCGGGTTAGAGGATCTGCCGCACTGGGAAGCGGGGCTGGAGAGGTTTTTGAGAGAAAACTAGAGGGGAAGAGCGGGGGCAAGCTGCCCTTCCCGACCGTTGCTGGTCAAGTGGTCCATTCCAAAGTGACGGACTTTTAACCAATGTCGTTCCGGAAGGCGGGCTCGCCCTCGAGCATTATCACGCTAAGGTTTCCCGTTCGAGGAGGCCCCGGTGGTCTCCATAACAGGTGTAGTAGTGTCGTCGTCCGCTGACTTGTAATAGTCGTAATAGCCTGAACCGTAGTAGTCGTATTCCATCGAACCGGATTTGATGCCGTTGAGAACGACGCCATAAATACGTGCCCCGATGGCTCCGAGACGCTGTTTGAACCGCCGCATCAAGTGCAGCGAGCTCTTGTTCGCCATCGCCACTATCACTACGCCATCAACAATGGTCGACAGAATGGCCGCGTCGGTGAACGAGATCGCAGGCGGGGAATCGATCACGATGTGCTTGTATCGCCCGCGCAGGAACTGCAAAAGATTACGCATCTCGTTAGAAGAGAGCAGTTCCGTCGGGTTCGGCGGGATCGGTCCGCTTGTGATCACTTTCAGCCGCGGAAGATCGCGACATTGTTTGATCAAGTTGTCGGTGTTCCGCTCACCTGAGAGATAATTTGTCAGCCCCTTTGTGTTCTCAAGATCAAAATAGTTATGGAGTCGCGGACGGCGCAGGTCGCAGTCTATGATCACCACATCGGCGTCGGCCTGTGCGAGCGTGATCGCGGTGTTTACCGCGGTCGTTGTTTTCCCCTCAGAGGGCTGCGAGGAGGTCACGAGTATCGACTGCGGCGGCTTACCGGCGGAGGAAAACAACAGCGACGTGCGCAGGTGACGGTATGCCTCAGCCATCGGGGACTGACGCTCTTCGAGCGTGATAAGTGCGGACCCGGGCCCGCCACCGCCGGCACCATTCCCCGACGCGATCATTTTGCGCCCGGCGCTGCCGATCGAATAATGTGGTATCAGAGCCAACGTCGGCAGCCCGAGATGCCGGCTGATGTCGTCGGAGGTCTTGACCGAATCGTCCAGATAATCCATCAGGAACGCCAAGCCCACTCCCGCCACCAGCGAGAGCAGGAACGCAAGCATGATGTTTTGCTGTCGAGCGGGGCCGACGAGCGCCGCGCCGCCTGCTTCAGCGGGTATCTTGATGTTGTCCGGTTCGGTATTGGCGATCGCGAGTTCCTGTTCCTTTTGCCGCTGGATGTAAGTGTCCAGAAGGTTGCGGTTCGTTTGGATCTGGCGCTTTAGCGTGGTTAGCTTTGTTTCTGCCTGACCTTGGGAGTTTGCCTGAACTGATTCCTGTTCGTAAGCGGCGAGGGCCTGCGCTTCCTCGCGCCGTTTAGATGCGAGCTGCGAACCTAGCGAAACGAGCGCTCCTTTTACGGCATCTCGGTCGACCGATTGCTTCTGATCGTCGATCAGCTTGGTCACCTCTTTATCCATCTGCGTTTTGGCCGCCTTTAGCTGGCTTATGCGCTCGTCGATCTTCTTAACCTCGGGGAATTCTTCTTTGTACCTGACGAGCAATTCCGCCCGTTCCGTTTCGGCAGATTGAATCTGTTTATCTATACTGCGGATGTCATCCTGCAGCTTCCCCTTTCTTTCGTTAGCGAACTTTACCGCGTCGCCGTAGATTGTGCTTTCCCGAATCTCCGGGATGCTGGCCCCCTCGCCCCGGGAGTTGGCAGCCACCGCGGCGTTGTATCGGCTTTCCAGATTGCGGCGGGCCTCGAGCGTTTTGAGGTAAGTCTCGCTCATCGTGCCGAGGCGGCTGGCGGCCAGTGCTTGGCCGCCCTCCATGAGCGACAGGTTGCTGGTGCGCATCTCGGCGATCAAGGCGACCTCCTGCTGCGCGATTGTGTTGGTTAGCTCTTCGATGGACGTCGAAAGATCGTTAAGAGCTTTCCGTGCTCCGGCCGTCTCGCGCTCCGCATCGTTCTTCTTAAAAACCTTCGCCATGGCGAGAGAAACCTTGGGCGCGAGGTCCTGATTATTACTTCTGACGCTTAGGTTCACTATGTTGGTCCGTTCCACCTGGTCGACGGTGACCGAGAATTTGCGTGCTATCGCAGCGGCCCTCGCCTCCTCCTCGGGCGTCAAAGTGCCGGCGGAACCCTGGCCGGCCGGCTCGCTCGTCTCCGAGATCACGGGCAAGGAATTAGTTTCCGATTCGGGCTTCTTCTCGCTTGAGAATATGGACCTAAGCACGGCCCCGACCCCACGATTTTCCTCTTCCAACAAATCCGGCTGGCGATGCAGCCCGAGTTCGATAACGGCCGCCTTTCTAAGCTCGGGCCCACTGAGAAGCTGCAATTGGGTCTGAAGATAATTGGCGTCCTGACCGAAATTGATGTTTATCGAATCCTTCGAGGTCATCTTCGGCCGACGAGGTTCGATGATGATCTGAGCGTTGGCTTGATACAGGTTCGGCTGGCGGTACATATAGAATGCCGCCGCCGCCGTAACCAGGATCGCAAGGGCGAGGATCAACGGCAGCCGCTTGTAAACGACGTTTACGTACTGACGGATCGATATCTTCCCCTCGACCGATTCATCATCAAAATAAGACGAATACGCGGGCGGGTAGTTAGCCGGTACCGCTGTTCTGAGCTCTACGCCCTTTGGCAACGGTGTTAGACGCTGGTCCTGTTCCATACTACTGAATGGGAGTTCTTACAAAATCCTTTGATAAAAATAGGCGCAAACTTGGTTTATACCATATCCGCCTCAAAATTACACGAATTTTAGGCTAAGTAACTGCATCTAAAATATTTGCGGTTCGGAGCATTCGATGTGCGTTTGGGCATCTTTGTTCGCCGCCGAATCGGGGTGTTAAAATTAAGGTTTGCTTCGAAGTTGGTATTTGTCGGAATGATACGTATATTTCGGCCCATTTTTCGAAGAGCTTTCATATGTTGAACGAATTTGATCTGGAACTCGGTATTAACGGTTACAAGTATTCTGACCTTTTCGATGCGGTCAAGCTAAAAACGCTGGCCGAGAAATTTTACGCCGAGGTCGACGAAGGGGAACCCGTTCTCGGCGATGCGCTGAAGAAATACATCGTCTCGCGGGGGGCGGGGTATGAAAAGCGTGTCGAATCGAAGATCCTCACGGACGCGGCGCCATTCCTGTCTAACTTCGTCGCAAGATTATTCAGGATCGAACGCGAGCGTGACGAGCTGGGACGAACGATCCTCGTGCAGAATCCGATCTGGAAGTACAAGTTCTTCGTGCAGCGGCGGGCGATCAAAAAGTATAAATCGCTTGATGATTTTTCGGGAGCGAACGAGTTCGAGCTGGACGAGGCGATGCGGGAGCTGCGCACGAAAGGGTTCGACAATTCCCTGGTTTACGACGAGGAACTCGCGGTCGCCTGGATCGCGACCCGTTTGACCGACGCCGAGGAATCTCTCGCGAAGGCGGGCGAGGATGGCCCTGCCGTGGTGAAGGAAACCGTCGAGGGTGTGAAACGCGCTTACGAAACGCTGAAAGACCGTCCGTTCGGGAAACTTTTCGCCCAGGCGGTGATCGAACTGCCCGATATGGGCGACCTGCTGCAGGTGAGAGCCGCTCTGGCGGTTGTGGAGAAATGGTCGGCTTTTCATTTCCACAAGAAGGACAGGAAATGGGCGTCGTTCAAGGTGCCGCACGCGCTGGATTACCAGAATCTTGTCCACCTGATCCACCCGGAGCCGAAACTGCACAATATCGTGCGCGGGAAGGATGAAGAAATGCGGCGGCGCGTCGGGTTCAAATTAACGGACGACCGCGGCACGATGCGTGATGCACTTTACGAGGTGGATTACTGCATGATCTGCCACGAACGTGAGAAAGATACGTGCTCCACGGGGATCCATGAAAAGGATGGATCGATAAAGCGGAACCCGCTCGGCATCAAGGCCGGCGGCTGCCCACTGGACGAGAAGATATCGGAAATGCACCTGCTCAAGCGGCAGGGGGATTCGATCGGCTCGCTGGCGCTTGTCATTATCGACAATCCGATGTGCGCGGGCACCGGGCACCGCATCTGCAACGACTGCATGAAGGGGTGCATTTTTCAGAAACAGGAGCCGGTGAACATCCCGCTCGCTGAAACGCATACGCTGACGGACGTGCTTGCTCTGCCCTACGGGTTTGAGATCTATCATTTGCTCACGCGCTGGAATCCGCTGAATGCTCAGCGGCCCTACCCGGAGCCTTACAACGGGAAGAATGTGCTGGTGGTCGGGATGGGGCCGGCCGGATACACGTTGTCGCATTACTTGCTGAACGAGGGTTTCGGCGTGATCGGGGTGGACGGCCTAAAGATCGAGCCGCTCCCGACCGATTGGACCGGGAACCACGGAAAGGTTTGCCCGAAGCCCATCAAGGATATCAAAGAGATCACCGAGTCGCTGGACGAGCGGATCTTATCGGGTTTCGGTGGCGTTTCGGAATACGGCATCACTGTACGTTGGGACAAGAATTTTCTAACGATGATGCAGTTGATGCTTGCCCGGCGGAAACGGTTTCGGGCGTACGGGGGCGTGAGATTCGGCGGGACGCTGACCATCGAAGATGCATGGAACTACGGATTCGACCATATCGCGATCGCGACCGGGGCCGGACGCCCGACTATCGTGCCGATGCGGAATAATTTGATCCGCGGGATCCGGCAGGCGTCGGACTTCCTCATGGCATTGCAGCTCACGGGTGCCTTCAAGAAGGATACGATGTCGAACCTTCAGGTGCGGCTGCCGGCCGTGGTTATCGGCGGTGGGTTGACCGGCGTCGACACGGCGACGGAGATCTTCGCTTATTATCCTATTCAGGTTGAGAAGATGCTTCGCAAGTACGAAGACGTGATAGCCGAATTTGGCGAGACGCACGTGATGAAGCAGTTCGATCCGGAAGAGCTAATGGTGATCAGGGAATTTCTCGAGCACGGCCGCGCGATCCGTGCCG
>Ga0307413_10000331_pt1 | contig 14874 bp, 15 predicted proteins | sample DK1Ometagenome_3_FD_203714 | JGI IMG/M metagenome (GOLD analysis project Ga0307413, IMG submission 203714) | Maize rhizosphere microbial communities from greenhouse at UC Davis, California, United States - DK15-O-2 | ecosystem: Host-associated > Plants > Roots > Rhizosphere > Soil | place: USA... | reverse complement strand
GAGTCGACAGGGGCCCTCAGTTCCTTAGACCCTCCGATCCTTAGACCCTCCGACCCGCCCCAGCCGAGAGCCGAGCGCCGAGCGCCGAGAGCCGAGAGCCGCAGTTAAGAGAGCCGCTGTTAATACACGCGCTTGCGGAACACCGTCTCGGCCGGCCCGCCGGCGCGCGCGTGCGTCACCGTGAGCTCACGCGCTTGGGCGGCGGGGAGGACCGCCTCGTAGTCGTAATGCGAGGCGGGGGCCGGCCCCTTGGCGAGCGGCCGGGGCACCGCCGTGACCTCCAGCCGGGTCGCGCCGGAGGCGACCCGCACCGCGCGGGCCGAGAGGACGTATCCGTCCGCACCGATGAAGAATCCGCCACGCACGACGACAGCGTTCCCCAGGCGCTCGGCGGTGACCGCGTACACCGCCGAGCGTTCGGCCGGTACGCCACGAGCGTCGAACTGGATGGGGATCCCGGACGGGTCGGACGAGGGCGTCGCGTCGCGACAGCCGGCGGACGATGCCGCGAGCGCTCCGGCGAGCAGCATCAGACGACGAATGGCCATGGGTCTCCTCCGGGAAATGATTCGTGTGCGGGCCGGCTCACCGGAGGGCCCCCGCGGCCTCGAAGGCCGCGTGGCACCAGGCGGGCTCCTCCCGGCGCCAGCCGCCGAACACCCACTCGGGCCCGATCGTCCGCAGGTCGAGCGACGACGCGGCGATCCCGAGCGCGGGGTAGGCCGGAAAGTCGTGGACCTGCTCCGCGCCTGCGCGCAGCGCTTCGGCGACGTCCGTTCCGAGGAGCCGCAACGCGTAGACCGTGCCGCCGGCGAACGCGAACACCACTCCGGTGCGCGGGTGGACCAGCGCCGGCGCACCCCAGGCGACCCACTGGCAGGGCAGCGGGAGGGCGCCCCCCAGCTCGTCCCAGAGGCGTTCGACGACGTCGGGGTGCGTGCCGAGCCGCATGCGCGGGTCGGCGACCGCGTCGGGCGGGCAGCTCTCGACCGGCGCGCCCTCGGCGGTCGCGCGCGCTCCGCGTCTCGTGGCCGAGAGATGCGCCAGGAGCGCGGCGTTCGCGGGGACCCGGAGATCGAGGTCGCGGGGGGTCACGCGAGCCGTCCGTCCGCGCCGCGCCGCCGGGCGCCTAGCGTCTCGGCGTTGCCGAGCCGGTGGACCTCGCGGACCGCAAGCACCAGGTCGTTCGGCCCGGGCACGACACTCCTTCCCGGGTCGCAGGCGGCGACGAGCCCCGGGAGCGCGAGGGCGACGACCGAGCGGTGGGCAGAGTGCATGCGACGCCCAACCTGAAAGCGCGGCGGGTGTGCGGCCGTGGGTCGGTTCCGGGAAGAGCGACCCACGCCGGGGGGCGCCCGTCACCGCGCCGCGGATCCGAGCGCCGACAGCGCGGCGTCCAGCGAGGCCGGAACGTCCTCCGGCGCGGTCACGCAGAGCCCCAGGTCCTGCAGCAACCCGTCTTCGAGGCGGTAGATCCACCCGTGGACGGTCACCGCCTGGCCGCGCGCCCACGCGTCCTGCACGATCGTGGTCTCGCACACGTGCACCGCCTGCTCGAGGACGTTCAGCTCGCAGAGTCGGTCGACGCGCGCCGCCGCGTCCCCGGCGGCGTCGATGGGGCCGGGGTACTTGGCGCGCACGTCCTGCACGTGGCGCAGCCAGTTGTCGCTGAGCCCGAGCTTCGCGCCCTCGAGGGCCGCTCGCACGCCGCCGCAGCCGTGGTGCCCGCAGACGATCACGTGCTCGACGCGAAGCACGTCGACGGCGAACTGGAGGACCGAGAGACAGTTGAGGTCCGTGTGGACCACGACGTTCGCCACGTTGCGGTGGACGAAGAGATCCCCAGGCGGAAGCCCCACGATCTCGTTCGCCGGCACGCGGCTGTCGGAGCACCCGATCCACAGGTACTTCGGCACCTGCTCCGCCGCCAGACGTGAGAAGAACAGCGGCTCCCGGGCGGCGATCTCGGCGGCCCAGCGACGGTTGTTCGCGAAGAGCTCGGGTAGTCTGCGCAATCTGGTCCTATCCTGGGTGGGATCTACCGGTCTGCCGAGTGCCGGCATGGCACCGCCTCAAGCGCGTGGCGAGCGGTGCGCGCGCTGCGTCTTCACGTGCCGGTACAGCGCGCCTTGCACGAGCGGCTACCGTTGCCGGCCCGCCTCGTACCGCGCGATGAACTGCTCCGGCGAGGTGCTCCCCACCACCCGCCCGATCGCGTCGAGCGGGAGGTCCTCGAGCCGCTTGAAGCGGACGCAGGACTTGCCCAGGTCGAGCCGCTTGCGCGCCTTCGCGAACTCCTCCCGGAGCCACGCTTCCTGCTCGGGGCTCTGGTAGACGCTCGGCAGGTACAGTGCGTAATAGTTCTTCTGTGCGGCGAGGGCCGCGTAGTTGAGCGGCTGCCCGTTGTACGTGTCGGGGTACCGCTCGAGGGGCACCTCGTAGCTGATCATCCCCCAGTTCATCGTCTCCTGGTACCCCTCGGGCAGGTGCCGGCGGACCACGTCCCGGACCGCGGCGACCACGGCGCGGCGCTCGGCAGGCAGCTCGGCCAGGTACTCCTCGACCGTCGTCGCGCTACTCTTCGCCATGGAGAGCCTCGTGCCTCCTGCAGGGTGGTGCACGGTGGTGCAGGGTGGATCGCGAACGCGCCGCCTGCCGCCCGGGAGCGCGGACGCGAATGTGCGACGGGACCGGCCGCGGCACAACGTCGCCCCGTCACCCCGTGTTCCGCAGCCCCTGCGCGATCCCGCTGAGCGTCGTTGCCAGCGCGTTGTCGAGGCGCGCCCCGTCCTCCGCCCCCGGCGCGGCCGTGCGCTTCTGTCGCAGCAGCGCGATCTGCAACAGCGAGAGCGCGTCCACGTACGGGTTCCGCAGCGCGATGGCGGCCTGCAGCACCGGCGCGTCGTCGAGCAGGTGCTCGGCCTCGCGGATCTCGAGCAGCGCACGCACCGTGCGCTCGTACTCGTCCTCCAGCCGCGCCAGCAACCGTACGTCGCCGCCGAGCCGCTCGACGTAGGCGCGGGCGACGACGAGGTCGGCTTTCGCGCACACCATCTCGATCTTCGCGAGCAGGTCGTCGAAGAACGGCCACTCCCGCGCCATGCGGCGCAGCATCGCCAGCCCGTCGGGCGTCGCGGCCATCTCGGCGAGCGCGGTGCCGGCGCCGAGCCACCCCGTCAGCATGAGGCGGATCTGCGTCCACCCGAACCCCCACGGGATCGCGCGGATCCCCTCGATCCCCGCCTTGGCGCCCGGACGGTACGCGGGGCGGGAGCCGAAGCGTGCGTTGGCCAGCTCCTCCACCGGCGTCGCCGCCCGGAACAGGGCGAAGAGCGCGTCGTTCTCGTGCACGAGCTCCCGGTAGACGCCGAGCGAGCGCGCCGAGAGCTCGGCCATCGCCTGCCGGAAGCGCGCGACCTCGCGCTCGTCGAGCGCCTCGCGCCAGTCGTCGAAGGCGTGGCGGAGCGTACCGGCGAGCGTCACCTCGAGCGTGCGCTCGGCGACCGGGAGCAGCCCGAACTGCTGCGAGATGATCTCCCCCTGCTCGGTGATCTTGATCCGACCGTGCGCGGTGCGCGGCGGAAGCGCGGCGAGGGCGCGGTAGACGGGGGACCCGCCGCCCCGGCCGACGCTCCCACCCCGCCCGTGGAACAGCCGCAGCTCGACGCCCGACTCTCGAAAGAGCTCGGCGAGCGTCTCCTGCGCCTGGTACAGTCCCCACGACGACGCCAGGATCCCGGCGTCCTTGCTCGAGTCGGAGTAGCCGATCATCACCTCCTGCCGCCGGCCGCGCGCCGCGAGCTGCCGCGCGTACACGTCGTCGGCGAGCAGCGCCCGCATCACCGCCGGCGCCCGCTCGAGATCGTCGAGCGTCTCGAAGAGCGGCACCACGTCCAGGCGCGAGACCGGCGGGTCGGCGGCGAGGTCGACGAGGCCGGCCTCGCGCGCCAGCAGCAGCACGCGCAGCAGGTCCTCGGGCGCGGTGGCCATCGACACGATGTACGTGGACGCGGCCGCGGCGCCCGACTCGTCCTGGATCGTCCGGATCGCGCGGAAGGTGTCGAGCACGCGGCGCGACGCGTCGGCGAGCGGGACGTGCGGACCGACGAGCGGGCGGCGGCCGAGCAGCTCGCGCCGCAGTGCTTGGGCACCCACCGGGAGCCCCACCTGGGCGGCGACATCGGCGAGCGCGGCCTCGTGGGCGTCGGCGTGGTCGCGTACGTCCATCACGAAGCCGTGGAACCCGTAGGCGCGCACGCCGACGAGGAGCGGGTCGAAGGCCGTGCGACACGCCTCGGCCGCGCCGGCGGCGAGGAGGCAGTCGCGCACGCGCAGCAGGTCGTGCTCGAAGGCGGCGGCGTTGGCGTACGCGGCCGGCTCGTGCTCGAGGCGCCCCGCGTCGCGCGCGGCGACGAGCCGGCGGGTGGCGTCGATGCGCGCGGCCATGAAGCTCAGCTTGAGCCGGACCGGCTCGTCCGCGTTGCGCGCGCGGTTCGTCTCCCACACGTCGGGGAGCACCGCCCGGTCCGCGACGAGCGAGGCCCGCAGCTCCTCGGTGGGCGCGGCGATGTGCGCGGAGATCGACAGGCGCTCGGTCAGCTCGTCGAGCGCCTGCTGGTACCGCCCGAGGATGACGTGACTCGCGCGGCGGGCCGCCGCCACGGTGATCTCCGGCGTGACGAACGGGTTCCCGTCACGGTCGCCGCCCACCCAGCTCCCGATGCGCAGCGGCGTCGCCATCCGCAGCGCCTCCGTCGACGACCCGTACTCGGCCTCGTACGCGCGGACGAGTGCGTCCTGCGCGCGCGCGCTCGCGTCGAGCAGCCGCGTCTCGAGATACCAGAGACTCGTGCTCACCTCGTCCCTCACCGACGGGCGGTCCTGCCGAACCTCGGCGGTCAGCCAGAGCAGCTCGACCTCGCCCTCGAGCGCGTCCTCGAGCGCCGTGCGCTCCGCGGCGGCGGTGACCTGGCGCCGGAGCAGCAGATCGGCCACGCGCGCCTGGAGGGCGAGCAGCGTGCGGCGCGTGGACTCCGTGGGGTGCGCGGTGAGCACCGGACGCACGTCGAGCCGCGCCACGGCCGCGGCGACCTCCGCGGCCGAACGGCCCGCCTCGCGGAGTTGCCGCATCGCCCACCGCGCCGATGCGTGCTGTGGCTCGGCGGGGCCCTGGAGCTGGTAGGCGCGACTGCGGCGCACGCGGTGCACCTGCTCGGCCGTGTTGATGAGCAGGAAGAAGAGGGTGAACGCGCGCGCCGTGGCCGCGCTCAGCTCGAGGGGGAGCGCCGCCACCTGCTCGAGCAGCGCGTCGAAGCTGGGCGCCGACGGATCGCCGCGCCGGCGGTCGCGGCACGCTTGGCGCAGCCCCTCCACGGCGTTGAAGGCCTCGGCGCTCTCGAGTCGGCCGATCACGCGGCCCAGCGCCGCGGCGAGCCACCGCACGTCCTCGTGGAGCGGCACGTCTTCACGCCGCGTCACCGGCTCCGGCGGGACGGCGACCCCGTCCCGCGGGGTGCCGGCGGCGCGTGGCCGCCCGTCAGCGGCGCGGGGGGCCATGCTCGTCCGGTCGTCGCCGGCAGCGTCGCGGCGTGATGTGCGCTCGTGGTCCATGCGTCGCGGCAGAGGGGTCGTTCCGGGCCGTTCCCAACACCGTGCTCTCACAAGATGGCAGAGCGACCGCCGGTCCGAAATGCGCTCGGCGGCGACGGGTCACTGCCGGCGGTGGGGCCAGAGTCGCCGCGCCTGCTGGGTGCGTCAGCCGAGTGCGTCCACGAGCGCCCGCACGACGAGCACCGCGAGCGCGATCCCCCCGGCGGCCAGCAGCGCCAGCGCCGCGAGGATCCCACCGACCACGAGGCGGCTCGCCCGCCGGGTCGTCGTGGGCTGGGCGATGAAGCGCTCCAGCAGGGTGAGGTTGCGGGTGTTCGACTTCCAGGCGACGTCGAACGCGTCGCCGAGCAGGGGCACGCCGCCGGCAACGGTGTCGACAGCGACGTTCGCCAGCATGCGCAGCACCACCGACGCGGGTGCGCCGAGCCGGGCAGCCAGCAGCACGAGGTAGCCGGACAGGGCCGCCCCCGCGACGTCGCCGAGCCCCGGCACGAGGCCGAGCACCGCGTCCAGCCCGAACCTGACGGTCGTGCCGGGGACGCGCACGGCCGTGTCGAGCACGCGCGTGAGCGCCCGCGCTCGGGTCAGACGGTCCGTGACGTCGATGGGTTCAGTCACCCGTTGCGCGAAAGGTCGGACGTCTCAGGCCCCGAGTGCCTTGGCAGCCAGCGCCGTCCCGGCCACACGGGCGCGGATCTTCTCGAACGCCGTCTCCCGGCTCGTCGACGTGTCATCGCCGAATGGAGAGAAGCCGCAGTCGTCAGTCGTTCCCAGTTGGCGAAGCGGAATGTACTCGGCTGCTTCGAGAACCCGGTCCCTCACGTCTTCCGGTGTTTCCACTTTGGGATTGATCGGATCGATCACGCCAACGAACACCCTTTCGGCCGCGCCCGCATGCTCCTTGATGATCCTCAAGACCCTGACACGGTCGCTCTCGCTCGCGAGCTGGATGTAGAAATTCCCGACCTTGAGCTCGAACAAGGTCGGCAAGAGCTCGGCGTAGTCGACGTCGGCGCTGTGGGTCGAGTCCTTGTCGCCGCCCGGGCAGGTGTGAACTCCGATTCTCGCCCGCTCGGCCACCGAGAAGCGATCCAGCACCCGATTGTTGAGGTCGACGAAGTTCTTCAGCAGTTGCCGTGAGGGATCGAGCTTGACCGAGAGCCTGGCCTCGGTGAAGTCGATCTGCACGCTATCCGCGCCCTTCCTCAGGGAGCGGCGAATGTCGGCCTCGTGCTCGCGGAGGAGGTCTTCGAGGAACTCTTCTCTCGAATAGCCGTCGATGCCGCCCTGCGGGTAGAGGAGGCTCAGCGCCGACGCCGAGATGACCGCTTGCTTCACGGGAACGTGTGCGTGCCCCTTCGCCACTTCGAGGAATGCGTCGGCGTACGTCTTGTAACGGAACGGTCCGGCCGTCAGCCGGGGCAACTGGCGTACGTGGCCGTCAGCGAACGGAATGACGACGCCGTCGGGCGCGAGATTCTCGAGCCCATCGATCGGATAGGTCGCAAAGCTTGGCTTCGCCTGTTCGCCGTCCGTGATGACCGGTGACCCCGTCGCCTCGAAGCGCTCGATCGTGTCGCGGATCGCCGAGGCGTAGAGCGAGTCCAGCTGCTGCTGTGAGATGCGACGGTCTTTGAACGCCCGTACTCCTTCGATCAGGGCTTGTGGTCTTGGAATGCTGCCGATTGGCTCGGTAGGTATGGGCATGTCGCAACTCCGTGACCGGCTTGTTGGCGATCGATCTACTGGTTGAGCGAATGGGCGCGCTTGAATGCAGCGCGGCCGGGACGGCCGCCGTTCACCTGCCGCCGCATCGAGCAGTGCGTCGCCGCGGGCGGCGCGCACGACAGTACGGCTGTCGGGTGCAGCGGCTGGGTGGGCGCCACCGCGGCGTGAAGCGGCACCTCACGATTGGCCGACGACCTCGTAGTGCCCGACTCTGGGCTCGTACTCCAGGACGAAGTCCTGATCCTGCGGATAGTACTTCGGCGCCTCCACGTCATCGCCCGCGAAGCCGCGGATGGCGCCTATGCTCTCCCGGAAGGTCAGGGTGACGAAGTGGGTGACGTCGCCCTCGGCGCGCTCGAGGACGTGGACGCTGACGTTCCCCGCCACGGAGCGATAATCGGGGATCGCCCGCCCGTTCAAGAACTCGCCGTAGGCCCGGGCCTTCGTGCCGGGGACGCGCCCGTGCCACACGCGCACGATCATGCGACACCGCCGCTCACGGCGCCGTCGTGCCCTGCTTGGCGCGCCGCACCATGCCCCGCACCTCCTCCAGCAGCGCCGGCGCGTCGAACACGATGCCGTCCTTGATCGTGTACTTCACGCCGCCGCGCCGCACCGCGCGCCCGCCCTCCTCCACCAGCACCCCCGTCCCGTAGAGCACCTTCAGGTTGTGGAGGGGGTTGCCGTCGACCACCAGGAGGTCGGCCTCGAAGCCCGGCCGGACGACGCCGGTGGCGGTGAGGCCGAGCAGCTTCGCACCGTTCGACGTCGCGTGCTGGATCACCTCGAGCGGGTGGAAGCCGGCCTCCTGCTGGAGCTCCATCTCGCGAATGGTGCCGAAGCCGTAGAGGTGATAGATGAAGCCGGCGTCCGACCCGACGGTGACGTTGCCGCCGCGGCGCGCGTACTCGCGCACCCACCGCATCCAGATGTCGTAGTTGCGGCGCCACATGACCTCGTCCGCCGTCGTCCAATCGAAGTGGTACGAGCCGTGCCGCGTGGGGTCGGGCTCGAAGTTGGCGAGCACGTTCGGGAGCGCGTAGTCCGCGAACCAGGGCAGCGTACGGGCGCGGGTGAGGTCGCGGTTCGCCTCGTACACGGCGAACGTCGGGTCCCACGTCATGCCGTGGGCGAGCATCGTGTCGAGCACGGCGCTGAGGCGCGCCGAGTCGGCCTGGCGCCAGAGGTCGCCGGCCCAGCGGAAGCGGTCGGCCTCGTTGTCGTAGCTGTAGGAGTCGGGGAAGTTCTGCGGGCCGGGAATGGCCGCGTCGGGGATCCCGTACCAGTGCTCGATCGACCGCACGCCGAGCCGCGCCGCGTCGAGCGCGTCGTACTCCTGGATCTTCATGTCGGTGGCGATCGGCAGGCCGAGCCGCCGCGCCTCGTCTCCGATCGCGTCCCACACGTCGGGGCGGGCGATGAACACCTTGAGCCCCTGTGCCCCGTGGGCCTTGAGCCGCCGCACGCTCTCGCGCCCCTCGGCCGGCGTGTTCCCCGTGGGCACCGCGTACGGGACGATGGCCGGCGCCGAGATCCGGTTCTCGGCCGACAGCCGCGCGTGGGCGACGATGGTGTCGATCCCCTCCGCCGAGCCCGGGTCGCGGACGGTCGTGATGCCGTGCGCGAGCCAGAGCTTGTAGACGTAGTCCTTCGGCATCGGGCGGCCGGCGCGGCTGAACTGGATGTGCCCGTGCACGTCGACGATGCCGGGCATCACGTACATCCCGCGGGCGTCGATCACGCGGTCGGCGCGCTCGTCGATGGCCGCGCCCCCGAGGCTGCTCCCCGACGGCTCCGCCGCCACCGACGGCTGGATGTTCGTGATGCGCGCCCCCTCGACGAGGATGTCCATCGGCCCGCGCGCCGGGTTGCCGGTGCCGTCGATGACCATGGCGTTCTTGATGAGGAGCCGCGGGTAGCGCTGGCCGGAGGAGGGCGTCGGGGCTGGCGCGGCCTGCGCCGCGACTGGGCTGGCGGGCGACGCAACGAGCGTCGCCACGACGAGCGTGCGCGCGGCGGCGCGGGCGAGGGTTCGCGGGTGGGTGCGGGAGGGGCGCAGGGGCATCGGGCGGCTCCGGAATCTCCGGGATCGGCGCTGGCTCGGGCCCAAAAGCTGGGTGAGGCCGGAAGGACGAAGGTAGCACACGAAGGAGCGGCGGGGACAGGATGCGCCGGAGCGGCGGGATTTCGCGCCGCCCCCGCACCCCCCGCGGTAAGGGATTCACTCCAGCGCCGAAACCCGCCGCACCCGCGCCGCGCGCCGCGTACCGTTCCCCGAGCCCGACCGGGGCGCGGTGAACTCCGGCGCTCGGGGGGCGGGATTCTGGGTTCGGCTGGAGCGGTCACCGGTCACCGGGGTAGTTCACGGTGAGCGACCACCGGCGACCGACCGCCGGCAGATCAGGACCGACAGCCGCCCTAGCGCGCGCCCCTCCCCCTCGCCGTACATTGGGTCGAGAAGCGAGACTCATGCGTCGCCACGTCGTCCTCCGAGCGCCGCGAGCGCTCCTGCTGCTCCTTGCCCTTTCGACTACCGCGGCCGCACAGGCGGACATGCCGGCCGACGGGGCGCGACGCGCGTCTGCCCACAATGCGGCGGGTGCGCTCGCCGATTCCGTCGGGATGGTGCGAGCGGCGCGCGACGCGCAGGCGCGCTTCGAGTCGTTCCGGCAGTTGCGACTGCCGCAGGCGCGCGGCCTCGACGGGCAGTGCGACGTCCAGGTCGGACGCTTCTGCTACTACTACGAGGAACCAGCCGAGCGGCCGTCCGGCGAGCCGCCCGAGATTCGCGTGGCGCGCGACACGCTCCTCGCCGACCTCGGGCGAGCCGCCGCCCGGGTGGGCGGCGACGGCTGGATCGCCGGCCAGCGTATCCGCTACCTCCTGGAGGCGGGGCGGGCGAGCGACGCCGTGGCGGTCGCCGCAGCGTGCCGGAGCGCCGAGGCGGGCTGGTGCTCGTCGCTCGCCGGCCTCGCCCTGCACGCCGCCGGCGCCATCGCCGCGGCGGAATCCGCGTTCGCCGCCGCGGTGCGGGCGCTCCCCGACGACCGGCGCTGCGCGTGGCTCGACTTGAGCCCCGTGCTGGACTACAAGCTCCGCGCCCAATACCGCCGCGCCAAGTGCGGCGAGCGCCCGGCGCTGAACGAGCGGCTGTGGTGGCTCGCACGCCCCTTCTTCAGTACTGACGCCAACGACCTGCGCACCGAGCACTTCGCGCGCCTCACGATGGCGCGGCTCTACGACAGCGGCCGCACGCCGTACCACCCGAACTGGGGGAGCGACTCCCGCGAGGTCCTCGTCCGCTACGGGTGGCCCACGTTGTGGTCGCGCGACCACCTCGCCGAGGGGCGCACGTCGGGCTCTGGCACGCCCCGCGTCATCGGCTACGAACCGTCGCCGAGCTACTATTTCTTCCCCTCGGCGGATGCGGCCGAGCAGCCGACCGACGCGGAGGGGAGCGACTGGGACCTCCGTGCCCCGGCCGCGCGCTCGCGCTACGCGCCACCGTACGCCAAGCGGGTGACCGGCGTCGAATTCCAGTCGGCCCTCTTCCGCCGTGGCGACTCGACGCTCGCCGTGGCCGCGTACGACCTGCTCGCGCCTACCGGGCGCCTGCGTGGCGAGACGCCCCCGACTGGTGCGGCACACGTGGCGCTCGTACTTGCACGCGACGAGCACACCGCGCCGGTGGTCGCCCGGCAAGTGGCGGCGCCGGCACGGGGGACGCTGTCGGCCACAGCCCCCTGGCGGCCGGTGCTCGTGGGCGTGGAAGCGCTCGCCTCACACGGCAGTTGGGGGGCGCGCGGCCGGTCGGGCGCCGGATCGCCGGGCGCGGAGAACGCCCCCCTGGCCGTGTCCGACATCCTGCTCCTCGAGGCGGGCGGCGAGCCCGCGCCGTCGCTCACCGAGGCACTGCCCCGGGCGCGGCCGTCGCTGCGCGTGCGGCGCGGTGAGACCATCGGGCTGTTCTGGGAGGTCTACGGATTGGCGGGCCACACGGAAGAGGTGACCGTGACGCTCGCCGTCACGCGGGAGCGCGTGAGCTGGGGGCGCCGCCGCGCGGAGGCGCTGCGCCTCGTGCGGCGCCCGTCACCGGTGCGCCTGCGCTGGGCGGTGCGGCCCGACGACCCTCGGCAGGCCGTCGGGGCCGGGGGCGTGACGCTGGGGCTCGCCGGCCTCTCCCCGGGCCCGCACCGGGTGGAACTGTCGGTCCGGACGGCGGCCGGCGAGTCGGCGGTGGCCGTGCGGAGGATCACGATCGAGCGGTGAGCGTCGGCCGCGCCACGCGTCAGCCGCGGAAGCAACCTAACGACCGAGTGACGCGCGAGGCGACCGACGTCCACGACGTGCCGGGGATCCTCCGGGCCGTGGCCGACTCCGGCGCACCCGTTAGGCGAGTGACGGCCGCCGGGCCGCCCGCAGCCGACGCACCTCGCCCCGGGCGGCGTTGTGGCCGCGGACGACGATCACCCCCGTGCCGAGCGCCTCCTTCAAGTGCGTGGCGAGCCAGCCCACGAGGCCGTTGATGTCGAGGCCCGGCTCGACGTGGAACGAGAAGACGCGGAGCGGCTGGGCGGCGCCGGCCTCCGCAGGAGCCTCGCGCGGGTCTCGTCGGACGTCTCACGGCTGACGCACATGCGCGTTCGTGACGTCGGCTCGTCAGCGGGTCGCCCGCGCGGCCGGCGGCCAGGCCGCGACGACCTCCCACACCTCGCGCGAGAGGTCCACGCCGCTCGGGAAGTGGCGCAGCAGATCCGCCCGGAGCCGCGGCGCGTGCTCCGCCAAGTACCGATCGAGTGTGGCCTGGTCCGCCGCCTCGTACCTGACGCGGTATCGCCCGGGAGTGGACCGGCTGAAGCTGGCCGCTGCGAACGCGCCCGTCGCCAGCAGGTCGGGGACGTGGTGCTCGCGCATGAAGCGCTCGTACGCGTCCACCAGCTCCGGTCGGACGGCCGCGGTGACTTCGTAGGTGACCATGCCGTTAGATGGCGTCCCGGATCGCCCGCTTCAGCTCCCGGATCCGCGCCTCGTCGCGCTTGTAGAACGTCCACTGCTTGATCCGCTTCGGCCGGACGAGCCCGGCGCGGGCGAGCACCTTGAGGTGCTCGCTCACCGTGGGCTGGCTCACGCCGAGCTTCTCGGCGATCAGCACGCCGCAGACGCCGTCGCGCACGAGGTCGCCGTCGACTTGCGGCCGGAAGTGCGCCTCGGGGTCCTTGAGCCACTCCAGGATCTGGAGTCGCCGCTCGTTGGCGAGCGCGCGGAGGGCGTTGGCGGTCGACATATTGGCAATTTGCCAATTGGCTAATTATTGTCAAGCGCCGGGGCTCGCCGCCGGGCGCCGGCCGGCGCCCGCGGCGCCCGGCGAGCCCTCTCGCCCGGAGCGGTTCGAGAATGCTGGAGACGACCGCAGTGCCCGTGACCCGCGCGCGAATTGCCGGCACGGAGTCGATCATCCGCCCCCACGTCCGCCGCACGCCCGTCGTCGAGGTCGACGGCGCCGACGTCGGCGTGACGCCGGGTCCCCTGACGCTCAAGCTCGAGCTGCTGCAGCACGCCGGCTCCTTCAAGGCCCGGGGGGCGTTCGCGAACCTCCTGCTCCGTCAGGCCCCCGACGCGGGCGTGGTCGCGGCCTCCGGCGGCAACCACGGCGCGGCGGTTGCCTACGCGGCGATGCAGCTCGGCGTGTCCGCCACCATCTTCGTCCCGGCCATCTCCTCCCCGGCCAAGGTCGAGCGGATCCGAAGCTACGGGGCGCACCTCGTCGTCGGCGGGGAGCGCTACGCCGACGCGCTGGCAGCGAGCGAAGCGTGGGCCGCGCGCACCGGGGCGATGCCGGTACACGCGTTCGACCAGGACGAGACGCTGCTCGGCCAGGGCACCCTCGCCCTCGAGCTCGAGCAGCAGGCCCCGGACCTCGACACGGTGCTCGTCGCGGTCGGCGGCGGCGGGCTCGTGGCCGGGCTCGCCGCGTGGTACGCCGGCACCGTCAAGGTGGTGGGCGTCGAGCCCGAGCTGGCGCCGACGCTCACCCGCGCGCTCGAGGCGGGGCGCCCCGTGGACGCGGAGGCGGGCGGGATCGCCGCCGACTCGCTGGCGCCGCGCCGCGTCGGCGAGCGCGTGTTCCCAATCGCGCGCCGCTACGTCGATCACGTCGTGCTGGTCACCGACCAGGCGATCCGCGCCGCCCAGGAGACGCTCTGGGGCGCCCTGCGGGTGGTCGCCGAGCCGGGCGGCGCGGCGGCCTTCGCGGCCCTCGCCTCCGGCGGGTACCGCCCGCAGGCCGGCGAGCGCGTCGGCGTCATCGTCAGCGGCGGCAACACCGTAGCGGTGGACTTCAGCCGTTAGGCAGATCGACCCACCCGCACCGAGGAGGTGCCGCCGTGTCAACAACGCCCAGAACGCCAGCAACGCCAGCAACGCCAGCCACGCGCGGGCCCGTCGACGCTCGGCTGGAGGCTCTCGGCCTCGAGCTCCCCGCGGCCGCGAGGCCGGTCGCCAACTTCGTGCCCTGCGTCCAGACGGGCGCCACCCTCTTCGTCTCCGGGCAGATTCCGTCGTGGAATGGCGAATTGCGCCACGTCGGCAAGGTCGGCCGGGAGGTCTCGACCGCCGAGGCCCGCGCCGCGGCGCGCCTCTGCGCGCTCAACGTTCTGGCGCAGGTCAAGGCGTTCCTGGGAGGGCTCGACCGCGTCACACGCGTTTGCCAGGTGCAAGGGTTCGTGAACGCCGTGCCGGAGTTCGCGGACCACCCGGCGGTGATCAACAGCGCGTCGGACGTCTTCGTCGGAGCCTTCGGCGAGGCGGCCGGCGCGCACACCCGCTTCGCCGTCGGGGCGGGCTCGCTCCCGTTCAACGTCGCCGTCGAGATCGCAGCGGTGTTCGAAGTGCGAGGGTCTGGGGTCTAGGGTCTAGGGTCTGGGGTCCAGTCCGCAACGCCTTGACCCCAGACCCCAGACCCCAGACCCTCTGAACTCCGACAACAAGGGATTCACGATGCGAGCGATCCGCGTACACGACGTCGGCGACGCCGACGTGCTGCGCCTCGAGGAGGTCCCCGACCCGCGGCCCGGCCCGGGCGAGGCGCTCGTGCGCGTCGAGACGATCGGCGTGAACTTCATCGAGGTCTACCAGCGAAAGGGACTCTACCCGCTGGCGCGACCCTTCACCCCGGGCAGAGAGGCGGCGGGGACTGTCGTCGCCGTCGGCGACGGCGTCACGTCGCCGCGCGTCGGCGACCGCGTCGCGACGGAGGGGCTTCGCGGCTCGTACGCCGAGCTGGCCGTCGCGCCGGCCGACCGGCTCGTCGCGCTCCCGGACGGCATCGATACGCGGACGGGGGCGGCCGTGATGCTCCAGGGGATGACCGGTCACTATCTCGCCACGTCGACGTACCCGCTGTCCCCGGGCGACACGTGCCTCGTCCACGCTGCCGCCGGCGGCGTCGGCCTCCTGCTCTGCCAGATCGCGGCACGCCGCGGGGCGCGCGTCATCGGCACCGTATCGACGCCTGAGAAGGACGCCCTCGCGCGCGCG
>Ga0307413_10000330_pt1 | contig 14874 bp, 11 predicted proteins | sample DK1Ometagenome_3_FD_203714 | JGI IMG/M metagenome (GOLD analysis project Ga0307413, IMG submission 203714) | Maize rhizosphere microbial communities from greenhouse at UC Davis, California, United States - DK15-O-2 | ecosystem: Host-associated > Plants > Roots > Rhizosphere > Soil | place: USA... | reverse complement strand
GTCGGTGCTCGACAGTTCGGTATTGGCCGCTTCCCGGATCGCGTCCTCGACGTAGTTCTCCCACGCCTCGCGGGTGAAGGTGCCGGGAATCTGGTGGCTGCCGGTGATCGCGCCGTGCTTCGCCGCGTCCTCGCCGAGCAGGCCGGCGACGGTGACCGGGCTGAAACGGGTCGCCGCGCGCGCCTTGATCTGCGCGTACACGCGGTCGCGCGCCGGGGTGCCCTTCATCACCTGCTTGATCGCCTGGCGGCTGTCGTCGACCAGGCTGTACTTGGTCTCCAGTTGCGGCCAGTCGGCGCTCGCCGCCTGCTGCACATGGAACGTCATCAGCCGGCCGGCCGCACGCAGCATGTCCTCGCGCGGCATCGATCCGCGGTTGGCCTCCAACCAGCCGCGCCAGAAGCGGGTCAGCTGGTCGCTGAGGTGGGTCGCCTGGACCTTGCTGCGATCGCCCAGCATCAGGTAGGTCTTGAGCGCGTTGTAGGCGTCCTGCGAATCGGTCGGCGAGGCGTCCTGGTATAGGCCGGGATCGCCGGCTTCGGCCAGCGTGGTATCACCCGCGGCTTCGCCGCTGCCGGCCACCGCCGGCGGCTTCAGTTCACCGCGACGGGCGATGACCTCGCCGAGGAAGCTCTCCAGCTTGGTCCCGACCGGCGCCAGCATCAGCTGGCGCATGCCGTGGAAGTATTCGTCGCGCAGCTTGGCCTCGATCGCCTCGCCCTGGTACAGGCCCAGGCCGAGGCTGAGCGGGTGGTCGTCGCGCCAGGCCTGCAGTTGCTCCAGTCGGTCCTGCAGCACCAGCAACGCCTCGACCCGCGACTGCAGGCCGACCTTGCCCTCCTGCATCGCCACCGCCTTGTCGAGGTCGGCGCGCACGTCGGCGACCAGTTGCTGGTTGCTGGTGTACGACCAGGTCCAGCCGGTCAGGGCGACGCCGAGCGCGAGCACCGCGGCGAGGAACGCGGCATAGCGCAGCTTGGTCCGGCCCGGGTTGGAGTACTGCCGCACCAGTTGCTTGTCGGCGAAGATCACCTTGCGGAACAGGCCGAGCAGGAAGTGGCTGCTGTCGTTGGGCGGCAAGGCCTCGCCGAGGTTGGCGCCACCGGCCAGGCCGAACTGGCGGCCGACCCGCTCCGACGCCGGCTGCACCGCGACGCCTTCCTGCAGCGCGCTGGTGAAGTAGAAGCCACGGAACACCGGCTTGAACTGGTAGGGATTTTCCTCGAACAGGGTCGCGATGAAAGTGCGCAATGCCGGCTTGATGCCGGCGAACTCCATCGGCATCGTCAGCAGGCCGGGGCCGACCTCGCGGCCGCGGCTCATCGCCATCTGCGCCAGGCTCATCTCGCGCAGGCCGTCGGACAGCTCGTCGAAGTGGCTGTCGAACGCGGCCAGGGCGTCGGTCTCGCCGTTGACATCGAACGGCAGCGTCGCGCCCCAGGCGTTCTCGCGCTCGGCCGGATCAAGGCCGCGGAAGAAGTCGCTGAAGCCGGAGATCAGGTCGGCCTTGGTGAACACCACGTAGACCGGCGCATGCACCTCCAGCCGCTCGGTCAGCTCCTGCACGCGCTGGCGCAGGTTCTTGGCCAGGTCGATCGCGAACTCCGGCTTGCTGCCCGACAGCTCGGCGATCGAGGCGGCGATGATGACGCCGTTGATCGGCGCGCGCGGGCGGTTCTTCTTCAGCAGGTCGAGGAAGGTCAGCCACTCCAGCCGGTCCTCGGCGCTGACCGAGTAGCGGCCGGCAGTGTCGAGGACGATGCCCTCGGTGGTGAAGTACCAGTCGCAGTTGCGGGTGCCGCCGAGGCCGTGGATGACGTTGCTGCGGTTGTCCTCGAACGGGAAGCGCAGGCCCGAGTTGAGGATCGCGGTGCTCTTGCCGGCCGCCGGGTTGCCGATGATCACGTACCACGGCAACTCGTACAGCGCCGCGCTGCCCTTCATCTGGCCGAGCCTGGACGACTTGATCGCCTTGACCGCCTCGCCCATGCGCTCGCGCAGGACCTCGGCGTCGGCGCGCGCCGCCGGCTTGGCGGCGGTCACGGCCTGGTCGGCCTGCTCGGCGACCATGTTGTCGATGCGCTTGGCCGCGCGTGCCGCCAGCACCTTGCGCACGATCACCACCAGCAGCCACAGCGCCAGCGCGCCGAGCACCGCGACCAGCAGCCAGCCGCCCGCGGCCATCAGGCCGTCGATGCCGAAGTAGGCGACCGCCGCGGCGGCGGCGATGCCGAGCGCGGCGAGCACGCGGTAGTCCATCAACCAGTAGCGAAGGTTCATCCAGAAACTGCTCATCCAAACACTTCCATCGTCATCAAGCGGTGGCCGGGGCCGCGGATGCGGCTTCGGCGGGATCGGGGGTTTCGGATCCGGCGTCGGGCGCCGGGATCGGCGACAGCGCCAACGCGACGCGCGCGCGCGGGTCGGCCAGGCCGAACGCGAGCACCGGCGCGTCGCTCTGCGCGGCCTGCGCGGCGGCGGCGGCGAGCAGCGCCAGCGGTGCGACCGCACCGAGGTCGCCGCAGGCCAGGCCGAGGTGGCGGGCGTCGTCGACCGGGTCGAGTTCGGGCAGGGTCGCGGCGATCGCCCCGGCGATTTCGATCGCGCGGCTGGGGCGATGGTCGGCGTCGCTGAACACCAGCGCGATCGCCTCGGCCGGCTGCGCCGCGGTCGTCATCGCGTGCTGCAGCAGTTCCGCGGCCTGTCGGCTGGCACCGCGACCGCCGCCGGCCTGGCCGCGCAGCAGCCGGTGCAGGCGCAGCGGCACGGGCGCGGCCGGGTCGAGTGCGACATGGGCACCGGCCAGCAGTACTCCGGCTGCGCCTTCGCCGGGAATCAGGCCTTCGGGGTGGCCGCTGACCAGCAACTCGCGACGGGCGTCCAGCCGTTCGATGCTGGCGTTGCCGATTGCCGAATGCGCTGCCAGCAGCAGTTGCGGGTCGTCGTCGCGATCGCGCGCCTGGACCTGGATGAGCTGGTCGAGCATTCGCCAGCTGTCATTGCCGTTGGTCGCCGGCAACACCTCGACCTGCAACTGTTGCGGCGCGAATCCCAACGCCGCGGCCTTGACGCGCAGCCAGTCGCCTGCGGCCTGCCGCGCCATCGGCGTCCAGTTCGCGGGCAGCAGCAGGCGGACCCGGACCACGGCAGCCGCCATCGCGACCGGCGACGGCGCGCGCGCCGAACGCGAATGGTGCATCGCATGCGGGTGCAGGGTCGGCTCCGCATGCGACAGCGAGCCATCCGCCATCGCGATTTCCGGCGACGACGACGGCAGTGCCGCCAGCAACAGCTCCTCGGCCACCGGATCAAGCAGTGCGAGGGCACGCAGGCTTTCATCGTCGAACACCCGCTCGAACGTTTCCGGCTCGGCCAGCGCCGCCCGCAACGGTGCCTCGACCGCCGCCGGATCGAGGTCTTCGACCGCTGCGGCGAATACCGGCAGGCCGATCGAATCCTTCAACCACGGATGCAGCGGCGGCCGCTCGGGCTTGGCCAAGGACTCCGCGACTGCCGCGCCACCGGCACCGGCGCGCAACCACGCCGCACTTGCCAGCAGATGCACGATGCGGTCGAGCTGCGGGCCACTGTCGATCGGCGAGGTGAACTCTTCGTCGCCAGCCGTCACCGCGGGCGTGGCCGCCCGCGCCGCGCGACGGCGCAGGCCCCAGCGCAGCAGCAGGAAGGCGCCGAGCAAGGCCAGCGGCAGGCCCAGCAGCCACAGCGCCAGATCGCCCGCACCGGGATTGACGTCGCCAACCTGCCAATACAGCACCACCGCGAACCAGACCGCCGCGAACAGCAGCAGCACCAGCGCACCCGTGCGCAGCACGCGGGCGATCTTCATCGCGCCTCCCCTGCGTCCATGCCGGCAATGGTCCGTGTCGTGTCCATTCGAATCGCACCGGCGCGTCTTGCACCGGAACCTCGCTCCCTGAAGTCCGGTCAGCCGATGAAGGTCTGGGTCTGGCTGGCAATCAACGTCGCCCCGCACGCGGTCTTGTCGCCGTGGCGGGCGACCGGCTGGCCGTCGATGATGGTGGTCGGGTCGCCGGACACGATCACGGTGTCGCCATGCTGGCTGCAGGCGACCTTGTCGTTGATGCGAGCGACCGGCAGGCCGTTGATGTCGGTGGTCGCGGTGCTGCTGGCCACGGCGCCGCCGTGGTCGATCTTGTCGCCGACGACGATGAAAGGCTTGGACATCTGGCCGTGCTCCCTGCTGGCGGGCCCCGTAAGGCCGAGTGGCATCCGGTTGCCACCGCCAACGATAGCAGGACTGGCGGGGGTTTATCACCCGGGCCGGCCATGCCGCGCGGCGCGGCGGCGTCAGTGGCCGGCGGCGCGGCGGGCCGCGCGACAGGCGGTCTTCAGTTCCAGGTGCACGTAGTCCTTGATGCTGCGCCAGCTGCCACCCCATTCCAGCCCGGCCTCCTGCGCCAGGCGGCCGTAGAGGAAGTAGCCACGCTTGGTCCACGCGTCGCCCATGTCCCATTGCAGCTTGCCGTCGCGGTACAGCGCGCTGTCGACCGCGAGGCCGTACTGATGGCAGCTCTGGCCGGCGCCGGCGCGGGTCGTGCCGCCGCCCTTGCGGGCCAGGGCGGCCTGACGCTCGGGGCTGCGATAGCCCTCGACCAGCACCATTTCGTACCCGTACTGCTCGCGCATGACCTGGTAGATCGCCAGCACGCGCTGCTGGAACACCGGGTCGATCCGGTTCCACTTGCGGTCGGCGCCGGAGATGGCCTGCGGCGTTTCACCGGCCGACGTGGTGGTGCCTGCGCTGCGCAGCAGCACCGCCTCGGCGGCGACGAATACCGCTGGCGGCAGTTCCGGTGGCGGCGCCAAGCGCTCACCGCGCAGCAGCCCGAGCACATGGTTGTTGGACGCGACCGCGGTTCCGCCCTCGAAACCGTCAAGGACCACGCGCTGGCGGAGTTGCAGGATCACCAGCGGCGGCACCGCCAGCAGCAGTGCAGCGACCAGCAGCAGGTTGCGGTGCCTGCCGAACAGGCGCATCGCACGCTGGCTGGTGGCACGCGCGGACTGCGATGACTCGCTCGCACGATCAGCGGCCCGCGATTGCCAGCGGCCCAGTACCGCGGCCAGTCGCGAGAACAGGCGGTCGGCACCGGCGAGCACGCCATCGCGCGCCGCCGGGAACAGCACCAGCCACGCCGCTGCGGCCGTCACCGCGAAAAATACCGCCATCCATAACGCCATCATGCGTACACCATCCATGTGTCCAGCGCCCGCGCCGCGGGCCAGCGGAATTGACGCCACCGGCACCCCGCCGCAGAATGCCGGCGAACCGCCAGCGGCCTCCGCCGCGCGGGAAGGGAATCATACCGGCCGCTCGAACCGGCCAGGAAAGGAGTCCACGTGGACCGGCAAGATGCCAAGCCCAGCCGCCCCAGCCTGTTGGCCGGCGAGCAGACCCACCCCGCCGCGCAGCCTGCATCGGCGCGGATCCTAGCAGACATGCAGGACCGCGAATCCGGTCCGCAACGCGCTGCGGGAAAGGCACGCACGCGGTGGCTGCCGATGGTGGTACTGCTGCTCGCGGTGGTGGCAATGGGCTGGTGGTGGCAATCCCCGCCAGCCGATGGTGCCGCCACGGAGGCGACGCCAGTGCCGACGGCGGATGCCGGTGCCTCTTATCTGTCGCGCGACACGGCGACGGGGGGCGCGGCGACCATCATCGACGAGGCGCTTCCCGCGTCGATGGCAACCACGTCCGGCCGGGCCACCAGCGACGGGACGGGCGACGCCGGCGTCGCGGACCCGGCGATCAACCCGATGGTGAAGATGGCGCAACCGGGCAGCGCGCCGGCGGGCGGCGCGACCACCGACGGGACGTCCAATCCGTTCCTGCTCGCAACGGCAACGGCAACCCCCACCACCACGACGCCCGCTGTTCCCCGTCCGCCGGCACGCAAGCCGGAGGGCGCGTCCGGTCGCGACGAGCCGGACCTGCTCGCGATACTGATGGGCAACATCAAGCCCGGCCAGCCGACCGGCGACAGCCCCGGCAGCGGGCTGGATGCGTTTTTGCAGACGATGGATGCGGACAGCACCGGCGTGGCCAGCGCCGAGCGGAACCGCAACGGGCGTCCGCAACGCACGCGCTCCCAGCAGATCCAGCAGAACCTGCGCGAATGTCCGGCGGCGAACACCGCCAAGGGGCTCAAGTGCCGGCAGGAAATCTGTGCGGTGTATGCGGGACGCGATCCGGCGTGTCCGGCGGCGGGTTGAGGGGCGCTGCATCGACCGGAGCGTACAGGAGCGGGGTGAGTCGCGAATGCCGGAGCAATCGGCGGCCGGCTCGATCGGCAACCGGTGCGGAGTCATGCCCGCGTACCGGGTTTCGCGCGCAACACGACGGTCGATGGATCAGTGAATTCGCGACTTACGTCGCTCCTACAAACCCTGCAGGATCCGCAGTACCGGGGGCGTCTACCAGACTACTTCGGCCATGGAACAGTTCAGGCCGGAACCGATGCCGAGCAGGGCGACGCGGTCGCCTTTCTTCAGGCGGCCCATCTCGCGCAGCTTGCTCAGCACGATCGGCACCGAGGCCGGGCCGATGTTGCCGTGTTCGTCGAAGATGGTCAGGACCTTGCGCGGGTCGATCCCCATCGCCTTGGTGAAGGCGGCGGTGTGGACCTTGCTGACCTGGTGGATCACGAACTGGTCGAGTTCCTCCGCGACCCAGCCGAGCTTCTGGCGGGCGACCAGGAAGGTCTTCTGCGCAAGCTTGACGCCCTCGATCAGCAGCAGCCGGGTGTCGGTGATCATGCCGTCGAGGTTGCCGCGGCACAGCTTGTTCCACTCGGTCGCGGCGCGGGTCACGCCACCCTTGTAGCGCGGCGCGCCCGGTACCAGTTCGGCGCGCGCCAGCACCATCGCGGCGGCGCCGGACCCCAGCGTCAGGGTCGCCAGCTCGTTGCGGAAATCGGCCTCGGTGGAGTCGGCGCGCATCATGCGCTCGAGGGTCTTCTCGTAGGCCAGGTCGGCGGTTTCGCCATCGACCACCAGCGCGTAGTCGATCTCGCCGCGCTCGATCATGCGGCTGGCGATGTCCATGCCGTTGATGAAGGCCAGGCAGGCATTGGCCACGTCGAAGTTCTGGCAGGTGTCGGGCAGGCCGAGGTTGCCGGACACGATCGACGCGGTCGACGGCTCCAGGTAGTCGCGGCTGACCGAGGTGTTGACCAGCAGGCCGACCCGGCCCGGCTCGATCGCCGCGTCGGCCAGCGCCTTGACCGCGGCCAGGGTGGCGGCGTCGGACGCGAGCATGTCGCCGTCCCACAGGCGCCGCGCGTGGATGCCGGCGATGTCGCCAAGCACGTCGGTGCGGATGCCCAGGCGGTCCAGGGTGGGCTTGAGCCGGGCGTTGATCTCCTCCGAGCTCAGGCGACGCGGCGCATCGATATGGGCCAGGCCGGCGATGGCGACGTGTTGGAACAGCATGGGCGGCAAACCGTAGACAAAAGATCACGTCAGATTAACGTTTTCCCGGGACGCCTGCATTAACCCCCCGTATGGACTGAACGGTTCAGCTCCCGATGGGATAGGTCCGCGCCCCGCCGGCAGCGGCATTGGCCGGCTGCAACGGCCCCGGCACCGCGGTCGTGCCGCCGCAGTGGTAGGTGGCGAAACGCTGGTCGCCCTCAAGCGGCGGCGCCAGCGGCTGGATGGTGTCGGCATCCATGCCCGGCGCTTCGTTGCGGGCGAGCGTTTCCAGCTCCTCGCGGACGCGCAGGTTGTTGCGCTCGTAGAAGGCGACGCTGTCCTTGACCGACACGGCGACCTCGCCGCGCTTGACGCAGCCGGCCGGCGGGCCGCCGGCGGCGATCACCCGCACCGCGCTGGCGCCGGGGGCCATGTGCACCCAGGTGCAGCCACTGGCGAGGACGAGCGTGGCGCAGCCGAGGATGAGCAGGCGGGTCATGGGAACTCCTTGGATCGAAAGCGGTGGAACGACGGCGGATCGGATGACGAGCCGGCGGATTGTCGCTTGGACGCGACGGTTTTGCGCGTTGCGCGGTGAATCTCGGATGACTTGGCGGTGCTTCCACCACAACAATCCCGTCCTGTAGGAGCGACGTAAGTCGCGATCGCACGGCGATCCCGGATGTCAGTGAAATCGCGACTTACGTCGCTCCTACATCGGAGAGATGGCCCGCCGGGTGGACCAGCCACCCGGCGGGATACCGCTTACTCCGCCGCGCTGCCGTCACCCTCGGCCCTGGTGCCGGCATCGGCCTTGGCCGTGGTCGCGGCATCGCCGGCGACCGGATTGCCGTCGGCATCGAGCACCTGCACGGTGCCCAGCTCCAGCGCGCGCACCGGCGCGCCGATCTTGTCGAGATCGCCGACCACCACCCAGGTCAGGGCATCCGGGTCGATCGTGCCGGCGGCCTTGGCCACCTGCGCCGGGGTCAGCCCCTCGATCTCGGCCTTGTGCTGGAACACGTAGTCGTCCGGACGGTCGTAGCGCACGATCCCTGCGATGGTGCCGAGCACCGCGCGACCGGTCTCGTAGGCGCCGGGCAGGCTGCGGATCTCGTTGGAACGCACCTTGGCGACCTCCTCGGCGGTCGGCGGCGCCTTGCCGCTGGCGTACTCGCCCACCTCGCGCTTCATCTCGACCATCGCCTCGGCGGTCTTGTCGATCTGCACCGGCGCGAACGCCAGCCACGGCCGCTGGCCCAGCGCGTCCGGCGAGAAGCTGTAGGCGCCGTAAGCCCAGTGCTTGTCCTCGCGCAGGTTCATGTTGAGGCGGGCGCTGAACTGGCCGCCGAGCACGGTGTTGGCGAACTCGAACTCGGTGGCGTCGTCCGACATCGTCGACGGCACCAGCTGGCCGGCGAAGATGTTGGCCTGCACCGCGCCCGGCTGGTCGATCAGGAACACCCGCGGTGCGTCGGGAAGCGCGACCTTCTCGACCTCGCCAGTGGTCGCCGGCTGGCCCTCGCCCTTCCAGTCGCCCAGGTGCTTCTCGAGCAACGGCACGACCTGCGCCAGGGTGGTGTCGCCGACCACGACCAGGGTCGCGTTCTCCGGCCGCACCCAGGTGTCGTGGTACTCCACCAGGTCGTCGCGGGTCAGCGAGGCGATCGACTTCTCGGTGCCCGAGCCGCTGAACGGCATCGCGTAGGCGTGGCCTTCGCCGTACAGCAACGGCGGCAGCACGCGCAGCGCGGCGGCGTTGGGGCGGGCCTTCTCCTGCTTGATCCCGGCGATCCAGCTGGCCTTGATCCGGTCGATCTCGGCCGGGTCGAAGCTCGGCTCGCGCAGCATGTCGGCGAACAGCGCCAGCGACGGATCGATGTTTTCCTTCAGCGCCGACAGCGATGCGCTGGCGCCGTCGAGCGAGGCGTCGGCACCGAGGTTGGCGCCGAGCGACTCGGCGGCCGCGGCGAATTCCAGCGCGCTGTAGTCGGCCGCACCCTCGTCGAGCATGCTCATCGCGAAGCTCGACGTGCCCAGCTTCGCGCCGTCCAGCGCATCGGCCTTGTAGCCGCCGTCGAGCAGCAACCGGAACTGCACCACCGGCACTTCATGGCGCTCGGCGAGGATCACCTTCGTCCCATTCGACAGAGTGGCGCGCTGCAGCTCGGGGAACTTCAACTCCGGGAAATCCTCCGGCATCGGCACGCCGGTGCTGCGGTCGACCGTGGACGGCGACACGCTGTACTTCGGGTCGACCGGGGGCAGGTCCAGCGCGGCCGGTTCGACCGCCGGCTCCTCGGCCAGCGCGGTGCGCTCGCCGGGCAGCACCACCAGGGTATGGTCGCCGTCGCCGAGCCATTGCTTGCCGACCGCCTGCAACTGCGCCGGGGTGACCGCGGCGACCGTCGCGAGGGTGTCGCGGTAGCAGCCCGGATCGCCGACGTAGACTTCGCACGCGGCCAGCGCGTCGGCCTTGCCGCCGAACCCGCCGATGCGCTCGATGCCGCGGATGAAGCCGGCGCGGATCACGGTCTTGGCCTGGGCGACCTCCTCCGCGGTCGGGCCCTCCTTCAACAGGCGGGCAAGTTCCTCGTCGATGATCGCCTCGACCTTCTTCGGATCGACGCCTTCCTTGACGCTGGCGGTGACCAGGAAGTTGGAGCCAAGCTGCGACTCGCTGACCCCGGCGCTGACGCCGTCGACCAGCTTGTCGCCGTGAACCAGCCGCTTCTCCAGCCGCGAGGTGTCGCTGCCGCCAAGCACCTGCGCCAGCACGTGCAGCCGGTCGACATCGGTGCTGCCGGTCTGGGCGACGTTCCAGGCGCGGTAGATGCGCGCCTGCGGGACGTTGTCGTGCATGGTCTCGCGGGTGTCGGCGGGACGCACCGCGACGTCGACCGGCGGCTGCGCCATGTCCGGGCCGGCCGGGATGTCACCGAAGTACTTGGCGACCTTCTTCTTCGCGGTTTCCACGTCGATGTCGCCGGCGAGCACCAGCACCGCGTTGTTGGGGCCGTACCAGGTGCGGAACCAGTTCTTGACGTCCTCCAGCGAGGCCGCGTTGAGGTCGGCCATCGAGCCGATCACGCTGTGGTGGTACGGGTGGCCTTCCGGGTACAGGGCCTGGTTGAGCTTGGTCCAGACCTGGCCGTAGGGCTGGTTCTCGCCCTGGCGCTTCTCGTTCTGGACCACGCCGCGCTGCTCGTCGAGGGTGGCCTGGTCGATCGCGCCGAGCAGGTGGCCCATGCGGTCGGACTCCATCCACAACGCGGTGTCGAGCGCGGTGGTCGGCACGTTCTCGAAGTAGTTGGTGCGGTCGGTGTTGGTGGTTCCGTTCATGTCGGTCGCGCCGACCAGTTCGAACGGGTCGAAGTACTCGCCGGGGTGGTTCTCCGAACCGTTGAACATCAGGTGCTCGAACAGGTGCGCGAAGCCGGTGCGCCCGCGCGGCTCGTCCTTGCTGCCGACGTGATACCAGACGTTGACCGCGACGATCGGTGCCTTGTGGTCCTCGTGCACGATCACCCGCAGGCCATTGGGCAGGGTGAACTGCTGGTACGGGATCGCGACGCCGGCGCGGGCCGGTGCGTCCTGCGCCTGCGCGGGTGCGAAGGCGGTGGCGCCGATCGCGGTGGCGAGGGCCAGCGCAAGCGCGCCCTTGTGCAGTACGGCTCGTGGTGCGGACATTGGACACTCCCTTGTGATTGCGTGTGCGACGGCCCGGAATGGGCGCAACGACCCATCCTAGCGGCCGCATCCGATCCGGGCACTAGGTCACAAGTCCTAGGCCGATGCCGGCCGCGGCATCCCGGCCTAGACTGGCCGGACCCCGCCCAGGAGACCGCCATGACGCCCTCATCGCCGCGCCACTGCCTCGTCACCGGCGCCAACCGCGGGCTCGGACTGGAGTTCGTGCGGCAGTTGCTCGAACGTGGCGACCGTGTGGTCGCGACCTGCCGCCAGCCCGGCCGCGCCAACGCCCTCAACCAGCTCGCCGGCGAATACCCGGGCCGCCTGCACGTGCTGCCGCTGGACGTCGCCGAGCCGAAATCGCACGCCGAACTCGTGCGCGAGCTGCCGCTGGTGCTGGGTGACGACGCCCGCCTCGACCTGTTGGTCAACAATGCCGGCGTACTGCATTCGGGCGAGCGCTTCGGCAAGGTTGCCGCCGCCACGCTCGACGACAGCCTGCGCACCAATGCGACCGGCCCGTTCCTGCTGACCCAGTCGCTGGCGCCGCTGCTGGCCGACGGCGGCAAGGTCGCCAACCTGTCGTCGGAACTGGGCTCGATCGCCGGCAAGGACGCGTTCCGCACGCCGAGCTACTCGATCTCCAAGGCCGCTTTGAACATGGCGACGGTATTGCTGGCGCATGCGTTGGCCGAACGCGGGACCGTGGTGGTCGCACTGCACCCGGGCTGGGTGCGGACGGACATGGGCGGCGACGGCGCGGACGTGGCCCCGGAGGATTCCGCGGCCGCGCTATTGAAAGTGATCGACCGCACCGATACCGCCGACAGCGGCCGCTTCCTCGACCGCCATGGCGCGCCGCTGCCCTGGTGACCTCTCAACCGCGCCACGCCGGATGTGTAGGAGCGACGTAAGTCGCGATTTCACTGCCGGACCAGAAACGCGACCTGCGCGTATGGCGGCCGAAGCGCGGGCCTGACCCCGACATCACGATAGATATCGGCGCACGGTTCCGCCGTGCGATCGCGACTTACGTCGCTCCTACAATATGGATATTCGCGCGGCCGCCGGTACCGCGCCGACCTAGACTGCCGCCCATGTTCGACGTCATCCTGTTCCAGCCCGAAATACCGCCCAACACCGGCAACGCGATCCGCCTATGCGCCAACACCGGCGCGCGGCTGCACCTGGTGCGGCCGCTGGGTTTCAACCTTGACGACAAGCAGATGCGCCGCGCCGGGCTCGACTACCACGAGTACGCGCGACTGCAGGTCCACGACGACCTCGATGCGGCACTCGCCGCGATCACCGAAGCCAATGGCACGCCGCCGCGCGTGTTCGCCCTGAGCACGCGCGGCCGCACCCGCTTCGACACCCCGGCCTACCGCGAGGGCGATGCGTTCCTGTTCGGCTGCGAAACCCGCGGCCTGCCCGACGCGGTGCTCGACGCATTGCCGCCGGAGCAGCGCCTGCGCCTGCCGATGCGCCCCGACAACCGCAGCCTCAACCTGTCGAACGCGGTCGCGGTGACGGTGTTCGAGGCGTGGCGGCAACAAGGATTCGCCGGCGCCGCCGACTGAGCGGGCAGCAAGCCGTCCGCATCGGCTGCTCGCGCCGGCCGCCACTCCCGGGGACAATCGGATTTTCCGCCGCCACGAACCGCCATGCAGCTTCCCGCTTTCCTGCGCCGCCCCAGCCTGGTCACCCAGATCGTAATCGGATTGATTGCCGGCACGCTGCTGGCGCTCGTTTCTCCGGGCGCGGGCGCTGACGCCGGATTGCTCGGCACGGTGTTCGTCTCCGCGTTGAAGGCGGTGGCGCCGATACTGGTGCTGGTGCTGGTCGCCGCCTCGATCGCCAACCATCGCCGCGGGGAACGCAGTGGCATCCGCCCGATCCTGTTGCTGTACGTACTCGGCACCTTCGCCGCGGCGCTGGTCGCGGTGCTCGCCAGCTTCGCGTTCCCCACCACGCTGCAGCTGGCATTGCCCGAGGACATCGCGCTGACACCGCCGGAAGGCATCGGCCAGGTGTTGCGGACGTTGCTGATGCAGGTGGTCGACAACCCCGTCAACGCGCTGGTCACCGGCAACTACATCGGACTGCTGGCCTGGGGCATCGGCTTGGGACTGGCGTTGCGGCATGCCTCCGAGGCCTCCCGCCAGATGCTTTCCGACCTGGCCGACGCGATCACCTGGCTGGTGCGGCTGGTGATCCGGCTGGCGCCGCTGGGCATCTTCGGGCTGGTCGCGGCGACGCTGGCCGAAACCGGGCTGTCGGCGCTGCTCGACTATGCCCGCCTGCTGGCGGTACTGCTGGGCTGCATGCTGTTCATGGCGCTGGTCGGCAACCCGTTGATCGTGTTCCTGAAAAACCGCCGCAACCCTTACCCGCTGGTGTTCACCTGCCTGCGCGAGAGCGGCATCACCGCGTTCTTCACCCGTTCGTCGGCGGCCAACATCCCGGTCAACCTGGAGCTGTGCCGCAAGCTCGGGCTGCCGGAGGAAACCTACGCGGTCTCGATCCCGATCGGCGCGACCATCAACATGGCCGGTGCGGCAATCACCATCACCGTGCTGACCTTGGCCGCAGTGAACACCCTCGGCATTCCGGTCGACCTGCCGACCGCGCTGTTGCTGAGCCTGGTGGCGACGGTCGGGGCCTGCGGCGCATCGGGCGTGCCGGGTGGCTCCCTGCTGCTGGTGCCGCTGGCCTGTGGACTGTTCGGCATTTCCACCGACCTGGCGATGCAGGTGGTGGCGATCGGTTTCATCGTCGGCGTGGCGCAGGATTCGGCCGAGACCGCGCTGAACTCGTCGACCGACGTGCTGTTCACCGCCATCGGATCCCCTGCCGCCATCGCGGCGGCGCCGGAAGCCGCCCCGCGCTGACAAAAGAACGCAGCGCCGCGAGGGCGCTGCGCATGCTGCATCGTGGGGAGGACTACTGCTCGTCGTCCTCTTCGCCCTCGTAGTTGCCCATCGTGCCGTAGTTCAAGTCGCTGGAATCGACATCGACCACGCCTTCGATTTCGCTGGCGATGCGTGTGGCGGCATCCGCCTCGGCCTGGCTGCCGACGTTGCCGGACAACGCCACCACGCCATTGTTGGTCTCGACCTGGATATCGGTGCCGGCGGTGTCGGTATCCGCGAGCAGGCTGGACTTGACCTTGGTGGTGATCCAAGTGTCGTCGACCGGCTGATCCGAGTCGGCGCGGTCGAGTTGCTCGGTGTTGGTCAGGTTGCTGTCTTGGTCGATCTGCTGCGCACTGGCGTCCTGGGCGTCGTTCTGGACACCGGCGGTGTCCACCGGATCGCTTGCCACGGCACCGCCGGCAGCGAAAAGCAGGCCGGTGGCGAGGGCGGCGGCGAGCGCGGTGCGCGGGGTGCGGGTGCGGGTCGTGTTCATGTGCGGTGCCTCCAACGTGGGTGTACGTCGAAGTTTCCGCATCGCATGTTCAGGTCCTGTGTGCGCCACCTTACCCCGGAGGTACGCGGTTCACCTGGCGGGATACTGCTCGCGCATCAACTCGGCGATCGCCGACACCGGCGCATTGCCGTACGACAGGAAGCGGTTGTGGAAGGTCTTCAGGTCGAAGACCTCGACGAGTTCGGCCTTGCGCTGCTCGCGCAGGTCCATGATCTCGGCGTAGCCGGTGAAGTAGCTGGTCAGCTGCACCTGCGACAGCCGCACCCGGCGCCACTTGTTGACCGCCTCGGTCTTCTC
>Ga0307413_10000328_pt1 | contig 14887 bp, 9 predicted proteins | sample DK1Ometagenome_3_FD_203714 | JGI IMG/M metagenome (GOLD analysis project Ga0307413, IMG submission 203714) | Maize rhizosphere microbial communities from greenhouse at UC Davis, California, United States - DK15-O-2 | ecosystem: Host-associated > Plants > Roots > Rhizosphere > Soil | place: USA... | reverse complement strand
CTGGTCGCCGACGATCGCCGGCGGGACGACGAAGTTGGCGTCGGACTCGTCCACGTAGCGCTGCGAGAGCTGGGAAAAATTGAAGACGCGGTGCCTCACCAACTCGTGCGTGAGCGACCGGCTGATTCCCTCGAGGAGCAGCGAGTAGTGCGCGTGCTCCAGGACGCTCCCGTGCCCCTGCCGCTTGATGTTCTCCAGGTACTCGCGCGTCGTGCGGCCTGCCGGGTTCCGTTGACTCATATAACAAAGGCGTCCCGCGAACTCGGCGAGGCGCTCGCCGTCGGTGCTCTCACCGATCCAGTGGACCGGCAGGTGCGACGGCTCGGCGAAGGAGGGCCGGGCGAGAAGCGTGATCTTGGGCTCGGTGTAGAACACGGAACAGGGACGAGGGACGAGAGATGAGGGACGAGAAGCGGCGAGAAAACTATCGTGACCGGCATCACGGCGCGATGCCGGTCCGCTCCTCGATCGTTCAAATTCTCCGGCGGCGCGCTGCCTCGACGATACGCTGCCTCGACGGCCCGCCGCGATCGCCGCGTCGCGTCGGTCTCAGCCTTCCGCCGTTCGGCCGCCCTTCCCCTCGTACTCCATCCCCTCGGTGGCCGGCGTGCTCGCCGCGCCCCCTCGTCCCTCGTCGCTCGTCGCTCGTCCCTCGCTGTCCAGCATCGCCAGCCGGAGCACCCCGTACGCCCGCTCTCGCGCCACGCGGTCGAGGGCGGCGCGCGCCGCGGCGGGGAGCGGCTCGAGGGTCGGGTCGTACTTGATCGTCGCCAGCGGCGGCTCGTCGGAGACGGGGACCTTCACGCCGGGGTTGAGGATGCCGGTCGGGTCGAAGCTCCGCTTCACGAGCTCGAACAGGACCGTCGCGTCGGGGCGCCAGACGCGGGCGAGGAGCGGCGTGCGGAGTCGGCCGTCGCCGTGCTCACCAGCCAGCGTGCCGCCGAGCCGCGCGGTGAGCGCGACGACCTCGTCGAGCACGAGGCCCACGCGCTCGCGCCAGTCGGGCTGGGTCACGTCGACGAGCGGGTTCACGTGCACGTGCGCGTCGCCGGCGTGGCCGAAGATCACGCCGCGTATCCCCCGGAGCGCGAGCGCCGCCCGCACGCCGCGCACGTACTCCGGCAGCCGCTCCGGCGGCACGGCGCCGTCCTCGACGAATTGCATCGACTTGAGCGCGGGGTCGAGCCGCGCCAGGATCGGACTCGCGGCGTGACGGAGCGCCCACAGCTCCTCCTCGGCGGGCGACTCGAGCGCGAGCGCCACGTGGCTCGCCCCCGCCGCCCGGAACACGCTCTCGACCAACCGCGCCGCGGCTCCGGCGTGCGCGTCGCTCTCGCCTTCCACTTCGCCGAGGAGCACCGCTTCGGTGCCGGCGGGCAGTGACGGGGCGTGCTCGCCGAGCGCGGCCACCTCGAGGAAGGTCCGGTCGAGCAGCTCGCAGGCGCTCGCCCCGGTCTCACGAGCCTGCACCGCGGCGGCGACCGCCTGCTCCAGCGTCGGGAAGGCGGCGAGGACGCTGGCCGTCGCCGCCGGCAGCGGCGCGAGCGCGAGCTCGAGGCCCACGAAGAGGGCGAGCGTCCCCTCGCTTCCCACGAGCAGGTCGACGAGGTGCCCCGAGTGCGCGAAGTCGGCGAGCGCGTACCCGGACGACTCCTTCCGCACGCCGGCGTGCCGGATGCGCGCCACCGGCTCGGCCACGGCCGCCGTGAAGATCGACGGCATCGCCTGGTGCGCGAAGCGGCGCACGGCCGGCACCACTTCCGCGAGCGGTGGGATCTCGTCGCGCCGGCGGAGCACCGCCCGCGTCCCGTCGTCGAAGACGCAGTCCAGCGCGGTCACCCAGGCCCGTGTGGCGCCGTACTTGAGCGTGTGTGCGCCGGCGCTGTTCGTCGCCGCCATGCCCCCCACCGTGCAGTACTCACCGCTCGACGGGTCGACGGGGAAGTGCAGGCCGTGGGCGCGCGCGGCGCGATTCACGGCGCCGCGCAGGGCACCCGGACCCACCCACACCCGCCGGCTCTCGGCGTCGACGGCACCGATGGCGTCGAGCCGACTCAGGTCGACGATCACGCCGGGGCCGATCGCCCCACCGGCCATGCTGCTCCCCGAGCCGCGGGGCACGAGTGGCGTGCGGGTGGCCCGCGCCCACCGCACGAGCGCGCAGACGTCGTCGGCGTCGGCCGGCACCGCGACGGCCTGGGGCAGCGCGCGGCCGATCCCCGCCGCCTCGGCGTACACGGCGCGGGCTTCGGCGTCGTCGCGGAACACACCGCGGAATCCGTCGGGTCTCATGGTGTGGCGTCGACCCTCATCGGTTCGTGAGAGCGTGGGGAGCGCGGGGGCCCCGACGACGTCGGTGGCATAGCGGGACGGGCGCGTGGTGAGAGGCCGCACTGCCGCAGCCAAAATGCACCTAGAGGCGACGAGGGGATGCGATCCCGAGTAACGCTCGGCTCTAATATAGATGTGGGGGGCGCCCCCTCACCCACTCTACGGAATCCCTTATACTTCGTGGCCCGACTACCGCGGCTACCGCGGGTACCAGGCCGGCCGTTCTCGTCGCACGCTGAGGCGCAGGTGAGCCACGCTCTCGATCGACCGATTTCACTCAGGGACGCCGAGCGCTTCGCCCTCGCGGTCTTGCCGGCCGTCTCGCGCACCTTCGCCCTGAGCATCCGCGTTCTCCCCGGCGACCTCGGACGCGCGGTGCTGAGCGCCTATCTGATCTGCCGCGTCGCCGATACGATCGAGGACGCGCCGGCGCTCCCCGCCGAGCGGAAGGCCGAGCTGCTCGACCGGCTGCTCGACTGCTTCGACTCGCCGCCGGCCGCCCGCACGCTCGCCGCCGACCTGGCGGGCCTGGCGGGCGACCCGGCGCACGTCCGGCTCGGCGCCCACACGCACGTCGTCTTCACCCTGTTCCGGGCGCTGCCGCCGCGGTCGCGCGCCCACGTCCGCACCTGGGTCGAGGAGATGGTGCGCGGGATGCGCAAGTTCGTCGTCCTCTACCCACACGGCATCCGGATCCAGACGCTGGACGAGTACAAGGAGTACTGCTACTACGTGGCCGGCACGGTGGGGTACATGCTCACCGACCTGTGGCACGAGCACTCGCCGAGCATCGGGCCGGCGCGCCACAGGGTGCTGCGCGAGCGGTGCCGGGCGTTCGCCGAGGCGCTGCAGACGGTGAACATCCTCAAGGACGTGGCCCGGGACGCCGAGCGCGAGAACTCGATCTACATTCCCGAGCACGCGCTGCGCGAGCAGGGGAGTGGGCACGCCACGATCCTCTCGCCCGCGCACCTGCGGCAGAACCACGCCGCGCTCGCCTCGCTGGTCAAGCTGGCCTGGGCCGACCTCGATGACGCGCTCGGCTACCTGCTCCTGCTGCCGCGGCGGGCGATCCCGATCCGACTCTTCTGCGCCCTCCCGCTCCTCTTCGCCTACGCGACGCTGCGCGACCTCACCCGCTCGACGGCGATGCTCGTCGCCGGCGGCGGCGTCAAGATCTCCCGGGCCGAAGTCAAGTCACTACTCGTCGCCGGTCCGCTCCTCGTGGCGAGTAACCGCGGCGTGCGCTGGCTCGTGGAGCGAGTGCGGCTGAAGGCCTTCGTGCTCTTCGGCGCGGCGACCGTACGGGCGTAGCCGCTGAAGGGCGGCTCTCGGCGGGTGCAGGGTCGGAGGGTCGGATACCACGGGTCGGATGCTACGGGTCGGAGGCGCCCTGCCGACCCGCACCACCCGACCCTGCACTATCTCCGCGTTTTCCCGAGCCGCTCGCTGGCGTTGTCCAACATGCGGATCAACACCTCCCGGGCAGGGTGATTGCGCGGCACCATGCGGTCGGCGAACTCCCCGCCGCCGATCGGACGAATGAGCGCTTCGCCAATGAGCTGCGTCCCGCCCGCAACGGGTACGGCGCGAAACCGGAATCGCACCCGACGGTCGGCGCCAACCACCGCCTCGGCCGCCGCCGGAGAGACGTGACGCAGGCTGCCGACGTCGACCCAGTCACTCTCGACGATCTGGCGCTCCGGATCGGTTCGCATGATCCCGATCCCTTCGTCGGTCACCGCGTACGTCGCGACCTCGAACACGTACGCCGCGGAGTCGGAGTAGGTGCGACTCACGGCGCCCGACACCGGGGCCTTGATGCTGCGCGAGCGTGCGCAGGCCGAGACGGAGACGAGCGCGAGGGCGAGAACGAGGGCTTTCATATGAGCATCCGGGTGAGGACGTGGTCGATGCAGAGGGACGAGTGATAAGGGACGAGGGACGAGAACTGCACCGCGGCTCGCTCGTCCCTCGCCCCTCGCCACTCGTCCCTCGCGTCACAGTCCCAACTCGTTCACCCGCGGCGGGTCCTGCGAGTAGTCGTAGAAGCCCTTCCCGGACTTCCGCCCGTACATCCCCGCCAGCACCATGCGCTTGAGCAGGGGCGGCGGCGCGTAGCGCTGCTCGCGGTACTCGTCGAACATGATCTCGGCGATCTTGTGGGTCGTGTCGAGCCCGACGAAGTCGAGGAGGGTGAACGGCCCCATCGGGTAACCGGCGCCGAGGCGCATTCCCGCATCGATGTCCTCGACCGAGGCGACGCCGTGCTCGAGGGCGCGGATGGCGTCGAGCATGTACGGGATGAGCAGGAGGTTGACGACGAAGCCCGAGTTGTCCTTGGCGGCGATCGGCTCCTTGCCAAGTCGCCGGGCGAACTCGAAGGCCCGGTCGAACGTCTCCTCGCTCGTCGTCACGGTGCGCACCACCTCGACGAGCCTCATGAGGGGGACCGGGTTGAAGAAGTGCAGCCCCACCATGCGGTCGGCGCGGGCGGTGGCCGCTGCCATGGCGGCGATGGTGAGGCTCGAAGTGTTGGACGCGAAGATCGTGTGCGGCGGACAGATTCCGTCGAGCTCCTTCCAGAGCGCGTTCTTGACCTCCAGGTCCTCGACGATCGCCTCGACGACGATGTCGCACGTCCGAAGCTCGCCGAGCTGCGTCGTGATCGAGAGTCGGCCCAGCGCGGCGTCGCGCTCCTGCGTAGTGACCTTGCCGCGCTCGATCCCTCGGTCGAGGGTCTTCTCGATGCCGACGCGGGCGCGCTGCCCCAATGCGTCGGAGACCTCGCGGAGGATGGTAGTGAATCCCGCCTGCGCGGCCACCTGGGCGATGCCACTGCCCATGAGCCCGCCGCCGACGACGCCAACGGTGCGAATGTCAGTCATGCCTTTCAGTCATGCCCTGTGGATTGGTGAGGGGAGTGGAGCGTGGTGCCTGCTAGAGCCGCTCGGTCAGCGTCTGTGCGCCTGACCATCCCGAGCGGCTCCGAACACCCACCACGCACCACTTCACGTCTGCGTCAGCGCATCCAGCAGCGACGGTGGCTTGCGGAGCTCGCCGTGCTCCAGCCGGTCGAGCACCTGCTCGAGGGCGACTTGGGTGCGGGCGGCGACGCTGCGGTGGCCGCGGGCAATGGCGTAGCCCAGGCCCGCGCCGGCGGCGATCGGGAGCAGTGCCAGCGGGAATACCACGAGCGCCGCGTGCGCCACGACGGCCACCGTCACGACCGTGCCGCCGGCGGCGACGCCGCTCGCCGCCGTCACGCCGCCGGCGGCGAGGCGCTGCCGGCGCGAGGTCGAGACGTCCGCGTCCAGGCGGACGAGCACGCGCTTGTCGTCCACCGCGCTGACCGTCGCCGCTACCTCACCGGTGCGCGAGAGCGCGTAGCCGCGCCCGCCCAGGTTCAGCCCGCGGCGCACATTGCTGAACAGATCCCGCCTCGGCTCCCACGTGATCCGGTCGGCGTGGCGGCGCTTCACCTGCAGGCACTCCTCGCGCTGCATCCAGGCGTCGAGGGCGGCGAGCGTCGCCGCCGGTGCTCCGCTCACGATGCGCGCCGCGGTCGCCTGCCCGGGTCCGGCGACGCGCGCCGCGAGTCCCGCCTCCGGTGCGAGCGCGACCCGCGTACGCTCCTCGGCGAGTGCCTGGCGCAGGTGCTCGGCCGAGAGGCCGACCTCCCGGCCGATCTCGAGGAGTTGCGCCTCGGTGAGCATCTCAGGGGCGTCCGCCCCGCCGGCCTGAAGCTCCGCCGCGCGGCCGAGCACGCGCTCGAGCGCGGCACGGTCGAGCGGGCGAGCAGAGGGGACGGGAAGGTTGTCGGGCATGGACCGAGCGTGGAAAGTGGAGAGTGGAGAGTGGCGAGTCGCGAGGGTAGGTGAGACGCGAAGCCGCATGCCGGGCGCGGCGCTCAGGGCCGAGGCGCGGGGCCCCCCCCGGACATCAACATGCGTCCTTCCCGGCTCGAGCACATAACCCGAACGTCGCGAACCCAATCATATCTATATCTACCAACACACCCGCGGCTCCACCTCCGCGTACACCGTACTCCCGCCGAGCGGAGACACCGCGGCCTGACTTCGCTCGCCCCTCGCCACTCGCCCCTCGCCACTGCTTTCAAATCCCCCCGAGCACGACGTCGAGCTGCCGCTCGATCGCGGCGCGGAGCCCGTCGGGAAGGGGGAAGGTGGCCGCCAGGCCGGCCTGCGCATCCGCGCCGGCGCTCGTCGCGTTCGCCGCCCGCAGGTAGTACCGGGCGTACCCGTCGGCCAGCTCCGGCGCGACGCGCTGGAGAAGGATCGCTCCCGTGCGCACGGCCGCCGCGCTCTGCAGCCGGTCGGCCACGCCGGTCCGCTTCTCGTTCGGCGTGGTGTTGTCGTTTACCGCCGTGGCGGCGAGCGTTCCGGCCGCCTCGTGCACGAAGACGTAGAGCGCCTCCACCGCGTCCTGCGCGCGCGCCGGGAAGGAGACTGTCACGATATTGCCGCTGCTCCCACCGCCCACGCCACCCGCGCCGCTGATCGTGCGCCCCTCGCCGTCGAGTGGCAGCGCGAGGAGCAGGTCGCCGCTCGGCTGCTGAGTGCTGTTCAGGAACCCCTGCAGCTTGGGGCGGTACTGCCGCTGCCAGAGCGAGTCGAGCGCCGCGACCACCGGAGCGCGGTTGCGCTGCTGCTGCACCCAATAGTCGTGGTAGAACTTCTGCGACTCGTCGTTGAGCGAGGCGACGAAGAGCTGCAGCCACTCGCGGTCGGGTCCCGTGGGGAAGTATTGCGCCAGAACGGCGATGGCCGCCGCCAGCTCGCGCGAGTTCGCGCGCCGCGGGTCCCCCTCCGCCCGCACGAACAGCTCGGCCACCTCGCGCAGCTCCTGCCAGGTCCCGAAGTACAGGGCGAGGAACTGCGCGTTCGCCAGCGCGCGGTTGGCCGCCAAGCGCGCCCGCAGCCGCTCGCGGTTGGCGTCGAGCTGGGTCGTGACGTTCACGCCGTTCTTGAAGACGGTGAGCTCGTCGCGGTAGCCGCGCCGGAAATACGGCACCTTGGTGCTGTCCTCGGAGATCATCGCGAAGCCGTGGAGCCAGAGGTCCACGTGCTCCCGTGTCTTGAGCGGCCACGGGGCGTTGGTCGTGGTGCCCTCTTGCCCGGCGGCCGGCGCCGCGGCGGGATCGGCGCCGCCACCGCCGCCACTCGCGCAGGCGGTGGCGAGGAGGAGGGCCAACGCAGGGAGGAGGCGACGATGTCGAGCCATGAAGGTGGTTGGCTGTGAGATGAACGAAAGATCCAGTTTCATTGAAGCGCCGTCCCTGACCCTCACCCTCACCCTGACCCTTCAATGGGCAGATGCCATCGACGCTCGCTCGGCGCGCACGGCGTCGGGCCCGAGCACCCGTTGCAGGGCCAGAGTCGGGGTGAGGGTCAGGGTGAGGCTGAGGAACTACCTAACCCCTCTCTCAGCTCAAGTTCTCCACTACCACCGCCACCCCCTGCCCGCCGCCGATGCACGCCGACCCGAGCCCGTACCGCTTGCCCGCCGCGCGCAGCGCGTGCAGCAGGTGGGCGGTGATGCGCGCCCCCGAGGCGCCGAGCGGGTGACTCAGGGCGATCGCGCCGCCGTGGATGTTGAACTTGTCGCGCGGAATGCGCAGTTCGCGCTCCACGGCGCAGGCCTGCGGGGCGAACGCCTCGTTCACCTCGATGAGATCCATGTCGTCGATCGTCAGGCCGGCCCGCTTGAGGGCGTTCTTCGACGCCGGCACCGGGCCGATGCCCATGATCTTCGGGTCCACGCCTGCCACGCCCCAGGAGACGAGCCGCGCCATCGGCGTCAGCCCTCGCTCCCGCGCGTACGCCTCGCTCGCCATCACCAGCGCCGCCGCCCCGTCACCGATGCCCGAGGCGTTGCCGGCTGTGACGACGCCGCCCTCCTTGAACACCGGCTTCAACTTGGCGAGCACCTCGGCGGTCGTGTCGGGGCGCATGTGCTCGTCGCGCTTGAACTCCTCGACCTGGCGCGTCTTCGGGTTCCGCACCGGGACCCCTACCACCTCGTCGGCGTAGACGCCGGCCGCCCAGGCATCTCGGGCCAGCGTCTGCGAGCGGAGCGCGAACGCGTCGACGCAGCCGCGGTCCAAGCCGTACTGCTCGGCCAAGTTCTCCGCCGTTTGCCCCATCTGCAGGCCGGCGTACGAGTCGGTGAGCGCCTCCCAGAGCGAGTCCTCGAGCGCGGGCGCTCTCCCGAGCGGCGTGCCCCACCGCAGCCCCCGAGCGATGTGCGGGGCAGTCGACATGCTCTCGCCGCCACCAACCAGGCACACGTCGGCCTCGCCGAGGAGGATCTCCTGCGCGCCGTTCACGACCGCCTGGAAGCCCGAGCCGCAGAGGCGGTTGACGGTGAGCGCCGGCGTCTCGATCGAGCACCCCGCCTTGAGCGCGACGTGCCGGGCGAAGTACACCGTGTCGGAGGTGGTCTGCATGACGTTGCCGAAGATCGCGTGCTGGACGTCGGTCGGCGCAACACCGGCGCGCTCGATCGCCGCCTTGGCGGCATGCACAGTGAGGTCGACGGCGCTCATGTCCTTCAGCGCGCCCCCGAAGGTGCCGAACGGCGTGCGAACGCCCGACAGGAAAACGACGCTCGTGCTAGAACCCTGCGTGCCTTGCGTGCTCATGCGTACTCGCCAGATCGGGTGAGAGGGCCACGCACGTCGTGGCCGCAAAGTGCGCACACTGCGCGCTGCCGGAATGATGGACGAACGCCGCCACGCGCAACAAGCGATAACTGCGGCTCTCGGCTCTCGGTTCTCGGCCCTCGGCCACTGCGGGAAGCGCAGGAGGACGTCCCTCGTGCCGAGCCGTTCCTCACACCGCTTTGCCGAGAGCCGAGAGCCCACAGCCGAGAGCCGTACTTCCAGGTACCCCGGGGCGGGAGTCGAGATTCGGAGCCCCGCCCGGCTCGTGGGAGCCCACGGACCTCGCCGCGTGTGGGAGGCGGGGGGGATTATCATTCGGGGCGCTACGCCGCCGCCGGCTAGGCGCCCGTTCCGGACCGGCCGGGCCCGCCTCTTGAAGAGCGTCGCCGGACCGCCACCCTCTGATCCACCGTAAGTATGCACGTAAAGCAACTCAGGAACCGGCGCGCGAGCGACGCTGTGACATTCGCGCGGGTCGTCGTGGAGGGCGTCACGCCCGAGCTCGACGGCGGCCGCTTCGCGGTCAAGCGCCTCGTCGGTGATTGGTGCGTCGTCGGGGCCAACGTCTTCAAAGATGGGCACGACCTGCTCGCCGCCCGCGTGCGCTACCGCGGGCCGGCCGACGACGGGTGGCGCTACGTGCCCATGACCTACGACTTCGCCGCCGACCGCTGGCGCGGCGCCTTCCGGGTCGACCGCGTCGGCCGCTGGACGTTCACCGTCGAGGGGTGGACGGACGAATTCGGCACCTGGCACCGGGGCCTCGGCAAGAAGCTCGAAGCCGGCCAGGACGTCTCCCTCGAGCTGCAGGAGGGCGCGATCCTCGTCGACGCCGCAGCGCGGCGCACGCGCTTCGGCGAGCCGCGCAAGGCGCTCGCCCGCGCCGCGGCGCTCCTTGGCAACACCGTGCTGTCGATGGAGGAGCGCGCCCGTGCCGCCCTCGACCCGGGGCTCCACGCGCTCATGCAGGTCCACGCGGTGCCCTCCGACCTGACGTCGTACCGGCACGAGCTCGCCGTGGTCGTGGACCGGGAGCGCGCCGGGTTCGCCTCCTGGTACGAGCTCTTCCCGCGCTCGCAGGGAGCGGCGCCGGGCGTGCACGGCACGTTCGCCACCGCCGCGCGGCAGCTCGACCGCGTCGCGACCCTCGGCTTCGACGTGGTCTACCTGCCGCCCGTCCACCCCATCGGCCACACCTTCCGGAAGGGGAAGAACAACACGCTGACACCCGGCCCCGACGACGTCGGCAGCCCGTGGGCGATCGGCAACGAGCATGGCGGCCACACGGCGGTCGACCCGAACCTCGGCACCCTCGACGACTTCGACCGCTTCGTCCGCCGCGCGAACGAGCTCGGGTTGGAGGTGGCGCTCGACTACGCCCTCCAGTGCTCCCCCGACCACCCGTGGGTCAAGGAGCACCCCGACTGGTTCACCGTCCGGCCGGACGGCTCGATCCAGTACGCCGAGAACCCGCCCAAGAAGTACCAGGACATCTTCCCGCTGAACTTCTGGACGGAGGACCGCGAGGCGCTCTGGAACGCCTGCCGCGACATCTTCCTCTTCTGGATCGGCCACGGCGTGCGGACCTTCCGCGTCGACAACCCGCACACGAAGCCGTTCGTGTTCTGGGAGTGGTGCATCGCCGAGATCAAGCGCGAGCACCCCGACGTGGTGTTCTTCTCCGAGGCGTTCACGCGGCCCAACAAGCTGCTCCACCTGGCGAAGCTCGGCTTCACGCAGAGCTACACCTACTTCACGTGGAAGAACACGGCGGCCGAGCTGCGCGAGTGGATCCGGGACTTCTTCCTCGACCCGAAGGTGCTGGAGTACCACCGCGGCAACCTGTTCACCAACACGCCCGATATCCTCCACGAGTACCTGCAGCACGGCGGGCGCCCGGCGTTCCGCACGCGCCTCCTCCTCGCGGGCACGCTGAGCCCCCTGTACGGCATCTACAGCGGCTACGAGCTCGGTGAGAACGTCCCCGTCCGCCCCGGCAGCGAGGAGTACCTCAACTCGGAGAAGTATGAGCTGCGGTACCGCGACTTCGACGCGCCCGGCAACGTCAACGACGACGTGCGCCGACTGAACGAGATCCGCCGCGGCCACCGCGCGCTCCAGCGCGTCGACAATCTGACGCTGGTGGCGTCGGAGAACGACCAGATCTTCGCCTACCTCAAGCGCGGGGTCGAGGCGCCGGGGTCCGCCCACGGCAGCCATGGCACCGGAGTGGTCGAGTCCGTGCGCTCGAACGGTGCCACCGGCGGGAACGGCGACGGGACAGGCGCCGGGAGGCGCGCGGTGGCCGACCCGCGCGACCTACTCGTCGCCGTGAACCTCGACCCCCACCACGCGCACGCGACGATGGTGCACGTGCCGCTGGAGTTGCTCGGCATCGCTCCCGACCAGCCCTACATGGTCCACGACCTCCTGACCGGCGCGCGGTATCACTGGCGGGGGTCGCGGAACTTCGTGCTGCTCGACCCGGCGCAGCAGGCGGGGCACGTGCTGCGGATCGAGCGGTGAGGCGGCAGGCGGTGAGAAGGCAGTTCCCCTGACTCTCGCCCTGACCCTCGCCCTAGCCCTGCAACGGGTGCTCGGGCCCGACGCCGTGCGGGCGATCACGGCATCGAGGACGCGCGCCCGTTGCGGGGCCAGGGTGAGGGCCAGGGTCAGGGCCGGGAACGATTAGCACCAACCTCCAGTACGCATCTTCCCTCCATGACCACCCCCAGCAGCCTGTCCGACGACCCCCTCTGGTACAAGGACGCCGTCGTCTACCAAGTCCACGTCAAGGCCTACCGCGACAGCGACGGCGACGGGTACGGCGACTTCCGCGGGCTGATGGACAAGCTCGACTACATCCAGTCGCTCGGCGCCAGCTGCGTCTGGATCCTCCCGTTCTACCCGTCGCCACTGCGGGACGACGGGTATGACATCTCGAGCTACGAGGAGATCAATCCGACGTACGGCACCATCGGGGACTTCAAGGCCTTCCTCGACGCCGCGCACGCGCGCGGGATCCGCGTGATCACGGAGCTGGTCATCAACCACACCTCCGACCAGCACCCGTGGTTCCAGCGCGCGCGGCGGGCGCCGAAGGGGAGCCCCGAGCGCGACTTCTACGTGTGGAGCGACGACCCGAACAAGTACAGCGGGACGCGCATCATCTTCACCGACACCGAGAAGTCGAACTGGGCGTGGGACCCCGAGGCGCAGCAGTTCTACTGGCACCGCTTCTTCAGCCACCAGCCGGACCTCAACTTCGACAATCCCGAGGTGCGGCAGGCGGTGATCAACGTCATGAAGTTCTGGCTGCGGATGGGGGTGGACGGGCTGCGCCTCGACGCCATCCCGTACCTCATCGAGCGCGACGGGACGAACTGCGAGAACCTCCCCGAGACGCACGTCGTGCTGAAGGAGCTGCGCGCCGCCATGGACGAGGAGTTCCACGGGCGGATCTTCCTCGCCGAGGCCAACCAGTGGCCGCCCGACGTCCGCCCCTACTTCGGTGACGGCGACGAGTGCCACATGGCGTTCCACTTCCCGCTCATGCCGCGGATGTACATGGCGCTCCGGCGGGAGGACCACACGCCGATCGTCGAGATCATGCAGCGGACGCCGGACATCCCCGACAGCTGCCAGTGGGCGATCTTCCTCCGGAACCACGACGAGCTCACGCTCGAGATGGTGACGGACGAGGAGCGCGACTACATGTACAACGAGTACGCGAAGGACAAGCGGATGCGGATCAACGTCGGCATCCGCCGCCGCCTCGCCCCGCTGCTCGACAACGGCCGCCGGCAGATCGAGCTCATGAACGCGCTCCTCTTCTCGATGCCGGGGACGCCGATCCTCTACTACGGCGACGAGATCGGCATGGGGGACAACGTCTACCTCGGCGACCGGAACGGCGTCCGCACCCCGATGCAGTGGAACGGGTCGTGGAACGCCGGATTCTCGGAGTCCGACAGCGCCGCGCTCTACAGCCCGATCATCGTCGACGCGCCGTACGGCTACCAAGGCGTGAACGTCATGGCCCAGGAGCGCACCCAGACGTCGCTGCTCCGGTGGATGCGGCGCACGATCAACGTGCGCCAGCAGCACAAGGCGTTCGGCCGCGGCAGCTGGGAGCCGGTCGCGACGGTCAACAAGCGGGTGATGGTCTTCCTCCGGCGCTACGAGGACGAGGCGCTGCTCTGCGTCAACAACCTCTCGCGCTACGCGCAGCCCGTGGAGCTCGACTTGCGCGAGTTCTGCGGCATGGTGCCGATGGAGCTGTACAGCCAGCAGCCGTTCCCCGCCATCGGTGAGCTGCCGTACTTTCTTACCCTCGGCCCGCACACGTTCCTCTGGTTCCGCCTCGTGTCGCCGGACACGCCGTTCCCCCCGCCCCGGGAGGTCAGCGAGAAGGCGTACCGCGCCGGGCGATGAGCGAAGCCAGCGAATCCGCCCTGCCCACGCTCCCGACGCTCCACGTGGACGGGGGCGCCGAGCTGGCGCTCACCCGCCACGCGCTCGCCACGCTCGACGGCGAGCCGCTCGCGCGATTCCTGGCCCCCCGCCGGTGGTTCGGCGGGAAGGGGGGCGCCGTAGGGCGGGCGTGCATCGCCGACGTGATCCCGCTGGACCTCGCCCCGCCGGCGGCGGTGGCGGTGATCGAGGTCGGCGGAGCCCCGAGTGCCACGCCGGGCGCGGCGCCGGCCGGCTCGTCAGGCGCGACCCAGCGCTACCAGCTTCCGCTGGTCGTGCGGCAGGTGGGCAGTGACAATGGCGCGAGTGGGCCGACCGCCGTGCTCGCCCGCGTCGAGAGCGCGGGCGGGCACGCGCTGCTCTTCGACGCCACCGAAGACGGGGCCTTCCGGCGCGCCCTCGCCCGTGCCTTCGGCAGGGCGGCGGCGTTCACGAGTGCCGAGGGGGCGCGCTGGAGCCTGGAGCCGGTGGCCGACCCCTCGTCCGAGGCGGCCGACGCGGCTGACGCGGCCGACGCGAGCGCCCTCACGCATGCCAGCGAGGGCTCGCGGGTCATCGCCTCCGAGCAGAGCAACACGTCCATCGTCTTCGCGGACCGGGCGATCTTCAAGCTCTTCCGCCGACTCGAGGCAGGGGAGCACCCGGACGTCGAGATCGGGCGCTTTCTCACCACCCGCACCCGCTTCCGCAACACGCCGGCCCTCCTCGGCGTCGCCCACTTCGAGACGTCCGACGGCGCCCGCGGCGTGGCGGGGATGCTCCAGCGCTTCGTGGCAGGCTCGCAGGACGCCTGGTCCTACGCGCTCGGCGAAGCCGCGCCGTACCTCGCCGTGCAAAGCGGCGGGAAGTACGGCGCGGGCAACGCGGGCAACGCGGGCAGCGCAGAGCGGCGGGGGGGGGTGGCGTTCGCCGACGACGCGGCGGCGCTGGGGCGCGTGACGCGCGCGCTCCACGACGCGCTCGCGTCCGGCGTCAGCGACCCGGCCTTCGCGCCGCAGCCGGCCGGCGCCTCGGACGTGGCGCGCTGGGTAGACGGCGCGGCGCGCTCCGTCGCATCGGGGCTCGCGCTGCTCGAGGCCCGGATCGACGCGGGCTCGCTTCCGGCCGAGGTGGTGGAGGGGGCGCGCACCCTCGTCGGCCGGCGGGCGGAGTTCGTGAGCCTCGTCCGCGGCACGGGGGGCGCACTCCAGGGTCACGCCGGCGCCCTCATTCGCCACCACGGCGACTATCACCTCGGGCAGGTGCTCCGCGCTCCGGACGGCACCTTCTATATCATAGACTTCGAGGGCGAACCGGCGCGGCCTCTCGCGGAGCGGCGGGAGCGGCACAGCGCGCTCCGCGACGTGGCGGGGATGCTGCGCTCCTTCGCCTACGCCGCGGCGGTCGCGGCGATGCAGG
>Ga0307413_10000327_pt1 | contig 14903 bp, 16 predicted proteins | sample DK1Ometagenome_3_FD_203714 | JGI IMG/M metagenome (GOLD analysis project Ga0307413, IMG submission 203714) | Maize rhizosphere microbial communities from greenhouse at UC Davis, California, United States - DK15-O-2 | ecosystem: Host-associated > Plants > Roots > Rhizosphere > Soil | place: USA... | reverse complement strand
TGCCGGGCCCGCGCGATCTGCTCGCCGGCCGTGCCCAGCTCCGCGATCGCGAGATCCAGTTCGACAGGGTGATACCCGTTCGGCTCCTGCCGTACCATCAGCAGAACGGCCTTCGCCTCGGCCAACAGCGGAACGACACTCGATGTCAGCGCCCAGGTCTGCTCCAGCGTGACATCGACCTCACGCAGCGCACCGGCCAGTTCGGAGATCGTCAAAGCCTGGCCGCGTATCCCTCGGCGGATGTGATGCTGGCCTGGATCGCCGCCTGGGCGCCGGCCAGTGTCTGCAACGCCTCGGTCAGTAATCCCTGCGCCTGGGCCACGTCCGCCTGGCTGCTGCCCCGCGTCGCCGCCAGCAGCGCGTTGCGCGCGTCGTCAAGCTGCAGGGAAGCCTGAGTGATCGCGGCGATCCCGGCAAGGGACTTCTCGTTCGCCAACGCGATTCCAGCTCGGATTTCCTCCACGCCCGCCATGCCTTGCAAGACTACATGTTGATCAGCCGTTCAACCGGGCAGGTTCCTACTGGAGCCGGTCGAGCAACTGGGATGCTTCGGCAGCCGAGCGCCGGTCGCCGCTGCGCCGGTAGGCATCGAGCACAGGCCGGCAACGCCACTGCCCGCGCACGGTCGCCGTTTTCCACGTGCATCTCACCGATGTGCTGCCGCGCGTGCGCGATGCGGTGATCGTCGCCGAGTTGCTGGAACACATCTGTGGCGGTTGGCCAAACATGACGCTCAGCCTACTGGAAACAGATACCGCGAAGAATGTTCAGCCGTTCTGGGGTCGGCCTAGTTGGCAGGGTAGCTCGGACACGGAAACGGCATACCCGACCAGAATCCAGGCTTGCCGATGGCCGTTTCGAGCCTGCTAAAATGATGTGACTTCATGACAGTCACTCCGTTCACAGCTCCCGCACCATCGACTCGTACACCGGCGAGTCGGGAAACGGTCGCATGTGACCAACGGTGCGGAATCCCCACGACTGGTAGGCGGTGACAGCCGGGGTGTTTTCGGAGCGCACCAGCAGCGTAGCGCGCTCGACGGGTAGCCCTTCCAGTAGCGCCGCGCTCATGGCCTTCGCGATTCCGTTCCGGCGATACTCGGGCAGGACTTGCAGCTCGTTGACACCAAAGGTGCGGCTACCGGTCTCCGTCACATAGTCAGGCTCAGCGTCACCCTCGAAGTGCTTCCACCAGCCAGTGTTGACGGGCAGCGTCGAGCCGAGCGTGAAACCGACCAGTTGACCGTCGAGGCGACCGGTCACCAGCCGCATACCGTCTCGCCGACTCACATCCTCGATTCGCTCCCAGAAGCGAGCTGGATAGAAGAACGGGTCAGACAGGCGCTCACCGTAGACCGTCACCGTGCTCGCCGAGCGTGCGCCGGACCTACACGAAGCGCTGGAACAAGCCAAGAACGACGGACTCGCCTACGTCATCCTCGACGGCAAGCTCTTCTCCGCCGATCGCCTCAACGAGAAGACCACCAGCGTGAAAGGCGAGCAGATCGACCGGGGGTACTCCGGCAAAGCCCCCAAGCCGGGCGGCAACATCCAGGCCGTACTGGCACCGAACGGCTTCCCGCTGTGGACCAGTGACGTCGAACCAGGCTCGGTGCACTATCTGACCGCCGCTCGCGAACACGTCCTGGGCGCCCTGTACTGGGCGGGCCTCCCAACTGGACCTGCCCACCCTGGCCGACAACGGCTACCAAGGAGCAGACATCGGCGTGTTCACGCTGGTCAAGCAACCTATGGACGGCCAGGAACTCGACATCGACACCCGCACCTACAACGCCCTGCTGCGAGGCCTGCGCTGCCTCGGTGAACGCGGATTCGCGATATTGACCGGCCGCTGGCGCGCACTACGGCACTTCACCATCAGTCCACGCGAAATCGGCACCATCGTCAAAGCCGCCCTCACGCTCACCCATCTCGAACACGGAAGACTCAACTGAAGTCGCTGAGATCACCTCACTGAGGTGATCTCAACGAGTTGGGCCCGGCGTTGATGCTTGATGACGTCGACGGATCGGCTCGGGCAGGCCTGCGAGCACGACATGAGACCTGGCAGAAGGAGGCCGGGGAGCCCCTGATAGGACTGGATTTGCGAAGATCGAATCCAAACCAGAAAGCTCCCCGTGATCACCTATCATGCCACGCTCGACGTGCCCCGTGAACTCGCCCAGTACCTGGGCCGCCTGCTTCACGCCGAACGCCGCGATCGCGGCACCCGCACCGGAACCAGGGCACTGACCTGCTACAAACAGGCGGTGCTGGGCCTGCGCTGGTTCCGGCAGAACACCGACGTCGACACACTGGCACGCGATCACGGCATCTCCCGCGCCACCGGCTACCGCTACCTCGACGAGATCGTCACCGTGCTCGCCGAGCAAGCCCCCGACCTGCACGAGGCGCTACACCAAGCCAAGCAGGACGACCTGGCCCACGTCATCCTCGACGGCAAGATCTTCACGACCGACCGCCTCGCCGAGAAGACCACCAGCGTCAAGGGCACACAGATCGACCGGTGGTACTCCGGCAAAGCCCACACCCACGGCGGCAACATCCAAGCCCTGACGGCGCCGAACGGTTTCCCACTATGGGTCAGCGATGTCGAACCCGGCTCGGTACACGACCTGACCGCCGCCCGCGAACACGTCCTCGGCGCCCTGTACTGGGCCTACTCCCAACTCGACCTGCCCACACTGGCCGACAACGGCTACCACGGCGGGGCATCGGCGTATTCACACCGGTCAAACAACCCACCGACCGTCGGACACTCGCCCCGGACAACCGCACCTACAACACCCTGCTCCGCAGCCTGCGCTGCCTCGGAGAACGCGGCTTCGCCCTACTCACCGGCCGCTGGCGCGCCCTACGCCACTTCACCACCAGCCCCCGCAAGACCGGCCGCATCGTCAAAGCAGCCCTCGTACTCACCCATTTCGAACACGGACGACTCACCTGAAAGTCGTTGAGATCACCTCACTGACACACCAAGTCCTTCAATAGCCCAGCCGATGACTCAAGTGCACCGGTCACTCCTTCGTGCACGTGGCGCCCTGGTTCGGAGCAGGGACCGGCCGCGCTTGACGCTCCCATTCCTGCCCGCCACGATGGTCGAGAACGGTTCGCTAAGTTTCTCGCAACGGAGGCCACGATGCGTGCACAGTTCCTCGGCAAGGACCCGGAGTCCCAGGAGGGGCAGTCCCCGACCCTGTTCTCCACCGACCGCACTGACCGGGTGACGTACATCGCCCAGGGCTGGAAGGTCACCGACCCGCAGGTGCTCGCCGACGTGGGCGAGGTTCCCGACCATGAGACCCTGATCGAGATTCCGGAGGACGTGCTCAAGATGTACGCCCTTCGCTACCTGGAGCAAGAGGGCCAGCGCTGAGCCGCATGATCGAACCCGGCCCCGAGTTCGGCCAGCTCTTCCGCGCCTTCGAGCACACCGCCTTCCGGCTGGAGACGCGCGACCTCTACAAGTCCGCGAACGAGGCCAAGGCGCTCGAACAGTTCACGGCAGGTGAGCCGGTGGACATGGGCTGGTTTCAGAACTGGCTGAGCATGATCGAGGAGGCGACCGCGGCGGGCCGGCAGTTCACGCGCGTTCGAGTCGTCAGCACACCTCTCACCGTCTACAGCCGGTTCGGCATCTTCTGCTCGGGCTACACCAACGCGGTCGGGGAGGTCACTCGATACCTGACCCGCGATGACGCGGAAGGCCTGCCGGACTACGACTACTGGCTGTTCGACTCGCGCAAGCTGGTGCGGATGCACTTCGACAGCGATGAGAACTTCCTGGGCGGCGAACTCATCGAGGACCCCGCCGAGATCGTGCAGCACAACTACTGGCGAGATGCGGCTTGGCACCGCGCCGTACGACGGGACGACTTTGCCACCGAAGCGAACGACCGGCATCACGAGCGTTCACGAAGCTCGTGACGCACTCGGCAAGCGACTCCGCGAGCTCCGCACCGCCGCAGGACTGAGCGGGCGGGCGCTCGCGGAGTCGTTGTCGTGGCCACCCTCCAAGGTCAGCAAGCTGGAGAACGGCAGGCAGACTCCCACCGACGACGACATCCGCGACTGGACGCGAGCGACCAGCAGCGAGGACGAGACGGAGGGGTTGCTCGCCTCCCTGCACACGCTTGAGGTGCAGCACGCCGAGTGGCAACGACAACTGCGCGTCGGGCTCAAGCCGCACCAACAAGAGGTCGCGGACATCAACGCCAAGACGCGGCTGTTCCGGGCCTTCGAGTCCACCTTCATCCCTGGCCTGCTCCAGACCGCCGAGTACGCTCGCTACCGCTTCGCGCAGAGCATCACCGTCTTCAAGGTGCGCAACGACATTGACGAAGCCGTCGCCGCGCGTGTGCAGCGTCAAGACATCCTCTACCGGCCCGACAAGCGCTTCCACTTCGTCCTTACGGAGGCAGCTCTTCGGTACCGGCTGTGCCCACCGGAGACCATGCTCGGGCAACTCGACCGGCTCGTGTCGCTGTCCGCCCTGCCCAACGTGAAGCTCGGCGTCATCGGGTTCGAGACGGCCTACGTTGTCGCGCCTGCTCATGGCTTCTGGCTGCTCGACAACGACCGCGTGATGGTCGAGACCTTCTCGGCTGAGCTGAACCTCGCCCAGCCGCAAGAGATCGCGCTGTACGGCGGCATCTTCGAGAGCTTGGCGGGAGTCGCCAGTTATGGCCGCAGTGCGCGGGCGATCATCAACCGGGTCGTAGACGGTTTCACGCCGGAAGAATTTCCCCACGACTAGCGACTCGCAACGGACTGCCAACTCAAGAATCGGGGGCCATCTGGCACGCAGGCGATCCGAACCGGCAATCCTGATGGCGGGGTGGAATGGTACGCCCATTGCCAGGCGGTACTGAGTGGGGCTGGCAGGCCGAGCATGTTGAAGCATCGATGCCCTCTTGACTGCGATGACCGATTCGGTCAAGCGGGTCGCCAATGAGCGTCCCGGTCTGCGGAAGCTGACCTTCACGATCTCCTGGAACCTTGCGACAGGCACGAGTGGTGGCGAGCGCAAGTCCCAGCGACAGAAATATGAAGACACGAAGAGGGTGACGACAGTCGGGCGCTTCTAGTAGAGGAGACATTCCTCCGGAAGTTCTTGAAGAGAACGAGCTTGAGCTTGTCGTGTTGCACTGGTTTGAACGAATGGAACTGACCGACAGCCCCGACGGCAAGCGTCCGTATGTCGAGGCAACTACCAACGCTCGCTTTAATCGAGCCTGATCACGAGCGTGGCCAAGCAAAAAGAGGACGGAACGCGACCTTTCCGACTGAATTCAACCCTCCGACACCGGCCAGGCGGGCAGCTTCTGCGTCAGGGAGCGAGCTTCGGATCTTGCTGATGATTTCCCAGGTATTCACGGTTCGGAGTGTTTCGAGAAATGCCAAGAAACGTTCTATTCGCCACGGCCTTTCCTTCTTACGCTCCTGGTAGGACGCCGAACCGCGTCCGTCCTCAAGGGACTGGGAGTAGCCAGTGGTGACCCGTGTTGCCCTCTCGGCAGGGACCAGATCGACAAGCTGCCCGAGCGTGCCCGCGAAGTCGTGGAGTACCGCAAGAGCGGCCTCAGCCTGAACCACATTCAGGGCTGTCCGCTGGACTGCGCGTACTGCATCCGGCACACCTACGGCCTGTGGGATCAGCGGGTACCGCGGGCGCTCATGTCCGACGCCCAGGCCGTTGAGGAGCTGGTGGCTCACCGGTACTTCCAGCCGCACGTGACCCCGGTGCAGGTGTTCAACCGGGCCACCGACCCGTTCCTTCCGGTTGTCCGGCCGCACACCCTCGCCGTGCTCGAGGACCTAGACGAGCGCGAGCTGACCAACCACATCCTCGTCATCACACGCCACCAGATGAAGCCCGAGGACATCGAGCGGCTGAACCAGCTCAAGCACATCAAGCTGACGCTGTTGTTCACCTACAGCGGCATCGACAACAAGCAGATCGAGCCCTACCCGTCTTCGGTGGCGGCTGAGTCGCTGAAGCTCATGAGCGAGCCAGCGCGGCGCCGGTACCGCACAGTTCTCTACTGGCGTCCGTTGGTGCCGGGTCTCAACGACACGCCGGAACACCTGGATGCGGCCTACCATCTCGCCCAGCACGCCGACGCCACGGTGTTCACCGGCCTGTTCTACCGGGACGAGATCGCGGACTACTACAAGGCCAACGGCCTGCCTGAGCCGTACGAGGACACCGCCCGGCGAAAGATCGTGCCCGAGACGCTGGAGCAGCGGGTACTGGCCACGTTCGACGCGGCCACGCCGCTGTTCCGCAAGACGAGCTGTGCGGTCGCGTACGCGCACGGCCTGCCGGACTACAACGGCCACATCGGCATCCCGGAGCTCTGCGACATCTGCCCGCTGAGTCAGCTCGAACTCTGCCGGAACGCGCACACGCAACCGTCACCCGAGCGGTTGCGGGAGGTTGCGGCACGCCTGCCCGAGGCCCGTGGTCTTGTGGTCGTGGACATCACCGAGCGGGCGGCCGTGGTGTCCGGCCTGGAGACCGAGCAACCGCGCTACTACCTGCAACACGCCCTCGGCTTCCAGGTTCACGACGTGCGCCACCCGCACCGTGAACGTCGGCACGGCCGTGCCGACATCGGCTGGAAGGGCGAGAAGCAAGATGACTGACTGGACGAGTCTGAACTTCGTGGTCGTGGACGTCGAGGGCAACGGCCAGCAGCCGCCCGACCTGGTGGAGCTGGCCGCCGTGCCTGTGGTCGGCGGGGTCATCGGGGAGCCGCTGAGCTGGTTGGTGAAGCCGGACGCCCCGATCAAGCACTTCGCCACCCGCATCCACGGCCTGACCAACAAGGATGTGGCCGACTGCCCGTCGTTCGAGGCCATCACCGGCAACGTACTCGCCGCCCTGGACGCTGACGCTCTCGTGGCGCACAACGCTCACGTCGACCTTGGCGTGCTGGGCCGCAAGCTCCCCGAGTGGGAGTCGCCAGAGGTTTTCGACACCCTGAAGCTGGCGCGGCGGTTGGTGCCGGGCCTCGACAGCTACCGGCTCGGCAACTTGGTGGAGACGTACAGCCTGGCAGAAAGCCTGCCTGACGACCTCACCCCACACCGGGCGACGTATGACGCGCTGATGGCCGCCCGGCTGTTCGTGCTGCTCGCCACCAAGGCGGCGAGCCTGGAAGAGCTGCGCGGCCAGCCTCCCGAGAAGGGCGATGAGAATGCTCTTTTCTAGCGATAGGCGCATCGGCTTCGGCTCCATGCAACTCACTGGTCCTGGCCACTGGGCTGCGCCGGATGACCCGCAACAGGCCATGCAGGTTCTCCGCGATGCTGTGGACGCGGGTGTGACGCACATCGACACAGCTGACGCCTACGGCCCGTTCACCGCCGAGAAGTACATCCGAAAGGCGTTGCTCCCCTATCCCGAGGGCCTGGTCATCGCCTCCAAGGGCGGCCTCACTCGCCAAGGCCCGAACCAGTGGGCTCCGTGTGGGCGGCCGGAATACCTGCGGCAGTGCGTCGAGATGAGTCTCCGGCGGCTCCAACTCGAACGGATCGACCTGTACTACATGCACCGCATCGACCCCGCCGTTCCCTCGGAAGACCAGCTCGCCGTACTGCGGGACATGCAGGCCGAAGGGAAGATCGGCAATATCGGACTGTCCAAGGTAACCCTGGACCAGCTCCGCACGGCCAGCGAGCTGGTTGACGTTGCGGCCGTGCAGAACAAGTACAACGTCATTGACCGGGCATTGGAAGACGTGCTTCGGCACTGCGAGAAGGCTGGCATCCCCTTCGTGCCGTACGCGCCCCTCGCGGCCGAAGAGCTGACCAAGTCCGATGCTCTGGGGAAGATCGCTCAAGACCACGGCGCAACACCTGCCCAGCTCGCGCTCGCCTGGCTGCTGCATCGATCGCCCGTGATGGTGCCGATTCCTGGGACCATTAGCAGCGCGCGCCTCCGCGAGAACCTGGCGGCCGAACAGATCAGCCTCACCCCCGACGCCGTGACCGCTATCGAGCTGGCGGCCACCGGTCAGAAGTCGGAAGGGGGCGAGGATGAGCCTCAGGCCCTTCTCTGACCACCACCGCGGCCTGTTCGTCAGCGTCGACGGGCCGAGCGGTGCTGGGAAGTCCACGTCTCGTTCGCCGACCACGGCGCCCAGGGCACCGGCGAACCTCTCGCGATCATGCTCCGGCTGGGCAACGCCGGGTCGAACACCGCCGCGGACCACATCACCGTGGCACGGGAGGCGTTTCGGCAGTTGCCGTTCACCGCCAAAGGCGGACACGTCGGACACAAGGTGCTGATCCGCGCCGACTCCGCCGGCGGCACCCACGAATTCGTGGACTGGTTACAGGCGAGGAAACTGGGCTACTCGCTGGGTTCACCCTGCCCGACGACGCGGTCGAACGCCTCGCCCGCATCCCCGCCACCACGTGGACCCCGGCCTCCGACGACGAACGCGTCCCACGCGACGGAGCATGGGCCGCCGAGGCCGCCGGCCTGCTCGAGATGTCCGGCTTTCCGAAGGGAATGCGGGTGATCCTCCGCAGGAAGCCCGCACCCCGGCGCGCAGCTGCGATTCACCGACGCAGACGGCCTGCGCCCGACCGCGTTCGCCACCAACACACCCCGCGGACAACTCGCCGATCTGGAATTACGCCACCGCCACCGCCACCGCCGCCGCGCCCGCGCCGAAGACCGCATCCGCGCCACCAAAGCCTCCGGACTGACCAACCTGCCCCTGCACGGCTACAACCACTGTGAGTGTTCAGGTGGCTGGTCTGGGACTAGCCGACCAGGGTTGGCGATGGCCGTCCCGGCTCGAGGTCGTGACTCTTACAATCACTGGCCCGCGAGGTGCCTTTCAGTTGGTTTGTCCGTCCGGGAGTCGGAGCGGCCGACGCCGACCTGGCCCACTTCGGTGTCCTGATCAGGAGATTGCCCGATCCTCGGATCGTGGCCCGTCCAACCGCCCGCACCGCGGCGTCGACCGGCGAACCCCGGCCGCCGCCTGGGCAGCACGACCCCGCGCCGTCCACGCCCGCCAGGGCATCCAGATCAGCGAACACCTCCGCGTCCGCGAAGACCGCGTCGACCGGGACGGCAAACCCACCCTCCGTCACGCCAGCCGGCTACACCACATCGGCATCGGCCATCACTGGGCAGGCACCAAAGTCCTCATGCTCATCCACGAACTCAACATCCGGATCATCACCGAAGACACCGGCCAGCTCGTCCGAGAACTCGTCCTCGACCCCACCAGGGACTACCAACCACAAGCCAAACAGTGAACCATGCCCAGAGACAGGTGTGCACGATGTCTCAAGACATCACGTTGGTGGAGCTGAGGGGACTCGAACCCCTGACCCTCACACTGCCAGTGTGATGCGCTACCAGCTGCGCCACAGCCCCTGGTCACGTCGCGGCGGCCGGGTGGCCCCGCCTCGTGTGTCGTAGACGGTACAACACCGTGAGGCGGGGCCGGCGACGGGGGTGCCGACTACTCCGGGGCCTGGTAGAGCGGGTCGGTGAAGTCGGCGTCGGGCCAGGTGCGCCACTGCCAGAACCGCTGGTCGCGCATCGGGGTGCCGAACGGGGCGACGACCAGCCGCTCGCTGAACCACTCGCACACCTCGTCGAACCGCTGCTCCAGCTCCTCCACCGAGTCGCACGCGAGCAGGGCCTGGCCGACGCGGTAGTTCGTGCTGCCCTGCTCGTCCGGGATCTGCATGCCCCACGGCGACTCGATGCGGGCGTACTCCACGCCGGGGCGCTCGCGGATCTCGGTGGGGGAGGGACAGGCGAACAGGGTCCCCGGCTTGCCCAGCAGGTAGGTGCAGCCGATCGCCTCGGGGCGGACCTTCACGTCCAGCTCCGGCGGTCGGCCCATCGCGATCATCAGCGACGCGTCCGCCAGGTGCACGTTGAACTTGGCCTGGATCTCCTCGTGCACCAGCGCCCCGCCGCGGCGGGCCGCGCACTCGCCGAAGGTCAGCCCGCCGGTCTCCGGGTCGTGGAACAGCTCCATGTGGAACACGCCCTCGGTCATGCCGAGCGCCTTGAGCGACTCGGCGACCACCGGCACGGCCCGGTCGTAGGCCCACGCCTCGCTGTCCGGATCGAACCGGCGCAGCCGCAGCGGCGTGTTGGTGGTGACCACGGTCAGGCACGGGGCGCCGTAGGTGGCCATCGCGCAGAACACGACCTCGCCGTCGTAGACGACGCCGTCGGCGGTCCACTCCTCGCCGCTGACGAACTCCTCCAGCGCGAAGTTGCGCTTCGGTGCCCGCATCGCCCGGTACGCCCGGCTGCGCGCGCGCAGCTCGGTGACGTTGTTGACGACGCTGGTCATGTAGGTACCCGCGCCGGCGATCGGCTTGAGCACGGCCTTGTCGTAGGGCAGCTCGGTGAACGCGGACACGTCGTAGATGTCCTCGATGAACGTCGCCCGCGCGGTGGGGATGCCGGCCGCGGCCACCCGGCGTTTCTGCAGCACCTTGTCGCGGAAGTAGACGGCCATCTCCGGGTCGATCGCCGGGCAGCCGTAGTGGCGGCCCAGCATGCCGGCGGTCACCACGGCCGTCTCGTCACCGGTCTGCACCCCGACGAAGTTCGCGTCCGCGAGCCCGGCCCGGTGCAGCGCGGCGAGCACAGCCTCCACATTGGACAGATCGTCGACCAGCAGGCACGTGATGCCCTCGGGAATCGGCTGCAGGCCGAAGTCGAACAGCATCGATCCCACCACCAGGACCGGTTCGATGCCGCGCTTCTCGCAGGCCTCGAAAATGCATTTGTCCGCGCCCAGTACCAGGACTCTCGGACGCTCGTCAGTGCTCATCGACGTTCCACTTCCTCTTCGTTCTTGCCCGACTCAGCTGGTGTGCCCTCGGCGATCCGGTGTTCGGTGTCGGCGGCCACCGACGGGCTGAAGACCCGCAGGAACGGCACCACGACGACCAACGCGAACACCGCGAACAGCCCGAAGGCGAACTGCGGGTCCCACCACTCGGCGACCACGCCGGCGAGCAGCGCGCCGACCGGTCCGGCGCCCCAGCCGAACAGCCGCGAGACCGCGCTGTAGCGGCCCATCATCCGTTCGCTGACCAGCGTCTGGCTGATGGTGCGGGCGTTGACCACCCACAGCCCGCCGCCGAAGCCGCCGAGGAACGCGCCGACCCCGACCACCCACACGTCGGTGGACAGCGCGGGTGTCGCGACCAGGGCGGCGGTGAACGGGATGTTGGCGAACATCGCCCACCGCCGGCCGATCAGCCGGTTGACCGGGAAGACCAGGAGGCTGCCGCACACCCCGCCGGCGCCGAGGGCGCCGACCAGCAGGCCGTAGTCGCTCGGCGACAGGCCCATCCTGGTGGTCGCGAACAGCGGCATGAGTGCCAGCCACGCACCCCACAGCGACACCAGCACGCCGACCAGCAGTGTCATCACCCGCAGCAGCCGCTGCCGCCACAGGAACGACAGCCCCTCGCGGATCTGTCCGTGCACCGTCGCCGTGCGCGCCCCCGCCGTGCGCGCCACCCGGAACCTGCCGACCAGGAACAGCAGGGTCGCGGTGGTGAGCAGGTAGCCGAGCGCGGTGGAGCCGAGCACGACGCCGGCGCCCGCGGCGACCAGCACGCCACCGATGAAGGGACCGACGAACTCGTTGCAGACGGTCTCCGCACCGGTCAGCCAGGAGTTGGCGCGCTCGCGCGCCTGCGGGGCCACCGCGGTCGGGATCAGGGCCGCGGCCGACGTCAGCGCCACCACCTCGGCCACCCCGAGCAGCACACCGCCCACGTAGATCATCGGCAGACTGGCCGCACCGCTGAGCGTGGCGACCAGGAAGACGCCGACCACCGCGATCCGGACCAGGTTGGCCAGCCAGAGCAGCACCCGCCGGTCCACCCGGTCCACCAGCACGCCGACGTGCAGCGCGGCGAACAGCCAGGGCAGCATCATCGCGGTGTAGACGCCGGACACCAGCACCGGCGAGGAGGTGAGGCTGACCGCGATGAGCGGCAGCGCCACCTTCAGCGCGCCGTCGGCCAGGTTGGTCACCGCGGTGAACAGGACCAGCACCGCGGTGTTGCGGGAGCTGCGGTCCACCGGAGTGCCGGCGGCGGTCGTGGTGGTGGCGGTGCTTCGCTCGGGCAGGGTCGCGGTCATCGGTCGTGCCTCCGATCGCTGGGTGGGGCATCCCGGATCTGGACATCCCGGTTCTGGACATCCCGGATCTGGACATCCCCGTGCGGGACGAAGCGGAACCTGTCGCCCGGCCGGTACGGCACGTGCGGCCAGCGAGTCGGATCCACGAAGCGCAGCGGGGTCCGCCCGATCAGCTGCCAGCCGCCGGGCGCGGCGACCGGGTAGATCACGCCCTGCACACCGGACAGCGCGACCGAGCCGGCCGGCACCCGCGCTCGGGGGCTGGGGTGGCGGCGGACCGGGCCGGGCAGCCCGGAACCGTTCGGGGCCGAGCCGTCCAGCATCGGGGCGCCGGCCGGCGCCCCGAGGAAGCGGACCGTCCACTCCGCCGCGCCGTGCCGCTCGACGACCTCGGCGGGGGAGATGCCCAACTGCTCGGCGACGCCGGCGAGGTCGGGACCGTCCTCGCCGCCGTAGCGGACCGGCACCTCGAACACCGTCGACGGCCGCGTGCCCGCCTCGGCCGGGCCGGTTGCGCGCACCAGGGCGGCCACCTCGTCGTGGTCGGTGGTCGCGCAGTCGAACTCGACGAGCAGGCTGTCGTAGGTGGCGACCAGGTCGGCCACCCCGGCCGCGCCGGTCAGCGCGTCGGCGAGGTCCTGCACCGTGCGCCAGCACGCCTCGCGGTCGGCCGGACCGGTGCTCACCGCCCGCACCAGCAGCGCGGAGTCGCCGTACGGTCCGATGGTCAGCTCTGTCGGTCTCATGCGCTACCGACCTTTCGGGCGCATCGGCTCGATGCGTACCCCGGCGGCGTTCAGCTCGGCGACGATGGTCCTGGCCAGGCCGACCGCGCCCGGGGTGTCCCCGTGCAGCAGCACCGTGTCGCAGTGCGCCGGGATGTCGGTGCCCTCGACGCTGCGCAGCACGCCGTCGGTGGCCATCCGCACCACCCGTTCGGCCACCTCGACCGGGTCGGTCACCATCGCGCCGGGTCTGCCGCGGCGGACGAGGGTGCCGTCCGCGTGGTAGCCGCGGTCGGCGATGCCGAGGATCGCGACGTCCAGCCCGGCGTCGCGGGCCGCCCGGGCGAGCACTCCGGGCAGGGTCACCACGATCAGCGACGGGTCGAACGCGTCGACCGCGCCGACCAGGGCCTCGGCGTAGCCGGCGTCGGACATGGCGAGGTTGCCCAGCCGTCCGTGCGGGGTGACGTGCCGCAGCCGGGTGCCGTGCGCCCTGGCGAACGCGTCCACCGCGCCGAGCTGGTACAGCACGTCGGTGTGCACCTCGTGGGCGGTCAGGTCCATGGTGCGCCTGCCGAACCCGACGAGGTCGGGAAAGCCCGGGTGGGCGCCGACGCGCACGCCACGCCGGGCGCACTCGCCGACGGTCGCGTCGATGACCCTCGGGTCACCGGCATGGAACCCGCACGCCACGTTCGCGGACGTGACGAGATCCAGCATTGCCGCGTCGTCGCCCATCCGGTACGCGCCGAAGCTCTCGCCCAGATCGGCCATCAGATCCACGGTCGTCACGGGATCATCCCGACGTGCGGTCTATCAACCGCCGGATTGCGGAGATGCCGGCGAGGACCCGCTCCATCGATTCGGTACCGACGGATATCCGGATGAATCGGTCACAGGACTCGCCGTAGGCGATGCCGGGCACGACGCAGACGCCGCTTTCCCGCAGCAGTCGGGTGGCGAACTGGTCCGAGCTCAGTGCCGACGGTTCGATCGACGCGAACAGGTAGAAGGTGGCGCTGCCCGGCAACGTGTCGATGCCCGCGACGGCGAGATGCCCGGCGACCTCGGCACGGGTGCCGACCACCCGCTGGATCTGTGGTCGGGTGTGCTCGATGAGGTCGTCGAAGTACTCGGCGAGATAGCAGCAGAGGATCGTCGGCGCGCAGGTGACCAGATGCTGGTTGATCTTCAGCACCTGGTCGAGCAGCCGCCGGTGGGCGACCACGTAACCGATCCGCCAGCCCGACATGCCGTAGTTCTTCGACATCGAGTTGACCGTGATGGTGTGGTTCATCGCCGGGTCACCGACGCCCGCGGCGACGAACCGGGTGTCCGGCGCGACGAACTCGTTGTAGGCCTCGTCGGACAGCAGCATCAGCCCGCGCCGCTCGGCCAGGTCGTGCAGGAACTCCAGCTCGTCCGTCGTGTACACCCGGCCCGACGGGTTGTTCGGGTTGTTGATCACCAGCACCCTGGTCCGGGCCGTCACGTAGCACTCGAGGTCGTAGACGCTGACCTGGTGCGGCACCAGCACCGGCACACCGCGGCAGAGGCGTACCTGCGCGGGGTAGCTGAGCCAGAAGGGTTCCGGGATGATCACCTCGTCGCCGGGCTCCAGCAGCGCCAGCAGGGACATGTAGATCGCCGCTTTGGAACCCGCGGTGATCAGCAGTTCGTGGTCCGCCTCGACCGGCACGCCGACGTCGTCGGTGTAGTACTTCGCCAGCCGCCTGCGCAGTTCCGGCAGTCCGCGCGAGTGCGAGTAGTGGTTGAGCGTGTCCGGACTGAACCCGGTGAAGTCCGGTACCTCGACGTCGAAGAACGCCTCGCCGAGCGACAGCGTGATGATGTCGTGGCCGGTCGAGCGCAGGTCGTAGACCAGGTTGTTGTAGCGGATGGAGATCGCCTGGTCGATGCCGTCCATCAGCCTGCTCGGCTGGAACGGGCTGGCCAGGTGGAAGCCGGCGGCGTCGGGGCGTGTCATCACGCCACCTCCC
>Ga0307413_10000325_pt1 | contig 14924 bp, 17 predicted proteins | sample DK1Ometagenome_3_FD_203714 | JGI IMG/M metagenome (GOLD analysis project Ga0307413, IMG submission 203714) | Maize rhizosphere microbial communities from greenhouse at UC Davis, California, United States - DK15-O-2 | ecosystem: Host-associated > Plants > Roots > Rhizosphere > Soil | place: USA... | reverse complement strand
ACCATGATCGAACCGATGGACGCGCACAGCACGCCCAGCACGCCGCCCTCGGCGCAGGACGGCACCATGCCGGGCGGCGGCGGCTCGGGGTAGAGGTCGCGGTAGTTGAGGCCCTGGCCGTTCGGCGCGTCCTCCCAGAACACGCTGACCTGGCCCTCGAACCGGAAGATCGAGCCCCAGACGTACGGCTTGCCGAGCAGCACCGCCGCGTCGTTGACCAGGTAGCGGGTGGCGAAGTTGTCCGTGCCGTCCAGGATCAGGTCGTAGCCGGCGAAGATCTCCAGCGCGTTCTCCGACGACAGGTGCGTGTCGTGGATGACCACCTTGACGTACGGGTTGGTCTCGGCGATCGAGTCGCGCGCGGACTCGGCCTTCGGCCGGCCGATGTCGGACTGGCCGTGGATGATCTGGCGCTGCAGGTTCGACTCGTCGACCACGTCGAACTCGACGATGCCGATCGTGCCGACGCCGGCCGCGGCCAGGTAGAGCAGCGCCGGACTGCCGAGGCCGCCCGCGCCGACGCACAGCACCTTGGCGTTCTTCAGCCGCTTCTGCCCGTCGACACCGACGTCCGGGATGAGCAGGTGCCGGCTGTAGCGGCCGACCTCCTCCTTGGTGAGCTCGGCTGCGGGCTCGACGAGCGGCGGCAACGTGCCGGGCATGCGGGGTTCCTCCTTGCCGACGGGTCCCCGGAGGGATTGTCCCGGTGGGGACCAGTGGTCTGTCACCTGTCACGGTCAACACCGGGCGGGCCCAGTGTCTTCCACGGCGGCGCCGTGTGCCTCTCGCCGGGTGCTCAGCCGGCCGGTTTCGCCTGTGGGTTCGGCCACGGGTTCGGCTTGCAGGTCTTGCCGTCGGCGTTGATCGGGTCGCGGTTGCCGACCTGGCGGTTGAGCTCGGCGACGTAGTTGTTCGCCACACCGAAGCTCTGCTGCATCATCACCGGCGCCAGCGCGCCCTCGGCCTCGCAGCCGCGATGGCCGTTGTTGAAGGCGTGGCCCACCTCGTGGTTGATGGCGTACTGCCGGTAGGTGAGCATGTCGCCGCCGAACGCGGTGGCGCCGCGCACCCAGCGGGCCAGGTTGATGACCACCCGGTTCGGCTCGCCCCTGCGGTAGCAGGACGACTCCGCCTTGATCGAGTACCCGCAGACGTCACCGCCGTGCACGGTGTCCGGACTGGTCAGGCTGATCCGGAAGGTGGGGTTCTGGCCGGGATCGACCCGCTGCACCGCGACCTTGCCGTCGCTGGTCCAGCCGCGCGGGTCGGCCAGCGTCTCGTCGATCAGCTTGGCGAACGCGTCGTCGCCGCCGAACGCGGTCGGCTCCAGGCCGTCCTCGACCTCGACGGAGTAGGTGTAGAGCTTCGCCCCGGTGCCGACCTTCTCACCCGCGCCGGGGACGACGTGCCAGGTGCCCGTGCCGGCCTGGGTGAAGACGCCGCCGTTGGGCAGCAGCGCGCTCGGCACGTTCACGTCGACCGGGCCGGCGGGCTGCTCGGTGGCGTCCGGGGTGGCGGGCGGCTGGGTCGAGCCCCGCACCGAGTCGGTCTGCTGACCGGCGGCGGTGACGTCGCCGCCGCTGTCGCCGAGCGTGTCGACCAGCACCAGCACGGTCACCACGACCAGGATCGGCAGCGCGTAGAGCCGCCAGCCGTAGGTGTTCGCGAGGCGGTGCAGGCCGCGTTTGCGGCGGTCGGACCGGGCTCGGCCGTCACCACGGGGTCCGGGTCGCCATGCGGCGGCGAGCGGCTCCGCCGGGGTGCGGCGGCCGGTGCCCGAGGGTTGGCGACTCACCCATTCAGCTTGTCACACCACCTTCCGACCAGCCATGTCACCGTCACAGTGACCGTTCGATCACCAGGTGTCCTCGTTCTCCCACATGCCCAGCATGGCCCTGGCGACGGTGTCCGGCCGCTCCATCTGGGCGACGTGACCGGTGCGCGGCAGCACCAGCAACCGGGCCCTCGGCAGCAGTTCGGCGGTGCGCGGCGCCTTGCGCACACTGACCAGCCTGTCCTCGGTACCCCAGATCACCAGCGTCGGCGCGGTGACGGTGGGCAGCAGGGTCCACATGGACCTCGACCGGGGTACCAGCCAGGACCGCATCAGGCCGACCGTGCTACTGCTCAGCGACGGGCCCGCCCAGGGGGTGGACGCGAGGTACGCGGCCTCCTCGGTGGCCTCGACCCGGCGCTGCTCCGGGATCGAGTCGGGATCGGCGAAGCACAACCGCATCAGCGAGTCGGCCCGGTCGCGGGGCGACATCGCGGCCAGCTGCCGACGTACCCGACGACCGACGACCGGCAGGAACGCCAGCGGCAGGCGGGGGTCGGACAGCCGCTTCGGCGACAGCCGCAGGTCGGGCACCGCGGGCGAGATGAGCGTGAGGGTGCGCACCAGGTCGGGGTAGCCGGCGGCGAACAGCAGGCTGGTGGCGCCGCCCATCGAGTTGCCGACCAGGTGGACCGGACCGGTGTTGTGGGTGCTGTCCAGGCCGCGGACGAACCCGGCCAGCACCTCGGCGTTGCCGGCCGGCGTGAACAGGTGCCCGGCGGGCGGCTCGGTGCGACCGGAGCCGGGCAGGTCGACCGCGAGGCCGTTCGCGTAGCCGGCGAGCTGGCCGGCGAGGTCGGTCCAGTTGGTGGACGAGCCGCCGAGGCCGTGCACGAACACCACGGTGGGCTCGTCGGTGTACTCGCCGTCGGGCCGCGGCGCGCGGCGCACGTGCAGCCGCACCCCGCCGTACTCCTCGGCCTCGCCCGGCCACGGCGGGATGGTCCGGTCGACCGGCGGCAGCGGGCGCTCGGAGAGCGGCACGCGGGTGCGCGGTGTGCCGCTGAGAGGACTCGTCCGGTTCGTCATGCGACAAGTCTGCCTCGCGACCTTCGGCGACGGGGCTACCGGCGGGTAGGGTTTGGGTCACTCGTTCGTGTCGGCGACCCCGGCGCGTCCGGACATCAGGGTGGAGGAGCCATGACCGAGACGGTGCAGCAGAACCCGCCCGCGGGGCGCGGGGCGCGGTTGCCCCGGACCGCGCGGCGGGCCCAGCTGCTCGCCGCGGCGCAGGACGTGTTCGCCGCGAACGGCTACCACGCGGCGGCGATGGACGAGATCGCCGAGCGGGCCGGGGTCAGCAAGCCGGTGCTCTACCAGCACTTTCCCGGCAAGCTGGAGCTGTACATGGCGCTGCTGGACTCGCACGTGGACCAGCTGATCCAGCGCATCGACTCGGCGATGGCCTCCACCACCGACAACAAGCTGCGGGTGCGCAACGCCGTGTCGGCGTACTTCGACTTCGTCGACGAGGAGAGCCAGGCGTTCCGTCTGGTGTTCGAGTCGGACCTGCGCGGCGAACCGCAGGTGCAGTCCTCGATCGAACGCGCCACCGACGCCAGCGTCGCCGCCATCAGCCGGACCATCACCGCGGACGCCGGCCTCGACGAGGGCCGCGCCCGCCTGCTCGCGGTCGGCCTGGTCGGGGTCAGCCAGGTGGCGGCCCGGTCGTGGCTGGCGGACAACCGTCGGGTGCCGAAGGAGGAGGCGGTCGCGTTGATCAGCACCCTCGCCTGGCGCGGCATCGGTGGCGGCTTCCCGCTGCACCATCCGCCGGAGCCCGCCCCCGAGCAGCAGCACGACTGAACCCCGGCCGTGGGTCTGCTGTGGGTCTGCTGGGGGTCTGCTGTGGACCCGGCCGCCCGGCCCACCCGTGCCCTGACTGCGTGGCACCGTCGATGGTGTGACGGAGAGCGTGGGTGCGGCGGGACCGACGCTGCGGGCCGCGGCCCGCGGCGACCGCGGGGCCCGCGCGACCTACGAGGACGCCTGTCACGTCGGTACCCGGGTGCTGGCCGTGGCCGACGGGGTCGGCGGCTGTCCGGCCGGTGAGGTGGCGTCGCGGCTGGCGGTGGACGTGGTCGCGGACTGGGCCCGGCCGAGCGATCTCACCGGCATGGTCACGGCGGCGAACGAGCGGGTTCGCGGCGCGGCGGCGGCGGACCCGCGGCGGAGCGGGATGGCGACCACCCTGGACGTGGCCGTGCTCGATCCCGCCGTGCGGGGACCCGGCGGACCGGTGGTGACCGGGGCGCACGTGGGCGACAGCGTGGCCATGCTGCTGCACCGCCGCCGCCATCTCGTGGTGCTGACGCGCCCGCACACGGTCGTCGCCGAGCTGACCGCGGCCGACGCGCTGACCGAGGAGCAGGCCGTGGGCCATCCGCTGCGGCACACCCTGACCCGCGCGGTCGGCGCGCGCCCGACGGTGCGGGTGGACCGGTGGTGCCGCCCGGCCGCGCCCGGTGACCGGTACCTGCTCGGCACCGACGGGCTGCTGGACGCGCTGGGCATCGCAGGCACGCACCGGGTGCTGCTCGACACGACCCGACTGGACCCGGCCGGCTGCGCGGACGCGCTGGTCGCGGCGGCGGTCCGGGCGGGTGCCGCGGACAACGTCACGGTGGTGGTGGCGGACATCGCCACGCCGTGACCGCCCGGGTGACGGACCATCGCGACCGGTGACCGCCGCCCGGTTCGACTGTCACCCTGGGTGATGGGCACCTGATAGGTTCCGAGGCATGACCGAGGTCGGACGGACCGGCGACGCGCGCAAGGACCGCTGGCGATCGCACCGGGCCGCACGCCGCGAGATGTTCGTCGAGGCCGCGCTGCGCGCACTCGGCGAACACGGCCCGGACGTCGGCATGGACGACGTCGCCGCGGCGGCCGGGGTCACCAAACCGGTGCTCTACCGGCACTTCACCGACAAGGCCGACCTGTTCGTCGCGCTCGGCCAGCGCGGCACCGAGATCCTGTTCGAGCGGCTCATCCCGGCGCTGAACGAGGAGCAGGCGCCGATCCCGCGCATCCGCAGTAGCCTGGACGCCTTCTTCTCGGTCATCGAGGAGTACCCGAACCTGTACCGGCTGCTGGTGCGCAGCACCTTCGGCGAGGTCAAGCCGAACCAGGACATCGTCGCCGAGGACAAGGAGGTCATCGCGGCGGCGCTGGCCGGCCTGCTCGGTGACTACATGCGCGCGTTCGACATCGATCCCGAGCCGGCCGAGGCGTGGGCGCACGGCATCGTCGGCATGGTGCAGAACGTCGGCGAGTGGTGGCTGGAGCGGCGCAGCGTCAGCCGCGACGCGGTGGTGGCGAACCTGACCACGATCATCTGGGCGGCGATCGACGGCATCGTGCGCCAGCACGGCTTCGAGATCGACCCGCACGAGCCGCTCGACGTCAACCGGGTGGTCGGGCTCCGCGACACCCGCGTCCGGGACTGACAGTCGGTCCCGGACGCGCGACCGCGGCCGGTTCCGCGTCAAGCGAACGCGGTCGGACCGCGTCCGGCCGGCGGCCTCGACTAGGCTCGCTGTTGTCAGTCGCTGTGGTCGATGGAGGTTCTGCGTGGACGTCAAGATCGGTGTTGCGGACACGGGCCGTGAGCTGCTGCTCACCACCACCTCGACGCCCGACGAGATGGAGGCGCTGGTCAACGACGCGCTGAAGAACCCGCAGGGCACGCTGACCCTGGTCGACGACAAGGGCCGCCGCTTCGTGGTGCCCACCGCGCGGGTCGCCTACGTGGAGATCGGCGCGGCCGACACCCGCCGGGTCGGCTTCGTGGTCGGCGACAACAAGTAGCTCCCACCGCACGCGGATGGCCGCGCTCAGCCGAGGCCGAGCGCGGCCATCCGCTTGCCGTGCTGCTGCTGCAGCCTGCGGAACAGCGCGGCGATACCGGCCAGGTCGCCGGTGCCGGTCACGATCAGCTCGGTGAGCTGGTCGCGCTCGGCGACCACGTACTGGGCCTGGGTCAGCGCCTCCCCGAGCAGTCGCCTGCCCCACAGCGCGAGCCGGTCGCGGACCGTGCGGTCGTGCTCGATCGCGGCCTGCACCTCGCGCTCGGCGAACGCCGAGTGGCCGGTGTCGGCCAGCACGTCGAGGACCAGCGTGCGCTCCGGCTCGTTCAGCCAGTCGGCGATCTCGCGGTACAGGTCGGCCGCCAGCCCGTCGCCGACATAGGCCTTGACCAGCGACTCCAGCCAGGAGCGGGGGGCGGTCGAGGCGTGCCAGGTGTCGAAGTGACCGATGAACGGGCGCATCGCGTCCTCGATCCGCGCCCCCCGCTCGGCCAGGAACCGCTCGATGCGGGCGTAGTGGCCCATCTCGGCGGCGGCCATCGCGGACAGCGCGGCGCGGCCGGCGAGGGTCGGCGCGGCGCGCGCGTCCTCGGACATCCGATCGAACGCGGACAGCTCGCCGTAGGCGAGCACTCCGAGCAGATCCACGATCCCCTGGTCGACATCCATGCCGGTGAGCGTATCCAGTGCCGGCCCGGCGACACTCCCAGGTAGACTCGCCAGGACACCCGGACTATCCGGAGTGACCCGCCGTCATGCCACCACCAGGTGGCTGTGATGACGGACTTGTGCGTGTACGCCTCCACACCGCATCCCGGCGACGGTCGACGCGGCTCAACCAGGACGCGGCGCGCTGGTATGAGAGAGGCGATCACGCTGACCCAGCAGGACGTTCAACCCGAGAATCCCGACAATCCCGAACATCCGATCGACCCCGTCACGCTGGAGCACAGCGAGGCGGGCGTCCCGGAGACCGACACGTCCCACCCGTTGCAGGCCGGCGCCCCGGTGCGCGGCGACTCCCCCACCTTCGAGTCCTTCGGCGTCCGCCCGGAGATCGTGCGATCGCTGCGCGAGGCGGGCATCGAGCGGACCTTCGCGATCCAGGAGCTCACCCTGCCGCTGGCGATGGCCGGCGACGACATCATCGGCCAGGCCCGCACCGGCACCGGCAAGACCCTCGGCTTCGGCGTGCCGCTGCTGCAGCGCGTCACCCTGCCGGGCGACGGCACCCCGCAGGTCCTGATCGTGGTGCCGACCCGCGAGCTGTGCCTGCAGGTGACCCACGACCTCAAGGACGCCGGCAAGTACCTCGGCGTGCGCGACGTCGCCATCTACGGCGGTCGCCCCTACGACACCCAGATCGCGGCGCTGAAGAAGGGCGTCGACATCGTGATCGGCACCCCCGGCCGGCTGCTGGACCTCGCCGAGCAGCGGCATCTGGTGCTGGGCAAGGTCAGCGCGCTGGTGCTGGACGAGGCCGACGAAATGCTCGACCTGGGCTTCCTGCCGGACATCGAGCGCATCCTGCGGATGGTCCCCGACCAGCGGCAGACCATGTTGTTCTCGGCCACCATGCCGGGTCCGATCATCACCCTGGCCCGCACGTTCCTCAACCAGCCCACGCACATCCGGGCCGAGGAGACGCACGCCAGCGCGGTGCACGAGACCACCCACCAGTTCGTCTACCGGGCGCACTCGCTGGACAAGGTCGAGATCGTCGCGCGGGCACTGCAGTCCACCGACCGCGGCCTGACCATGGTGTTCGCCCGGACCAAGCGCACCGCGCAGAAGGTCGCGGACGACCTGACCGAGCGCGGCTTCGCGGCCGGCGCGGTGCACGGCGACCTCGGTCAGGGCGCCCGTGAGCAGGCGCTGCGCGCGTTCCGCGCCGGCAAGGTCGACGTGCTGGTGTGCACCGACGTCGCGGCCCGTGGCATCGACGTCGAGGGAATCACCCACGTCATCAACTTCCAGTGCCCCGAGGACGAGAAGGCCTACGTGCACCGGATCGGCCGCACCGGCCGGGCCGGCCGCGAGGGTGTCGCCGTCACGCTGGTGGACTGGGACGAGGAGCCGCGCTGGAAGTCGATCAGCGACGCGCTCGACCTCGGCATGCCGGAGCCGGTGGAGACCTACTCGACCTCCGAGCACCTGTACTCCGATCTGGACATCCCGACCGGTTCGACCGGCAGGCTGCCGCTGTCGAAGCGGACCAGGGCGGGTCTGGACGCGGAGCCCGAGGAAGACCTCGGCGGTCGACGCAAGCCGGCGGCCGGCCGAACCCGGCGCACCACCCGCACCAGTGGCGGCGCGAGCCGCCCGGAGCGGGCCGAGAACGCCACCAAGCCGGCCGGCGAGACGGCCGAGTCGGACCGGCCGCGCCGCAGGCGCAGGCGGGCCGGCGTCGAGGTGGCCGGTGAGCAGGCCTCGGTGACCGCGGGCGCGACCGGCGACGGCGCGGACGCGGAGGCCGGCGGCGAACGACCGGCGCGGCGGCGGCGCCGGCGCGGGGGGCGCGGCGGCTCCGGTGAGGGACAGGGCTCGGCCACCGAGCCGGTCCCCGGGTCGGCTTCGGCAGACTGAGCGCATGATCGGCCGCGACATCGGTTCGGAGGACGTGCTGGACGGTCCGCTCCACCCGGCCGGGCGAACCGGACCGTCCACATCGGACGAACCTGACCGGGTGGCCCGGCACGAGCGGACCCGGCTGCGCCGGCCGAGGGACTACGCGGCCGCGCTGGCCGTGGTCGTGCTGGCGGTGGCGGGCGTGGTCGCGGTGGCGGCGTCCAGCGACGAGCGCGCCACGGCGTCTCGGCTGGCGTCCGCCCCCATCCCGTCCCCGGCGCCACCGGACACGTTCCCGCCGTCGCTGGGAGAGGCGTGGCGGGCGGACAGCCCGGCCACGCCGGACCCGGTGACGGCCGGGCCCGCCGTGGTGACCGCGGCCGGCAGCGAGGTGCAGGGCCGTGACGCGGTGACCGGTGAGGTGCTCTGGAGCTACCGCCGCGACCTGCCGCTGTGCACGGTGACCGGCGCCTGGTCGCAGGCGGTCGCGGTGTACCGCAACGTCAAGGGCTGGCTGCCGCCCGACGTGCCGAGGGGCGACGGCGGTTGCAGCGAGGTGACCGCGCTGGACGGCGCGACCGGCAGGCGCGGTCCGCAGCGCAACTCCGACGCCGAGCTCGGCACCCGGCTGATCTCCGACGGCACCTACGTGACCACCACGGGCACGCGCCTGCTCACCACCTGGCGCTCGGACCTGGTGCTGACCATGGAGTACGGCCAGGTGCCGGACCTGGTCAACGCCGGCCGCCAGCCCCGGGCCGGCTGCGTGTACTCGTCGGTGGCGGCCACGCCGGGCCGGATCGGCGTCATCGAGCGCTGCCCGGACGCGGCCTCGGACCGGCTGACCGTCTACAAGTCGACCGCCAAGGACTCCGACAACCCGGACGTCGAGTTGAGCATCGAGCTCGGTTCGACCCGGGCGCGGGTGTTGGCGCTGACCGGGGAGCTGACCGCGGTGGCGGTGCCCGGGCCGGCCAGGGTGCTGGTGTTCGACCCCAAGGGCGCACAGGTGGGCGAGTACCCGATGGCGGTGGACGACGCGGACCTGGCGACGCCGCCGGCCGGGCAGGTGGTGCCGGTGGCCCGCTCCGCGGCGGCGATCTACTGGTTCACCGGCTCGGACACCGTGGCGCTCTCGCCGACCGATCTTAGTCCACAGTGGACCAAGCAGACCACGCTGGGAGCCGGCACGGTGTTCGGCGGACGGCTGTTGGTGCCGGTCGCCGACGGGCTCGACGTGCTGGACCCGGTCACCGGCGAGTCGGTGGGCGTGATCGGCGTGGACCGCGGCGACCACCGCGGCCCGGTGACGACGTCCTCGATCGGCACGGTGGTGCTCGAACAGCGCGGCGACACCCTGGTCGCGCTGACCTGAGCTCCGACCGCGCCCTTCGGATGCGCGAACGGAGCATTTCCGGGCATGGTTCACGCGGTTCCGGCGAGGACACTCGGGGTATGAGCGCGGGTATGACCTCTACCGAGCGGCTGGCCGCGCAGCTGACCAGCCATCACGCCGAGCGGCTCGAACTGACCGGGGCCGGCCGGCCGGTAGCGGCGCTGGTCGGCCGACGACTCGGCCCGTCGGCACCGGTGGCCGTGCTGGTGCCCGGCTACACCGGGTCCAAGGAGGACTTCGCCCCGCTGCTCGACCCGATCGTGGCGGCCGGCATCGAGGTGGTCGCGATCGACCTGCCCGGCCAGCAGCACTCTCCCGGCGCCGGCGACGAGTCGGCGTACTCGCCCGCCGCGCTGGGCGCGGTGGTGGCCGACCTGGTGGACAAGCTCGCCGCGGACGGCCGGCCGGTCCTGCTGCTCGGCCACTCGTTCGGCGGGCTGGTCTGCCGGCGGGCGACGTTGGCCGGCGCGCCGGTCACCGGCCTGACGCTGATGGGCTCCGGGCCCGCCGCGCTGCCGCCCGGGCCGCGCCGCACGCTGCTGGATCTCGGCGAGCCGGTGCTGCTCGAACGCGGGGTGGCCGGCGCCGCGGACCTGCTGGAGGCGATGCGCGGCGGTGACCCGGCGTGGCTGAGGATGCCGGAGCCGCTGCGGACGTTCCTGAACGCGCGGTTCCGCAACACCGACCGGGCGGGGCTGCTCGGCATGGGCAGCGGGCTGCGCACCGAGCCGGATCTGGTGGCCGAGCTGGCCGCGACGCTGCACCGGGCGGCCTGCCCGAGCCTGGTGGTGTGCGGCGAGACCGACGACGCCTGGCCGGTGGTCGTTCAGCGGGACATGGCGCAGCGGCTGGGCGCGGACTTCGCCACCGTCGCGGCGGCGGCGCACTCACCGAACGTGGAGAACCCGGCCGGACTGCTCGCCACCCTGCTGCCGACCTGGCAGCGCTGGCTGGCGCGGGCCTGACCGGGACATTCCCCGAAGGCCGGTCAGGACCACCAGAACAGCCACAGCACGGCGCCAGCCACCGCGACGACGAGCACCCCGGCGGCACCTGCGCGCCAACCGACCGACCGGTCCGCGATCCGCTGGGCGGCGAGCGCGGCCAGCGCGGCGACCGCGTGGGCGGTGAGCGCGAACGCGCCGGGCCCCGGCATGGACTGCGACCGGACCACGATCGCGGCGACACCCAGCCCGACGGCGAGCAGCACCAGACCGTAGGCGAGCGAACCGGTCAGCCCCCGCCAGAGCGCCCGTCGCCGCGGCGCGGGCGCCGGCTCCACACCGTGGCGGGCGTCGTCGGCAGCATGGTCGGAGGCGTGGTCGGTGATCTCGGTCACCCGCGACGCTCCAGCAGTTCCCACGGCTTCGCGGCCGGCCCAGCGGCCTGACCGGCCGGACAGCTGCGCCGGAAGTCGCACCAGGAGCACTGGCGGCCGGGATTGGCCGGGAACAGCACGTCCGGGTCGCCACCCGCGGCCAAGGTGTCCACCGCGAGCTGGATGTCCGCCGCGGACTCCTCGGCCCGGCCGCGGTGGCGGGCCAGCGACTCCTCGGTGTGCTCCCAGCTCGCGACCGTGCCGCTCGGCAGGTGGTGCAGCTCGACCCGGTAGCAGGGCTTGCGCAGGGTGCGGCGGGCCGCGACGGCGTACAGCGCCAGCGCCTGCGAGCCACGCGCGTCGTCGGTGGACAGCACGTGCCGGCCGGTCTTGTAGTCGACGATGACCAGTTCGTCCCCGCGCAGGTCGATGCGGTCCACCCGGCCCTCGGCGACGATCGTGCCGACCGGCGCGGACACCCAGCGCTCCAGCCCGACCGGTTCGGTGACGGCGGCGTCCGGCAGGTGTTCGGCCACGTAGTCGGACACCCAGCCGGCCGCCAGCTCCCGGAAGCGCGCGGCCTGCCGGTCGTCGGCGAAACCCTCGCCGACCCAGTGCGTGCCGACCAGCGCGGCCGCCGCGGCCGGGGTGCGCCGCGCCGGCGGCTGGTCGAACAGGGCGCGCAGCGCGTTGTGCACCACCGCGCCGAGCGTGTTGTGCGCGAACGCCCCGCCGCGCGGCGGGGTGGGCCGGTCGAGGTAGGCCATGCGGTAGCGACGCGGGCAGTCGGCCCAGGTGGCCAGCTTGGCCGGCGTGACCTTGATCAGCTTCGTCGGCATGGCGTCGAACCCGAGCTGCTGCACGGCGTCCACGGTACGGGGCGGCACCGACGGCGCGAGAACCGCCTGGCGTGATCGGCGGCTCACGGTCAGTGCGCGCCGGCGATGAACCCCTGCACCGAGTTCGCCACCAGCTGTACCGCGATCGAGGCGAGCAGCAGACCGGCGATCTTGGCCAGCAGCGTGATGCCGCTGTCCTTGATCAGCTTGATCACCAGGCCCGAGTAGCGCAGGCAGAACCACAGCGCCACGTGCACGGTCACGATGGCGGCGCCGAGCGCCAGGTACGCGCCGAACCTGCCGTCGGCCTGCCGGACGAACACGATGGTCGCCGCGATCGCGCCAGGCCCGGCGAGCAGCGGGGTGCCCAGCGGGACCAGCGCGATGTTCACGTCGTCCAGCGCCTCCGGCGCGCTGGCCCGGCCACCGACCAGCAGGTCCAGCGCGATGATCAGCAGCAGCAGACCGCCGGCGCCCTGCAGTGCCGGGATGCCGATGCCGAGGTAGGACAGGATCGCCTCGCCGGCCACCGCGAACAGCACGATCACGCCGAGCGCGACCAGCACCGACTGGCGCGCCGCCTTGATCCGGGCGGCGCGCGGTTTGCGGCCGACCAGACTGAGGAAGACCGGGATGCACCCCGGTGGGTCCATGATCACCAGCAGGGTGATCGTGACCTCGGCGTAGAGCGCGACCTCGAACAGCGGCACCGGCTCATCCAAGCAGCTCAGCCGGTCAGCCGGTCAGCAGCGGTACACCCGTCGCGCGTTCGACCAGCTTGTCCAGCACCTCGGGCGCGGTCGTCTCCTGGCCGAGCCGGATCGTCTTGTTGCCGCCGTGGTAGTCACTGGAGCCGGTGGGCAGCAGGCCGAGCCGGTCGGCGACGGCGCGCAGTTCGTTCCTGGTCGGCTCGTCGTGGTCGGGGTGGTCGACCTCCAACCCGGTGAGTCCGGCGTCGGCCAGCTCGGCGATCACCTCCGCGGTGACCGTCGGCCCGCGGTGGGTGGCGAAGGCGTGCGCGAGGACGGTGACCCCGCCGGCGGCGTCGATCATGGCCAGCGCGTCGCGCACCGGGGTGTCCGCGCGGGGCAGGTGGTAGCGCCCGCCGGTGGCGAGCAACTCGGCGAAGGCCTCGTTGACCGAACCGACCACGCCGGCCGCGACCAGTGCGGCGGCCAGGTGCGGACGGCCGGCGGGCGCGTCCGGGCCGAGTCCGGCGAACAGCGCGTCCACGTCGATCGGGTGACCGTCGGCGGCCATCCGCCGAGCCATCCGCCGCAGCCGGGAGCGGCGTTCGGCACGCAGCCGGGTCTGCTCGGCGACCAGTTCGGGCGCGGTGGGGTCGAACAGGTAGGCCAGTACGTGCACGGTGCACCAGCCGCCCCGGCCGTCCCGCGACTCGCAGGACAGTTCCGCGCCGCGTACCAGGGACAGCCCGGCCGGCAGGGCATCGGCGGCCCGCTGCCAGCCCGCGGTGGTGTCGTGGTCGGTGATCGCGACGACGTCCACCCCGGCGGCGGCCGCGGCCAGGACCAGCTCGGCGGGCGAGTCGGTGCCGTCGGACGCGTTCGAGTGGGTGTGCAGGTCGACGCGCATGACCGCCAGTGTGTCAGCCGACCAGCTTCTTGCCGCTGGCGAGGCGCTGCGCCTGGATCATCGAGAAACGCTTCTGCTGCGATTCCTTGTCACCGAACAGCAACTCGGACACGGCGTCGTACACCTGCTGGGCGTTCGGCAGGTACTCGATGTGGTTCAGCGCCTGGATCTGACCGGCGGTCTCGAGAATCATCGTTCCGTAGCCGAAGATGCGACCCATCATGGTCTGCTTGAAGGTGAGGTCGGTGATCTTGCTCACCGGCAGCATCGGCACCTTGATGGTGAACACACCGGTGGTCATCACGAACCGCTTGTCGGTGACCACGATTCGCTCGACCCACCACTGCAGCACGATGTAGGCGAAGCGCAGCACGACGAACAGCGCCGCGTACCAGAGGACGTTCTGCGCCAGCCACCACGCCTGCGGCAGCAGGTAGGACACCATCATCGCGACGGCCAGCAGTGCGACGGCCTCGAACACGTCCCAGGCCAGGGACGCCCAGTGCAGGCGCACCCTGACTACCCGTCGCTCCGACGGCAGCAGGTACTCGTCGGGATCACGTGGCGTGAACATGTTCTAACAGTAACGCTCAGCCCTGGAAAACGGTGCGTACGAACGTCACAACCGCTTCCGCGGCTTCCTTCAACGTGTTGAGGATGTCCGTCACGATGCCGGCGGACTGCACCGGCTGCGTCACGAGGAAGAACACGAGCAGTGCCGCACCTGTCAGGATCGCTACCTTCTTGACGTCCACGTCGCTACCCCGTCTCCATCGCACCGATGGTGCCTGTCGAAACCGTTGTACCGCACCGCGCGGTCGTAAGGGAGCCTAGTCCCGCCAACGGATCAGTCGCGTCCGGTGACGTGCTCACTACGGCTACTCTGCGTTGCTATGATGGCCGCTTCGGTTCGGAGGATCAGGTGCGTCGGCGGGGTAACGCGTGACTCAGCGGGACGGCTGCTTCTGGTCCAACGAGCCAACGAGCCGGGCCAAGGTCTGTGGTCGCTGCCCGGCGGCCGGGTGGAAAGCGGCGAATCGGACAATGCGGCGCTGGTCCGGGAGATGCGCGAGGAGACCGGACTCGAGGTTCGGCCGGGCGAGTTGGTCGGCACGGTGCGACGCGCGGCTCCGGCCGGGGTGTTCGAGATCCACGACTACGCCTGCGTGGTGCTCGGTGGCGAGCTCACCGCCGGTGACGACGCGGCGGCCGCCGTGTGGGTGGACGCGGCCGGCTTCGCCGCGTTGGAACGCGACGGGCTGTTGGTGGCCGAGCTGGCCGAGACGCTGCGCCGCTGGGGCGTGCTGCCGGTTTGAGCCCCGGACAGCAGGTACCCGGCGAGCTCCGTCGGTCGCGACAGCGCGATCAGATGCCCGCCGGGCAGCACGTCCGCCTCGACGCCGAGCCGGGTGCGGGCGACCTCGCGCTGGAACTCCACCGGGAGGACCCGGTCGTCCGCGCCGGCCACCACCCGGGTCGGCACCGACGGCAGGGCGGCGATGTCGCACGAGCAGGAGAACACGGTCATCGCCTCGTCGCCCTCGTGCGCCACGAGGCTCGCCCA
>Ga0307413_10000324_pt1 | contig 14927 bp, 10 predicted proteins | sample DK1Ometagenome_3_FD_203714 | JGI IMG/M metagenome (GOLD analysis project Ga0307413, IMG submission 203714) | Maize rhizosphere microbial communities from greenhouse at UC Davis, California, United States - DK15-O-2 | ecosystem: Host-associated > Plants > Roots > Rhizosphere > Soil | place: USA... | reverse complement strand
GAGCCCCGCTTCGCCGGCGATCCGCGCGAGCACGTCGACGTCGCCGATGTCCGCGCCCCGTTCGAAATAAGCGCGGAAGATCGCCGCCGCGATGTTGGCGTGATGGCCTTCGTCGCTGGCGAGCTGCACCAGCCGGTGCGCTTCGGAAGTATTCGGCAGCTTGCCGAGCTTCTCGAAATGGAAGTCGATACCCAGTTCACGGCCCGCCTCGGTCAGGCTCTTCTCCGCGAAAGGCACGCTGATGCCGGGTGGCAACCGTTCCGCGAGGTACTCGTGGAAGCTGCGCGGCGCCGCATTGGAGCGCTGCTCTGGAGTCATCCGGAAGGGGTGCCAACGGAGCCGGGTTTCGATATCGCCATGAAGGCTGTCCAGCGCGCGCGTGAGCTGCACCATGCCAAGCCACGACCAAGGGCAGGTGAAATCTGCCACGAGGTCTATGTCGAGGGTTCGTCGCACGTCATGCAGTGGTCGGACGAGTGTGTTCATGCGGCGTATGTGGGGTGCGCCGCAATTGCGTTCAACCCGTCATCGGGTATCGAGCCCCTGTCCCCGCAGATTGGCGTGGACCTGCTCGGTGATGCGGATCGCGGTTTCGAGTGCGCGCAGCCCATCCTCTCCAGACACGACCGGCCGCCGGTTGTTCCGGATGCAGTCGAGGAATGAGCTGATCTCGGCCTTGAGGGCATCACCCTGCTCGAGATTGGCTTCCTCGATGCTGACAGGGAGCTGGCCGGGCTCGGGATTTCCCTGGCGCTTGCGGATCAGCGTCAGAATCTTCTGCTGCAAGTCGAGTGAAATGTAGGCCGCTTCTTCAAAGATCCTGAGCTTGCGTTCGGTTTTCAGGCTGACGCGGCTGGCAGTGGTATTGGCCACGCAACCGTTGGCGAAGCGGATGCGCGCGTTCGCGATATCGATCTCACCAGAGAACACCGGGCTGCCGATCGCATCGATGCTCACGATGTCGCTGCCTGCCAGGGATTGCACCAGATCGATGTCATGGATCATGAGATCGAGCACGACGTTCACGTCCGTGCCGCGCTCCCGGTATGGCGCCAGGCGATGACACTCGATGAATCGGGGTGAATGCAGATGCGGCTCGGCCGCGAGAATCGCCGAATTGAATCGCTCGAGATGCCCCACCTGCAAAACGCGCTGCTCTCGCGCGGCCAGCGCGATGAGCTCGCGCGCCTGCTCTGGCGTTTCGGTGATGGGTTTCTCGACGAGCACGTGCGCACCAGCGGCAAGGAATTCGCGTGCGATTTCGAAATGCGCGGGCGTCGGGGTAACCACGCTGACGGCGTCGACCTTCCCCAGCAATTCGCGGTAATCACCCAGCGCGCGCGTGCCGGTTTCGGTCGCCACGGCCTTGCCGACATCCTCACGCCCATCGACCACCGCCACGAGCTCGCACTCGCCGAGTTGCGCGTATTTCTGCGCATGAAAACGGCCGAGATAGCCGACCCCGATCACCGCCGCCCGGATTTTGTTCATGCGCTATTATGCGCGCGCTTGACCGCCGGCCGGCGGCACCTACGAGGGCTCTGACAGCTTGTCCAACTGGTTCGTGAGCGCGCGCGACAACTACCTCGCGCAGCCGAGACTCAAGTTCGAAGCCATCACGCTCGGGCTCGCCGTGGCGTCCGGCCTCATCGTCATGCCCGCCCTCATCTATCTTGCGGGGCGTTTCACGCTGGGCGCGTACGCGAATGGCGGCCTGTTCGCCCTCTATGGGGATTTCCTGAAGGGTCTGTTCGAGCCCCGGCTCAGCAACTGGATCGTGGTGCTGGGACCCCTGGTGTTTCTCACTCTCGTCAGGCTGTTCCGCCTGGCATTGCGCAAGCTGTAAGTAAAACCCGCGCCGCCAATCTGTGAACTGAATCCCGGAATTCCGCCCGACCGGGTCGAACGCGCGGCCATTATGTGACGCCGTTCGGCGACAATGCCGTCGCGACGAGTTGCACAAAAAGAAGAAGATTCGAGGCGACCCATGAGCGAGTACTACCTGGCTGATGAGCTGGCACGGCAGCGCGAGCGAGACCGTGAGCGCGTACAAAAAAAACCACCACAGCCAGCGAAGCAGGCCCAGGACGTGAAGGTCACCCTGTTAGGCGACTTCCTGTTCACCACCGCCGAGCCCCCCGGCTGTGATCCTTACAATTCCACGAACGGGAAAACCGCTCCCGACGCCTGGAAAAACCGCGGCGATCGCCGTTGAGTCACAGACCGGCGCTTGTAGGCCAGCGTCCGTAGTAGGCCAAGACCCCTCTTCCAGGCCTGCCCCGGGCGCAGCCGGAACCAAGTAGCGCAAGCACCGCTCGAATGAAGTCATGAACGACTTCAGGTGGTGGGCCAGTACGTCCATACGGTTATCGCCAGCATCACCAGCAGTCCCACATGGGCCAGGGGCCGCCAGGGACGCAGCTTCGCTTCGGCGTAGAAGCTCGCGACTGCCGAAGCTGCCAATACCACCATCAGCAGGCATGCGACCATCAGCGGGGCTCGCTCGTCAGCGAGGCGCTCGCCGTATTCAGGAAGCAGCAGGAACACCACCGCGGTCATCAACAATGCCGCCGCGATGGAGACTGTCGAGCCCATCACGATTCCGAGGAGAACAACCAGTGGACGCATGTATGGGGCTGCCTTTGTTGAGATGCCACTTGAGCATGCCGCCGCGCGGCCTTAGTGTTGAATTGTACGGACGGTCCCGCGGCTCGAGACAACCAAGCGCATGAATTCATTGCTGACCTTCGTTTCACGTTGGAGCCCGACCCGCTGGGTGGCCCCCTCGATGGTGGCCGCCCTGCTGGTGCTGTCCAGCTCCGCCCAGGCGCCCGCCAACACGCAGTTGCCCCCGGGGTCCGTGGCGCCCAGCGAGCGCCATCGCTCGGTGGCCCGTCGAGTCGGCTCCATGCTCGAAGGCATGCATTACAGCGGCTCGAAGCTCGACGACCGCATGTCGGCCACCGTGTATGCCCGCTATCTCGAGAGCATCGACGGCCAGCACAACAGCCTGCTCGCCTCCGACGTGGCGGAGTTTGAGGCTTACAAACTGCGTTTCGACGACATGATCCGCAGCGGCGAGGTGGATCCGGCATTCGCGATCTTCGCGCGCTTCCAGCAGCGCAATCGCGAGCGCATCAAGTTCGCCATCACGCAACTCGACAAGGAACCGGACTGGACCTTGAACGAAACCTTCGACTTCGACCGCGAGAAAGCACCCTGGGCGAACTCGTCCGCGGAGCTGGACGATTGGTGGCGCAAGCGGGTCAAGAACGACGCGCTGTCGCTGGTGCTCACCGGCAAAAACTGGGAAGAGACATCCACGCTCCTGCGAAAGCGCTACGAGACGACTCTGAAGCGCATCGACCAGGTCAGCGCCGACGACGTGTTCGAATCGCTCATGAATTCCTACGCGCGTGCCTACGACCCGCACTCGAGCTATTTCTCGCCGCGCAGCTCCGAGGAATACCGCATCCAGATGAGCCTCAACTACGACGGCATCGGCGCGTCGCTGCAGCTCATCGATGACTACGTGACCATCATGAATGTCATCGAAGGCGGCCCCGCGGCCGTCTCCGGCTCGCTGACCGTCAAGGACCGCATCATCGCCGTGGGCCAGGGAAAGGAAGGGCCGATGACCGATGTGCTCGGCTGGCGCATCGACGACGTCGTGCAGCTCATCCGTGGCCGTGCCGGCACCCAGGTGCGCCTGCAGGTGCTTCCGGCGGGCGCCGCTCCGGGCACCACGGAGAAAACCCTCGAATTCACGCGCAACAAGGTGACCCTCGAAGCGCAGGCCGCGCAGAAGGAGCTGCGTACGCTCAAGCGTGGTGACAAGGAAATCCGTGTCGGCGTCATCACCGTGCCCGCGTTCTACCAGGACGTCGAGGCGCAGAACCGGGGCGACAAGGAATTCCGCAGCACCACGCGTGACGTGCGCCGGCTCATCAACGAGCTCAAGGCCGAGAAGATCGACGGCCTGGTACTCGACCTGCGCGGCAATGGCGGCGGCTATCTACCCGAAGCAACGGCCCTCACCGGCCTGTTCGTCGACAAGGGCCCCGTGGTGCAGCTCAAGGTGACCACCGGCGAGCTCGAAGTGCAGGACGACCCCGAACCCGGTGTCGCTTACAACGGCCCGCTGGCGGTGCTCGTGGATCGCTTCAGTGCTTCCGCCTCGGAGATCTTCGCGGGCGCCATCCAGGATTACCGGCGCGGCGTGGTCATCGGGCAGCGCACGTTCGGCAAAGGCACGGTCCAGAACCTGGTGCCGCTCGATCGCTGGTCGCCGCGCCCGGTCAATGGGCAGCTCACGGTGACGATCGGCAAGTTCTACCGCGTGACGGGTGAGAGCACCCAGCATCGCGGTGTCGAACCTGATGTACCCCTGCCCTCGCAGATCGATCTCGAGGAGTTCGGCGAGAGCGCACTCGATGGCGCACTGCCCTGGGACCGTATCCCTGGCGTGCCCTTCCGCAGCGAGCCGAAGCAGTTGCCGATCGCGGCGCTCGGCACGGAAGAAAAATCGCGCGCGGATCGCGACCCGGACTACCGCTGGTTCGTCGCCGACCTCGCGGCGGCCGAGGCCTTGCGCAAGCAGACCTCGCTGTCGTTGAACCTGCAGCAGCGCAAGGAAGAACGCGAGCGCATCGACCGCGAGCGTCTCTCGCGTGAGAACGACCGCCGTGCCGCCCAGAACCTCCCGGCACTGAAGACCGCGGAAGAGCTGGCGGAGGCCAAATTTCCGGACACCGTGCTCGCGCAGGCCGCCGAGATCATGAGCGACATGATCACGGGCCTTCGTCCCCTGCAGCCGGCGCCTTCGCGCACGGTGCGCAGCGAGGTCAAGAAAGCCGGCTGATCGGCCGGGACTGCGGCTCGACCCCTTAAGACTGGTGTTGTAGTTGACTACAACACCAGTCTTCCCTAGACTCCCCTCCCATCGAGCAACCATCTGGCTGCTCCGGCCGCCCTGCGAACAGGGCACAGGGGAAGGGAATGACAACTGCAGCGGTTCGCTTGGGCCTGATCACCCTCATGGCCATCGCCGCGTCCGCGCTCGGTGGCTGCGCCCAGGACGGCATCGCGGGCGACCAGGCTTCTCCCGGTAAGGACGGCAACACCGCGGCTGAGACCGCCATACCCGTCGAGGTCGTGTCCCCCGTGCGCGGCGAGATGCTCGCCATGTACAACGGCACCGCGACGCTCGAAGCCGAAGCCGACGCAGAGGTGGTCGCCAAGGTGGGCGGAGAAGTCCGCCGCATCTACGTCGAGGAAGGCGACCGGGTGAAGGCCGGCCAGGTCCTCGCCCAACTCGACGATCGCCAATTGAGATTGCAAGCCGCGCAGACGCGCGCGGCGCTCGCCAAGACCGAACGTGACTTCAACCGCCAGGTCGAGCTCCACGAGAAAGGGCTGGTGTCCGCGGGCGCGTTCGAAAGCCTCAAGTACGATCTCGACAATCAGCGTGCCGCCGACGACCTCGCGGCGCTGAATCTCTCGTACAGCGAGATCCGCGCGCCCTTCGCCGGCACGGTCACGATGCGGCACATCAAGATGGGCCAGGAAATCGCGGTCGCCACAAAGCTGTTCCGCGTCACGGAAACCACACCTCTCAAGGCCAGCGTGTTCATCCCGGAGCGCGAACTGGCACGACTTCAGATCGGGCAGACCGCAACCATCGCGGTGGACGCGCTAGCCGGGCGAACTTTTCCAGCCATCGTGAAGCTGGTCTCGCCCATGGTCGATGCCGCCACCGCGACGTTCAAGGTCACGCTCGAGGTCCACGATCCTCAGGGCAACCTCAAGCCCGGAATGTTCTCGCGGGTGGCCATCGTGTTCGAGCGGCGCAGTGACACGCTCACCATTCCGCGCATCGCATTGCTCGACACCGACGGCTCGGCCAACGTGTTCGTCGTGACCGGCGGCAAGGCCGAACAGCGCGCCATAAAGACCGGGCTCGCCAGCTCCGGCAAGGTGGAGGTCATCGACGGCCTCACCGGCACCGAGCAGGTGGTGGTGGTGGGACAGAACGGTCTCAAGGACGGCAACCCCGTCCGTGTCGTGTCGCTCGAGAAGACCGCGAGCAATTAGCCATGAAACTCGTGGACTTCGCGATCCGCCGGCGAGTGACCATCGCCATGGCGACGGTGGCGATCACCCTGCTGGGCGTGATATCGCTCTCGCGTCTCAAGGTGAACCTGCTGCCGGACCTGTCGTATCCGACGCTCACCATCCGCACCGAACTACCCGGTGCGGCGCCCGCCGAAGTGGAAAATCTCATCTCGCGGCCGATCGAGGAAGCGGCGGGCGTGGTGCGCAACGTGCGTTCGGTGCGCTCGGTGTCGCGCTCCGGCCAGTCCGACGTGATCATCGAATTCTCGTGGGGCACCAGCATGGACCTCGCCGGCATCGAGGTCAGCGAGCGTTTGGACCTGCTGTGGCTGCCGGTGGAAGCCTCCAAGCCACTACGGCTGCGCTTCGATCCGTCGAGCGAGCCGGTGATGCGGGTGGCTTTCGTGGACGAAGCCGCTGTCGCAGGCAGGCAAACCGCGAACCACGAGGAGCGATTCAAGTTCCTGCGCCGTTTCGCCGACGAACGCATCAAACCGGAAATCGAGGCCGTCGAGGGCTCCGCGGCGGTCAAGGTCAGCGGCGGCTTCGAGGACGAAGTGCAGATTTACGTGGACCAACAGCGGCTGGCGCAATTGCGGCTGTCGATCGAACAGGTGGCGCGGCGCATCGGCGCCGAGAACGTGAACCTGTCCGGCGGACGGCTGGAGCAAGGCACGCAGCGATTCCTGGTCCGCACGGTAAACGAGTTCGACACGCTGGATGACATGGCCAACTCGGTCATCGCGACGGTGGAGGGCCAGGCTGTCTACCTGAAGGACGTCGCACGCGTCGAGCGCGGTTACAAGGATCGCACCGCCATCACGCGTCTGAACGGCGAGGAGTGCATCGAACTCGCCATCTACAAGGAAGGCGATGCCAATACGGTACAGCTGGCGCAGGGCATCCACCGCAAGCTCGAAGCCCTGCAGAAAATGCTGCCCGCCGGTACAAAACTTACCCCCGTCTACGACCAGTCGCGGTTCATCGCCAGCGCCGTCAGCGACGTCAAGGACGCGGCGATCCTCGGCGGACTGCTGTCGATCCTGGTGCTGTATTTCTTCCTGCGCGACGCGTGGGCGACGATCGTCACCGGCATCGTCATCCCGGTCACCGTCGTCGGCATATTCGTCATGATGTACGCCTTCGACCTGACGCTGAACGTCATGTCGCTGGGTGGCATCGCGCTGTCCGTCGGCATGCTGATCGACAACTCGGTGGTCATCCTCGAGGCCATCGCGCGCCGCAAGGAAGCCGGGCTATCTACCAGCGAGGCCGCGCGCCAGGGCACGGCGGAGGTGGCCACCGCCGTGACGGCGTCGACGCTCACCTCGGTGGCGGTGTTCTTCCCGATGGTGTTCGTGAGCGGCATCGCCGGCCAGCTGTTCCGCGACCAGGCGCTGACCGTCACATTCGCGCAGCTCATCTCGCTCATGGTGGGCATCACGCTCGTACCCATGCTCACCGCATGGCGCGCGAGGCTGGGAGAGCGCAACGAGACATTGGCCGAAAAGGCAGGCGAACCACGCGAGACCTTGGGTGCTTTCAAACAATACCTGCTGGCCAGCGCGATCAATCTCAAGGTGAGGTCGCTGGTGCGCGCGCGGGTTCACAAGCCTTTGCGCGGCAGCGGCTTGTGGCGCGGATTGACCTGGATTCCTTTCGCCCTTCAATGGACGCTCGGCTGGTCAGGCTGGTTGTTCCGGCTCGCCCTCACCTCGTTCGTGCGCATCTTGCGTTACCTGTCCGGATTCCTCGGAAAGGGTCTGGCGGTCATCCTGTCGCCGTTCGTCTGGGCGACGCAGCGCGCCTACAACTTCCTGGATCAACGCTACCCTGCTCTCCTCAGCTGGGCGCTCACGCGCCGTACGCTGGTGTTGAGCACCGCGGCCGCGCTGCTCGGTGTCACCGTATTGATCCTGCCGCGCCTCGGGACCGAGCTCATTCCGCAGCTCTCGCAAGGCGAGTTCTCGGTGCGCATGCGGCTGCCCGCGGGTTCCCCGCTCGAGACCACGGATCGCCAGGTGCAGGCCATCCATTCCGCCGCGCGTCGTCTCGCCAATCTCGACTCTGCGTATGGGGTGGCCGGCACCGGCAATCGTCTCGATGCCAATCCGGTCGACTCCGGCGAGAACACCGGCAACCTGGACGTGAAGCTCAAGGCGCCGGTCGACAAGGAAGGCGAAGAGCTTGCGATGCAGGCGCTGCGCCGGGATCTGTCCGGTGTGCCCGGCGCGCAATACGAATTCACGCGCCCGTCGCTGTTGACTCTATCCACTCCGCTCGAGGTGATCCTCGCCGGCTACGATCTCGATCGACTGAACATCGCCGCGAACGCCGTGCGCACCCGGATGGAAGCCAGTGGTGCGTTCAAGGACATCCGTTCGAGCATCGAGGGCGGCCATCCGGAGATCCAGATCCTGTTCGACCAGGAGCGTGCCTCACAACTCGGGCTTGCTGTGCGCGACATCGCCGATCGCGTGGTGTCCAACGTGCGTGGCAGCGTCGCCACGCGATATCGCCTGCAGGAAAAGAAGATCGACGTGCTGGTGCGCAGTGTCGACACGCGAGCGGCATCGATCGAGGAAGTGCGCAATCTCATCGTGAACCCCGGCTCCGCGCGCCCGGTGTCCCTGTCGGCCGTAGCGGAAGTGCGGCTCGCGACGGGACCTGCGGAAATCCGGCGCGCGAACCAGGAACGTGTGGCGGTGCTTTCGGCGGCGCCCGCGGATGGCGATCTCGGCGCCGCCACGGCACGCGCGCGGGAGATCCTCTCGCAGACCACCTTGCCGGTGGGCATCCTCGGCAGCGTTTCCGGCCAGAGCGAGGAAATGACGCAGAGCTTCCGCTCGCTCGGCCTGGCGTTCGCGCTCGCCGTGTTCCTGGTCTACCTGGTGATGGCGTCGCAGTTCGAGTCGCTGCTGCATCCCTTCGTCATCCTGTTCACCATCCCCATGGGCCTCATCGGCTCGATCTGGGGACTCTACGTGACCGGCACCACCATCAATTCGGTGGCGCTCATAGGTCTCATCATGCTGGCGGGCATCGTGGTCAACAACGCCATCGTGCTCATCGACGCCATCAACCAGGCCCGCGAACGGGGCCTGGAAAAGATCGAGGCCATCAAGCTCGCCGGCCGCACGCGCCTGCGTCCCATCCTGATCACCAGCGTCAGCACCATGATCGGGTTGATCCCGATGGCAATCGGTATTGGTGAAGGCGCGGAGATCCGCCGGCCCATGGCCATCACGGTGATCGCCGGTACGCTGGTCGCCACGTTCCTCACGCTCATCGTGATTCCCGTGCTGTACGCGGTACTCGACCGCAAGGCGTTCGTCGGAGCATCCGGGACCACGCTGGGCTCGCCCATCGCGCCGCCGCTGGCCCTGCAGCACAGACGGGAAGATTGACGTGGTCCACACCGACTTCTCGCTGCGACGCCCAATCACCACGCTGATGGTGTTCGCCGCGGTCACGGTGATCGGCCTGGTGTCGATGAAGCTGCTGCCGCTCGAGCAGTACCCCAACATCAGCTTTCCGTTCATGGGTGTGGGCGTGCCCTACCCCGGCTCCACCCCCGAGGAAACCGAGGAGCTCATCACCCGTCCAATCGAGGACGCGCTCGCGACGCTGCCCGGCATCGAGGAAATCCGCTCGCGCTCCAGCGATACGGACGCGCAATTCGACATCCGGTTCTCATGGGGCACGGACATCAATGCCGCCGGGTTCGAAGTGCGCTCGAAGCTCGATTCGGTACGCGCGCAACTGCCGAAGACCGCCGATCGCATGTGGATGTGGATGGCATCGACCTCGGATGCGCCGATGCTCACGGTCCGCTTCTCGGCCGACCAGGACCTTTCGTCCCAGTACGACGTGCTGGAGCGGTATTTCAAGAAACCCATCGAACGTCTCGATGGCGTCGCCCGCGTGCAACTGGCCGGTGTCGAGCCGCGCGAAGTGAGGATTCTCGTCGATCCCGGCCGTCTGGCCGCGCACAACGTCGACGTGCGGGAACTCGTGCGCCTGCTCGAGCGCAGCAATTTCTCGGTGGGCGCCGGACAGATCACCGCGAGCGGTGAACGGCTGTCGGTGCGTCCCATCGGCGAGTTCCGCTCGCTGGACGAGATCCGCGAGCTCGTGATCCGCGGCAACGTGCGCGTCGCGGACATCGCCAACGTCGAGCTCTACAGCCCGGAGATCACACTGCGCCGGCATCTCGACGGCCGGCCGGCCGTCGGTCTCGACGTCTTCAAATCCACCCAGGCCAACATCGTGGAGGTGGTCGACGAAGTGCTGGCGGTCATCGAGAAATCACGCGAGCTGCCGCAGATGCAGGGCATCGACGTCTACGTGATGGAGAACATGGCGGACGCGATCCGCTCTTCGTTGTTCGATCTCAGCGAGGCTGGGTTGATCGGCGCCACCATGGCCTTCGCGGTGCTGTTCCTGTTCCTGCGCCACTGGCCAACCACGTTGATCGTCGGCGCCGCCGTGCCCTTGTCGCTGTTCGCGACACTGGCCGCCATGTACTTCTTCGGCCTGAGCATCAACGTGATGTCGATGATGGGCATGATGCTCGCGGTCGGCATGCTGGTCGACAACGCGGTGGTGGTGACCGAGAGCGTGTTCCGCCACCGCCAGTTGCAGCCCGACGCCCCGATTCCCGCCACGCTCGCCGGCGTCCGCGAGGTGGGCGTCGCCACGCTCGCCGGCACGGCGACCTGCGTGGTGGTCTTCGTTCCCATCCTGTTCGGATCGAAGAACATGCTGTCCATCTTCCTCACGCACGTCGCGATCCCGATCTGCGTGGCGATGATCGCATCGCTGCTGATCGCGCAGACGCTGATCCCGATGGCCACCTCGAGGTTCGCCGCGCCGCCACCGATCGATGCTTCGAGCTGGATCGCGCGCCTGCAGGACCGCTATGTGCGAGCGCTGCGCTGGACGCTCACGCATGGCCGCTGGACCGCCGCGGGCATCGGCGCCATTGTCGTTCTCACGGGCGTACTGCTGGGCCTGTCGATCGCGTTTCCCGGCAAACTGCTCAAGATAGATCCGAATTCGCAGGACGCCGGGCGGCAGGTGTTCCTCAACTATCACATCAACGGCACCCACCCCATCGACCGCGTCGAAGCGGCGGTCGGCATCGTCGAGAAACACTTCGACGGCCGCCGTGAAGCCTTAGGCATCGAGCGCATCTACTCCGTCTACGAAGCCAGCTTCGCGCGTTCCATCATCACGCTGAAGTCCCGGGACGACGGCGGTCTCAAGGGACCGGAATTCATCGAGAAGACCAAGGACGACATGCCGGAGATCGTCATCGGGAAGCCGAGCTACACCTGGGACGATGCCAACTCCATGGGCGGTGAGCGTTTCAGCGTGCAGCTCACGGGAGAATCCACCGAAGGCCTGGCGACACTCGCCGACGAGTTCGTACGCCTGCTCGGCAGCGTCAAGGGACTGGAAAGCGTGCGCTCGGAAGCACGCGAAGGCGACGAGGAGGTGCAGATCGTCGTCGACCGGCACCGTGCCGCCGTGCTCGGGGTAACGCCCAACGAAGTCGCGACCGCCGTGACCGCGGCGCTGCGCGGCGATCGCCTGCGCGAATTCCGCGGCACCGATCGTGAGCTGACACTGCGCCTCGCGTTCCGCGACTCGGACCGCCAGAGCATCGACGACCTGTCGCGATTCTCGATCTTCCTTCCCGCCGGCGGCCACGTCCCTCTTTCGGCACTGGCCGATTTCCGCGTCACGCGCGGCCCTCGCACCATCGAGCGAACCGACCGGCTCACGGCCGTAGCCGTGAGCGGCAATCTCGCGAAGGATGCGACGCTCGACGCCATTCGCGCGCAGGTCGAGCCACTGCTCGCCAGCTACCAGATGCCGGCCGGCTACAGCTGGAAGCTCGGCAAGGGATTCGATCGCGAGGACGAGGACACCGCCACGTTCTTCTTCAACCTGCTGCTCGCGCTCGCGATGATCTACCTCGTCATGGCGGCGGTGTTCGAATCGACGCTGTATCCCATGTCGATCATCACCTCGATCTTCATGGCGATCATCGGCGTCATCTGGTTCCTGTTCATCACGCGCACCACCGTGACCTTCATGGCCTTCATCGGGGTGCAGATCCTCATCGGCGTGGTCGTGAACATCGGGATCGTGCTGGTCGCGCACATCAACGAACTGCGAGCCGGGGGGCTCGAGCGCATGGAGGCCATCGTCCAGGCGGGACGGGATCGCCTGCGGCCCATCCTGATGACGACCTTGACCGCCTCGCTGGCGCTCGCGCCGCTCGCGATCCGGGATGCGCAGCTTGCGGTGGGGATCGGGGGGCCATCGTATGCGCCGATGGCGCGCGCGATCATGGGCGGGCTCATGGCAAGCGCCGTGATGTCGCTGTTCGTCGTGCCCGCGTTCTACGTGTGGATAGACAATGGCGCCGCGCGCGCCAGGAGATTCGCGCAGCGTACGCGGATCATCGAAGGCCCGGCGGGGACGCCCGCCGTCAGCGCAGCAGAACCCTAGACAGGTCCCAGGTGTCCTCGGCCACCACGTTGGGCAGTCTGGCCGCGGTCACGCCGAAGGAACCGTGCGACAGCACGTCCCCTTCCGCAACTCCGCAGGATTCCGGCACGGGGACGGTCTCGAAGTCACCCAGGTAAGCCGCGGTGCTGCGCAGACGCTCACTGCGTCGCGCCACGTCCTGAGTGATGCCACTGCGCTGCCTGAGCTGGTGCCGCGCCTTGACGACGTCGGCCATGAAATTGACGCACGCCGCCAGGTCCCCGTAATGCTCGTTGGCCTCGCGTCGCGCCATCGCCGCGCGGGCCTGCGCCACCAGGTTGGTCTTCGCCAGCCGCAGGCACAACACCTCGGCGCAGGCGATCGCCGCGATGTTGATGGCGCGCTTCGATTCCACCGAGATGCCCGGGAATTGACCGGCACCGGCCTTGTCCAGCTGCTCCACGCGAGCGCGTGCATCGTGCAACGCGCGATCGGCCGATTCCACCGCGGCGACCAGCGCCGGGCGCTGCGCGGCAACCTTGGGCCGCTCCCAACGGTGCCACCACTTGTTCAACTTGCCGAGCCGCGCGTCGAACGCCGCGAGTCCCTGGCGCGCCGTGACGACAGCGGATTCCGCCTGGCGGAGCTGCTGCTCGAGCGCCTGGCGCTGCGCGAACTGCCGGCGATTGCCTTCGAGCGCGAATGCCTTGCGTTCGCGCTCTTCCTGTTTCGCCTGGAGCTCCCGGACGAGCTGCGAGATGACCTCGCGGCCGTCATGCCACAAGGACCTGAGGTGATAGAAGACCAGGGTAGATAGCCCGGAATCGGCGGATTCGAGCCGGCGTTCCAGGGATTCGAACATCTCCTGTACGCGCTGGGTCGCGGCCTCCTGCTGCTTGAGGCGGTCGCGCATGCGTTGCAGGTTTTCGCTGAGCTCCTCGTGCTGCTTGCGCAGCTCGGCGCGGCTGCGAAAGAGCTCGACCACGCGCCCGTCTTCTGGCACGTCCTCCGGCGGCTTGTTCGTGCCGCCGAGAAATCCGAAAGGCTTCAGCGCTTTCATACACCCCAGGCACGGCCAGGGGGACACGCTGTCAGTCGCGAAATCCGTGGCCGCGGTCGATGCAGTACTCCAGCCACTTATTTAACATCGTATTACGGGCCCAACGCTGATCCAGTTCACGCTCCGCGGCCCCTCGCAGGCGCCGGAGCACCTCGTGCGCGTGTGGCGCGGCCTTTTCCGGACCCCATTCCTGGGCTTCCACCAGCCGTGCGTCGTGGTACACACGCACGCGCAGATCCGGGTAGGTGGAGAACTCCTCACCTTCCGCAAAAAGATAGGTGAGGTCGAGGCTGGTGGTGTAAGGGGATCGTTCGGTGACGCTGAGACGCAGGTCACAGTCATCGGCGACCTTCGACACGCGCACATCGGCAAGCCGGCGCAAATCGCCTGCCAGCGAGCTCAAGCGCACGTAGTTGCTTTCGTACAGCGACATCAGGGCGACGAAGCTGCGCGGACGCGAGCGCCAGGAAACGAGTTGCAACGTATCGGTCAACATCGAGACCGAATATAGCGGACATCGACCAGCATTCAAGACGCAAATCTCAAGCCAAACCGCGGCGAAGCACTCCAGATGCGGATTTTTTTCGTCGCGGCGAAGAATCGCGTCGAAGTTTTCCTGCTGACGTGAGCGCCAGCACATTCATGCCGGCCCTGACAATCAGCGACTGCTGCCACTCGAAGGCGCGATCCCGCGCAGAAATGGACAGAGATCGAGATCCACATTTCCGCCCGACAGCACGATGCCGAGGGCAGCTCCGGGTTCGCCCAATTTTCCCGCCAGCGCCGCCGCCACGGGCACGGCCGAAGACGGCTCGATCAGCAGCTTGAGGTCCTCGAGGACGATCCGCATCGCCGCGACGATCTGCGCCTCGCTGACGGTCACCACGTCATCCACGTGCGTGCGCAACAACTCGAAATTGCGCGCGCCGATCGAACCCCGCAAGCCATCGGCGATCGTCTGCGGCGCATTCACCGCGCAACGCGCGCCGCTGCGGAACGAGCGCCAGGCATCGTCGGCCTGCTCGGGCTCGGCCGCGATCACGCGAATGCCGGGCGCGAGCGCCTTGGCCGCCAGCGCCGTGCCACCGATGAGGCCGCCGCCGCCCACGGGCGTGCTGATCACCTCGAGCCCGGGTTGCTCCGCGAGCAATTCCATCGCGGCGGTACCCTGACCGGCGATGATGCGCTCGTCGTCGAAAGGATGAACGAGCTCGGCAGCTTCCGCCGCCAGGATCTCGGCGAGCCGGCGTTC
>Ga0307413_10000323_pt1 | contig 14943 bp, 16 predicted proteins | sample DK1Ometagenome_3_FD_203714 | JGI IMG/M metagenome (GOLD analysis project Ga0307413, IMG submission 203714) | Maize rhizosphere microbial communities from greenhouse at UC Davis, California, United States - DK15-O-2 | ecosystem: Host-associated > Plants > Roots > Rhizosphere > Soil | place: USA... | reverse complement strand
GTTCGTCGAGGCCGAGAGCGGCGAGTTGCTCGAGGATGTCGATACCACCAAGTACCTAGTCGGCGTGCGCGCGAGCTTCTGATCGTGGCTGGGTGAAACGAAAAAGCCCGGCTCCGGCCGGGCTTTTTTGTGGCGGGCGCGAAAACTCCGCTTCGATGTAGGAGCGACGTAAGTCGCGATTTCACTGACGCCCGGGATCGCCGTGCGATCGCGACTTACGTCGCTCCTACACCGGAACGGGACCGGAAGCGCACTCCGATCGCGGCGGCGCGGAAAAAGAAAAGTCCAACTCCGGCCGGGCTTTTTTGTGGCTGTCGCGAAAACATCCGCTTCGATGTAGGAGCGACGTGAGTCGCGATTTCACTGATGCCCGGGATCGCCGTGCGTTCGCGACTTACGTCGCTCCTACACCGGAACCGGACCGGACCGGACCGGCAGTACAGGAGCAGGTCGCCGGGGCAAGACAACGACCCCGCCAAACCCGCTCAGCCGAACAACGCGCTCGGATACTCGGCCTTCTGTTCGCGCGCCATCAACTGGCGCAGGCCTTCGCCGGGGGTGATCTCGCCGTGCAGCACGGCGTGCACCGCTTCGGCGATCGGCAGTTCGACGTCGTGGCGGCGGGCCAGCCGCATGACCTCGTCGGCGGTCTGCACCGACTCGACCACCTGGCCGATCTCGCGCACCGCTTCCTCGATGCCCTGCCCGCGTCCCAGCGCGAGGCCGAGCCGGCGGTTGCGCGAGAGGTCGCCGGTGCAGGTCAGCACCAGGTCGCCGAGGCCGGCCAGGCCCATCAGGGTCTCCGGCTGGCCACCGAGCGCGCGGTTGAGCCGCAGCATTTCGTTGAGCCCACGGGTGATCAGCCCGGCACGCGCGTTGAGCCCGAGTTGCATGCCGTCGGCGACGCCGGTCGCCACCGCCAGCACGTTCTTCATCGCGCCGCCGAGTTCGGCGCCGAGCATGTCGTCACCGGTGTAGGCACGGAAGTTGGGCCCGTGCAGCACTTCGGCGACCGACTGCGCGAAATCGGCGGTCGCCGAATGCACGGTCAATGCGGTCGGCAGGCCGAGCGCGACCTCCTTGGCGAACGACGGGCCGGTGACCACCGCCAGCGGCACGTCCGGACCCAGGACCTCGGCGGCGACCTCGTGCAGGAAGCGTCCGCTGCCGGGTTCGAAGCCCTTGCTCGCCCACGCCACGCCGGCCGCGGCGGGCCGGTGCGGCGCCAGCGCTCGCAGGGTGTCGGCGAATGCGTGCGAGGGCACCACCACCAGCACCAGCTCGGCACCGTCGAGCGCGGCGGCCAGGTCGGTGGTCGCGCGCAGGGTGTCGGGCAGGGCGATGTCGGGCAGGTAGCGCGGGTTCTGGTGGCCGCGGTCGATCGTCGCCACGCAGGCCGCGTCCCGCCCCCACAGCACCGTGCGGTGGCCGTGGCGGGCGATCAACGCGGCCAGCGCGGTGCCCCAGGAACCAGCCCCGAGCACCGCGACGCTGGTCGATTTGTCGTGCATGCGCGACCGGTCAGGCGTTGCCGGCGGTCTCGGCGTCGGCGGCCAGGCCCTCGGCCTGCTTCGCCGCGCGCTGGCGCAGGCCTTCGGCGTACAGCGCGTCGAAGTTGATCGGCTGCAGGAAGAACGGCGGGAAGCCACCGGACTGGACCAGGCTGCTGATCAGCTGGCGCGCGTACGGGTACAGCACGTTCGGGCAGTGGGTGCCGAGCATGCCGTCGAGCTGGGCCGGCTCGAAGCCGGACAGGCTGAACACGCCGGCCTGCTTGACCTCGACCACGTACAGCGCCTTGTCGCCGGCGTTGCAGGTCAGGGTGATGCCGAGGGTGACCTCGTAGGCGTTGTCGTTGATGCGCTGCACGCTCTGGTTGAGGTTCATCTGCAGCTGCGGCTGGGTCTGCTCGCTGAACGCGGCCGGGCCGGCGGGCACTTCGAACGAGACGTCCTTGGCGTAGATCTTCTCGACCGTGAACGCCGGGCCGGTGGCGGTGGCGTCGGTGGCGGCTTCCGGTGCGGCGGCGCCGTTGAGGGTTTCTTCGGACATCTCAAACTCCAGCTGTATTAGGCGGAAAGAATCAAGTATGGCACGCGGTCATGCGCGCCCCCGGTCCCGGCATGGGGGACGCGCGGGCCGGTTGCAAGGGGGTCCGCGGGTTCAGCCTCGGCCTTTCACCAGCGGCAGGTCGGCGTGCTGCCAGGCCTGGACGCCGCCCTCGAGCCAGTAGACGTGCTCGAATCCGGCCTTCTTGAGCCGTTTGGCGGCATCGGCGGAGGCCTGGCCGGTGCGGCAGGTCACCACCACCGGCAGCGCGCGGGCGCTGGCCAGCAGCTTGTTCTCGGGGTCGAACTGGCTGGGCTGCACCGATTTGCTGCCGGCGATGTGGCCCTTCTGGAAGTCGTTGCTGGCGGACAGGTCGATCAGCAGCGCGTTGTCGCGGTTGATCAGCGCGGTCAGCTCGGCCGGGCGCAGCGCCTTGTAGCCGCGGAACAGGCGCATGACTTCGGTGTAGATGATCGCCACGGTCAGCGCGACCAGTCCGAGCGAAAGGTAGGGGTGGCGGCCGGCGAAGGCCAGCAGTTCATCGAGGGTCACGGCGTCACGATGGCGGCGAGCGGGCCGGCGATTGTCGCAGAAAGCGGCGGCCGGCTCATGCGCGGGCCCTTACTCGCCGGCCCACAGGTCCGGCAGGCCGCTGGTCACCCACCAGGTCTTGGCGGCCTCGTCCCAGCGCCAGGTCTCCTGGTAGCGGACTTCGCGCTGCTCCATCGTGTGCTTGTTGACCACCCCGATCTGGATCGTGCGCACCGCGGTGCCGGCCTCGATGTTGCGGGAGGCGCCGAGGTCGCGGTAGGCGGAGATGGTCACCTGCTCGTAGCGCTTGCGCTCCAGGTCGGTCAGCGGGTGCTCTTCGCGCAGTTCCGGATCGACCAGGTTGAGCGCGCCGCCGAAATCGTTCCAGCGGATCGCGCCGGACCAGGCGTACTGCGCGGCGTCGAGCGCGTTGGCGGCGGGGCTGGAACTGGCGCAGCCGGCGAGCATGAGCACGGCCAGCAGCAGGGTGGTGATCAGGCGCATCGGCGCGCTCCGGGTCGAGGTGAAGCGCCCATGGTAGTCGCCACGGCTCAGCGCCGGGCGATCGCGACGTAGCGGGCGGTGAACTCGGTCGCGATGCCGCCGGCGGGCAGCGGCACCTTTGCCACCAGCTGGGTGCGCGCACGCCCGCGCTGGCGCAGGGTCGCGATGAAGGTGGCCCAGTCCTCGCCGGCACCGAGCTCGGCCCCCACCTCGATATCGTCGAACAGCGGAGCCAGGTAGCGGATCTGGCTGTCGGCGACGAACACGTCGGCATCGATCCCGGCCGCCTCCAGCTGCAGCGACACCAGCCCCCACGAGGCCAGCGTCATCATCGAGGCCAGGCTGCCGCCGAACGCGCAGCCCTTGTCGTTGACATGGCGCGCCAGCGGCGCGTGCAACTGCAGCCGCCGGCCATCGTAGGCGGCGATGCGCAGGTCCATCACCGCCACCGGCGGCATCGACTGGTAGTGGTGGTTGAGGCGTTGCAGGGCGTCGGAGTGGGGCATCCGGGGTTCCAGGAAGTGGGGGCGATATGCTGGCGCAATGTCGACCGACACCCCGCCAATGCCGGCATGGTACGTAATCTCGCTGCGCCCCCGCGGCCAGCACGAGCCGATGCGCCGCGCCGCCGCGCGCCGCGGTGGCGGCATCATCGCGCTGTCGCCATGGCGGCTGCAGGCGCTCGACGACGAGGTGGCGCGGGCCGGCCTGCGGGCGGCACTGGGCGCGCCGCGGGTGCTGTTCACCAGCCCGATGGCGGTGCGTGCGGCGGCGCTGTTGCAACCGTTGCGACCGGCCGAGGACCAGCAATGGTTCGCGGTCGGCGCCGGCACCGCGGCGGCATTGCGGCGCGCCGGCGCCGGCGACGTCGCGGCGCCGCGGCGGATGGACAGCGAAGGCCTGCTGGCATTGCCCGGCCTGCAGCGGCTCGACGGCATCGCGGTCGGACTGGTCACCGCGCCCGGCGGCCGCGGGACGCTGGCCCCGGCGTTGCAGGAGCGCGGCGGCGAGGTCCGGCGCGCGGATGTCTACCGGCGCATTCCGCTGCCGCCGTCGGCACGCGCGCTGGCGGCATTGCGCGGACTGTCGCGGCCGGCGGCGGTCGCGTTGTCGAGCAGCGACGGCCTGCAGCGGGTAATGGACGCACTGCCCGCCGACCTTGCCGCACGGGTCCGCTCGCTGCCCGTGGTCGGTGCCAGCGATCGCCTGCTCGAACTCGCGTCCACGCTGGGTTTCACGCAGGGTTTCCGCGCGTCCGATGCGCGCCCGGCGAGCCTGGTCGAAACGGCCGCATCGATACTGGGCTGAGTCCCGCCGCGGCTGGCGGCTGGCGTGCTTCCGGTAGCATGTCGGTACTTCGTCCACCGGTTGCGTCCGTGTCCTCGACTTCCCCTGATTCGTCCCCGCGTCGCCGCAGCCGCTGGCCGTGGTGGCTGCTGGTTTTCCTGTTGCTTGCCGGCGCCGGCTGGTACGGCTGGCAATGGTGGCAGTCCCGTGCGGACGAGGCCCGCGTCGCCGGCGATGTCGAGTTGCGGCTGGAGGCGCTCGATGAGCGCGTCGACGGCCTGCGTCGCGACCACCGCGCCCAGGCCGGTCGGCTGCAGCAGGCGGTCGCCACCAACGGCGTGTTGCGCGACGAGCTGCTCGGGCTGGGCGAGCGCTCGGCGATCATCGAGGACAGCTTCGCCCGCTTCGCCGATCCCGACCGCCACGGCGCGCAGGCGTTGCGCCTGGACGAGACCGAGCTTCTGCTGTCGATGGCGCAGGAGCGGCTGTCGATCGCCGGCGACCTCGATGGCGCACGACGCGCATTGGCGCTCGCCGCCGGTGTGCTCGAAGGCGTCGACGACCCGGCCTACCTGAGCCTGCGCCAGACCCTCGGGCAGGAGCGCGCCGCGCTCGACGCGCTGGAGGCCGAGCCGCGCGCGCAGGCCATGGCGCAACTGGATGCGTTCGCGCAATCGACCGCGCAGGTGCAGCCGGACCGGCGCAGCGCGGCCCGGACGGAAACCGCGCAACCGTGGTGGCGCCGTGCGTTCGCCAACATCATCGATGTGCGCCCGAGCGACCGCGCGGTGGCGGTGCAACCGGCCGACATCGCCGCCGCCCGCGCCGGGCTGCAGCTGGAAATCAGCCTGGCCCGCGCCGCCGCCGAGCGTCGCGATGTCGACGGCTACCGCGCCGCCCTGCGTCGCACCGATGGCTGGCTGCTGCGGCTGCTGCCGGAATCGGCTGAACGGCAGCGCCTGCGCGAACGCCTGCGCGCGATCGCGGCGCTGCCGCTTTCACTTTCACTTCCGACCCTCGGCAGCACACTGGCCCAACTGCGCCAGTCGCGCGCCACGAGCCAGGAGTCCCGCCAATGAACCTGTTCCGCAACCTGTTGCTGTTGATCGTGCTGGTGCTGGTCGGCGCGCTGGTCGCGCAGTTGCTGGTGCAGGATCCGGGTTACGTGCTGGTCCGTTACCGCGGCACCGACTACACCACCACCCTCGCCGCGGCATTGCTGATCGGTGTCGGCGTACTGGTCGCCGCATGGCTGCTGTGGAAGATGCTGAGCCTGCCGCTGGCCGCCCTGCGTCGTCGCCGCGAGCGCGCGGCGCGGGCCAGGCTCACCGACGGACTCAACGCGCTCAACCAGGGTCACTGGAGCCGCGCCGAGAAGCTGCTCGACGAAGCCGCGCGCGCGCCGACCGCGGAAGAGGACGGCATCGTCCACGTCGCACGCGCCGGCGCCGCGCGTGCCGCCGCGGCGCGCGGGGAGAACGCCGTCGCCAACCAGCACCTCGACACGCTCGCCGGCCCGCACCCGCTGACCCGCGCGCTGACCGCGGCCGAGCTGGCGCTGGCCGACGACCGCCCGGCCGACGCGCTGACTGCGCTCGATGCGCCCAACGTGCAGCCATTGCCGCCGCGCGGACTGGCCCTGCGCGCGCAGGCGCTGGCGGCCACCGGTCGCACCGGCGACGCCTACGGCCTGCTCGGCCCGATCCGCCAGCAGCAGGCCTTGCCGCCGGCACGGGTCGACGCACTGGAAACCCGCTGGGCCGAGGACGCGCTGCGCGAAGCCGGCGACGCCAACGTGCTCGCCGACCGCTGGGAGGCGCTGCCCAAACCGCTGCGCAGCGAACCGGCCGCGGTCGCCGCGTATGCCGAACGTGCCGCTGCATTGCGTTGGGAAGAAGCCTCGGCGAAGAGCGTCGAACAGGCGCTCGACGCGCGCTGGGACGAATCGCTGGCCGGCCTCTACGGGCGCCTGCCGATCGGCCGGATCGACGCCCGCCGCGAGCGCGCCGAGCGCTGGCTCGAAGCGCACCCGGCCAGTCCCGGCCTGCTGCTGAGCCTGGCCCGCCTGAGCCGCGCGCAGGGCCAGTGGCCGCAGTCGGAAGCCTACCTGCACCGCGCGCTCGCCCAAGGCGCCAATGCCGAAGCGTGGGAGGAACTCGGCCACGGCTTCGCCCAGGCCGGCGACGAACCGCGCGCGCGCCTGAGCTACGCCAACGCCCTGCGCGCCACCCGCGGCGAGGCGATCACCGAGCTCCCCGGCCGCGACCTGCGCGAACGGATCTACGACCAGTCGGTCGTCGAGGAGCGCGACGAGCACGGCATGCCGCGGCTGCGCGAGTAACCGCGGGGGCGGGCAAGCGGCGGAGTAGCGAGGTGATTGGTGGTGGCACCGTTCGCGCCGCCGCCCTGGCGTTTGCGGAAGCGACGACCGCGCTCTTGTAGGAGCGACGTAAGTCGCGAACGCGCACCAAATCGTCAGGCAACTACCGCTGACCGGGAGAACACCTCCCGTAAGCGACCGGCCCGCTGCTCGAATCGGTTCCGGTGAATACCGTCGCAGGCGGACGGAGTCGATACCCGGATGCTTTGGCGTTCGCGACTTACGTCGCTCCTACACAAACCTCGTTGTTCCGGAGTGGGCGGCCGATCAACGCTCCAGGATCGCCACCACGCCCATGCCGCCGGCGGTGCAGATCGACAGCAGGCAACGGCCGCCGCCGCGTTGCTGGAGCTCCTTCGCGGCGGTCGCGACCAGCCGCGCACCGGTCGCCGCGAACGGGTGGCCGGTCGCCAGCGACGAGCCGTTGATGTTGATCCTGGCCGGATCGATCTGCCCCATCGGCGCGTCCAGACCCAGCCGGTTCCGGCAGTACTCCTCGCTCTCCCACGCGCGCAACGTGCACAGCACCTGCGCGGCGAACGCTTCGTGGACTTCGTAGAAGTCGAAGTCCTGCAGGGTCAGACCATTGCGCGCCAGCATCTGCGGCACCGCGACGGTCGGCGCCATCAGCAAGCCCTCGCCGTGCACGAAGTCGACCGCCGCGACCTGCGCGTCGCGCAGGTGGCACAGCGGTTCGTGGCCGTGCGCCCGTGCCCACTCATCGGAGGCCAGCAGGCACGCCGCCGCGCCGTCGGTCAGCGGTGTCGAGTTGGCCGCGGTCAGGGTGCCGCGGCCGGAGGTCCGGTCGAACGCCGGCTTCAGCGTCGCCAGCTTTTCCAGGCTGCTGTCCGGACGCAGGTTGTTGTCGCGCGAGACGCCGCGGAAGCTGACCACCAGGTCGTCGAAGAAGCCGCGTTCGTAGGCCGCCGCCAGCTTCTGGTGCGATGCCAGCGCGAACTCGTCCTGCGAGTCGCGCGAGATGTTCCACTGCTTGGCCATGTCCTCGCAGTGGTCGCCCATCGACTTGCCGGTGCGCGGCTCGGCGACGCCGGGGAAGTCGGGCTTGAGTTCGCGGAAGGAGAAGCCCCTGAACGCGGCCAGCTTGCCCTTGAAGTCCTTCGCCGCGTTCGCCGCCAGCAGGCGCCGGCGCAGTTCCTTCGAGTAGACGATCGGCACGTCGGAGGTGGTGTCCGAGCCGCCACCGATGCCGGCGTCGATCTGCCCGACCGCGATCTTGTTGGCGACCGTGATGATGCTGTCCAGCGAGGTGCCGCAGGCGCGCTGCAGCGTGATGCCGGGGGTCAGCGGCGACAGCCCGGAGGACAGCGCCGCCTCGCGGCCGAGGTTCCAGTCGCTGGAGTGCTTGATCACCGCGCCCATCGCGACCTCGCCGAGCTGCTGCCCGTGCAGGCCGAATTTCTCGACCAGCGCGCCCAGGGTGCGCACCGACATGCCGAGGTTGCCGACGTCGGCATACGCGGTGTTCTGGCGGCAGAACGGGATCCGAACGCCACCGAGCACGGCTACCGGACGGGCTTGACGCATCGTGTCACCTCATCGACTGCATGTTGCGTGGGCATAATGACCGCAGTGTAGCGCCGGCCCCGGCGCCAACCAAACGCCTGCGTATCGAACAAGGAACCCGATGGATCCGACCGCCCCACCCGCCGCCGACCTGCATGTACTCGGCGCGCTGGCGCTGGAACTCGACGGCGCCGCGCCGGTCGCGCGCGACCGCCTCGATCAGGCCGGCACCGGCCCGCTGGCCGACCTGGTGGCGCGCGACCTGGCCGGTTTCTGCGCCGAAGCGGCGGAGCTGGAGCTGGTGCTGGTCGGCGCGCTTTACGACCCGGTCGAACTGCTGCGTCCGGGCTGGCCGCTGCATCGCGAACTCGACCAGCTGGCCGCGCGCGCGCCGCGATCCGGCATAACGGGCGGCGGCCGGGTGATCGCCTTCGGCAGCCATGAGGGCCGCCTGCCCGGCGCGCTCGCGCCGTCGCCGGATTTCGCCGGCGGGCCGCTGCGATTGCTGCCGTTCGTGCTGACCGGCGAGGCCGGCGCGGTGGCGCGGGTCGGCGATGCCTTCGAACGCGAACTGATCGGGCGCGGCATGGCCGGCGCCGACACCGCGCTGGCCGCGCAGGACGCGTTCGGCCTGCAGGTCGAGCACGCGCGTTACCTGACCGTGCACGACCTCGCCGCGATGACCGCGCTGCAGTATGAGCACGCCGGGCTGGCCGCGTTGTGGCCCTTGCTGGAAACCGCGCTGCTGCAACCCGGCGGCGAAGCCTGGCTCGACCAGCCGCCGGAACCGCTGCTGCACTACGTTGACGGCGAGGCGCGCATCGCCCTGTTCTCACCGGCGGCCTGGCGCGCACGCTATGCCGCCGACGCCGCCTGCGACAGCGAACAGGCCCGCGCGCGGCTGCAACGCCAGCACCAGCATTTCGAGGCCCGCCAACGGCAGATCGCCGCGGTGCTGGGCGCCCATGGCGTGCCGGTGAACTTCGTGCACTGCGAGCGCGATTCGGATTACCGGGTCGAGCTGAGCTGAGGCGCCCGGTCCGACACTGGGCTATCGCTCGCGCAGGAACTGGTTGGCGCGGTCTTCCTCGCGCTCGTCGTGCAGCCCCAGTTCCAGTGCGGATTCGGCGATCGTGCAACCCAGGCCGCCGCCGCCCGCGCATGGCACGGACTGGTCCGACGCACGGAAGGCATTGCTGATCGCATCGCGGACGCCCTGGGGGGACGCCGGGGCGCCGGGCGCGGTCGACGGGTCCGCCGGGCCGGCGGCAGTGACCGGGGCGTCGCCGTCGGGGACGGTAGTGCCCTCGGACGCCCAGACAACCGCTGGCAGCAACAGCGCCAGGGCAACCGCAAACCGGATCGTGCTGGACTTCATGCAGGCTCCTTGCCTGTGGGCGATGGGGCGATCGGGGATTCCAGAATAGCGTAGCCGGCGTCGACCATCCCCAACGCACCGTAGGTCGCCAGCGCGGTCGCGTTGCCGCGCTCGACATACAGCCGCAGGCCGACCACGCCATCGGTGCTGCGTGCGAGTTGTTCGACGTGCCGGTACAGGGCGGCGAACACGCCCTGCCGCCGGTGCGCCGGGTCGACGTAGACGCTCTGGATCCACCACCACTCGCCGTTGCGCCAGTCGCTCCATTCACGGGTCAGCATCAGGGTGCCGGCCGGTGTGGCGAGGGTCTCGCGGCCGGCGGCGACGGCCTCGTGCATGGCGATGAAGTAGCGCGCCTTCGCCGGGTCGGCGATGCCGGCCTCGACCCCGGCGCGGACGCGCTCGGGGTCGAGTTGCTTGTGCTCGGTCTCCATCGCCATCGCCGCGTTCCAGCGCGCGATCAGCGCGGCATCGGCACCACGGGCCTCGCGGACACGCACGGTCATGGCGAGCGCGGAGCGGCCGCTCAACCGGCCTTGATCACGCCGCAGGCGACGCGCGCGCCGGCGTTGCCGGAGGGCTGGCTGGTGTAGTCGTCGGGGTCGGCATGCACGATCACCGCCTTGCCGACCGCGTCGTTGGCGGCGCCGCCACCGAGCACCACGCCCTTGGCATGCACGTTGACCGTGGCGACGCCTTCGGCATTGGCGTTGATGTTGTTCATGTCGCCGCCGTGGTGGGTGGCGGTGTCGACCTTGCCGTGCGCCTCGCTGCCAGGATTGAAGTGCCCGCCCGCGCTGCTGGCATCGGCGGCGCTGCAATCGCCCTTCTCGTGGATGTGGATGCCGTGGCTGCTGTTGGGCTTGAGCCCGCCGATCTCACCGGTCAAATGCAGGCCGTCGCCCATCGGCATGATGCTCAGCTTGCCGCTGACCAGGCTGCCGGAAGCCGAGGCGAGGTTGACACTGGCGCTGGACAGGGTCGAGCTGGTCGCCAGGCCGGCATCGGCCGTCGCGGTGGTATCGGCAACGGTGTCGGTATCGGCGCGGGTCGCCGGAGTGGAACTGCAGGCGGCGAGGGCCAGCGCGCAGGCGCTGGCAAGCAGGACGGTCTTCATCAGGGATCTCCCGGTGGTGGAAAGGGGCGATGCCGCACGAAGCTAGCGTGCGGTGGGTTCAGTGTCAGTGAAACGTGCCCGGGCGGCGGACTCAAGCCCCGCCCGGCTGCCCGGGCTTGAGCTTGCGCGCCAGGGTGTTGCGGCCGACCCCGAGGCGCGCGGCAGCCTCGCCACGATGGCCGTCGGTGTGTTCCAGCGCGGTCTGCAGCAACACCCGGTCGAAGTGTTCGCGGGCGCGTGCGTGGATGTCGGCTGCGCCGGCGTCGAGCTGGCCGCGGGTCCAGTCGGCCAGCGCGGCTTCCCAGTCGACCGTGGCGGTGGCGGCGCGACGGGTGCCCAGCGCGACGTCGACCTCGCCACGGCCGATCGCGTCGCCCGGCGCCAGCGCGGCCAGTCGCCAGCACAGGTTCTCCAGTTCGCGCACGTTGCCGGGCCAGTCGTGGGCGAGCAGGCGCTCGATCGCGGCGGCCGACAACCGCTTGGGCGCGGCGTCGAACTTGCGCGCGGCGATCGCGAGGAAGCGCTCGGCCAGTTGCGGTACGTCCGCCACGCGTTCGCGCAACGGCGGCAGTTGCAGCCGGACCACGTCGAGCCGGTGCAGCAGGTCGGCGCGGAAGCGGCCGGCCGCGACGAGCGCGTCGAGGTCCTGGTGGGTCGCGGCGATGACCCGCACGTCGACCCGGATCAGCTCGCGGCCGCCGACCCGGAAGAACTCGTTCTCGGCCAGCACCCGCAGCAGCCGGGTCTGCAGCGGCAGCGGCATGTCGCCGATCTCGTCGAGGAACAGGGTGCCGCGGTCGGCCTGCTCGAAGCGGCCGGGCTGGCGCTTGTGGGCGCCAGTGAACGCGCCGGCCTCGTGGCCGAACAGCTCCGACTCCAGCAGTTCCGACGGGATCGCCGCGGTGTTGAGCGCGACGAACGGCTGCTTCGCGCGCGGCGACTCGCGGTGCAGCGCGCGCGCGACCAGTTCCTTGCCGGTGCCGGTCTCGCCGGTGATGAGCACCGACAGTGGCGCCTGGGCGAGCCGACCGATCGCGCGGAACAGTTCGCGCATCGGCGGCGAGGCGCCGAGCAGCAGCGGGGCGTCGTTGTCGATCGCGCGGCCCTGCGGCTGCGGGACCTCCTCGGCGGCCGCTTCCAGCCCCAGCGCGCGCGCGGCCAGCGCGACCGCGTCGTCGAGGTCGAACGGCTTGGACAGGAACTCGTGGGCGCCGCCGCGGAACGCGCCGGCGGTGCTGGCGACGTCGGTGTAGGCGCTCATCACGATCACCGGCAGGTCCGGGGCGCGCGCCTTGAGTTTGTCGAGCAGCACCAGGCCGTCGTCGCCGGGCATGCGCACGTCGGTGAACAGCAGGTCGGGGGCGCCCTCGCCGGCCAGCGCATCGAGCGCGGCGGCGGCGTGCTCGAACTCGGAAACGCGGTAGCCGGCATCCCGCAAGGCGGTGGCGAGTACGAAGCGCACCCCGCGGTCGTCGTCGACGATCCAGACCGTCCCGTTCCGCGTCGATGCGCTCATGCGGTGTCCTCCGGCGGCGCGGCCTCTATGTCGTCGGCGTCGGTTTGGACTTCAGTTTCGGCCACGGTCATCGGCAGCAACAGGGTGAACACGGTATGCCCGGGCCGCGAGCGATAGACCAGCGAACCGCGGTGCTCGCGCGCGACCTGCTGGGCCAGCGCCAGGCCGAACCCGCTGCCCTCGGCGCGGCCGGACACCAGCGGCAGGAACAGGCGCTCGGTGAGGTCCTCGGGCACGCCGCGGCCGTCGTCGACGATCTCCAGCCGCAGCGCCACCGGGTGCGATTCGTCGCCGATCCGCAGGCCGTGCTCGGCGCGCGTGCGCAGGCTGACGTTGCCGGCGCCGGCCTCGATCGCATTACGCACGAGGTTCCACAGCGCCTGGGTGAGGCGGTCGGCATCGCCGTTGAACTCCGGCAGGCTCGGGTCGTAGTCGCGCAACAGCCGCACGGCCCAGCCGGCGTCGCTTTCGACCAGCCGCAGCACGCGCTCGAGCACGGCGTGGATGTTGATCGGGGCGTGCGGGCGCGGCGGGGCCGGCACCAGCAACTGGTCGAGCAGGCCGGTCAGGCGGGCGACTTCGCCATCGATCAGGCCGAGCAGTTCCTTCGAGTCGTCGCCTTCGACGCGGCGCGCGAGCAACTGGGCGGCGCCCTTTAGGCCGGCCAGCGGGTTGCGTAGTTCGTGGGCGAGGCCTTTCAGCGAGGCGGCCAGTGCGGAGGGCAGCAGCAGGGCGGGGTCGTCGCCGGGGAATTCGTCGACGGGGTGTGCTTCGACCAGCACGCGGGCGTCACGGTCGGCGCTGAGCCAGAGGTCGGCGAAGCGTTCGTCGCCGTCGGGGTGGCGCAGGTGCAGTCGGCGCAGGCGCAGGGGGGCGCCATCGGGGTCGAGCCGGGCGAGTGCGGCGGGCAGGCGCGGTGGGGTCTCGGCGTCGAGGGCGGGCAGCGGCCGGCCGATCAGGCGGCGGCTGCCGACGCCGAGCCAGCGTGCGAAGGCCTGGTTGCAGCCGGCGATGCTGCCGTCGGGGTCGAGCCACGCCAGCGGGGTGGTGAGGGTGTCGACGTCGGGCGGCGGGGCGGACATTGCACCATCTTAGTGCAGGCGGCGGGTGTGGCAGCGGTCGTTGGAGAGTCGTGGGTAATTCAAAAACATTCACGCGGACTCCGGGTGGGGTCGGCGCCCCGGCCGGGTGCTTGCCGACCGGTTCGGTCGGCCATCCATGGCCGACTCACCGGCCGCGGCCATCCATGGCCGCTTCGGAAGCACCCGGCCGGGGCACCGCCCTTCGCGGCTTGGGTGGTGGGGTGCTTTGGGGTGGCCGGGAGGGTTTTGGCGCGGGGCGCGGGAGGGCCTATCCTGGCGTCGCTGCATCGCCCAGGGACCGGGGCCGTTCTTCCCGTTACAGGAATCCGGAGCCGTCTTGGTCGACGTCCCTTTCAAGGTCGGAGCGCTGTACCACCGCCGTGACGAGATCCACGCGCGCTTTGGCGGGCAGCGGCAGGGCGGCATCTCGACGCCGAAGGATTCGCCGGTCGTGATCCTGTTCACCGGCGAGGCCGGTGCGACCCACGGCTACCACGACTTCTGGGACGACGACGGCCTTCTTCATTACTTCGGTGAAGGGCAGGCTGGCGACATGGCGTATTCCGGCGGCAACCGCGCGATCCTCAACCACGATGTCGATGGCAAGGCGTTGTTGCTATTCCAGATGATGGGCAAGGGCCAGCCGTATCGATTCCTCGGCGAGTTCCAGCTGGCGGCGGCGCCTTACGAAATGCATGGCGTGCCCGATACACGTGGCAACCCGCGCAAGGCGCTGGTGTTTCCGCTGAGGCCGGTACTGCACGAAGTCACGCCGTTTGAAGCCGCGCATGTGGGCGAGGCCGCCAACGACGGACTGGAGCCTGACGACACCGTGGGACTGCGGCTTGGCGAGGTGCGCAAGAAGCAGTCGCTGTTCCGGCGCCGCCTGATCGGGGTGGAGAAGGAATGCCGCCTCACCGGCGTACGCGACCTGCGCTTCCTGCGTGCCAGCCACATCAAGCCGTGGGCGGAATGTGGCACCGCGGCGGAGCGGGTGGACGGGCATAACGGCTTGTTGCTGACACCAACGGCGGACTTGCTGTTCGACCGGGGCTGGATCACGTTCGAGGACAAAGGTGCGTTGGTGCCATCGCAGCTGCTGCCCGACGACGTGGTGAAGCGGATTGGTTTTTCGGTGCGCTCGGGTCGCAAGTGCGGCGCCTTTACCCCGCAACAGAATCTGTACCTCGAGTACCACCGCAACCAGGTATTCGAGAAGAAGCTCGCACGATCCGATGATCCGGTGGCAACGTTGATGGAGACGCTCGACACGCAGCCGCGGTATCCGGGTAGATAGCCGATGAGATCGAAACGCTGACTCCAGGTTGCACGGTTGCCCGATTGGTCGATCGCTTTTCGGGGCGTTGAGGAAGGCGTGCGTTGATCGACGAACGATTGTCAGAGAGGCGCGACTTACGTCGCTCCTACAAGGTACCGGAAGTGGCTGGTATGCCGTGCATCGACGCCATACACCACACGTGCGAAGCGGGGCCTTGGTTGGGGCGGGTCGAAGCGGCCATGGATGGCCGCGGCCGGTGAGTCGACCAGGGATGGTCGACCGAACCGGTCGGCCCG